>OJSE01000165.1_pt1 | contig 96476 bp, 89 predicted proteins | sample 1599351 | NCBI WGS metagenome assembly OJSE01 (sample SAMN04168656, study PRJEB22393) | human gut metagenome | biome: human gut microbiome; feature: stool | host: Homo sapiens | collected 2014-03-17 | reverse complement strand
TGTGTTAAGCACGCCGCCAGCGTTCGTCCTGAGCCAGGATCAAACTCTCTATAAATCGTATCAACACAGCGTCTCCGCTGAGCTAATCTCGTTACAGAGCTATTTGTCATAGCTTCAAAAACTTTTTATACTTAGCTTCGCAGGTAATTGACTTAACCCTGCTCCACCAAGTTTCGTCGCACATTTTCATGTGCTCCCGTCTGGTGCTTTTGTTCGTTCATTGTTTAATTTACAAGATACACGCCCGCTTCTGCGGAACATTCGTCATTTTACCACAAACGCTTTACATTGTCAAGAACTTTTTTCAAGGTTTTTAACTTTTTATCGAAAGCCTTTATGGTTTCCGTCCTTGCGGACAGCTTATTTAGGATACCACTCACGAGGGCGTTTGTCAAGAACTTTTTTCGGCTCTTTTCAAACTTTTTCGCTTCGGTCCCCCGCCGCTCACCTCCCGGCGAACAGCTTGTTTACTTTACCACACTCCCCTCCCCTTGTCAACGACTTTTTTCCTTATTTTCAACTTTTTTCAACGCTTTGTAATCCCTGTCAAAATCCGGGCTTATAGGTTGTGCGTTTTTCACAGGCTTTACAAGCCTTCCCCCTCTATGCTATACTATTTATAATATGTTAAACTGGAGTGTACTCATTTATGCCGCACTATTCTTACCTGCTTTTCGATGCCGATAACACTCTCTTCGATTTCGATGCCGCCAACCGCAATGCCTTCCACGCCGTCTGCCGGCAGTGCGATATCCCCGACACCGATGAGACCTTTGCCCTCTACGAGCGCTGTAACAACGCCATGTGGGCTGCCTTCGACCGAGGCGAGTGTACTAAAGATTTCCTGGTGGTAGAGCGTTTCCGCCACTTTCTTGAGACCATGGCACTGGACCGTGATCCCGCCCTTTGCAACCGCATCCACCTGACAGCGCTTGGGGAGAGCACGCTTCTTCTGTCCCACGCCGAGGAGGCCTGCCGCACCCTGTCCCGGACTCACCGTCTCTATATCGTCACCAACGCTGTGGCCTCCGTCCAGCGCAGCCGCCTGCACCGCAGCGCCGTGGCCCCCTATATCACCGACGCCTTCATCTCCGAGGATGCCGGGGCCAGCAAGCCCAGCCGAGCCTACTTCGACTATGTTTTCGCCCACATCCCCGGCATCACACGGGAGAACTGCCTGCTCATCGGGGATTCCCCCTCCAGCGATATCCGGGGCGCCAACAACGCCGGCATCCCCTGCTGCTGGTACGACCCCCACGGCACCGCCCTGCCGGAAGACCTCCGCATCGACTACCGCATCACCGACCTGCGCCAGCTCTACGATATCGTCTGACTCTCACGCAGAAAGCCCGGAAGCATCGCTTCCGGGCTTTCTCTTATAATTGGAAATCCTCCTGCCGCAGCTCCTCCGTCTCCAGCTTCGCCGGACGGGGCGGCACCCGCTTCAGGGGATCGTAGCGGAACGCACCGCAGTGGGACTCCGCCGGCACGATGCCCTTCTTGGCGCAGATAACCTCATGGTCATTGGCACGCCCGCCTCTGGCGCAGTAGCTGCACCGGGGCTCGATCTTCTTGCGAAACAGCATGGTACGCTCCCTCCTTCATCACAGCGTGTAGAGCTCCACAGCCCCATCCTCCGCCGTTGCTTTGATCTGCGTGATGGGCGTCTCGTAGCTCTCGATGATGCGGGCCGCCATGGGGTCCTCCACATCCTTCTGGATGCACCGCCGCAGATTCCGTGCTCCATAGGCCGCCGAATAGGATTTCTTCACCAGATAGTCCACCAACGCATCGTCGTAGGTGAAGTGATAGCCCTTCTCCTCCAGCGCCGCCTTCAGCTCCTCCAGCATGATCCCGGCGATGCCCCGGAAGTTCTCCTCCGTCAGCTGGTGGAAATATACGATCTCGTCTACACGGTTGATAAACTCCGGGCGCAGGAACTCCTGCAGGGCCTTCATCACCCGCTCCTTATCCTGATCGTCTGCGCTGCGGCCGAAGCCCACAGCGCCCGCCGCCTTGCCGGACCCGGCATTGGAGGTCATGACGATGACGGTATTCTCAAAGTTCACCTTCCGCCCGTGGGCATCCGTGACCTCGCCGTCATCCAGAATTTGCAGCAGGATGTTCAGCACATCCGGATGGGCCTTTTCGATCTCGTCGAACAGCACCACGGAGTAGGGCTTGCGCCGGATCTTCTCCGTCAGCTGCCCCGCCTCGTCATAGCCCACATAGCCCGGAGGCGAGCCCACCAGCCGGGAAACGGAGTGCTTCTCCATAAACTCCGACATATCCAGCCGGATCAGAGAATCCGGCGAATCGAACAGATCGTCTGCCAGCTGCTTTACCAGCTCCGTCTTGCCCACGCCGGTACTGCCCACGAAAATGAAGCTCACCGGCTTGTGCTTGGGGGAGATGCCTACCCGGCTGCGCCGGATGGCCGCCGACACGGCGTCCACGGCCTCGTCCTGCCCCACGATATGCTGCTTCAGCCGCACATCCAGCTCCGCCAGACGCTTGAACTCTTCTTCCTTGATCTTGCTGGCGGGGATCTTGGTCCACATCTCGATGACCCGTGCGATGTTCTCCATGGTCACCTGCGGCACACCCTTCTTCTCCAGCTCTGTCAATTCCTCCTGCAGGCGCATCTCCTGGCTCCGCAGCTCTGCGATGCGGGCATAGCGCTGATCCAGCTGCTCCTCCGTCATCTCCTCCCCCTCCGGGGCCTCGGCAGACATGAGGGTCTCCCGCTCGAAGGTCACGTTCTCCAGATCCCGCTTCACCTCCATCCGGCGGTTGATGGTAGGATCCTTCAGGTTCAGATCCGAGCAGGCCTCGTCGATGAGGTCAATGGCCTTGTCCGGCAGGAACCGGTCGGTGATATACCGCTCCGACAGCAGCACCGCCTGCCGCAGCACGCCCTCCGGGATGGACACCCCGTGGTACGTCTCATAGTAGTGGGCAATGCCCTTGAGGATCTTCAGCGTGTCCTCGATGCTGGGCTCCGCCACCGTCACCGGCTGGAAGCGCCGCTCCAGCGCCGTGTCCTTCTCGATATACTTGCGGTACTCGTTGAAGGTGGTGGCGCCGATGACCTGAATCTCCCCACGGGACAGGGCGGGCTTGAGGATGTTGGCGGCGTTCATGCTGCCCTCGGCATCTCCGGCCCCCACGATGTTGTGTACCTCGTCGATGACCAGAATGACGTTGCCCAGCTTGCGGATCTCCTCGATGAGCCCCTTCATGCGGCTCTCGAACTGTCCCCGGAACTGGGTACCGGCCACCAGAGCCGTCAGATCCAGCAGATAGACCTCCTTGTCCCGCAGCTTGAAGGGGACCTCCCCGGCGGCGATGCGCTGGGCCAGTCCCTCGGCAATGGCAGTCTTGCCCACGCCGGGTTCACCGATGAGGCAGGGATTGTTCTTCTGCCGGCGGTTCAGGATCTGCACCACCCGCTGTATCTCCTCCTCCCGGCCGATAACGGCGTCCAGCTTGCCCTCTCTGGCCCGGCGGCTGAGGTTGATGCAGTAGTTATCCAGATATTTGTGCTTCTTCTCACCCTTGCGGGACTCCTTGCCGGTCTCCCGCTGCGGGGTCTCCCCCTTCTCTGCCGGGGGATTGTTGTTGCCGCCGAAGAGCCGGTTCAGGAAGGGGAAGGTGGCGGTCTTGCCGCTCTCCTCATCCTCGTCGCCGTCCTCGTTGGCCTGCGCCACGTCCCCCAGCTCCTCGGCGCCGCCGAAGGCCTGCATCATCTCGCTGTTGAGATTCTCCAGATCGTCCGGGGTGATGCCCATACGCTTCATCATGTCCTCCACCTGCGGCAGACCCAGCTGGGCGGCACACTTCAGGCAGAGTCCCTCATTGACAGGCTCCCCCTTTTCATTCATCCGTGAGATAAACACCACGGCTACGTTCTTCTTGCATTTGGAGCAAAGTGTAGGTTGCATAGTTCTCCTCCGTTACAGGGTTGATTTCACCGGCGTCACAGGGCTGCAATGAGACCGATGGGATTGTTTTCCGCAAAGAATTTCAATAGGATGCTGTCCCGGATCAGCTCCGGCGTCACCACCCAGTTAAAGCGCTGCATGAGCCACACCGCCGCAAACAGCAGCAGCACCGCCCACACAAGGCCCAGCAAAGCGCCGCCCCATGCGTTCACCGTCCGCACCACCGGCAGCTTTCCCGCCAGATCCAGCGGCTTGAGCAGCAGCCATACCACCAGCAGAATGGCGATAAAGGCGGCGGCGTACACGATGCCGTAGGCGATGGAGTGGCTGACGCTCTCCGTCACGGCGGAGAACACCGACTCGCCGGTCTCCTTCACCCGCTGCGCCACATCCTCCAGGATCTTCTCCAGACTGTGGGTATCAAAGGCGAAAGCCGACAGCAGCTCCCCGGCATCCGCCCCGTCCTGACCGGACAACTTCTGCCGGATGCTCTCCCGCAGCAGCGGCTCCAGCCACCGGCTCACCGGCGTCACGAAGCGGTTGGCACACCATGAGGCGCCGAAAAACGCCGCTCCCACGCCGATCACGCCGGCAAGGCTCTTCATCAGGCCCCGCTTGGCTCCCAGCCACACCAAGCCCACCAATACAGCGGCCAGTATGGCGTCTATGACCCATGTCATACGCATTTCCCCCTATTTATCAGACCGCTCTTACGGCAGATACAGGCTGGCCGCCGACGCACCTGTCAGCACCGCCGATCCGTCGCTCCGCATCAGCACCGTCCCCGCCGCACTGACATCCTTCAGCACGGCGTATTCCTGCAAGTCCTTATCATAAATGGTCAGGTGGTCCTGATACAGCACCGCCACATATTTCCCTGCGGCGGAGAGGCTCATGACCTCCTCGTCGATATCCAGCGATGCCAGCTCCCGGCCCTGACTGTCCACCGTCACCAGCCTGCCCTGACTGCCGGACTTGTACCGTCCCAGCAGCAGCGCCGCATAGCCGTCTCCGCCCAGACTGCACCGGTGGAGGTATCCGCCGTCATAGCTGTAACTCCCTGCCAGCTTGCCGCCGGTGGTCACAAACTGCAATCCCGTCTCCATCACGGCGCAGTAGCTGCCGCCCACTGCGCCCAGATCGTATACCACGGCATTCTCCGGTAGAAGACATTCTGCGTAACGCTCCTCCCGGCCCAGCCGGTACAGAGCCAGACTGCTGACAAAGCTGCCGTCCTCCTGTCCCATGGTCACCGCCGCCATCTGGCGGCTGTCGGCGGATACCGCCGCCGTCATGAGAAACTGATCCCCGGAGTGGAAGGCAAATACCTTCTCTCCCTTGGGGTCGTACACCTCCACCGACGCCTTATAGCCGGAGGTATTTACCGTCACGGCCAGATAGCCGCCGGGGTTCAGAGCCGCTGCCAGAATGTTGCCGTCCAGTGTCAGCCGGTAGACCTCGCCCTGAGCGTCCAGTACATAGATCTCCTTGCCTCCGACGTCGTAGATCGCCGCCCACTTGCCGTTTCCGGTCACAGTGCAGTTGGTGAAGAGGATGCTCTCGCTGTATCGCACCTGTCCGTCCTCACCCATCAGCAGGATGCGGCTGTTGGAGGCCGCCGCCAGTGACCCGGACAGGGACACGAACCGATACTCCCGGTCTGCCGCATACTGGTATAGCTGGGCGCAGCCGTTCTCGTCCTTCTCCGCACGGGCATAGATGACGCTGCGGCGCAGTCCGTCAAAGGTACCCCGCTGCCACAGCAGGGACACCGCTACCACCGCCAACAGCACCGCCGCCACGATCCCCAGCCACAAAAGCCGCCGACGGGTCCATATTTTCTTTTTCTCCACCCGCCGGGGAGCGTCCTGCTGGGGATTGCCCCCATCAAATTCCCGTTTATCCATTGAGCCGCTCATCCTCATACCAAACCCTCGTCAGGTACAATCCTCCCGGCGGTGCCGTTGGCCCCGCCAGCGTCCGGTTGCCGGAATCCAGGATCACCGGGATATCCTCCGGCTTCAGCTTTCCCTCCGCCGCATAGAGCACCGTCCCGGTAATGGCCCGTACCATATTATACAAAAATCCATTGGCGCATACCTTCAATTCCAGCAGCTCCCCGTTCCGGGTCACATGGCAGTAGTAGATGGTCCGCACGGTGCTGCGCACATTGGTGCCGACGCTCCGCACGGCGGCAAAGTCGTGGGTCCCTTCAAAGGCCCGTGCCGCCCGGTCCATCACCTGCTCGTCCAGCCGCTTGGGATAGAAATACGCCCGATCCACATAGAAGGGATTCTTGATGCGTGAATTGTAGATGCGATAGGTATACTCCTTCCTGATGCAGGAGCCGATGGCGTTGAAATCCTCCGCCACCTCATAGGCCGCCTTCACCACGATATCCTCCGGGATATGGGTGTTCACCGCAAAGGGGATGCGGTCCACCGGGATTCGGGAGGAGGTCCGGAAATTGGCCACATAGTGCTCGGCGTGGACCCCGGCGTCGGTGCGCCCGCAGCCGGTGCACTTTACCGGTTCACCGCACACCATAGAGAGGCCCCGCTCCAGCGTCTGAGCCACTGTGACCTCCGTTTTCTGCACCTGCCACCCGTGGTAGGCCGTTCCGTTATACATCAGGATCAGTGCGATGTTCCGCACGATGCACCTCCTTAGATCCCCATATGCTTCAGCACGATAAGTCCCGCCGCCAGCGCCACAAAGGCTGCCAGCACCACAAGATCCGCCGCCTGATACCGCAGCACGTGCAGGGCCGTCCGCCCCTGGCCGCCGTGGTAGCACCGGCACTCCATGGCCGTGGCCAGCTCGTCCGCCCGGCGGAAGGCGCTGATGAACAGCGGCACCAGAATAGGCACCAGTGCCTTGGCCCGTTGGAAGATGTTCCCGGACTCAAAGTCGGCGCCTCTGGCCTTCTGAGCGGACATAATTTTGTCCGTTTCTTCGATCAGTGTGGGGATAAACCGCAGGGCAATGGACATCATCATGGCCAGCTCATGCACCGGCAGATGCAGCTTCTTCAGCGGCCCCAGCAAATTCTCCAGTCCGTCCGTCAGGGCGATGGGACTGGTGGTATATGTCAGCAGAAACGTTCCCATAATGAGCATCACGATCCGCAGCACCATGTAGATCGCCGCCGTCAGGCCCTCATAGGTGATATGGCCCAGCAGCCACCCCTCGCCCACCGCCGTGCCGCCGGTGAAGAAAATGTTCATCACCGCCGTAAACGCCACGATAACGTACACGGGCTTGAGGCCCCGTGTCAGGGACTTCATGGGTACACGGGAGGCCACGATGCACACCGCCAGCACCGCCGCCACAAGGGCGTAGGTCAAGGGGCTCTTGGCATTAAAGAGCGCCACGATGTACAAGATCACCGCCATTAGCTTCGTCCGGGGATCCAGCCGGTGGACGATGGTATTGCCGGGGAAAAACTGCCCCAGCGTGATATCCTTCAGCATTTCTCGCCGCCTCCCCTCCGGGCCAGCAGCGCCTGCTCCAGCTCCTCGATGGTATATACCGCCGGGTCGATATCCATGCCCCGCCTGCGCAGCGCCATGGCGATCTTCGTCACCTGCGGCACATCCAGTCCCGCCTGCTCCAGCTCCTCCGCCCGTGCAAATACCTGCCGGGGCGTGCCGTCCATATAGACGTGGGCATCCCGCATCACCACGATGCGCTCCACGTTCCGGGCGATCTCCTCCATGCTGTGGCTCACCAAGATCACCGTGGCCCGCTTTGTCTCGTGGTACGCCCGGATCTGCGCCAGGATCTCATCCCGGCCACGGGGATCCAGCCCCGCCGTGGGCTCGTCCAGGATCAGCACCTTGGGTTCCATGGCCATGACCCCGGCGATGGCCACCCGGCGCTTCTGCCCGCCGGAAAGGTCGAAGGGCGACTTCTCCAGCAGCTCCTCCGCAAGGCCCACCATCCGGGCCGATTCCCGCACCCGGCGGTCGATCTCCTCTTTATCAAGCCCCATGTTGCCGGGGCCGAAGGCAATGTCCTTATACACTGTCTCTTCAAACAGCTGGTACTCCGGATACTGGAACACCAGCCCCACCTGAAAGCGCACCTGCCGGATCTGCTTGGGGTCCGCCCAGATGTCCTTGCCGTTGAGATAGATATGCCCCTGCGTGGGCTTCAGCAGCCCGTTGAGATGCTGGATCAGCGTGGATTTCCCGGAGCCCGTGTGACCGATGACCCCTAAAAATTCCCCCGGCATGATATCCAGCTCTACCCCATCCACGGCGCTGCGCTGAAAGGGCGTCCCGGCGCTGTAAGTATGGGTGAGCTGCTCAATTCGTATGATTGGTTCCAATTCGTTACTTCCCTTCTGCGCCGAACCGCCGGTACAGCGCATCCGCACATTCCTCCACCGTGATGGCCGTCAGCGGCAGGTGCTCCCCCTGCCGGTTCAGCCGCTGCATCAGCTCCACCGTGTCCGGCGCCGCCAGCCCCAGCTCATGGAGCCGCTCCACCTGTGCAAAAATCTCTCTGGGCGTACCGTCCATGGCGGCCTCGCCGTCGTTCATCACAATGACACGGTCCGCCTCCTCGGCCTCCGCCATGTGGTGGGTAATGAGCACCACCGTCATGCCCCGCTCCCGGTTCAGCCGATGGATGGTGTCCAGCACCTCCCGCCGTCCGTGGGGGTCCAGCATAGCCGTGGCCTCGTCCAGCACGATGCACTCCGGCTCCATGGCAATGACGCCGGCAATAGCCACCCGCTGCTTCTGTCCGCCGGAGAGCAGGTGCGGCGCATGGCGGGCAAAATCACTCATGCCCACCGCCGCCAAGGCATCGTCCACCCGCCGGCGAATTTCCTGCGGCGGAACGCCCAGATTTTCCGGGGCAAAGGCCACATCCTCCTCCACCACGTTGGCGACGATCTGGTTATCCGGGTTCTGGAACACCATGCCCACCCGCCGCCGGATCTCCAGCAGCATCGCCTGGTTATGAGTATCCATCCCCTCTACATACACCGCCCCGCCAGATGGCAGCAGCACGGCGTTCATGTGCTTAGCCAGAGTAGATTTTCCGGAGCCGTTATGCCCCAGTACCACCACGAAGCTGCCCTTCTCGATGCCAAGGCTCACGCCCCGCAGCGCCGGCTCGCTCCGCTTGCCCTCCTCCGCCGGATAGGCGAAGGTCAGGTCCTTTGTTTCGATCATGGTCATATTCTGCGTTCTCTTTTCACTCGTTCTCAGATGGTATGGCTGACCTTCAGCATCTGCCACAGCCAGACGGAGGCCACCGCCACGCCCAGCACCACGGACCAGCCCACCGGCTGTCCGTCCCGCCGCAGCTGCACCACCCGCAGCGTCTGTCCCAGTAGGAACAGCGCCAGCGCCACACAGTACACCATCAGCGTCACCCATACCGGCGGCACCAGCTGTGCCGTCAGCAGCACCGCCAGCCACCCCACCTGCAGAAGGGCCATGAGGCCGTAGCAGATGCAGCTGCCCACCTCGGCGCTGCCCAGCCTGTTTTTCTTCATTGCACTCTCCTCTTGCAACCGGCTGTTTCTCTCTTAGCTCTTATAAGTCTTGTTATTCCGCCGTCCAACGGCCGGTAGCACCGCAGGGCAGCGCCATACCGGACTGCGTACACGGCAGGCCCAGCTCGTCCCACGTCACCCTGCCGCCGAAGCGCTTGCCCACCAGCATCTGCAGAATGTATCCCAGCACCGACGGAGCCAGCCCTGTGGTGTAGGAGTTGAGGATCACGAACAGGGGCTTATCCGACAGCACACGGGCGCAGAGCTTCACAAAGGGGAACAGGTTCTCCTCCAGCTTCCACACCTCGCCGCCGGGTCCCCGGCCATAGCTGGGCGGGTCCATGATAATGGCGTCATAGGTCTTGCCCCGGCGAATTTCCCGCTCCACGAACTTGGCGCAGTCATCCACGATCCAGCGGATGGGGGCCTCCTGCAGGCCCGTCAGCCGGGCGTTCTCCTTGGCCCACGCCACCATTCCCTTGGCGGCATCCACGTGGCACACACTGGCCCCCGCCTTGGCACAGGCCACCGTGGCCCCACCGGTGTAGGCGAACAGGTTCAGCACCCGGATAGGCCGTCCCGCCCGGCGGATCTGCTCCATGACAAAGTCCCAGTTGGCCGCCTGCTCCGGGAACAATCCCGTATGCTTGAAATTCATGGGCTTGACCTGAAAGGTCAGCTCCTTATAGTGGATGGGCCAGCTCTCCGGCAGCTTCCCCTTGTCCCAGTGGCCGCCGCCGCTGGAGGAACGGCTGTACCGCCCGTTGGCCCTCCGCCAGCCGGGATGGCTGTGATCCGTCTCCCAGATGGCCTGAGGGTCCGGCCGCACCAGTATCTGTTTATCCCAGCGCTCCAGCTTCTCTCCGCCGCCGCAGTCCAGCAGCTCATAGTCCTTCCAGCCATCTGCGATCCACATAATAGGGTATACCTCCGCACATTAAATCAGTTTATTATACAATGAACCATCCCCGCCGTCAATGCGGCATGACCATTTTTCACCTTCCAGTTCTTGAACAAATCTTGAACTTTTTCCTCCGCCTCTCCCCGGCCCGAAGCATGACAAAAGTGTCACTTCCCAGTCCTTGACAACCTGTCTCTCATATGGTATCCTATGTGTACCATAATCTCTAATACACATAGAATCTTCGTACAGAGAAAGGATGCTTCCTTATGGATACCTTGCGAATGACCAATTACATCATCGCCGTTGTTTTCTTTGTCTGCTATACCTATCAGTTCCTATACATTCCCGTTCCGTGGCTGTTGGCCAAGCGCAAGGCTACCAAGGCGGCGGCGCTGGAGGCCACGCCTCACAACTACGCCGTGCTGATCTGTGCCCGGAACGAGTCCGCCGTCATTGCCGACCTCATCGGCAGTCTCCGCAGCCAAACCTATGACCAGAGTCTGCTGCACATCTTCGTGCTGGCGGACAACTGCACCGACGACACCTCCGCCATCGCCCGCAGCGCCGGAGCCACCGTCTATGAGCGCTTCAATAACGTGCAGGTGGGCAAGGGCTACGCCCTCCAGACCCTGCTGAGCCATCTGGAGCAGGACTACCCCGCCGGGTTCGACGGCTACATTGTCTTTGACGCCGACAACATTCTGGACCCCGGTTACATCGCCGCCATGAACCGCACCTTCTCGCAGGGCTACGATATCGTCACCAGCTATCGCAACAGCAAAAACTACGGCGACAACTGGATCTCCGCCGGCTACGCCCTGTGGTTCCTGCGGGAGAGCCGCTACCTCAACCACGCCCGCAGCCTGCTGGGTACCAGCTGCGCCGTCTCCGGCACAGGCTTCCTCTTCAGCCGGGCCGTGCTGGAGGAGACCGGCCCCTGGCCCTTCCATCTGCTGACCGAGGACATCCAGTTCTCCGTCCACGAGATCCTTCAGGGCCGCAAGGTGGCCTTCGCCCCCGACGCCGTCCTCTACGACGAGCAGCCCACCACCTTCCGCCAGTCATGGCGGCAGCGGATGCGCTGGTCTGCGGGCTATCTGCAGGTGTTCCGTGACTACGGCGCCCGCCTTCTCCGGGGCATCTTCCGGGGCAGCTTCTCCTGCTTCGATATGTCCATGGCCATCATGCCCGCCTTCGTCCTCTCCACCGTCAGTATCCTCGTCAACCTCACGCTGGGTGTCGTCGGCGCTCTGGCCGGAGACAACCTGTTGGTGGCTTTTGAGTCCGTGGGACAGATGCTGCTGAATATGTATCTGACGCTGCTGGTGCTGGGCGGCATCACCACCGTCACGGAATGGAACCAGATCCGCACTTCTTCCGTCAAAAAGTTTGTGTACGTGTTCACCTTTCCCCTGTTCATGTTCACCTACATTCCCATTTCTTTGGCGGCTTTCTTCTGCAAGCCCCAGTGGAAGCCCATCGAGCACCGGGTCTCCGCAGCGCATCTGCGGAGCCGTGACCGGCAGGAGGTCCTGCCCTTCTGAAAGCATATGGTGCGGCGGGGGATAAACCCGCCGCATCGCTTTATCTTAACGCAAAGGAGCTCTTTCCCATGTACCGTATTCTCGTCTGCGACGACGAAGAGGAGATCGTTTCCTCCCTGACCGCCTGTCTCACCGCCGAGGGCTATCAGGTGGTCACTGCCCGCACCGGCTGGGAGGTGCTGAATATCCTGTCCAAGCAGCCTATCCATCTGGCCCTGCTAGGCACGAAGCTGCCGGGGCTGGACGGCCTTACCACCGTCACCCGGCTGCGGCAGATGCATGACCTGCCGGTGATCCTCCTGACCTCCGGGACTGACAGCACTGAAAATATCCTGGGGCTCACCATCGGCGCCGATGATTATATCACTAAGCCCTTTCAGCAGGCGGAGCTGCTGGTGCGTATTCGCTGCCGCCTCCGCCGTTATCTGCATTTGGCGTCTCCCTCTCCGGAGGCCCTCACCGTCGGCGGCATCACGCTGGACGACGATGCCAGAGCCGTCACCGTCAACGATGAGCCGGTGTCCCTGACCCCACTGGAGTACGACATTCTGAAATTCCTCATGCAGCATCCCTGCAAGGTATTCTCTCCGCAGGAGATCTATCGCCAGGTCTGGCGGGAGCCTCCCGCCGCCGAAAACTCCGTGGCAGTCCATATCCGCCACATCCGGGAGAAGATTGAGGTAGACCCCAGCAATCCCCGCTATGTGACGGTGGTCTGGGGCAAGGGGTATAAGATCGAAGCCGGGGTATGACAGGTTATCCCCGCTCCGCTCACATTTTCAAAAATCCCCGTGGCATATGCCTTGCATATACGGCGGTCTACATACATATCTCTCTCCTATGAGCCGCCGTGAGAGCCACGGCGGCTCACTCTGTTTCTGCTCGCAGGAATCAGCATAGCTGGAAACAGGGGCTCTTGTCATTTTTGCTTCCCCGTGGTAGAATGGAGAAAAACGAAACCTCTAAAAGAATCACGGGAGACATCGCTATGAACGATCACACCGTTCCGCAGCTACCCCCTCGCAGTCAATGCACCGGCTGCGCCGCCTGCGCCGAGGGCTGCCCCAAAAATGCCATCCATATGCTGCCCGACCGGGAGGGCTTTCTCTACCCCACGGTGACGGACGCCTGCATCCAGTGCGGCCATTGCACCCACATCTGCCCGGTGCTGCGCCAGCGGGAGGCCCATCCGGAGCCGGCGGTCTTTGCCGCATGGAACCCCGACAATGCCGTGCGGCAGGACTCCACCTGCGGGGGGGTATTCTCCCTGCTGGCGGACTATGTGCTGGAGGGCGGCGGCGTGGTGTTCGGTGCCGGGATGGACGCCCAGCTGCGGGTCCGCCATGAAGCGGTAAAGCGCAAGGAGGACCTGCCCCGCATCCGGGGGGCCAAGCCCGTTCAGAGCGACGTCACCGGCATCTATCAGCAGGTGCGGCGGGAGCTGGATCGGGGGCGGCCTGTGCTGTTCTCCGGTACGCCCTGTCAGGTGGACGGGCTTTACCACTATCTGGGAGAGCACCCGGAGAAGCTGCTGACCTGCGACATGCTGTGTCGGGGCGTCTGCTCCCCCGGCGTATGGGCCAAGCTGGTGCAGTCCATGGCCTACATCAAGCGCAAGCAGCCGGTGGCCGTCCAATTCTGCGGCAAGCTGCCCGGCCAGCGGGAGCGCCGCTTCCAGGTACGGTTCGACGACGGCACTACCTTCGACTCCCCTCTGTCCAAGTCCGAGTTCGGCAGGGGCTTTTTCGGAAACCTCTTCCTGCGCCCGGCCTGTCACACCTGTCCCTATGCCTCCGTGGACCGGCCCGGCGATCTGTCGCTGGGAGCATTCTACGGCCTGCCCAAGGACGCCTACCCCCAGGAGCAGCGCAGCGGCGTCTCCCTGCTGCTGGTGAACACGCCCCATGGCGCCCATGTGTTCGATACGCTGCCCCTGAAGCGGGAGCTGCGGCCCCTGTCGGAGGCCGTGACCGGCGATCCGGCCCTGTCCTCCCCGGTGAAGCAGGCGGCCCAGCGGGCGGAGTTCTTCGATGCCTACGCCCGCCAGCCCTTCCAGCAGGTCCGCAACCACTATCTGACGGCCCAGCTTCTCTCCGGCAGCAGGAAGCAGGGCGCAAGGCCCGGCAAAAGATCCGAAAAGCCCTCTCTCTTCGCTGTCATTAAGGAGCGTCTATGGAAAAAACACTGATGCACACCTGCTGCGCTCCCTGCTCCGTCTCCTGCATCCAGCAGCTGCGGAGCGAGGGCATCGAGCCGGTGGCCTACTGGTATAACCCTAACATCCACCCCTATCAGGAGTACAAGGCCCGGCGGGACACGCTGATGGCCTACGCCCCTACCATCGGCATGGAGCTTATTGTGCAGGAGAATTACGGCCTGCGGGAGTTCTGCCGGGCGGTCTGCGGGGATATCGACCACCGCTGCAGCGTGTGCTATGCCCTGCGGCTGGCCCAAGCGGCCCAATATGCCGCCCGGCACGGCTATGACAGCTTCACCACCACCCTGCTGGTGAGCCCCTACCAGAACCATGAGCTGCTGGCGGAGACAGCGGAGCGCATGGGCCGGGAGTACGGTGTCCGGTTCCTGTACCGGGACTTCCGCCCCGGCTTCCGGCAGGGACAGCAGGAGGCCCGTGCGCTGGGCTTTTATATGCAGAAGTACTGCGGCTGCGTGTTCAGCGAGGAAGACCGCTACCAAAAGCAGATCCTCCGGGATCAGAAGGAGCCGGAGAAGCACATACTGCCATCATGATGAAAAAAGCTGAGACCCGACTTGGGTTCTCAGCTTTTTTTCATGATAGGGGTATTACCGCTTGTTGGAACGGATCCAGATGCCCTGCTGCCGGGCGTGCTCAACGAGCTCATCCCGGAACTTGGGGTGGGCCACGGAGATGAGCCGCTCCGCCCGCTCCCATGTGCTGCAGCCCACCAGATTCACGCCGCCGTACTCGGTGACGATGTAGTAAGCCAGACTCCGGGGATCGGTAACGATGTCGCCGGGATTCAACAGCGGTGTGATGCGGGAGACCATCTCCCCCTGCTTATCGGTGAAGGTGGATGTCAGACAGATGAAGGCCTTGCCGCCGGGGGACACCGCCGCCCCCTCCAGAAAGTCCAGCTGACCGCCGGTGCCGCTGATCTGGCGGGTACCGGCGCTCTCGGCGCAGATCTGACCGTACAGGTCCACGGAGATGCAGTTGTTGATGGAGACAAAGTTCTCGATGTTCCGGACGGTACTGGGAGCGTTGCAGTAGGAGATGGGGTAGGTCACCACGCCGGGATTCTCCCGCACCCAGTCGTACAGATCCTCGGAGCCGATGGCAAAGCCGAACACGCTCTTATAGCGGTCGATGTCCTTGCGCTTGTTGGTGATCTTCCCGGCCCGGTACATATCCAGATAGCAGTCGCACAGCATCTCCGTGTGGATGCCCAGATCCCGCAGATCGGACTGGGCCAGCATCTGGCCCACGGCATTGGGCAGTGAGCCGATGCCCAGCTGCAGGGTGGCACCGTCGTCCATGTTCTCCACCACGAACTCGGCAATGCGGGTCTCCGCCTCCGAGGCCGGCGGGGTTTGTATACTGGGCAGGGGGTCATGGGGGCCCTCCACGATCATATCCACGTCGTCGATGTGGATGCACTCGTCCAAGCCGCCGTAGACCCACGGCAGATTCTCGTTGACCTCCAGGATCACGATATCCGCCTTATCCAGCACCGCACGGGCGGAGGCGTTGGACAGGGAGAAGTTGAAGTAGCCGTGCTGGTTCATGGGGGTCACGCACATCATGGCCACGTTGACCGTCAGGAAGTGCTGATAGTAGGCCCCCAGATTCCGGAACACCATTGGGTTGAAGCTGCACATCCCCCGGTCGCAGAGTTTGCGCTCATAGCCTGACATATGCCAGCTGTTGTAGATAAAATGCTCCCGGCCGGGGTCGCACTCCACCATCTGGATGGGCTGCTGGATCAGGTAGCCACGGATCTTCACACCGTAGAGCTCCTCCTTGCGTTTGGCAATGGCGGCATCCATCAGAGACGGGAAGGCACAGCCCATGCTGATATCCAGCCAGTCGCCGCTCTTGACCACACGGGCGGCCTCGTCCGGGGTGCAGAGCTTGCGCTTATATTCCGATTCATATTGGAAGGGTATAGCCATAGCGTTCCTCTTTTCTGTGTTTCGGGATATGATAGATCGTCTTTTCTTTAACAGAACCGTGCAGAAACGGCGGGCGGAGCCTCCGCCCCGCCCGCACGGGTCCTGTCACCCGGACAGGGCGCAGACACCCCGTCAATGTGCTTTTATTTTACCATGTGTTACAGAATTGTCAATGTTAAATTCTCCAATTCTGCCGGGATGCAGTGCCTGCTTTTGTGCCGATGGGGCAAATCAGCCGATGACCGCCGGGGCCTGCGCCAAATCGAAGGCGCCGCCGGAGACGGTGACCTCCCGGCCGGTGATGCGGTCGGTGTAGGTGCCGTCAGGCAGATCTACGGCCACACTGCCGCCGGCGCTCTTCAGGTCGAAGATGCCCCGAACACGGGCCTCCGGCCCGTCATAGCGGCCCACCACAACCCGTTCCTCCACCGCCTCCAGCTGGAAGCAGGCGGACATGGGTAGGGTGCGCTTCATCTGGCGCAGCTGCTTGAGATAGGGCTGGAGGTCCAGCCGCATATCGCAGTAGGCATCGTCGGCGTTAAAGAGATCCACCCGGTGGCGGGGAGCGTACTCCTGTCCGCTGTAAAGCAGGGTGGTTCCCTTTTCAAAGTACAGCAGCGCCAGCCAGTTCCGCAGAGCCTCGTCGGAGTCCACACGGGAGGCAAAGCGGGGCTGGTCGTGGTTCTCCAGGCACCGCAGCTTCACATAGCCCGCCGGGTACTCGCTCTCCTGAAAGTTCACCAGCGCCGTATACTCCCGGAGAGTGCCGGTGGGCTGGAAGCAGCCCTCGAAATAGGGCCAGATATCGTAGTCGTAGGTGATATCAAAGGCATCATACAGCTCCGTGTCGGCGGCGCAGTAGTAGCCCGCCCGGCGCATGGCCATCGTGTGGGCGGCATGGACGCTCTCGGCCAGCCAGATGCAGCCGGGGCGCACCCGCTCCACCTGCTCCCGTGCCTCCCGCCAGAAGGCCAGAGGAACGGCGCTGGCCACGTCGCAGCGGAAGCCGTCCACGATCTCCGCCCAAATTTTCAGAGTCTCGATCTGGTACTTCCACAGCTCACGGTTGCTGTAATCCAGATCCACTACATCGGACCAGTCCGCCACCTTGCGGGTGGGGTTCCCCGCCTCGTCCCGGAGGAAGAACTCCGGGTGACCGGTGGCCAGAATGGAATCCGGGGAGGTGTGGTTATACACCACGTCGATGATGCACTTCATGCCACGCTTGTGGATCTCCCCCACCAGATGCATGAAGTCCCCCAGCGTGCCGTACTCCGGATTGATGCCCCGGAAGTCCCGGATGGCGTAGGGGCTGCCCAGCGTCCCCTTGCGGCCTGCCTCCCCGATGGGATGGATGGGCATGAGCCAGATGATGTCCGTACCCAGCGCCGCCAGACGATCCAGATCGCCCTCCAGCGCCTGAAAGGTACCCTCCTTGGTATGGTTACGTACAAAAACGCTGTAGATCACTTTTTCCCGCAGGCGGGTGTTGGTTTGACGTGCCATATAATACCTCCTGTCTTACACTGTCTTATTTTCCTCCGGCGCACCCAGCAGTGCCAGAAATTCATCCTCTGTCAGCACCGGTACGCCCAGCTCCTGCGCCTTACGCAGCTTGGACCCGGCATTGGCTCCCGTCACCACATAGGTGGTCCTTTTGGACACCGAGGAGGCGGCCTTACCGCCCCGGCGCTCGATCATCTCCCCCGCTTCCTCACGGGTGAATTTCTCCAGCGCACCGGTGAGCACGAAGGTCATACCGGCGAAGCGGCGATCCGTCTGCTCCTCCCGGCAGGTCATGTTCACTCCCGCCGCCCGGAGCCGCTCCAGCAGGTCACGGGACTGGGGGCTCTCCACCCACTGGCGGATATAGCCGGCAGTGATGGGGCCTACGTCGGCGATGGCGGTGAGCTCCTCCTCCGTGGCGGAGAGCAGGGCGTCCATGGTGCCGAAGTGGGCGGCCAGCGTCTTGGCGGCCTTCTCTCCCACCTGACGGATGCCCAGCGCAAAAATCAGCCGCCACAGGTCGTTCTCCCTGCTCTGATAGATGGCGGCCACGGCGTTGGCGGCGGACTTGTCCCCCATGCGCTCCAGCGGCTTCAGGTCCGCCGGGGTCAGGTCGTAGAGGTCGGCGGGGGTCTTGACCAGCCCGTTCTCGATGAGCTGGTTCATCACCGCCGGCCCCAGCCCGTCGATGTCCATGGCATTGCGGCTGGCGAAGTGGGTCAGGTGCCGCAGACGCTGAGCGGGACACTCCGCCCCGGTGCAGCGCAGGGCTGCGCCATCCTCGTCCCGCTCCACCGGCGCTCCGCAGACGGGGCAGGTATGGGGCAGATAGTAGGGCTGCGCCCCGGCGGGACGCTTGCCCGGCACCACGGAGACGATCTCCGGGATGATCTCCCCGGCCTTCTGCACCACCACGGTATCCCCGATGCGGATATCCTTCTGGGTGATGTAATCCTGATTGTGTAGGGTGGCGAAGGTGACGGTGGTCCCCGCCAGACGCACCGGCTCCAGCTCCGCCTTGGGGGTCAGCACGCCGGTGCGGCCCACCTGCACCACGATATCCCGCAGCACCGTCTCCTTCTGCTCCGGGGGGTACTTATAGGCGATGGCCCAGCGGGGACACTTGGCGGTGCTGCCCAGCGTCTCCCGTTCCGACAGGCTGTTGAGCTTGATGACGGCCCCGTCCATGTCAAAGGGCCGCTCCATGCGGGTATCGTTGAGACGATGGATCTCCTCCATGATCTCCTCCCCGGCCCGCAGACGGCGGTAGGAGATGGTCTTGAACTGCTGGGAGGCCAGATAGTCGATGGTCTCGGTATGGGTGGAAAACGTCCGTCCCTCTGCCAGCTGGAGGTTGAATACGGCGATATCCAGCCGCCGCCGGGCGGCGATCTTGGGGTCCAACTGCCGCAGGGAGCCGGCGGCGGCGTTGCGGGGGTTGGCCATGAGGGGCTTTCCCTCGATCTCCCGTTGGCGGTTCAGTTCTTCAAAGACGGAGCGGGCCATGTACACCTCGCCCCGGACGATGAGCCGGGGCAGCTTCTCCGGCAGGGTCATGGGGATGGAGCGGATGGTTCGCAGGTTCTCCGTCACGTCCTCCCCGATGCGGCCGTCGCCTCGGGTGGCGCCACGGACGAATACGCCGTCCCGATACTCCAGCGCCACGGACAGGCCGTCCACCTTAGGCTCCACGCTGTATTCAGCATCCGGGAAGGTCTCCCGGATGTGAGTCAGGAACTCCTCCACCTCCCCGCCGTCAAACACGTCCTGCAGGCTCTCCAGAGGGACGGGGTGCTCCACCTCCTGAAATTGGGTCAGGATAGGTCCGCCCACCCGCTGGGTGGGGGAGTCCGGGGTGATCTCCTCCGGGTGCTCCCGTTCCAGATCCTCCAGGCGGCGGAGCATATGGTCGTATTCATAGTCGGAGATCTGCGGATCGTCCAGCACGTAGTAGCGGTAGCCGTGGGCGTTGAGGGTGTCCCGCAGCTGTTTCATTTCTTCCTGATAATCCATAGTCGTCCCCTTATCCGTTGTTCATGATATAGTCCTCAGCGTACTGCTCCGCCTCCTCCGGCGTGGTGCTGAAATAGGTGTAGGTATCCGGTACGCTGCCGATGATGATGGTCTCCGCCACGGTGATCTCATTGGAGACTTGGGTGGAGGTGCGGAAGCCCGGCAGGAGAATACTCATCTGCACGGTGACATCCAGCAGGATCTGATGCTTGGTCTGGTTGATGCCCGCCGCCGTAAAGGCGTTGCGGAGCTTGGCGGTGGTGGAGCCCACAGCCTGCATCCGGATACGGATGCAGGGGCCACGCCCCGCCAGCAGCGAGGAGCCTGTCAGCGTTCCCACAGGGATCTCCAGCTCCCGTGTGGACACCTCCGACAGCCGCTGGAGGATGCTGTCTGCAATGCGGCTTTGCAGGCGGTTGAAGGCCGCCATGTCGCTGCGTACCGCCGCCACATGGCCGCTCTGATCCTTCTCCAGATGCACCAGATCATCGTAGTCCACCTCCCCTGCGCTGACAGCGTCATAGACCGCCGTGACCACGATGCGGTTGACGGTATTGGAGACGCTGGCCGCCGCCAGATTGGTGAGGATGGGCTTCATATGCAGCACGGCCACACACAGAAGGCCCATCACCGCCGCCAGCAGGAAAACGCCCCAGATGGCCGCCCGTCGTCCGGCGGACAGGCGCACATAGCGCAGTCTCTTCACGGCACGCACCTCCCCTGCTCCAGTGTATGCCGGGAGGGGCGGCGGGGTGCTTACTCCCGCCAGCCGTTGACGATGGCCTTGAAGGTCTTGCCTCGCTCCATGAAGTTTTTGAACTGGTCGAAGGCGGCGCAGGCCGGGGACAGCGTCACCACGTCGCTGGGCTGCGCCCGGTCACGGGCAGCCTCTACGGCACGTTGGAAGGGCGTCACCTCCAGAATTTCCGGGTGGTCGGGGCGATAGCCGGGAGCCTGCTCCACGGCGGCACGGATCTTCCCTGCGGTGGCACCGCACAGCACCAGCAGCTTCACATGCTCCACGATCTCCGGCCCCAGCACGTCAAAGGGAATGTGCTTATCATAGCCCCCGGCGATGAGAATGACCTGCTCCGGGAAGGAGCGCAGCCCGGCAATGGTGCGGGAGGGGCTGGAGGCGATGGAGTCGTTATAGTACCGCACCCCGTGATAGGTACGTACCAGCTCGATGCGATGCTCCACGCCGTTGAAGGTGCGGGCGAAGTCCCGGATGATCCCGTCCGGCACCAGCCCCTCCACGGCGGCGATAGCCGCCATGTAGTTCTCTACATTGTGGACTCCCGGCAGGCGGATGTCCGCCGTGGTCATGATCCGGCGCTCCTGCCCGTTATGGCGGCAGAGGATATCCTCCCCCCGGAGGAACACGCCCTCTTCCGGCTCGGACCGCCGGCTGAAGAGCCGGACGGCCCCCACAGCCCGCCCGGCCTGCTGACGGGTGATGTCGTTGTCCTGATTGAATACGGCGATGTCACCGGGGCGCTGATAGCGGAAGATGTTCTCCTTGGCCGCCACATACTCCGCCATGTCCTTGTGGACGTCCAGATGGTTGGGGGCCAGATTGGTCACCACGGCGATATGGGGGCTGCGGTCCATGGTCATCAGCTGGAAGCTGGACAGCTCCAGCACCGCCCAGTCCTCCGGCTCCATGGTGTCCGCCTGACACAGCAGGGGCTGACCGATGTTGCCGCCCACGTGGACGGTTCTGCCCGCCGCCTTCAGCAGCTCTGCGATGATGGTGGTGGTGGTGGTCTTGCCGTCGCTGCCGGTGACGGCGATCATGTGGCAGGGGCAGACCTGAAAGAACACCTCCATCTCGCTGGTGAGGGTACTGCCCTGCCGCTGCGCCGCCAGCAGCTGCGGCACGTCCGGCCGCAGGCCCGGTGTGCGGAAGATAACGTCCTGCGTCAGGCCGTCCAGATACCCCTCCCCCAGATGGAGCGTGGCTCCGGCGGCCTCCAGCTCGTCGGCCAGAGGGCCCAGCTTCTCCCGGCTGCTTCTGTCGCAGGCGGTGACGGCGATACCCTCGGCCAGCAGGCGGCGCAGCAGCGGCGTATTGCTGACGCCGATGCCGATGACCGCCACGGTCTTATGCCGCAGCGAGGTGAGATATTCCTGTAAAGTCATAAGGCAAAGCCTCCTAAAACAGCAAATGAGTTAATTCAGTTCATTATACTCCTTTTTCCCGGTCAGTTCAATCGCTTTTGTGAGAAAACCGCCGCCCTATTTGGCGGGAAAGTGCATTTGGGGCTTTACACCCGGTCTCCGGTGGGGTAAAATGGAGGTACTGTACGTGGAAAGGAGACACTGGCATGATTTATTTCAACAGTGACTATCTGGAGGGCGCACACCCCGCCCTCATGGCAAAGCTCAACGAGACCAACATGGTCCAGACCATAGGCTACGGCGAGGACGAGTACTGCGCCGCCGCACGGGTCAAGATCCAGAACGCCTGTCAGGCCCCGGAGGCCGACGTCCACTTTCTGGTGGGCGGCACCCAGACCAACACCACCGTCATCGCCGCCGTGCTGCGTCCGTGGCAGGGCGTGCTGTGCGCCGTCAGCGGACACATCAACTGTCACGAGGCCGGTGCCATCGAGTCCACCGGCCACAAGGTCATCACCCTGCCCACCACTAACGGCAAGATCACGGCCCAGCAGGTGCAGGAGTATGTAGAGTGGCACAGAAACGACGAGTCCACGGAGCACATCGTCCAGCCCGGCATGGTCTACATCTCCTATCCCACCGAGGGAGGCACCCTTTACTCCAAGGCGGAGCTGACGGAGCTGTACGACGTGTGCCGCCGGTACGGCCTGCCCCTGTTCATCGACGGCGCCCGGCTGGGCTACGGCGTCATGGCCGACGGTGCTGACCTGACCCTGCCGGAGATCGCCCACCTGTGCGACGTGTTTTACATCGGTGGCACCAAGGTCGGTGCTCTGTTCGGTGAGGCCGTGGTCATCATGAAACCGGCTCTGAAGAAGGACTTCCGCTTCATCATGAAGCAGCGGGGCGGCCGCATGGCCAAGGGCCGTCTGCTGGGCATCCAGTTCGACGCCCTGTTCACTGACGATCTGTATTTCAGAATTTCCCGCCACGCCGACGAGATGGCCTATCAGATCCGGGATATCTTCGTCTCCGCCGGGTATCCTCTGCTGTTCGACTCCCCCACCAACCAGCAGTACCCCATTATGCCCGATGAGGAGTTGGCCATTCTGGGGAAGAACTTCGGCTATGAGTACTGGGAGCGCACCGATCCCACCCACTCCGGCGTGCGCTTCTGTGCCAGCTGGGCCACCACTCAGGAGAACGTGGACGCCCTCCGGGCTGCCGTGCAGGCGCTGAAAAAGTAACAACAGCGAAACGCCGCAATCGATACAAGGACCCCCGGCCGACGGCCGGGGGTCCTTTCAGCGTGTCGAAAAGACTTTTTGCCACGCTGAGGCATTTTTCAGAGCTTCAAAAAGCTCTGAAAAATGGGGATCATCATCGTGCAGGACACCCTTCCGCCCCGTTGACGAAAGGCTCCCCCTCTTTTGACAGGCTCAAGGACCCCCGGCCGACGGCCGGGGGTCCTTTCCTTATGGGGATAGAGCGGTCATGGGTCAGAATTTTCTGGCGGACACGTCGCATAGCTGGAGGCGCACGCCCTTCTCGGCGGCCAAGGTCCTGCCCTTTTCCAGCAGCTTGTCCCGGTTCCGGTTCAGCAGCTGCACCAGCAGTTCATCCTTCTTCTCCTGCGGCATCTTATCCAGCACCGTCCGGGCCATGGAGGCCGCCAGTTCCTTGTTCTGGGACAGCATCCCTCCCAGCACGCCGCCATCCTTGGCCATACTCTCCGCCAGTGCCGGGATCAGCACCTCTGACAGGGAGCGGTAGTCCACCTCGTCCAGCAGAATTTTCAGCTCGATCATGGCTCACTCCGCCTTAGGGCCTGCGGCCACCACCTCAGCACTCATGCGGGTGTACTTCTTGAAGTTCTCCACAAAGGAGCTTGCCAGCTTGCGGCAGGCAGCCCGGTAGGCCTCCTTGTCCGCCCATGTATTCTCCGGGATCAGCAGCTCACTGGGCACGCCCTCGATGGCCGTGGGTACCTGAACACCGAAGGTGGGATCGGTGACGAAGTCCGCCTTCTCGATGGCGCCGGTGAGGGCCGCCGTCACCATGGCACGGGTATAGCGCAGCTTCATGCGCTGACCGGTGCCGTTCCAGCCTGTGTTCACCAGATACACCTTGGCCCCGGCCTTCTCCACCTTCTCCGCCAGCATGGCGGCATAAACGGAGGGATCCAGCGGCAGGAAGGGTTCACCGAAGCAGGTAGAGAAAGTGGGTACCGGCTCGGTGACGCCGATCTCCGTCCCCGCTACCTTGCTGGTAAAGCCGGAGACGAAGTAGTACATGGCCTGATTCCTATCCAGCTTGCTGATAGGGGGCAGCACGCCGTAGGCGTCGGCGGTGAGGAAGATCACCGTCTTGGGGACACTGGGGCTCATGCCGGAGAGCTCTGCGTTGGGGATATACTCCACCGGGTAGCCCACCCGGCTGTTCACCGCCAGCGAGTCGTCGTCGAAGTCGAACTCCCGTGTATCGGGATCCATGACCACATTCTCCACCAATGCGCCGAATTTGATGGCGTTGTAGATTTCCGGCTCCCCCTCCGCAGAGAGGTTGATGCACTTGGCGTAGCAGCCGCCCTCGAAGTTAAAGACGGAGTCGTCGGCCCAGCCGTGCTCGTCGTCTCCGATGAGCTTGCGGTCAGGGTCGGCGGAGAGGGTGGTCTTACCGGTGCCGGAGAGGCCGAAGAACACGGCGGAGTCGCCGTCCGTTCCGATGTTGGCGGAGCAGTGCATGGGGAATACACCCTGCTTGGGCAGGATGTAGTTCATGACGGAGAACACCGACTTCTTGATCTCGCCGGCGTAGCGGGTGCCGCAGATCACCACCAGATGCGCCTCGTAGTCCACCAGAATGGCGGCCTCGCTGTGGGTACCGTCGATCTCCGGGACGCACTTGAAGCCGGGGGCGGCCACGATGGTGTAGTCCGCCGTAAAGTCCGCCAGCTGCTCCGGCGTGGGCCGGCGCAGCAGCTGATGGATGAACAGGTTCTGGCTGGCCAGCTCGTTGACGATGCGGAAGGACTTGGTATACTTGGGGTCTGCCCCGGCGAAGCCGTCAAAGACGTAGACCTCCTTATTCTGGAGATACGCCGTGACCTTGGCGAAAATGGCGTCGAATTTCTCTTTTTTCATGGGGCGGTTCACCTTGCCCCATGCGATATCGTCGTGTACCGCCGGGGTGTCCACGATGAACTTATCGTTGGCGCTGCGCCCGGTGTACTTCCCGGTCTTTACCACCAGCGCCCCGGTGGCAGACAGGGTCCCCTCTCCCCGGCGCAGAGCGTGCTCCGTCAGCTGGGCCGGGGTCAGGTTGCGATATACCGCCGCCGTGTTGACGATGCCCAGCTGCTCCAATCCGTAGGTTTCCATGACAGTTCCTCCTTGTTCCTCCCGCAGATCACGGGGCCGATAACAGCAGTATAGCACAGGGCCTTCGGAAAAGAAAGCCCTGTGCTATGATTTCCTTTTCAGTGCAGCACGATGCGGGCGCCGCCCTCATAACGGCGCATAACGCCCACCCGCTGGGCGCTGGGTACGGCGCCCTTCAGCTCCGCCAGCAGCGCATCGGCGTCCGCCGGATCCACGGCCATCAGCAGGCCGCCGGAGGTCTGGGGGTCATACAGCATATCCTGTACGGCGATCTCCGTCTGTCCGGCATCCACCCATTGCTCGGCAAAGGTACGGTTGCGGTACATCCCCGCCGGGAGCACACCCATGCGGGCAAACTCCAGCGCCTCCGGGATCAGGTCCACCGCCGACACCTCCACCTCGGCCCGCAGATCGCTGCCCTGCGCCATCTCCAGCAGGTGGCCCATCAGGGCAAAGCCTGTCACGTCAGTGCAGGCATGGACCCGGTACTTCACCATGGCGTCCCGGCCGTTCTTGTTCAGGGTGGTCATCAGGCGCATGGCCAACTCTGCGCTCTCCTTGGAGCAGAGATCGGCCTTCATGGCGGAGGTGAGGATGCCGATGCCGATGGGCTTGGTCAGCAGCAGCACATCCCCCTCCTTGGCGCCGCTGTTGGTGAGGATCCTGTCGGGATGGACGAAGCCCGTGACGGACAGGCCGTACTTGGGCTCGTCGTCGAAGATGCTGTGGCCGCCGGTGATGAGGGCGCCCGCCTCATAAACCTTCTCATAGCCGCCCCGGAGGATCTGATGCACCGTGTCCTTGGGCATATCCTCCGGCACGCACATGATGTTCAGAGCCAGCTTGGGGTCACCGCCCATGGCGTAGATATCCGACAGGGCGTTGGTGGCTGCGATCTGGCCGAAGGTATAGGGATCGTCGGCAATGGGCGGGAAAAAGTCCAGCGTCTGCACCAGCGCCAGCTCGTCCGATACCTTATACACCGAGGCGTCGTCGCTCTTATCAAAGCCCACCAGCAGATTGGGATCCTTGTGGACCTGGATACCCTCCAGCAGCTGCGCCAGCACACCGGCGCCCACCTTGGCGCCGCAGCCGGCGCACTTGGCCAGCTTCGTCAGTTTTACATTCTCTTCCACGTTATGGTTCCTCCTTCAATTTCCCGGACAGGGCCAGCACCGCCTCCAGCACACCGCCGCCTACGGCCAGCGCCTTGTCCGATACCGTATCACAATATTCCCGTTTGCCACGGGGATCCACATCTCCGGCCTTCATCCCCCGGAACACCGGCGTCCCCTCCGGCAGGATGCCCCGCAGCACACCGCTGATGGTGCAGCGCATGGGCTGCCCCTCCACCGTGGCCACCACATCTCCCTCAGAGACCGTGACCCCGATGTCCGCCAGCTGGTGCAGGATGCCGTCTGCCGGAGCACGCAGCACCCGCTCCCCGGCGAAGCCGCCGACGAGTCCCGGTATACTGGTGTTGGGCAGGGCGCTGCCCCGATAGATGACCCGGCCCAGCGTATGGCCCCGCATAGTCTCCACCACCGCATGGCAGTCCTCCCCTGCGGTGAAGCCCGGCCCTACGCCTACCACCACCGGTGCATCGGTGATGCAGGTACCCAGATTCCGCTTGGCCAGAATGGCATCCACCAGCGCATCCGGCCGCAGTTCCTCCCGGCACCGCAGCTCCGGGTCCGCCAGCACGGAGATCTCTCCCGCCGCACAGATCCTTCGGGCCTGAAGGATGTCCTCTGCCCGGCGGGCCGTGGCATCCTCCACCTGCGTCTCCCCCAGCACGATGGCCTGCGAGAAGCACACGGTGCGGCGAATGGCCGTGGGCTGGGGCAGATCCGTCATAACCACCTGCACGCCGGCCCTCCAAAGGCGCATCGCAATGCCTGTGGCGATATCCCCCGCTCCCCGGATCAGTACCAGCATCGTTTTTCCTCCATCCGTTCTCTTTTTATGAGGATAACACGTTTTCCCGTTTTCGTCAATCACCCCGGTATGGAGGAAAGCCAACGTACCGCCCCGCTATCGCTAATTTCCATCCTCAGACGGCGGTTTCCATTGACGGAAGGCGGCAAGCCTGCTACAATGAGCATATGGAAGAGAAATTATCGTATCGGAATACCGTCCGCCTGTTCGCCGGGGAGAAGTGCTTCGGTCCGGGCGTCGCCCAGCTGCTGCGCCATGTGCAGGAGTTTCATTCTCTGCGCTCTGCGGCCAAGGCCATGAACATGGCCTACTCCAAGGCGTGGACCATCGTCAAGTCCTCGGAGCGGATCTTGGGCGTCCAGCTGCTGCATACCTCCGTGGGGGGAAGGAGCGGCGGCGGAGCGCAGCTGACGGAGGAGGCGGTGCTCCTGCTGGATGCCTACACTGCCTTCTGTGCCGATCTGCACGCCGCCGGGGACGCTCTCTTCGCCCAACACTTCGGGTATCTGGAGGGCCGGTCGTAAGCAGCTCCTCTATCTGACAGTCTCACGAAAAAGCTGGTGCAGCTCCTGCGCCAGCTTTTCTATTTGCGCCGGAGTGTTGAAGTCGGAAAGGCTCAGGCGCACCGTGCCGGTGTCCAGTGTCCCCGCCGTGCGGTGGGCCAGCGGCGCACAGTGAAGCCCCGCCCGCAGGGCGATACCCCGGCGTCCCAGCGCCTCCGCCAGCTCTTCGCAGTCCCGGCCCGCCGCCCGGAAGGACACCACACCGGTGGGATGGGGGCCGTTTGCGGGCGTGAATACCTCCACCCCCGGCAGGGCCTTCAGGCGGCGCACCGCCTCCGCCGCCAGCTGCCGCTCCCGGCAGGCGATGGCCTCCGGCGTCCGTCGGCGGACGAACCGCAGTCCCTCCAACAGCCCGGCGATACCCGGCATATTGTGGGTGCCGGCCTCCAGACGATCCGGCAGGGTCGGGGGCATCTGCCGGTCACGGGAGGCGCTTCCCGTGCCGCCCAGCAGCAGCGGCCGGGCGGGCCGTTCGCCGCACAGCAGCAGCCCCGTCCCCTGGGGGCCGTAAAGCCCCTTGTGGCCCGGCATGGCAATGAAGGCCGCCCCCAGCTCCGTCAGGTGCAGGGGCAGCGTCCCCGCCGATTGGGAGGCGTCCACCAGCAGCGGCACACCCCGGCTGCGGCAGACTCCGGCGATCTCCTCCAGCGGCTGGACGCAGCCGAACACGTTGGACACATGGTTGACGATCACCGCATCCGCCCCAGCCAGAATGGCCCGTCGGAACTCCTCCGCCGCCTGCTCCCGCCGGAAGGGCGGCGCATCCACCACCGTCAGGCGCACCTCCGGTATGGCATACAGGGGGCGGCAGACGGCGTTGTGCTCATAGCCGGAGATCACCACCCGGCTGCCGGGAACCACCAGCGACCGGATGGCGATGTTCAACCCGTGGGTAGCGTTCATGGTGAACACCACGTTCTCCGGCGACGGCACGCCGAATAGCGCCGCCGCCTCGGCCCGACACCGGAAGGCCGTCTCCTCCGCCCGGCGGGCGGCGGGATGGCTGCCCCGTCCGGGAGTGGACAGCTCTGCCGCCGCCTGCGCCATGGCCTGCCGCACCTGGGGCGGCTTTTCCAGCGTGGTGGCCGCAGCGTCCAGATAGATCATGTCCCCGCCTCCTGCCAGCCGCTATCCGTCCGTTCATATATGCCAAGGGGCGTCAGCCCCGCTGTCTGTAAGCACGTCTGGGCCTCCTGCTGCCACTGACCCCGCACCTTCACCGCATAGCTGCATCCACTGCCGGTAAGCCCCGCCGGGGCCCGGAACAGGAAGCTGCGGATGCCGCACTGCTCCAACGCCCGCACCATACGCTGGGCATGGGTGACGGAGCGGGCGATGAAAAGAATCTCGTTCATTCTGCACTCCTCCTCACGGGACATTCTATGTGAAAGCGCCCCCGCCGGTGCGGTATCCGCCATACAAAAAGAGGAGGACAGCTCGTCCTCCTCTTTTTTATCGCTTACGGATCAGTTCTCCGCCCGCTGGATCAGCGCCACGGCGTGGGCGGATATCCCCAGTCCCTCGCCGGTGAAGCCCAGATGCTCCTCCGTGGTGGCCTTGACGTTCACCTGCTCCGGCCGGATACCCAGCGTCCGGGCCAGCGCACAGCGCATCTCCTGCCGGTAGGGGGCGATCTTTGGGGCCTGCGCCACCAACGTGGCGTCGATATTTACCACCTGCCACCCCTGCTCCGTCAGGGCCTTCATCACCCGCTCCAGCAGCGTCAGGCTGGAGATGTTCAGAAAGGCATTGTCGCAGTCCGGGAACAGTCTCCCGATATCGTCCATACCGGCAGCGCCCAGCAGGGCATCCATCACCGCATGGGTCAGCACGTCCGCATCGGAGTGGCCGTCCAGCCCCTTCTCCCACGGGATGGTAACACCGCCTAAGATCAAAGGCCTCCCCTGCGCCAGACGGTGAACGTCGTACCCGTGTCCTACCCGCAGTCCTGTCATGCCTGTTTCCTCCTCTCGGCCAGAATGGCCTCCGCCAGACGCAGGTCCAGCGGCCTAGTGATCTTGATGTTCTCCGGATCCCCGGCGGTGAGATAGACCTCCTTGCCCAGCCGCTCCACAGCGGAGCAGTCGTCCGTCAGAGTCACCTCGGCGTTCACCGCCGACTGAAGCGCCGCCTTCAGCAGCTCCGCCTGAAACACCTGCGGCGTCTGCACGGCAAAGAGGGCCGCCCGGTCCGGTGTCTCCAGCACCCGGCCCGTGGACGGCTCCGTCCGCTTGATGGTATCCGACACCGGCACCGCCGGGGCGGCGGCATAGGTGCGCTCCCCGAAGCGGATCAGCTCGTCGATCTGTTCCGGGCGGATCAGGGGCCTTGCCCCGTCATGTACAGCGATGAGCCGGGCCTTTTCGTTGGCCTCCAGCGCCGCCGCCAGCACCGAGTGGGTGCGGGTCTCACCGCCCACCACCACACGCACGGGCTTTTGCAGTCCGCAGCGCCGGCACAGCTCCGCCATCTCCGCCAGACACTCCGTCCGGGTGGACAGTATGATCTCATCCACCAGCGTGGCGGCGTCGATGGCCCGGAGGGTGTGGGCCAGCACCGGCTCCCCCTCCAGCGGCAGCAGCAGCTTGTTGCCGCCGCCCATGCGCCGGGATTCCCCCGCCGCCGGTACGATCATGGTACAGTAGGGGCGGCGCCTATCCCGCAGCTTCCCCAGCCGATCAAATAGCTTCATTCGTTCTTCGCCCCCGTCATCATGGCCTGCTCAATGCGCTGCTCCGCATCGGGATAGGTATGTCCCTCCACCAGCACCACCTCGGATACCAATATTTGTTTGGCGCTGTGGAGCATCTTGCGCTCACCGTTGGAAAGGCCCTTCTCCCGGTCCCGCCACATAAGGCCCTTGATGACACGGGCCACCTCCAGCAGGTCGCCGCTCTTCAGCCGGTTCAGGTTCTCCCGATAGCGTCGGTTCCAGTTGGTGGTGCGGTCGATCTCCAGCCCCGGAATGGCGCCCAGCACCTCCCGGATGCGACCGGAGGTGGACAGAGCCCGGACGCCGATGGCCCCGCAGCTGCCTGTGGGGATCTTCAGCGTCAGCCCGCCGGAGGGCATTCGGAACACGTAGTAGCTGCCCAGCTGTCCGCCCAGCCGTTCCTGCACGATACTTTCGATGATCCCCGCCCCGTGCATGGGGTGAACCACCCGGTCGCCTACCTGATACATACCGGTCCTTCCTTTCCAAACGATTTTTGTGTATAAGTACTCAAGGATATTATACCCTTATCCCGGTATATTTTCAAGAAAAATCGCAAAAAACGGTCCATCTATGAAAAAAATAGCCTGCTGCGTACATTCCTTGCACGCAGCAGGCTGTTTTGTTTCATGAGACAGCTTATTCCACGATGACGCCCCGCTGAGCAAAGCTCTTCACCATCAGGTCCAGATCCGGCTCGATGTGCAGAGGCTCCCCGGCGGACTTGATGGCGTTGGCCACGTCCTTCAGGCCGTTGCCGGTGACCACCGATACCACCGTGGCATCCTTCTCGATGAGACCCTGCTCACAGGCCTTCTTCAGCGCCGCCGTACCGGTGACACCGGCAGGCTCACCGAACACGCCGCAGGTGCGGCCCAGCAGCCGCTGCGCCGCCAGGATCTCCTCGTCCGTGACGCAGATAGCAAGGCCCTTGGACTCCCGAATGGCCGCCAGTGCCTTGTCGGCGTTGCGGGGTACACCCACGGAGATGGAGTCGGCAATGGTGTTCTCCTCCATGGGCTCCCACGGCTTATTCTCCTGAATGGCCCGGTTGATGGGATAGCAGCCGTAGGACTGGGCGGAGATGAGCCGGGGCAGCTTGTCGATGAAGCCGATGGCATACAGATCCTTGAAGCCCTTCCACACGCCGGCGATGGTGCAGCCGTCGCCCACGGAGATAGCCAGATAGTCCGGCATCTCCCAGTTCAGCTGCTCGGCGATCTCCAGGGCCACGGTCTTTTTCCCTTCGGAGAGATACGGGTTGATGGCAGCGTTGCGGTTGTACCAGCCGTACTTCTCGATGGCCTCGGCGGACATCTTGAAGGTCTCCTCGTAGTTGCCCTTGACGGAGATGACATTGGCCCCGAAGATCATCAGTTGGGCCACCTTACCCTTGGGGGCCCGCTCCGGCACGAAGATATAGGTCTTGAAGCCCGCAGCGGCGGCGTTGCCCGCCAGAGAGCTGGCGGCGTTGCCGGTAGAGGAGCAGGCGATGGTCTTGGCGCCCGCCTCATAGGCCTTGGCCACGGCCATGGCGCTGGCCCGGTCCTTCAGGGAGGCCGTGGGGTTTTGGCCGTCATCCTTCACCCACAGCTTGCGGATCCCCAGTGCACGGGCCAGATTGGGCTCGTCATACAGGGGGCTCCAGCCCACTCGCAGAGGGGTGTCGGGGGTAGTCTCCTCCACCGGCAGCAGCTCCCGGTAGCGCCACATGGAGCGGTTCTCCCGCCGAGCCAGCTTCTCCTTGGTGAGGACAGACTTGATGTAGTCGTAGTCATAGACGATGTCCAGAATACCGCCGCACTGGCAGTTGGTCAGGTCCGGAGTGGCTTCATAGGTCTTGCCGCAGCGGACGCACTTGCCGTATTTCACGTTTTTCATGGTGACACCTCGTTGTATAAGATCTCGTTGTATCAGATTCAGTCTTCTTCCCGTAAATTTTCCAGCGCCACCCGCACCGCCTCCACCACAAAGGCATTGAAGGTGCAGTCCGTTCCCTGAATGGCCTCCTCCACCTCCCCGATGACGTCGTTGGGGAATCGGATGGATTTCGTGGTAGAGCTGGGTGGGCTGGGGATCTTGAATTTACGCATGGCAGGCACTCCTTGTCGACTTTTTTATATGACAAATTGTACCTATATTTTGTGTTTCAATAAATGCCGCATAATGTATTGCATTTTGCAATACAGCGCGATAAAATAGTCGAAAGTCATATGCCGTGAGGGATTTGCCCCCCGGTCAAAAGGAGGTGGAACGCTTGGAGAGCAGCCACAGCTTCCCCGCATACTACACTGTTCTGTGCGCCCGGACCGCAGACGCCATTGACGCCATCGACCAACAGTGCTATCAGGAAGCCAGAGAGCTTCTGGTGGCCGGGATGCAGGAGGCCGAGGAGATCATTCTATCCCAAAAGGAATAATACGCAGGGGCGGGACGGAGGTCCCGCCCCTGCGGCGTCTTGTGGGACAGCCTGTGCTTACAGAGCCTTCAGCAGGCCGGTGGCCTCGTTGAACTCGCAGATCAGCTGATCCAGCTCCTTGGCCTGAGCGTGAACGGCATCCCAGGTGTTCTTGGTGTCGTACCACTGGGCGTTCAGGTCCTCCACGTCCATACCCTGCTGCTCCACCCAAGTGTAGTACTTCAGGTTGTGGACACGCTTGCGCTCGGTGTAGGTCAGCTCCAGCATACTGTCGGTCTTGAGACCCAGCATATGCACGGCGTGATCCAGAGCGGCCTCGTGGGCGTTGTAGGCGCCGTGCTGCTGGTTCAGCTCCTCAATGCGGCTGCCGTACATCACGGCGGAGTCGGTGAGGACGGTGGCCACCACGTCGTTCTCGGTGAGCTCATAGTACTTGGCCATCTTGATGCAGCACAGCACGTTGGCGATGCCGGAGATGCCCAGCCAGCTCATCTTCTCGATCTCCTCGGCGCTCATGCCCAGCTCGTCCTTCATGTACTGCTTGCCCTCCGGGGTGTTGAACAGGCGCAGCAGGCGCTGGGAGTCCTCGTCGTCGATGGCGATGGCCATGTCGGTGTTCTTCACATTGTGGATCCAAGGAATGTGCTTGTCACCGATGCCCTCGATGCGGTGGCCGCCGAAGCCGTTATCCAGAATGGTGGGGCACTGCAGCGCCTCGCCCACAGCCAGCTTCAGGTGGGGATAGCGCTCCTTCAGCAGATCGCCGGCGGACATGGTGCCGGCGGAGCCGGAGGTGAAGCAGGCGCCGGCGAAGTTCTGGCCGGGCTTCTTGATGGCCTCGAACAGATCTGCCAGAGCGTAGCCGGTAACGTTGTAGTGCCACAGGGGGTTACCCATCTCAGCGAACTGGTTGAAGATCATCATGGTGGGATCCTTCTTCAGCTCCCAGGTCTTATCAAAAATCTCCTTGACGTTGGACTCGCAGCCGGGGGTAGCGATGATTTGACCGGCAATGCTCTTGAGCCAGTCAAAGCGCTCACGGGACATATCCTGCGGCAGGATCGCCACGGACTCGCAGGCCAGCAGCTTGGAGTTGAAGGCGCCGCCACGGCAGTAGTTGCCGGTGGAGGGCCATACGGCGTGATGATAGGTGGCGTCAAACTGTCCGGTCACCAGACGGGGAGCCAGACAGCCGAAGGAAGCGCCCACCTTGTGACAGCCGGTGGGGAACCACTTGCCGGACATGGCAACGATACGGCAGGGAACGCCGGAGAGCTTGGTGGGGATCTCCACATAGTTGGGGACCGCCTGGAACAGGCCGCCGCTCTCCTTGGCCTCGTTGTGCCAGGAAATACGGAACAGGTTCACGGGATCCACGTCCCACAGGCCGGTGGTGGAAAGCTTGGCCTTGATCTTCTCCGGGATCAGATCGGGGTTCTGCATCTGAGCAATGGTGGGGATGATAATGTGGTTCTCCTTGGCCTTCTGGATGTTATGCTCCAAGCCAACCTTGTTGATGGACAGATCGATCATGTTTTTTCCTCCTGTTTCATTTGTCTCCGTCTTTGTTTGCGTCGATGTAGGAATATAGGGTATATTTGGAAATACCGAAGTATTTTGCCACTTTGTCGCCGGACTTGGTCACCAGAAAGGCCCCCGACTGGTTCAGAAACTGGATGGCCCGAACCTTGTCCTCCTTGTTCATCAGGGCCACAGGCTTTCCCACCATGGCCACCGACTGGTCGATGAGCTCGTCGAGGACGGCGTTGACGTTGATGATGCGCTCCGGCTCCGTCTGCTCCTTGTCACGGGTAGAAAGCAGCTCCCCGATGGTGTTCTGGATCATCATCAGCCCCGACACATCATAGTTGATGGAGAAGATGGCTACCACGCCGCCCCGGCTGTTGCGGATGTACAGCGACGAGGACTTGAGGATCTTGCCATCCGGGGTACGGGTCAGATAGCACAGGTGATCCTTTGGCTGCTCGTCCTGCCGGGCCAGCTGGTCCAGCACCACCTGCGACGCTCCGTCGCCCACCTTACGGCCGGATACATGGCCGTTTTCGATGTGTACGATGGTGTGATCCGGCCGGTTGCCCGATACGTCGTGGATCACCACTTCGCAGTTGCTCCCGAACTGGGCCGCCACACCGGCGGCGATCTGCTTCAGCGTTTCCAGCCGTCTTGTCTCCATGTATCCGCCTCCTGTTTTGAATCTTTCACAGCTACATGATACCACACTTTTTGCAGAAATCAATGCCTCATTCAGAAAAACTTTTTGGTTTCATGAATTTTTGTTTGACATCTGCCGGGACTGTGGTATGATGGTGCTGTAAGGGTAAATAATTTGTCTGAATACGTCTGTCACGATCATAAAATTTTAACGGAGGTATACTATGGATTTCGAAGCCATCAAAAAAGCAGCCGAGGGCTATCAGCCCGCTATGGTCAAGTTCCTGCGGGACATGATCGCCATTCCTTCCGAATCCTGTGAGGAGAAGGGCGTGGTGCATCGCATCGCCGAGGAGATGAAGGCTCTGGGTTATGACAAGGTCGAGTTCGACAAGCTGGGCAATGTCATCGGCTGGATGGGCGAGGGCGACAAGATCATCGCTCTGGACTCCCACGTGGACACCGTGGGCATCGGCAACCGGGACAACTGGGAGGCCGACCCCTATCAGGGCTACGAAACCGACGATATCATCTACGGCCGCGGCGGCTCCGATCAGGAGGGCGGCATGGCCTCCGCCACCTACGGCGCCAGGATCATGAAGGATCTGGGCCTCATCCCCGCCGGCTATAAGATCATGGTGGTGGGCTCCGTGCAGGAGGAGGACTGCGACGGTATGTGCTGGCAGTCCATCGTCAACGAGTACTTCAACGGTCCCGATGACGCCCGCAGCAAGGTGGAGTTCGTCATTTCCACCGAGCCCACCGACGGCGGCATCTACCGTGGCCACCGTGGCCGCATGGAGATCCGTGTGGATATGCACGGTGTGTCCTGCCACGGCTCCGCCCCGGAGCGTGGCGACAACGCCATCCACAAGATGGCCGAGGTCATCCAGAACGTCCGGGATCTCAACGAAAATCCCGCCGACGACTCCGTGGAGATCAAGGGTCTGGTGAAGATGCTGGATCCCAAGTACAATCCCGAGCACTGGGAGGATGCCCGTTTCCTGGGCCGTGGCACCTGCACCACCAGCCAGATCTTCTACACCTCCCCCTCCCGCTGCGCCGTGGCCGACAGCTGCGCCATCTCCATCGACCGCCGCATGACCGCCGGCGAGACCTACCAGTCCTGCCTGAAGGAAATCGAGGATCTGCCCGCCTGCAAGAAGTACGCCAAGGATGTGAAGGTCTCCATGTATATGTATGACCGTCCCGCATGGACCGGCCACGTGTACAAAACCGAGTGCTTCTTCCCCACGTGGATCAACAAGGAGTCCGCTCCCCATGTTCAGGCGCTGGTGGATGCCTACCACAACCTGTGGGGTACCGAGCGCATCGGCGCCGATGAGAAGGCCATGTCCACCCGCACCGGCCGTCCTCTGACCGATAAGTGGACCTTCTCCACCAACGGCGTGTCCATTCAGGGCCGCTACGGCATCCCCTGCGTAGGCTTCGGCCCCGGTGCCGAGTCTCAGGCTCACGCCCCCAATGAGATCACCTGGAAGCAGGATCTGGTGACCTGCGCTGCTCTGTACGCCGCCGTTCCCGGCCTGTATAAGCCCGAGAACAAGGACGGCTCCGCCACCAGCTTCCGTCAGGAGCTCACCGGCAACGACATCAAGTAAAACAACTACATATAATATTAAAAAGGAGAAATACCATGAGCAAGACGCTTGAGCTGGCACGTCATCTGGAGACGCTGCACATCAACGATATGTACAAAACCGACTTCTACTGGACCTGGGACAAGACCGACGACGAGATCGACGCCATCTTCACCGTGGCCGACGCCCTGCGGGATCTGCGGGAGCGCAACAAGAGCACCCGCATCTTCGACTCCGGCCTGGGCATCTCCCTGTTCCGTGACAACTCCACCCGTACCCGCTTCTCCTTCGCCTCCGCCTGCAATCTGCTGGGTCTGGAGGAGCAGGTGCTGGACGAGAAGAAGTCTCAGATCGCCCACGGCGAGACCGTCCGTGAGACGGCCAACATGGTGTCCTTCATGGCCGATGTCATCGGCATCCGGGACGATATGTATATCGGTGAGGGCCACAAGTATCAGAAGACCTTTATGGACGCTCTGGAGGAGGGCTACCGGGACGGCATTCTGGAGCAGCGCCCCACGCTGGTGAACCTCCAGTGCGACGTGGACCACCCCACCCAGTGCATGGCCGATATGCTGCACGTCATCCACTACTTCGGCGGTGTGGAGAACCTGAAGGGCAAGAAGGTGGCCATGACCTGGGCCTACTCCCCCAGCTACGGCAAGCCCCTGTCCGTGCCTCAGGGCGTCATCGGCCTGTTCACCCGCTTCGGCATGGATGTGACGCTGGCTCATCCCGAGGGCTACGACGTCATGCCGGAGGTGGAGGCCATCGCCCGCCAGAACTGCGAGAAGTACGGCTCCCGGTTCCACAAGACCAACGACATGAAGGAAGCCTTCCGGGATGCCGATATCGTCTATCCCAAGAGCTGGGCACCCTTCGCCGCCATGGAGGAGCGCACCAAGCTGTACGCCAAGGGCGATCAGGCCGGCATCGATGCGTTGGAGAAGAAGCTGCTGGCTCAGAACGCCGAGCATAAGGACTGGGCCTGCACCGAGGAAATGATGAAACTCACCCGTGACGGCAAGGCGCTGTATATGCACTGCCTGCCCGCCGATATCACCGGCCTGAGCTGCGAGGAGGGCGAGGTGGACAACTCCGTCTTCGACCGCTACATCGTGCCTCTGTACAAGCAGGCCTCCTACAAGCCCTATATCATCGCCGCTATGATCTTCATGTCTCAGGTGAAGGACCCCGTCCGTGCGCTGATGGCCATGGATGAGGGTACCGGTAAGCGTAAATCCTTCTAAATCAGGCAAACTAATAGCGGGGGCCTCGGCTCCCGCTATTTCACTCTAAGGAAAGTTTTGAGGTAACAGCTATGTCCAAACGCATCGTCATCGCCTTAGGCGGCAACGCCCTGGGCAATACCGCCGCCCAGCAGCTGGAGCTGGTGTCCCTGACCGCTAAGCCCATCGTGGACCTCATCGCCGCCGGCAACGAGGTCATCATTGCCCACGGCAACGGCCCGCAGGTGGGCATGATCAATCTGGGGCTCTCTACCGCCGCCGAGGCCGGCGCCATCAAGTCGGATATGCCCTTCCCGGAGTGTGGCGCCATGAGTCAGGGCTATATCGGTTACCATCTGCAAAATGCCATCGGCAATGAGCTGACCGCCCGTGGCCTCCGGAAGGACGTGGCCACCGTAGTCACGCAGGTGCTGGTGGATGAAAACGACCCTGCCTTCCAGCACCCCACCAAGCCCATCGGCTCCTTCTATGACAAGGTGGCCGCCGACCGCATCATGGCCCAGCGTGGCTGCACCATGGTGGAGGACGCCGGTCGTGGCTGGCGTCAGGTGGTCCCCTCCCCCAAGCCCGTGGATGTCATCGAGAAGAATACCGTCCGGGCGCTGGTGGACAGCGGCACCGTGGTCATCACCGTAGGCGGCGGCGGTATCCCCGTGGTGCGCCGCAACGGCCGTCTGGTAGGCACGCCCGCCGTCATCGACAAGGATTTCGCCTCCGCCAAGCTGGCGGAGCTGCTGAACGCCGATATGCTCATCATCCTCACCGCCGTGGAGAAGGTGGCCATCAACTTCGGCAAGCACGACCAGCAGTGGCTCAGTGACCTGACCCCGGAGCTGGCCCGGCAGTATATCGCAGAGGGCCAGTTCGCCCCCGGCTCCATGCTGCCCAAGGTGCAGGCAGCCCTGTCCTTCGCCGAGTCCGCCCCCGGTCGTGTGGCTCTGATCACTCTGCTGGAGAAGGCCAAGGACGGCATCGAGGGTAAGACCGGTACAAGAGTCCACCTGTGACCTTCTCCCTCTCCGCTCCTTGCACCGCAATGACCTCCGCCCCTCGATGGCCGTCCTGACAGTCTGATCCATGGCTCCCGGCGCAGCCGGCAGCCTGTGGGCGTGCCCACGGCATCGAGGGTAAGACCGGTACAAGAGTCCACCTATAACACACATCGCCTCCCTGATAGGGCGGGACACCTTATGTGCCCCGCCCTATTAGTTTACCCAATTCCTGACAGTGCAGATCCATATCACCGCTCCGGGTTTTTCTCCGCCCATTATAAATTCTCACAAAAATTCTCCGCTTTCTTTGTGCTGGTGGCCGTAAATTTGTGATTTTCCTCATTCCCAGTTGAAATCCCGGCGCAAATCCTGTATAATAACGCATAGTTGACAGGGGTATTCTCCCTGTCCGCAGCATTCGTACAGCTTCGGTTCAAATGTGCGTCTGCCAACAATTAAAGGAGGAAAATTGAATGAAAAAGATCCTTGCGCTGATCCTTGCGCTGGTCATGGCTCTGAGCCTGGTGGCCTGCGGCTCCAAGGACGACAACGACACACCCGATGACGGCAAAAAGACCAACACCATCAAGGTCGGTCTGATCTGCATCGGCGACGAGAACGATCAGGGCTACACCTACAACTTCATCCGCGGTAAGGAAGCCGCTACCGAGGCACTGGCTGCCAAGGGCATCAACGTGGAGTGGGTCATCAAGTACAACAAGGGCGAGAACGACGACTGCACCAACGCCAACATCGAGTGCGCCGAGGAAGGCTGCCAGCTCATCATCAACAACTCCTACGGCCATGAGCCCTTCATGCTGAAGGTGGCTGGCAAGAGCGAGTACAAGGACATCCAGTTCATCGGCTGCACCAACTGTGCCTCCCGTAGCGACGATCTGGAGAACACCCACAACGCCTTCGCCAACATCTACGAGGGCCGCTATGTGGCCGGCGTGGTGGCTGGCATGAAGCTGCAGGAGATGATCGACAACGGTGACATCACCGCCGAGCAGGCTGTCATCGGCTACGTGGGCGCTTTCTCCTTCGCTGAGGTCATTTCCGGCTTCACCGCTTACTATCTGGGCGCCAAGAGCGTCTGCCCCTCCGTCACCATGAAGGTCCAGTTCGTGGGCTCCTGGTCCGACGCCACTGAGGAGGCCAACGCCGCTTCCGCTCTGTGCGATGCCGGCTGCGTGATGATCTCCCAGCATTCCGATAACACCACCCCCGCCACCATGGCTCAGACCAAGGGCGCTTTCCATACCGGCTACAACAACGACATGACCGGCGTGGCTCCCGATGCCTCCCTGATCGGCACCCGCATCGACTGGGCTCCCTACTTTGAGTACGCCATCGAGACCGTCTTCAACGGCGGCACCATCGATCAGGACTGGTGCAAGGGCATTGCCGACGGCTCCGTGGTCATGACCACCCTGAACGAGAAGATCTGCGCCAAGGGTACTGCCGAGAAGGTGGCCGAGGTGGAGAAGGCTCTGAAGGACGGCACTCTGCAGGTCTTTGATACCAGCAAGTTCACCGTCAAGGGTGAGACCGTCACCCACGCCTTCGCTCTGGATACCGACGGCGACTTCACCCCCGACGCCGAGGAGGCCGTGTTCGACGGCGCTTTCCACGAGTCCTACTTCCAGTCCGCCCCCTACTTCACCCTGCAGATCGACGGGATCGAGTGGCTGAACTCCGCCTACGGCAACTAAGCCTCTCCCTCCCCAGCCAAGCGGACAACAAGCTGTAAACTGAAAAAGGGTACGGCTGCACACAGGCAGCCGTACCCTTTTTTCGTGGTGGTATCTAAAAAATTTTTAGTTTTCCTGACGATTTGTTGATTTCTCCAAAAAATCAGCGGCACTTTCTGCATAGCAGACGCCCAGTTTTTATTTACTTTTTCGGCTGCTTATGATAACATATTTATATTATATATTGTCCGGAAACCGTACCGGGGCGGCATCGCCCCAATTCACAACGAAAGGATGACAGCCTTGGAAACTGTTTGCGCCATTGAGCTGAGAAACATCACCAAACGTTTCGGCAGCGTCGTCGCCAACGATGGCATCAATCTGGCCCTGAACCGTGGTGAGATCCTCTCCCTGCTGGGGGAGAACGGCAGCGGTAAGACCACCCTGATGAATATGCTGGCCGGCATCTATTTCCCTGACGAGGGCGAGATCTTGGTAGAGGGGAAGCCCGTATCCATCCGCTCCCCCAAGGATTCCTTCCAGTACGGCATCGGCATGATCCATCAGCACTATAAGCTGGTGGACGTGTTCACCGCCGCCGAGAACATCGTGTTGGGTCTGGACGAGGGCGGCCGCCTGGACATCAAGGCCGCCAACGCCAAGGTCAAGGAGATTTGCGACCGCTACGGCTTTGACATCGACCCCACGCAGAAGATCTACGATATGTCCGTCTCTCAGAAGCAGACGGTGGAGATCGTCAAGGTCCTGTACCGTGGGGCGGATATCCTCATTCTGGACGAGCCCACCGCCGTGCTGACCCCGCAGGAGACGGAGAAGCTCTTCACCGTCCTGCGGAACATGAAGGCCGACGGCAAGGCCATCGTCATCATCACCCACAAGCTCCACGAGGTCATGGCTCTGTCCGACAAGGTGGCCGTCCTCCGCAAGGGCAAGTACATCGGCACCGTCAAGACCTCCGAGACTGATCCGCAGGCCCTGACGGATATGATGGTGGGCCACAGTGTGACCCTGAACATCGACCGCCCCAAGTACGACGCTCCCGTCCCCCGCCTGACCCTGAAGGGCATCACCTGCTACGACGGCGAGGGCGTAAAGCGGTTGGACAACGTCTCCTTCACCGCTCTGGGCGGTGAGATTCTGGGCATCGCCGGCATCGCCGGTTCCGGCCAGCGGGAGCTGCTGGAGGCCATTGCGGGCCTGCACCCCGTGGCCGAGGGCTCCATCCGGTTCACCCCGGAGGGCAAACCCGCCTCCGAGCTGGTAGGCAAGACCCCCATGCAGATCAAAAAGGCCGGCGTGGCCATGGCCTTCGTGCCGGAGGACCGTTTGGGCATGGGTCTGGTTGGCTCCATGGGCATGACGGACAACATGATGCTCCGCTCCTGGCGAAAGGGCAAGGGCATCTTCGTCAACCGCAAGGACCCCAACGAGCTGGCCATGCAGGTCTGGAAGGAGCTGGAGGTGGTCACCCCCAGCACCGACTTCCCCGTGCGCCGGATGTCCGGCGGCAACGTGCAGAAGGTGCTGGTGGGCCGTGAGATCGCCACCGCCCCCTCCGTGCTGATGACCGCCTACGCCGTGCGTGGTCTGGATATCAACACCTCCTACACCATCTATAACCTCCTCACCAAGGAGAAGATGCAGGGCTCCGCCGTCATTTACGTCGGCGAGGATCTGGACGTGCTGCTGGAGCTGTGCGACCGTATTCTGGTGCTGTGCGGCGGTAAGGTCAGCGGCATCGTAGACGGTCGCACCACCACCAAGGAAGAGGTAGGCCTGCTGATGACCCGTGTCGGCGGAAAGGAGAAAGCCGCTCATGAATAACTCGATGAAAACGCCCCTGATCCGTCTGGCCAAGCGAGAGGGCATGGACAAGCGGACGGTGTGGGCCATCCGTGTGGGCTCCATCCTGCTGGCGCTGCTGCTGGGCGCACTGGTCATCGCCATCTCCGGTGTGAACCCCTTCAAAGCCTACGGCACCATCATCACCGGCGCTTTGGGCAAAAAGACCGCCATCCGCCAGACGGTGAAGATCGCCGTCCCCCTGTTGGGCTGCGCCCTGGCCATCGCTCCATGCTTCAAGATGCGCTTCTGGAACATCGGTGCCGAGGGCCAGATCACGGCCGGCGCCATCGCCGCCTCCTACTTCGCCCTCTACTGGGTCGGTAAGGTCCCCAGCGCCGTGCTGCTGCTCATCATGGGCGCTGCGGGCGCCGTGGCCGGCGGCATTTGGGCGCTGATCCCCGCCTTCTTCAAGGCCCGCTGGAACACCAACGAGACTCTGTTCACCCTGATGATGAACTACATCATCATCGGTGTGGTCCGCTGGCTGCAGGGCGGCCCGTGGGAGGGTCGTCCCGGCTCTCAGATCATCCCCATGTTCGATCAGTCCGCTTGGCTGCCGGAGGTTTTCGGCGTCCACTGCGGCTGGATCATTGTGCTGGTGCTGGTGGTGGTAATGCACCTCTACATGAACTACACCAAGCACGGCTACGAGATCGCCGTCATCGGTGACTCCCTGAACACCGCCCGCTACGCCGGTATGAACGTGGGCCACGTCATGATGCGTACCATGTTCCTCTCCGGTGCCATCAGCGGTCTGGTGGGCTTCATCGTGGCCTCCGGTGCCAACAACACCCTGTATGACGGCGTGGCCAACGGCGTGGGCTTCACCTCCATCACAGTGGCATGGCTGAGCCAGCTGAACGCCTTCGCCATGATCGTCATCTCCGCCCTGCTGGCCATTCTGGAAAAGGGCGCTGAGACCCTCCAGACCGCCATGCAGGTGCCTACCTCCATCAGCGACATCGTCACCGGCATCCTGCTGTTCTGTATGCTGGGCTGCGAGTTCTTCATCAACTACCGCATGATCTTCCGCCGCAAGCAGGCGGAGGCTCCCGCCGCCCCCGCCGCTGCGGAGTCCGATCAGACCGAGAGTAAGGAGGATGCGTCATGCTGAATACCGTGAATCTGTTCATCGCATTGGTGGTGGCCGCCATCACCTACGGCACGCCTCTGCTGTTCGGTACGCTGGGCGAAGTGCTGACGGAGAAATCCGGCAGCTTGAACCTGGGCGTGGAGGGCATCATGTTCATGGGCGGTGCCATCGGCCTTGGCGGTGTGTTCTACTACGAAAAGGCCGTGGAATCTCCCAGCGCTTTTCTGGCGGTGCTCATCGGTCTGCTGTGCGCCTTCATCGCCGGCGGCATCGCCTCTCTGATCTTCAGCTTCCTGACCATCACCCTCCGGGCCAACCAGAACGTCACCGGTCTGGCGCTGACCATCTTCGGCACCGGCGTGGGCCAGTATATTGGCGAGATCATGCGGATCCGTGAGGGCGGCTTCGTGGCCGTGGGCAACGACCTGAAGGCCGTGTTCATCAGCTCCCCCTTCCCTCAGGCCATGCAGGATATCCCCTACGTGGGCAAGATCCTCTTCGGCAACAGCATCTTCTTCTATCTGGGGGTGGTGCTGGCCATCGTCATGCACCTGTTCCTCAACAAGAGCCGCACCGGCCTGCAGCTGCGCTCTGTGGGCGAGTCCCCGGCTACTGCCGATGCCGCCGGCATCAACGTCAGCCGCTATCGCTATCTGGGCGCCATCATCGGCGGCGGCATCTCCGCTGTGGGCGGCATGGTGTACATCACCACCATCGCCGGCTGCGTATGGAACCACGAGGGTCTGTCCGGCGTGGGCTGGCTGGCCGTGGCGCTGGTGATCTTCTGCCTGTGGCGTCCTCTGTCCGCCATTTGGGGCTCCGTGCTGTTCGGCGCTCTGATGATCCTGTACCTGCGTCTGACGATCCCCTTCATCCCCACGCAGCTGTATAAGATCCTGCCCTATGTGGTGACGCTGGTGGTGCTGATCATCGTGTCCCTGCGGAAAAAGCGGGAGGATCAGCCCCCCACCTCTCTGGGTCTGAACTACTTCCGGGAAGACCGGTAAACCGACCGAATATCCCCCGATCCTTCGGGGGATATTCTTCTGAAAGGAGTAATGATCTATGGCAAGCCTGCTGATCCGCAGCATCCGCTATCTGGTGACCTGCGACGATAAGGACCAACTGCTGGAGGACGTGGACCTCTACTGCGAGGACGGCTTCATCCGTCAGATCGGCCCCCATCTGGACGTCGCCGCCGACCGAACCATCGACGCCAGCCATATGCTGTGCTACCCCGGTCTGGTGAACACCCACCACCACCTGTATCAGGTGTTCTCCCGCAACCTCCCGCAGGTGCAGAATATGGAGCTGTTCGACTGGCTCAAAACCCTCTACGAGATCTGGAAAAATCTGGACGAGGACGTCATCCGTCTCTCCTCCCTCACCGGCATGGGCGAGCTGATGAAGCACGGCTGCACCACCTGCTTCGACCACCACTATGTGTTCCCCACCCACGCCGGAGACCTGATCGGCGCCCAGTTTGCCGCCGCCGACACGCTGGGCATCCGGATGTATGCCTCCCGTGGCAGCATGGATCTCAGCGTCAAGGACGGCGGCCTACCGCCGGACAGCGTGGTGCAGACGGTGGATGAGATCATGACGGACTCCGCCCGGCTCATTGAGAAGTACCACGACACCTCCTACGGAGCCATGCACCGCATCGCTCTGGCTCCCTGCTCTCCCTTCTCCGTGTCGGCGGAGCTGCTGCGCCAGAGCGCCATTCTGGCCCGCCAATACGGCGTGCGGCTGCACACCCACCTGTGTGAGACCAAGGACGAGGAGAACTTCATGCTCCAGAGGGAGGGCATCCGCCCTCTGGAGTACATGGAGCGTTTGGGTTGGACGGGCAGCGACGTGTGGTTCGCCCACGGCATCCACTTCAACGACGAGGAGCTGCGGGTGCTGGCCAAAACCGGCACCGGCGTGGCCCACTGCCCCATCAGCAACATGAAGCTCTCCTCCGGCATTGCCCGGATCCCGGAGATGCTGGAGCTGGGCGTTCCCGTGGGACTGGCCGTGGACGGCAGCGCCTCCAACGACGGCTCCAGCCTTATGGAGGAGCTGCGGGTGGCCTTCCTGCTCCACCGCCTGAACGCCAGCCGCCGGGCCCCCACCGGCTACGACGTGCTGAAAATGGCCACCCGTGGCAGCGCCCGGCTGCTGGGCCGGGACGATATCGGCCAGCTGGCGGTGGGCAAGTGCGCCGACCTCTTTATGATCGACAGCCGCCGTCTGGAGCTGGTGGGTTCCTGCTTCGACCCCAAGTCTGTGCTGGGTACCGTAGGCGTCCGGGGCCCGGTGGACTACACCGTGGTTCATGGCCGTGTCACCGTGGCCCAGGGCCATCTCATGACGGTGGACGAGGAGCGCCTGGCACAGGATGCCGAGACCTGCTGCCGCCAATATCTGGCCCGCTGAAACAAGATCAGCACCCACCCGCTTGGCGGGTGGGTGCTGATCCTTTCATTTTTCTGCTCCTCCGCAGTCCCTTACGCAAACTTGCCCCGGTATTTCCGCATACTCTCGGCAAACAGCTCAGCGCTGGTGGGCGGCGTGTAGGTGATGGCATTGGCCCCGGCCTCGATGGTGGCCCGGATGGTGTCATCCGTCGGCCCGCCGGTGGCAATGATAGGCACCTCCGGGAATTTCTCCCGGATATGGGCCACGATCTCCGGCGTCCGGGCCGCCCCGGACACATTGAGGAAATCCACCCCCGCCGCCAGCTTCCCGGCCACATCCGCCTGCTCCGACACCACCGTGTACACCAGCGGGATCTCCACCGTCTCCTTGATGGCCCGAATGGCCTCCTCGGTGATGAAGGCGTTGCACACCAGCCCAAAGGCCCCCTGATGCTCGGCATAGGCGGCGATGCTGGCCGACCTCTGCCCATTGGTGAGGCCACCCCCCACCCCGGCAAACACCGGCACCTCCGACACCGACAGAATGGCCTGGGTGATAGCCGGCTGGGGCGTAAAGGGATACACGGCGATGACGGCGTCGGCGTTGATGTTCTTGATAATAGCCACATCCGTGGAAAACACCAGCGACTTGATGCGCCGCCCGAAAATGCGGATGCCGCTGCACTCGCTGATGCAGCGGGGAACCTGAATGCTGTGCTTGCGCAGCTCCCCCTCATAAACCGGTACAAACTTCTTCACCGTCATCCCTCCATGTCTTGTATTATTAGACGCATTGTAGCATATCTCCCCGTCTCTGTAAACATTTCCCAAGTTATTCGTCAGATTTTTACGTTTTGTTCATTTTTGTAAAGTCCCTTAACAGGATGCAGCTTATAAGGGATACGTCCCCCTGCCGATCACTTGCGATCGAAGTTCGTGTGTGCTATACTGAATATCCATTCGGCAAATCGGCGTTTGTGGAAGTAATTATGCTTGCTTTATATGAGCCAAAATATGAGGACTTGTGGTTTCGGCAAATGATGCTGGCTGATGAAGATACCATGTCCTACCATCGTGCATGGGGTGGGACAATTCCCTGGCCGGAAGATAAATCCCCGTCCATCGGTTTGACCTGCTCCCTTTTGTCCATTGTTTTCTCCTTGGCCGCAATTTCCTTTGCTCCGGAAAACCTCAAACATCATCTCAGGAGGCCGTCATGAATCTCTCCATCGTACAGGGTGACATCACCCAATTCCACGCTGATGCCATCGTCAATGCCGCCAACACCTCCCTGCTGGGCGGTGCCGGGGTAGACGGCGCCATCCACCGGGTCGCCGGGCCGGGCCTCATGGCCGAGTGCAAAACGCTGAACGGCTGCCCCACCGGCGAGGCCCGCATCACCGGTGGCTATGACCTACCCTGCCGGTACGTGATCCACACCCCCGGCCCCATCTGGCGTGGCGGCGGCCACGGCGAGGCCGCCCAACTGGCCTCCTGCTACCGCAGCTGCCTGACGCTGGCGCTGGAGAACGGCTGCCGCACGGTGGCCTTCCCTTCCATCAGCACCGGTGTCTACCACTATCCGCTGATGCAGGCGGCTCATGTAGCCCTGAAGGCCATCACGGACTTCCTGCGCCTTCATCCGCAGCTGTCCGTCACCATGGTCTGCCACTCCCCCCAGGCCCTCCACGCCTATCAGGTGGTGTGGAATATGCTCTATCAGGAGACGAAGCCCCATGAGGACTGACCCCCATAGCGTGCGCCGCCCGTAAGCAGCACACCCTCTGAAGGGAAAGCGCCGCCCCACCGGGCGGCGCTTTCGTCTATCGCACTCTTCAGATCTTGATAAGCTCATACGCTCTGGTGCCGATGCCGATCTTCTCGGCGTGCTCCAGACAGCTCATCCAATCCGTCTCCGGATGGATGCGGTGGAAGTGATCGTGGTCATGGGCGTCACCGCCGTCGGCGGCAGAACCCCGTATCACCGGCTGAGCGTTGACGGCATCCACACAGGCCATATCCAGCGCCACCGGGTCGAAGGAGGCGAACATTCCCACATTGGGAACAATGGCGGCATCGTTCTCAGCGCGACAGTCGCAGTTGGGGGACACGTCGATGACCAGCGAGATATGGAAGCAGGGCCGCCCATCCACCACCGCCTTGGAGTACTCTGCGATCTTCCGGTTCAGATTCGTCACCGTCTCGTCCCAGTCGACCTGGATGGCGTTCCGGGGACAGATGGCGATGCAGCGGCCGCAGCCCACGCAGCGGCTGTGGTCGATGTTGGCCTTCCTCTCCGCAACGGACAGGGCGCTGTGGGCGCAGATCCTGGTGCACATCCCGCAGCCCACGCAGTGTTCATGGTCCACATGGGGCTTTCCGGCGTTGTGCTGCTCCATCTTCCCGGCCCGGCTGCCGCAGCCCATGCCGATGTTTTTCAGAGCGCCGCCGAAGCCCGCCTCCTCATGGCCCTTGAAGTGGGTCAGGGAGATGAACACGTCGGCATCCATGACGGCCCGACCGATCTTGGCCTCCTTCACCAGCTCACCGCCCGCCACCGGCACAGCCACCTCGTCGCTGCCCTTGATGCCGTCTGCGATGATGACCTGACATCCCGTGGTCATGGGGTTGAAGCCGTTGAGACACGCCGTATCCAGATGATCCAGCCCATTCTTCCGTCCCCCTACATACAGGGTGTTGCAGTCGGTGAGGAAGGGCTTGCCACCCCGCTCCTTCACGAAATCTGCCACCGTCTTGGCCCAGTTGGGCCGCAGGAAGGCCAGATTGCCCGGTTCACCAAAGTGCATTTTGATGGCCACGAACTTCCGGTCGAACTCGATTTCGCCCATCCCGGCGGTTTTCATGAGGCGGGTCAGCTTCTGCTGGAGATTCTCGTGGAAATCCGCCCGCAGATCTGCCCAATAAACTTTCGATGCCATAGGGATCCCCCGTTTTCTGTAAATTGGTACGTTCAGTCTACCACATTTCCCGAAAATGTGGTAGACTGAAAATATCCCCAAGGAGGTGTTTTTTCATGCGGCTCTTGACCCACACCGTTACCCCGCAGGAGGCCGGCCTGCCGGTACGAACCCTGCTGCGCCGGCAGCTCCGTATCTCCGGCAGCTTTCTGGCCAAGCTGAAATGGCGGCCCGGCGCCATCACCCTGAACGGTATCCCCGTCATCGTCTCCGCCCGCACAGAGGCCGGCGACGTGCTGGCGGCGGACGTCTCCGACCTGCCGGGAGAAAACCCCCACATCCGCCCCGTGGCCTATCCGCTGGATATCCTGTGGGAGGACGAGGATCTTCTCCTGCTGAATAAGCCCGCCGGCATCGCCATCCATCCCTCCGCCCTGACGGAGGAGACCGTCACCGTGGCCGGTGCCGTGTGCCACTACCTCTGCACCGGCAGCTTCCACTGCGTCAACCGTCTGGACCGTGGCACCACCGGCGTCATGGCCGTGGCCAAAACCGGCTATATCCACCGTCTGTGCATGGAGTCGCTGCACACCGATTCCTTCCTCCGGGAGTACCGGGGCATCTGTCTGGGTACGCCCCAGCCCTCCTCCGGTGCCATCGATCTGCCCATCAGCCGGGACCCCGGCTCTCTGCTCCGCCGCACCGTGGACCCTATGGGCCTTCCCGCCCGAACGCTCTACGAGACCCTTCTGCCGGGGGAGCTGTCCCTGCTGCGGCTGTTGCCTCAGACGGGCCGCACCCACCAGCTGCGGCTCCACCTCTCCGCCGTGGGCCACCCGCTGGCCGGGGATTGGCTCTACGGCACCGAGGACCCCGCCCTCATCCCCCGTCCGGCGCTGCACTCCTACCGTCTCCGCCTCCTGCACCCCGTGACCCGCCGCTGGCTGGATGTCACCGCCCCGCTGCCGGAGGATATGCGCCGCCTGCTCCCGCCGGACTGCGATCCCGCATAAAAGCTGCCCCGCCTGCATCGCAGGCGGGGCAGCTTTTCCCATCCGTCATCCGCAGACGGCCCTTATTCCATCATCTGCCGGGCAAAGCGCTGTGCCTTCTCCCGGATCCCCGGCAGGCGCACCAGACTTCCCCGCTCATTGGCCGTCTCCAGCAGGCAGAACCGTGGCGGCAGATAGAAGGCCTTGTTCATGTTCAGGGCGGAGATCAACTGCCGGGCCAGCAGATCTCCGCCGGAATAACCGGACACCACCAGCCCGTAAAGCCGCTTGTCATAGAACCGGGTCTGGCGGAACAGCGCCGTCAGACGGTTGACGCAGGCGGTGAGATTGGCGGAGAGGGCATCGTTGTAGTTGGCGCAGACCATCACCAGCGTGTCGCAGGAGCGCACCGCCGGATACACCTCCTCCACCATCGGCCCGCCATAGAAGCACCCGCCCTGCTCCCCGAAGTGCATACAGGCGGTGTAGCTGCATCCGTTGCAGTCGGCCATGGTCCCGTTCCGCAGGCAGATCTCCTGCACCTGCACCTCCGGCGGCAGGGATCGGCGCACCATCTCCCACAGCGCCAGCGTGTTGGAGGTGCTGCGCTGGGAGGCGTGCAGCGCCAGCACCCGCCCCACGGGGGCAGGCCCCTCCCACGCCGTCAGCCGCTCCAGCAGCTCCGATACGGCGGCCCGGAAGGCCGTCTCCTCATCGGTGCCGCCGATCTGGGCCTGCACCCGGAAGTTCCGCAGGGAACCGGTGGCCTCCACCAGCGGGCGTCCCAGAAAGGCGCAGCCCGCCTGATTTGCGGCGAACACCAGATCACGGGCGGCGTCCTTGGTGTATAGCTCTCCCCGCCCCGTCACCACCAGCCCCGCTACGCAGCCCTCCAGCAGCGTCCGGCTCCTCCGCAGGGTCATCAGCATCCGATATCCGCTCTCGCTGCATCCGCTCTCGTCCAGTGCTAAGGCAAACAGCAGCCGCTGTCCGGCCAGCCCCTCCAGCCCCGCATCCGGGTCACGGATCCGGCTGTCCGGCGGCAGCAGCGGCCCCAGCAGCGCCAGCAGCTCCCGGCTGTATGGATTCTCCGGCAGCAGCACCGTCAGTGCCATCCACGCTCCCTCCTCTTCATCGGATCGCCCGCAGGCGCTCCATGGTATCTCTCAAACGCTCCTGCAAGGCCTCCGGCAGGGGCAGCCGCTCCGGCTCCGTCCCCGTGGGGAGCAGCCGGTTTCTGGCCCCCATAAACACCCCATCCAGATAGGTGGACGAGCAGTGCCACTGCCCCCGCAGACAGGCCAGCAGGCTCAGCGCCCCGGAGCTGAGGGCCGGGGCCACATAGGGCTTGAACCCCAGCCGCCGCATCTCCAGATTGGCCTGGACCACCCGCTCCGTCAGTTCACGGGACAGTGCGTCATCGTAGTGTTCTATGGAGTTGGCCGCCACCAGATCGGCTCCGTGGGGGCCGTAGGTACGCCCCTCCGTCAGAAAGGCGGCAAACCGAGGCTCCTTCCGGGCATAGTACATGGCTCTGGCCTGCATGACCCCCAGTCCGAAGCCCCGCACCTGATGGGAAAACAGCCCTCCGCCGTCCCACCGGCCCGTCTCGTCCCGGTTGCTCTCCTCCAGCACCGCCCGGCACAGGGGATCCACCGGATCGCTGACCACGCAGAACATTCCTCCATAGCGCCGCTGCCGGGCCATGCGGGCATAGCGGACCGCCAGCTCCCGGTTCACCTGATACTGGGCCATGCGGACATCCCCGGAGGTAACGGAGGTATCCGGCACGAACCGGGAGGCGCAGAACAGGAACACATCCCCGTCAAACACCTCCTCCGGTGAGACGATCTCCACCGGCGGCGATCTCTCCCCCTCCGGTGAGACGATCTGGTTCAGCTCCATCTCCCACCGCTGGGGAACGTTCTCCCTCACGTCGCAGATGCCGACGGAGTCGATGACGTCGCCTCCCAGCAGCCGCAGCCCCATGAGAAGGGTACTGCCCACGTCGCCCAGCGCCAGTAGGTTCACCCGCACACGCTCCCTCCGCCGAAGGGGCGGCAGCAGCTCCTCCTGTCGGGGGTGGGCCAGATTTACCGCCCGCATACGCCCGGCGGCTATGACCGCCGCCAGCGCCGGATCTGTCTCCGGCTCCTCCGCCGTCACAAGGGTCGATACCCCCTCCTCCGCGGTCAGCAGGGACGGCGCCGTCACCGGGAAGGTATCCCGCCCGGCGCCGGGAGTGCGGTGAAAGCCGAACAGCACCTCCCCCGCCTCCGGCAGAGCGTGCAGCGCCGGAAGCGCCAGCACCTCCCGGCTGCACAGGGGATAGCCGCCGCAGTCATAGTATCGCACGTTAGCCTCCTTATTCTGCGGGACGCACCCGCTTCAGCAGCTCGATGTCCTCCTCCAGATAGGTGGAGGCGGTACGGCTCAAATCATAGGTCATGCACCCGCCCTTATCCGGATACAGGGGCAGGATCACTGCCTCGCTGAGGCGGTTCAGCGTCAGGTTCCGGGCATAGAGGAAGCGATACTCCGCCTCCAGCGCCAGCAGGATGTCCCTTGCGTTTTCCAGACAGCACAGGCTCAGCCGCCACGCCACATCCGGGGCAATGGGGGCAAATTCCGGGGAGGCGTAGGGCAAAATGCGGTTAACGGAGGGCTGAAGCCCCTCCGTGGGCCGCTCTCGCCGCCGCACGGTGTCCCCGCCGATGAAGGGATACAGGGTGGACTCCACGAACCGCATCCGCAGATTGGGCAGATAGTAGATGCTCTCCACCGGATACCCCAGCTCCTCCATCAGATCCCGGCCCATGCCAGTTAGATAGCCCACCAGCACCAGATCCACCTGCGTCCCCGTCTCCTTCAGCAGCGGTGACAGGCTCCGCAGCCGCTTGCCGTCGTGGAGCAGATCATCCACCAGAATGACGGGCCGGTCAAAGGCCCGGATGGTTCGCACCTGATCCGGCAGCGGCGAATACTCCGGGTAGGCCTCGATGGCATAGTCCGACAGATCCGCCTCGTATACCTTGTCGGTACGCAGGGTCTTAGTGACGGTGTTAGGCACCGCCACGCCCCGCAGCAGCTTTCCATAGGGGACGCAGATATCCGGTCCCTGCCGCCGGGGCGTCACCGGTTCGGCGGGTACGCCGTTGCGTGCGGTGATGCGCTGGAGCAGCCGGTGATAGATGATCCCCGCCGACAGGCTCAGCACCAGCGACCCCGGCTGCAGCTCCGTCAGCGCCTCCTGCAAACGCCGATGGGCGACGGCCACCGCCGCCGTCACACGGGGCATAGAGGCCAGCGGAGCCTTGATGGAGGTGTCCACGTTGTGGCTCAGCACGATGGGGCAGCGCATATCCACCTCCAGCACCGGCCGCCCCGGCACCGGAGCCGGGACAAAGCCCTGCCGCCGCAGCAAATTCAGCACATAGCTGTGTTCTGCACCGGGCAGCGGATCGTACAGGGCGCAGGGATACTCCCGCCCCAGTGCCATGGTAAACACCTCCGTCAGCAGCAGCTGCCCCAGCTCCCGCTGCTGGTTGCCGTCCGGCACCCACAGTCCACTGATGAGCAGCGCCCGACCCCCGGCCTTCTGCCGCACATAGCCGGAGAGCTCCAGACTCCCCAGCCGGTCATACAGCTCACGGGACTCCAGCTGCCGGTAGCTGACGGCTCCCAGCACCTGCCCCTGCATCCCGTGGCGCAGCAGCAGGAGACTGTCGCCGCACTGCCACAGCTTCTCCACCATGGCAGCGGGGCAGATCCCCTCCAGCATGGCCTCCATGGACGCATCCGGCCGGGGATAGTCGGTAAAATCCAGATCCTCCGTCCGCAGCAGGGGCTTGTCCTGCGGCTCCCGCAGATACAGTCCCCTCCGATAGATGAACTCCTGCACCGCCGGGTCCACCAGATTGCTGATGTCCCGGTTGGCGTCCACCGCCTCCCGGATGCGGGTGGAGCTGATCTCCTCCAGCGGCTCCGGCAGCGTCAGCTCCAGTACCTTGCCGTAAATGCCGCCGTAGCCGCCCCCGGCCTCCTGACCGGGCCGACGGAAGATGATGTGGTCAAAGGTATGGATGGAGTCCGGCTCCACGGGCTTGCGATAGGAGGAGGCGTGGGCCACCACGTCGCTTCCCACGGCGATAGACACCTTCCGCCCGGGGAAGGCCTGCCGCAGCCGGTGGAGGTTCTCCGGGTTGGCGATGTTCACCGGGAAGTCCTCCGGGAAGATCTGCACATGGAACTCGTCCGCCACCGACATGGCGGCAATGCGCCGCCGGATGCGGTAGGGCTGGGTGCGCTTGGACCACGAGAACTCATCGATGGCCAGCAGCACCTCGAAGCCCCGATCCCGGATGGTGCGGACGATGGCCTTGTGGGACAGGGTGAAGGGATCGAAGGTACCGGGGAAAAAGGCGATGGGCCGCGGCGCTTCAAAGGTGAAGCCGCCTCGCAGCCGCTGGGCCGTCAAAAAGCGGTACAGCCTCCCCAGCATGGAGGCCCGATAGTAAAAGGACAGTGCATCCCCGTCCTCCTGACGGCAGGTGGTCAGCAGCTTCCGTGCCGTCAGGGGGAAGGCCCGGCTCTTCTCGCCGTTGCTGAGCTGTGCCGAGCCGAACACCCGTTGTCCCAGTACCAGCATGGCCTCCTGCCGGGTCTCTCCGTCGATGCCCGCCAGTCCCCGCATCAGCATCCCCAGCAGCCGGTCCCGGCGGCGTAGGCACGTCTCCTCCGCTTCCTCCGGGAACCGCTGATGATAGACGTCATACTCCTCATAGATGACACCCACGGTGTCCAGCACCGGGGCCACGATGCGGCTGCTGGAGGCGCTGAGGGTCACCCCCAGATCCGCCAGACACTCGTCCAGCTGCTCCGGCGGCAACCACAGGGCAAACCGCCCCAGATAATCGGGGATGTACTTGGTGAACTCCTGCTGCCCCAGCTCCAGCCCCCGGCACAGCTCCACGGAGACCTCATTGCGCTGATCCACCGTCAGCCGGGGAGCGATCTCCAGCAGCGCCAGTCCTGCGCCGTGGCGCACTGTGACCCGGTCGCTGACCTTGATGAGGTTAGAAAGATGCGTGGCGATGTGCAGGGCCGAGCCGTGGTCGTTCCGTGCATCGTCCGTCAGCAGCCGCAGGTTCACCTGCTTGATGATCCACGGCGTGGCGGTCTTGAGGTTATCCAGAAAAATATCCGACACCTGCGCCTCCTGCAAATGCAGCCCCCCGGCGCAGATATCCTCCCGCAGCAGGGCCAGCGACATATTGCCGCAGTCCATCTCCTGCAAAATTTTCAGGGGCCTCCTCTGCCGGGGCATGGAGGTGTGGACGTGATCCAGCAGCAGCATGGCCGCCGCCTGCACCGTCAGGCTCTCCCGCCCGGACAGTACCTCCGCCGCACGGAGCAGTGCATTCAGCTGGGGCCGGGTACACAGCTCCAGCGGCAGGTCCGCCGCCGCATCCAGCAGCTGCAGCGCCACCTGATCGTCCAGCTGCTCCGGCCGCCGCAGATACGCCAGCACCGGCGCCAGAAACCGCTCCTCCCGTCCGGGGCAGCGGGAGAGCAGGGACTTCACGCAGAATTTCAGGGTGAACCGGATCCACCCCCGGTGCTGGGGCATCAGCTTATGATCCGGATAGATGATCTTCTCCAGATACAGCCTCCACTGATCCAGATCCGTCACCGTCCGCAGGTCGGGACGGCTGTCCGCCGGACGCTCCTTGGCGTAGCCTGCGTGGAACCCTGCGATGATCTCTCCCATGAGGGCCGCCGCCTGACGGCGGATGTCCCCCTCCCGGTGCATCAGCAGCTCATAGAGAAAGGCCAGCGTCTGCACCTTCTGTGGAATGTGCAGATATAGGGAGTAGGACTCGAACACCCCCAGATAGGCCCGCAGCCGCCGCCAGTTGGTCTCGCCACGGGCCTGCTCCAGCAGGGAGGCAAAGCTCCGCTGCCCGGTAAGCCGGTCCATCAGCTCCATATTGTGGGCCACACACTGCATGGTCAGGGACTCCAGCACCCCCGCATCCTCCATCAGGGCCACCGCCCGCTCCGGCAGCGGCTGCGTGTCCGCCCCCTGCATGGTCACGTCCACCCCCCGGCGGATCATATACGCCTCGAAGTCCTGCAAGCGGGCATAAACTCTGGTGTAGCGGCGGCGCTTCTCTCCGTCCACGTCGTCTAACTTGTTCAAAATCACGTCAAAGGCCTCCGCCAGCGACGAGATGTGGGTGATCTCATGCCCCTCCGGGTCGTGGGTCTGCTTCACCCGGAAGTCCGCATAGATCAGCAGCAGCGCCTCCGCCGACAGATACTCCGGCTCCAGATCCCACACCGAGTGGTTGGCGGCCACATGGCCGATGTCCGTCAGCCGGTGGCGGCGGAACCACAGATCCGTGTAGTAGTAGTGCAGATACGCTACCCGCTCCCCCGGATGGCAGCCGAACTTGCCGATGTCGTGTCCGGCGGCGCTGCCGGATACCAGCGCCAGATCCACCGCCGTGCCGCTGCGCCGCAGCGCCCGGCCGCAGGTCAATGCGATGTGATGCACCCCGGCGATATGCTCCAGCGTGCGGTAGGGCGTCACCTCCAGCCCCAGCCGCATCATCTCATAGACGTACTCCCGCTTCCACTGCCGCAGCATCTGTCGATAGCTGGCGCCGCAGGCGCACTCTGCCGCCTCCGCCTCCGACAGGAAGGCGAGATCCCACGCCGGGTCAAAGGGCAGCTTCTCCCGTTCGGCGGCAAAAAGCACCTGCAAAAGCGACAGGAAAAACACCGCCCCGGCGTCATAGGCCGCAGGGGCCTCCTTCTCCGGGAACAGCTGCCGCCGGGCAAAGTCATAGGCAAAGCGCAGCCACCCGCCCTCCGGCTCCCCGCCGGAAAGCTCCGCCAGCTCCGGGCGGCACAGCTCCAGCACGTCGCCGCAGCGCAGTCGGGTGCCGTCGTAAAGGGGCGCAAAGCGCTGGATGTAGTTCTCGCTCTCCAGCCGCTCCAGCATGGGCTGGCCGCTGAAATACTCCGCCGTAGGGCGGCCGGTGAGCCGCCGCAGCAGGGCCGTGTTCATCTGTCGGATGCGTTTTCTGTTCATGGTGTGACCTCCCGCCGGATGGATGCTGTTTTTTCCATTATGCCACAATTTCCCTCCGTCTTTCAAGGCACAGCCGGGATTTTTTCACAAAAAGCCGCCCCTCCCGCTTCAAAGCACACCCCCCTTGGCCCCGCAAAAAGCCTCGCAGCGTTTGCCGCCCGCAGGCGGCAAAGAAGTAAAATCATTTTCTCTTGCGATATGTGCGTGAGAGAAAATACTTCTCAGGCTGCCAGTGTGAAATTTGTGCGCCTATGGCACACAAATTATGTGCGCAGCAGACTGCAAGCCTTTTGTCGAAAAAACCGGAGGGTTTATCGACAGTCACAAGCGGCAGGAGGTCACTTCCTCCTGCCGCTTTTCGGATACGCCTTATTCCGCCGTCTCCAGCGATGCCTGCACAAAGCCCCGGAACAGGGGGTGCGGCCGGTCGGGACGGCTCTTGAACTCCGGGTGGAACTGCGCCCCCACGAACCAGCGGTGGGCAGGCTCCTCCACGATCTCCACCAGGCTGCCGTCCGGGGACAGCCCCGACAGCCGCAGCCCCGCCGCCTCCATCTCGCAGCGGAAGCGGTTGTTGAACTCGTACCGATGCCGGTGGCGCTCGGAGATATCCTCCGTGCCGTACTCTCTCCGGGCCAGACTCCCCTCCGCCAGCCGGCAGGGGTACTTGCCCAGCCGCATGGTGCCGCCCTTGGCGGTAACGCCCACCTGATCGGACATCAGGTCAATGACGGGATGGGCCGTCATGGCGGTGAATTCGGCGCTGTGGGCGTCGGCCCAGCCCACCACGTGGCGGGCAAACTCGATGACAGCGATCTGCATCCCCAGGCAGATGCCCAGATACGGCACCTGATGCTCCCGTGCATATTGAGCCGCTAAAATCATCCCCTCGATGCCCCGATCCCCGAAGCCGCCGGGAACCAGCACGCCGCCGCACCCGGCCAGCATCTGCTCCACGTTCTCCGGTGTCAGGGTCTCGGAGTCCACCCACCGGATGGTCACCTCTGCGTCGCAGGCGGTGCCTGCGTGGAACAGGGACTCCACCACGCTGAGATACGCATCGTGCAATCCCGTGTACTTCCCCACCAGCGCAATGGTCACATGGCGGTGTACCCCGTGGATCTTCTCCACCATGGCCCGCCACCGGGCCATGTCCGGCTCCACCACCGGCAGCCCCAGCTTGCGGCAGGCCACCCGGCACAGCCCCTCCCGCTCCAGCAGCAGCGGCACCTCATACAGGGTGGAGGCCGTGACGTTGGGGATGACGCAGTCCTCCTCCACGTTGCAGAACAGGGCGATCTTCCGCCGGATGTCCCCGGTGATGGGGCTGTCCGTGCGGCACACCAGAATGTCCGGCTGGATACCGATGCTCAGCAGCTCCTTCACCGAGTGCTGGGTGGGCTTGCTCTTCAGCTCCCCGCTGCCGGGGATGGATACGATCAGCGGCACATGGATGTACAGCACGTTCTCCTTGCCCTTCTCCGCCGCCACCTGCCGGATGGCCTCCAGAAAGGGCTGGCTCTCGATGTCGCCCACCGTGCCGCCTATCTCGGAGATGACCACATCCGTCTGCCCGTCGTCCATGGCGTAGATGCGGTTTTTGATCTCATCGGTAACGTGAGGGATGATCTGCACCGTGCCGCCCAGATAGCCTCCCTGCCGCTCCCGGTTCAATACGCTCCAGTAGATCTTCCCGGAGGAGACGGAGGAGTTGGCGTCCAGCGCCTCGTCCACGAACCGCTCATAGTGGCCCAGATCCAGATCCGTCTCCGCCCCGTCATCGGTGACGAACACCTCCCCGTGCTGATAGGGACTCATGGTGCCGGGATCCACGTTGAGGTATGGGTCAAACTTCTGGTTCCTGACCCGCAGGCCGCACTGCTTCAGCAGCCTCCCCAGAGATGCGGCGCAGATGCCCTTGCCCAGCCCGGACACCACACCGCCGGTGACAAAAATATACTTCATGGCTCCCTCTCCTTTTGACAGCGGGGCGCTTCTCCGCCCTCTGATTTTTTACCCACCGATTTTACCGCCGGAGAAAAACGCCGTCAAGCCCGCAGAATCATCAAGATTTTTCCCCTCCCGCCCCCTGTGCATGGGGCAGTCCTCTGAAATTTCCCTCCCGGAGAAAATTTCTCTTGCATCCCGGCCTTCGGCGTGATATGTTAGGTTTGGACCCGCCCTTTCCGCCGGGTCCTTTTCCGCATAAAAACAGCCCTCACGGCGCTGCCGTGAGGGCTGTTTCACCTTTTGTCATTCCTCCTGCCGCAGCAGGGCCGTCAGTGCCTGCACCCGTCGGGCCAGCCGGGCAAATTCGCCGCAGGTCAGGGCCTGCCGTCCGTCGGAGAGGGCCTCCTCCGGCTGGTCATGGACCTCGATCATCAGTCCGTCCGCCCCGGCAGCTGCCGCCGCCAGCGCCAGCGGAGCCACCAGCTCCCGCCTCCCGGCGGCATGGCTGGGATCGGCCAGCACCGGTAGGTGGGACTGCTCCTTCAGGGCGGCAATACCCGCCACATCCAGCGTGGCCCGGCTGTCCGTCTCGAAGGTGCGGATGCCCCGCTCACAGAGGATCACCCGCTCATTGCCGCCGGCAAGGATGTATTCCGCCGCCTGCAATAGCTCCGTCACGGTGGCCCCGAAGCTGCGCTTCAGCAGCACCGGCTTCTCCTGCCGTCCCAGCTCCCGCAGCAGCTCGAAGTTCTGCATATTCCGTGCCCCCACCTGCAGGACATCTACCTCCCGGAACAGCGGCAGCTGCCGGAGATCGGTGATCTCCGACACCACCGGCAAGCCCGTCTCCCGGCCCGCACGGCACAGCAGCTCCAGCCCCTCGGCCCCCAGCCCTCCAAAGGTATAGGGGGAGGTCCGGGGCTTGAAGGCGCCGCCTCGCAGCAGCTGCGCCCCGGCGGCGGACACCTGCCGGGCGATGGAGGTCACCTGCTCCGACGACTCCACGGCGCAGGGCCCGGCAATGAGGCAGAAGTCCCGCCCGATGCGGGCCTTGCCCACGGATACCACCGTGTCCTCCGGATGCCCCGTCCGGGACGCCAGCGGATACGGCTCCGTCAGCCGCTGTACCGCCCGCACGCCGGGCAGAAGCCGCAGACTCTCCCCGTCCAGCCGAAAGGTTTCCCCCTCCAGCACCAGCACCTCCCCGCCGGGATGCGCCACCGTAACGCCGGTGTCCTCCAGCCGCTGCCGCAGCGCCTGCCGCACCGCCGCCGCCTGATTTTTCTCTGTGAGAATGAACATATGCCGCCTCCGGGATCATGATCTGAACTTTTATTATATCGGACTGCGCCCCGGATTGCAACGGGGAAACCACAGGGACTTTTCGTTGACACGGCGGCGAAATGTGATATAATAGACAGTGTGTTGCAATATACCCTGCCAGTGTGCCTATTTTGTGTATTGACCGGAGGAGGACATATGGAACGTAAATTCATTCTCAGCTGCTGCTCTACCGTGGACCTTCCCTATTCCTATATGCAGAGCAGAGACATTCCCGTGCTGTTTTATACCTACGTGGTGGACGGGCAGGAGTACGTGGACGACATGGGCCGTGACCCGGAAGCTCTGCCCCGGTTCTACCGTTTTCTGGAGGCGGGCAAGCTGCCCCAGACCTCCCAGATCAATGTCGGCACCTATCTGGACTTCTTCGAGGCCCAGCTGGAAAAGGGCGATCTGCTGCACATCGCCTTCACCTCCGGCCAGTCCGGCTCCGTCCACAACGCCGTGGCGGCGGCCAAGCTCCTGCAGGAGAAGTACCCTGATAAGAAACTCGTGGTCATCGACTCCCTGTGCTCCTCCTCCGGCTACGGCCTGCTGGTGGATGCAGCGGCGGACCTGCGGGACAGCGGCGCCACGCTGGAGGAGACGGCTCGGTGGGTGCTGGAAAACCGCAACAAGGTCCACCACCAGTTCTTCTCCTCCAACATGACCCAGTTCCACCGCACCGGCCGTGTCTCCGGCGCAGCGGCCATGGTGGCCACCATCATGAACATCTGCCCCATCATGCGGCTGGATGATAAGGGCGCCATCAAGGCTTACAGCAAGGTCCGGGGCAAGAAGAAGGCAGTGGAGACCACCGTGAACGCCATGGAGCAGCACGCTCAGGGCGGCCGGGACTACGACCAGCGCTGCTTCGTCTGCCACTCCCGGTGCCCGGAGGACGCCGCCCTGCTCATCACGGCGCTGGAGGAGCGCTTCCCCCACCTGAAGGGCAAGATCCGCCTGTGCGACATCGGCACCATCATCGGCTCCCATAGCGGCCCCGGCACGGTGGCCGTGTTCTTCCTGGGCGACGAGCGCCCCACTATGGACTGACCCCTTATCCCCCTCAGCGGCACATGGCAAGCCATGTGCCGCTTCTTTTTCGCCCCCACTGTCCATCCTCCCGGACGCCCCGCCGCACTTGTGCAGGATACCGACCAAAACCGCCATTTTTCGTTGCAAAAAGGGGATTGCCATGATAGGATTCGTGTGATACAATATTTCCGTCGCCAATTTACGAGATTTAATAATATACAGAAAGGTATCTGCTAATCATGAATATTAGAATATCCGCTGACAGCACCTGTGACCTGTCCCCGGAGCTTATTGAAAAATACGACATCCGCATCACCCCCCTGTATATCGTCCGGGACGGCCAGTCTCTGGTAGACGGCAAGGACATCACCCCCGACGAAATTTACGCCCACGTCAATTCCGGCGGCGGAATGTGCAGCACGGCGGCGGTGTCGGTGTACGACTACACCCAGTTCTTCCGCCGCCAGCTGGAGGAGTGCGACGCCGTGGTGCATTTCCACATCTCCGGCGATATGTCCGCCTGCTACCAGAATGCCTGTATCGCCGCTCAGGAGGTGGGGAACGTCTACCCCGTGGACTCCCGCAGCCTCTCCACCGGCATCGGCCAGCTGGTGCTGGAGGCGGCGCAGCTGGCCCGTGAGGGCAAGCTCACCGCTCAGGAGATCGCCCACGAGATGGAGCGCCGCCGGGAGCTGCTGGACGTCAGCTTTCTGGTGGAGCGGCTGGACTTCCTGCACAAGGGCGGCCGCTGCTCGGGCGTTGCCCTGCTGGGGGCCAATATGCTGAACCTGCGCCCCTGCATTCAGGTGAAGGACGGCCAGATGATGGTGGGCAAGAAGTACCGTGGCCCCTATGTGAGCTGCCTGCTCCAGTACATCCGGGAGCGGCTCAAGGGCCGGGATGACATTGACACCCGCCGCATTTTCATCACCGAATCCGGCGGCTTCACCCCGGAGGAGCTGGCGCAGGTGGAGGCCGCCGTCCGCAGCTATCAGCCCTTTGACGAGGTGCTGCACACACGGGCCGGCTGCACCGTCTCCAGTCACTGCGGCCCCCGCACGCTGGGCATCCTCTTTTTCCACACCAAATAATTTTCCTATCATCAACGCCCACCGGAGAGCCGCTGCGCTCCCCGGTGGGCTTTTTCCGGAAAAGCTGCCCCGAAATTTTCGCAAGACAACTGTCACGGCGCTTGCTTTTCCTACCAGCTTAGTGGTATAATAGGCTGAATAAATGAGGAGGCATACACCATGATTTCCACCAAAGGACGTTATTCCATTCGGATCCTGCTGGATCTGGCCGAGCATCGGGGCGTGGGCTATACCCCCATCAAGGACGTAGCCGCCCGGCAGAGCATCTCCCTGAAATATGTGGAGAAGCTGATGCCCGCCCTGAAAAACGCCGGCCTGCTGGACAGCAGCCACGGCATCGGCGGCGGCTACCGGCTGAACCGTGACCCGGAGCAGTACGACCTGTGGGAGATCCTGCGGGTGACGGAGGGCGAGCTGGCCCCGGTGTCCTGCCTGCAAACGGATGCCTCCCCCTGCCAGCGGGCCGGGGAGTGCCGCACCCTCTCGGTGTGGCAGGGCTACTATGACCTGACCCGGAAATATTTCTCCGGCATCACCTTGGCGGACCTGATGGCCGTTCCGCAGGGCGACAACTACGTCATCTGACCTCCCACTCCATCTTCCCCCCAAACGGCAAGGCCCCCGAAGCCATTCGCTTCGGGGGCCTTGCTGTCTTTTACTTCTTCCGCAGCACCATGGCGATGAAGTTCAAATACCTCCGGCCTCCATGGCCTTGCGGTCGCCGATGGCGTATTCGTTGTCCTGCCGCAGCCAGTCGGCCCAGAACTCCTCATGGCTCTCCATCTCCCGGACCTGAACTCCCTGACACCGCCCCAGCAGCGCCCGCCAGTAGGCGGCATCGTGCAGATAGTCCACCTGCTCCGGCATCCACGACAGCAGCAGCGCCCGCCAGTAGGCGCGTGCAGATAGTCCACCTGTTCCGGCATCCACGACAGCAGCAGCTCCGCCCGCAGCCGATCGTCCTCTACCCGTCCTGCTTCTCGCCTTTGGCCTTGGCGGCCCGGAGCTTTCGCAGGGTGTACACCACGCTGCACACCACCAGTACCGTGTTGATGGCCAGGAAGACCCAAAACACCGGCGAACTGAGATCCAGCGAATTTCCGGCGATGACCAGACAAACCATCCCCGGCGCAATGGCCAGCCACGACCCCGCCAGATACGTCAGGTAATCCACCCGCAGCATCCCCAACAGCAGTCCCAGCACCTCCATGTTCAGCCCCAGCATATGGATGGCAAAGCACATGGCAAAGCCGTATTCCTGCGTGGCGCTGAAATAGCGCTTGATCTTGGGATGCCGGTCCAGCACCGACTCCAGACTCTCCGTCTTGGTGAACCGCCCCATGGCGTAAGAGATGGATAAGCACGCCGCCGTCCCCACGCCGTTGACGGCCAGCGCCGCCGGCAGCGGCAGCACCATGGACACCATGACCACCAGCGCATTGTATACCACCACGCCGGAAAAGCCCTTCAGTACATATAGTCCCAGCACCACCAGCACCGCCAGCACAGGCCGGTCCGCCACCAGCTGCGGCACCGTATCCAGATCCATGACCCCTGCGGCCAGCAGCACGCCGAATATCGCCGCACACAGGACCATGATCAGCACCGGCAGGTAATCCCTCAGCCGGAATTTTTTCATACAAGCCCTCCTCACGGCGTCCATCCGCTAAAGTTTAGGATATAATCTACCATATCATTATGAATAAAATGTGAACTTTCGCAGTCTTTACGCTCCGTTCACACTTTTCCGCTAAGTCACGGCCCCCCATTCCTGCTGGACACAGCAAAGCCCCGCTTCGCCATCTGGCGAAGCGGGGCTTTTCCCATAATTTGGAAGTCTTCTCCCTTTCGGCGGCCGGTTCAGATGCCTCCGTGCGGCGGGGCAAATTCCCCTGTCAGGGCGTGTCCGTTCTGCCGGAACTATACGTCCACCGAGTCGTCCGGTTCGTGTCCGGTGGACGTCCACCGGACTGTCCGGCAGCCGTCCCACAGGTATCCCGTCCGGATCCGGCAGATATCCAGCCAGTGTCCGGCCATCGTCCGGCTGGTATCCCATCGGGATCGGTCAAGTATCCCGCCGGTATCCGACGGAATAGCCCACCGGTATCCGGTTTTAGGATAGCGCCCGGTCAGGTGTTGAGGAAGGGGTCGTCCAGACGGCCCAGACGGCGGAGCATGGTTTTCTTCACCGCCTTGAAAATATTCTCATATCCGGTGCAGCGGCACAGGTGACCCGACAGCAGCTTGCGAAGCTGGTCATCGGTATAGTATACCCCACGATCCAGGATCTCCACCGCCGTCATGATAAATCCGGGAATACAGAAGCCGCACTGGATGCTGGTCTCCTCCATGAAGGCCTGCTGAATGTCGGAGAGCTCGCCGTTGGGACCCATGAGACCCTCCAGCGTGGTGATATGCTTGCCCTCGGCCCACACCGCCAGATACAGGCAGGAGTTATAGCACTCGCCGTCGATGAGGACGTTGCAGGCGCCGCACTCCCCCACCTCGCAGCCCTTTTTCACGGAGGTCATAGAGAAGTCGTTGCGGAGCATATCCGTCAGAGAGGCCCGGACGTCTATCATCCGCTCCACCTCCTTGCCGTTGAGGAAGAAGGTCACCAGCTGATACTGATTCTTTGCCATTACAGCTCACCTCCCGCCAGCTTCACAGACTCCATGAGACACCGCTTGGCGCTCTCCACGGCAATGTGGGAGCGGAAGGCCTTGCTGGCTCGCCACGAGTCACGGGGATGGATGTCCTCCAGCACCGCTTTTCCGAAGCCCTCGATGTTCTCCAGCGTCACGGGCTTGCCGTTGATGAACTCCTCGGCGTGGGGCGCACGCATGGGGACGGGGCCTGCCACGCCGAAGGCGATCCGCACCCGGTCGAAGGTCTTTTTATCCTCGCTGAGCCGGGCGTTAACGGAGGTCCCCAGCGTGGCGATATCCATGGCGTTGCGCATGGCGTACTTGATGTAGTGGCCGAAGGTGCGGTCGTAGGATGCCTTGGGGATCAGGATGGCGGTCTGAATTTCGCCCTCCTCCACCCGCAGATCCACGGTGCCGGCCTTCAGGTAGAAGTCCTTAATGGGTACCCGGCGGACGCCGTTTTTGCCGGTGATCTCCACCATGGCCTCCCATGCGTGGAGGGTGGAGGCGGAGTCGGCGGAGGTCACACCGTTGCAGGTATTGCCGCCGATGGTACCGGCATTGCGGATCTGAGGACCGCCCACCATATCCACCGCCTCGCCCAGCACGTTGATATACTGTTGGATCAGAGGATCGGCGGTGATATGGCTGAAGGTGGTGAGACTGCCGATGCGGAGGTTCTCCTCCTCATCCAGCGTCACGCCCCGCATTTCACCACAGCCCCGAATACTGATAAGGGCCTTTCCGGCCCGCTTGCCCTCCCGCATCTGCACCAGCACATCGGTGCCGCCGGCGATGATCTGGGCCTCGGGATGCTCCAGCCGCAAGCGGATGGCGTCCTGTACGCTTTCCGCCTGATAGAGCGCTGACATATCATACATAGCGGTATTTCCTCCTTAGTCCCGGATCAGGCCCTCTTCCGTGAAGCGCTGGAAGAGGACGTGGGGGGTGATGGGGTCCTGATCGATGGCCACGCCGGTGGCGTTGTAGATGGCGTTGCGGATGGCGGGCGCACCGGAGCAGGCCGGGGGCTCGCCCAAGGCCTTGGTGCCGAAGGCACTGGTGGGCTCGGCGTTCTCCACGAACTGCGCCTCCAGATGGGGGTGGTCCATGATGGTGGAGAGCTTGTAGTCCAGCAGGTTATTGTTCAGAGGCCGGCCGGTCTTTTCGTCGAACAGCAGCTGCTCCGACAGGCCGTAGCCGATGGCCATGGACATACCGCCGTGGACCTGCGCCTCCGCCAGCGCCGGGTTTACCAGCTTGCCGCAGTCGTGGACATTGATGATCTCCTGAAGCGTCACCTTGCACATGGGGATGTCCACCTCCACCACGGCAAAGGTGCAGCCGAAGGAATAGGCGTTGTTGCGGATGGTATAAGTACTCTCGGCGGTGATGTGCCGGGAGTCGGCGGGGTCATACTGGGCGTGCATAGCCAGCTCTGACAGGCTCATGAGCACCTTGCCGTCGGTGTTGCGGACGATATTGCCGTCCACGATATCCATGTTGTACACCGCCTGACGGGTGAGCTTGGAGGCATAATCCAGAATCTTCTCCTTCAGCATCAGGCCCGTCTGGCGGATGGAGAAGCCCGCCACATACGTCTGGCGGGAGGCATAAGCACCCAAGCCCGTAGGCGTGATGTCGGTATCCTGACAGGACACCACATGGACCTTACGGTAATCGCCCAGACCCACCACGTCGGAGGTCATCTGGGCATAAGCGGTATCGGCGCCCTGACCAATCTCCGTCTCGCCGCACTGCATGGTGACGCTGCCGTCCAGATTCAGCAGCATCCGGTTGGAGGACGTCTCCAGCGAGATGGGGTAGACGGCGGTGTTATACCAGAAGGTGGCCACGCCGATGCCGTGGCGGATGGGGCCGGTCTCCTTGGCGAACTCCGCCTTTTTGCGGTCGTAGTCGATGTACTTCTTTCCCACCTCCAGACACTGGCGGAAGGAATCCTCATAGTTGACGTTGTGGGAGAAGCTGTCCTCGAAGCCCTTGGGCATGAGGTTCTGCATCCGGAAGGCCAGCGGGTCCATGCCCACGGCCTTGGCGCACTCGTCCACGTTGGACTCGTCGGCAAAGGAAGCCTGAGGCATTCCGTAGCCACGCATGGCTCCGGCGGCGGGGCGGTTGGTGAACACCGTCCACGCATCGCACTCCATGTTGTCGCAGGGATAGTGCTGGGGGAAGGAACCCATGGCCTTGGCCACGATGCTGTGGCCGTGGGAGGCGTAGGAGCCCTGATTGGAGTAGAGCTCCACCTTCCGGGCGGCGAAGGTGCCGTCCTTGCGGAGCCACGAGACGATGTGGAATCGGATGGCGTGGCGCACACGGTTGGAGACGAAGGTCTCCTCACGGGAGCAGTCCACCCGGACGCAGCGACCGTGGACCTGCGTGGAGCACCAGGCGCACAGGGGCTCGTAGAGGGCATCCTGCTTATTGCCGAAGCCGCCGCCGATGTAGGGCTTCACCACCCGGATATCGCTCCACGGGCGACCCAGCGCCTGTCCCACCACACGGCGGATGATATGGGGGATCTGGGTGGAGGACACCACCGTGATGCGGCCGTTCTCCTCATAGGCGAAGCAGCCGTGGTTCTCGATGTGGCAGTGCTGCACCGTGGGCGTCTCGTACCAGCCCTCCACCTTGATGAGGCCCGGCTCCCGAATGGCGGCCTGATAGTCGCCCTTCTTCATATCGGTGTGCTTGAGGATGTTGTTGGGGTAGGCCTCGTGGAGCTGGGGAGCGCCGGGCTCCATGGCCTTCTGCACATCCAGCACGAAGGGCAGCTCCTCGTATTCCACCTGCAGCGCCCGGACGCCCTGCATGGCGGCCACCTCGTTTTCTGCGATGACCACCGCCACGTCGTCGCCATAGTAGCGGACGTGCCGGTTCAGCAGGTGGCGGTCCGCCACGTCCTGATGGCCGGGGTCCATGGACCAGGGGTGGCCCGCCGTGGGGAACGGGTGCTCCGGCACGTCGAAACAGGTCAGTACCTTCACCACGCCGGGGATCTGCTCCGCCGCCGAGGTGTCCACCGACTTGACGAAGCCGTGGGCGATGGTGGCGTGCTTGATGCGGACATACAGTGCATCACGGGGCATGAGGTCCTCGTAGTACTTGGTGCGGCCGGTGGCCTTATCAAAGGCGTCTACCCGCACCTCGGCTTTTCCTACTTCAGCCATGTAGTGTTCCTCCTTATGTCAGCGTCGCTGCGATAGCCGGAGTTACCGGCAAAAGTACCTATAAATTTAAGATATCATAGCACAAAATTTGTCATTTGCATAGTCCTTTTCGTAATACTAATTATAGGATAACGGTGGTTGACTGGAATGGGCATTTCCGGGTATACTGTAAGAAAATGACGGGACAAAGGAGGAAGCGGCATGGCACAGCTGCGGATCGGATGCGTGGTGATGGCGGCGGGAAATGCCCGGCGCTTCGGGGAGAACAAGCTGGCGGTGCAGGTACAGGGCAAGGCGCTGTTCCACCGGGCGCTGGAGGCCGTACCGGCGGAGCAGTTCGACCGGACGGTGGTGGTGAGCCAGTATCCGGAGGTGCTGGAGCTGGCCCACCGCATGGGCTTCGTGCCGGTACCCAACCGGCATCCGGACTGGGGCATCAGTCACACCATCTCGCTGGGGCTGGGGAAGCTGCCGGAGATGGATGCGGCGCTGTTTCAGGTGGCGGATCAGCCCCTGCTGCGCCGGGAGAGCGTGGGGAGCCTGGTGGACTTTTACCGGGAGCATCCGGAGCACATCGCTGCGCTGGGTCACGACGGTGTCCGGGGGAACCCCTGCCTGTTCCCGGCACGGCTGTTCCCGGAGCTGCTGGCTCTGCAGGGGGATCACGGCGGCAATCAGGTGATCCGCCGCCATGAGGAGGACCTCCTCTTATGGGAGGTCCCGGCTCCGGAGCTGACGGATGTGGATACGCCTCAGGTGCTGGCGCAGCTGCGGCGGGATATGGCGGAGGAGTGAGGGGTCTCCGACAAATCAATCGTCGCTTTGAAAAAGGCACGGGGCTGCGGTGCAGCCCCGTGCCTTTTCAGGTTTTGATCAGAATGCGGCGAGTGGAGACACGTTGGGGAGAATCAGTCCTCCTTCTCCTCCTCCACCAGTTCCTCGGCTTCCTCCACCAGTTCCTCGGCTTCGCCCAGGACCTCCTGCTCCCGGATCTGTGCCGGGGTCAGGACACGCTCCGCCTGCTCCTCCCGGAGCACCAGATAGTAGGCCAGTGCCAGCTGGGGCAGCACGCCCCAGACGCCCCGCACGTCCAGCCACTTCACCGCCAGCCAACTCCAGACGGCTCCGGCGTGGAAGGCCAGCAGGGTGGAGCCGTAGAACCACAGCTTTGTCAGCTGCTCCCGCTCTCCCTCGCACAGGTAGTGGGCCAGCGCCAGAGATGCCTGCTTGGTGTTGTTGCTGTTAAAGATCGTGGCGCTCTGGAAGCCTCTGGCGCCGGCAAAGGTGCTCCACTGGATGCTCATGGAGAAGAACACCGGATACAGTGCCACCAGCGGAGTCATATCCGCCGGGAAAAAGCCCATGGCGATGGCCGCAGCCGCCGTGATGCACGGCGACAGCCGCCGCATATCCACATGGAACACGTGGGGGACGATGACGGAGAGCATGACGCCCACCACGTAGATCACCAGACACAGCAGGTGCAGCAGCACACTGCTCCCCCGGCCAAAGAGGGCATCAATGACCAGCTCCACCAGATTCATGGTCTGGGAACTGCCCAGTATCCCGCCGCGGCACAGCAGGGCGTAACCGCCGAAAAAGCCGCCTATTGCAGCAAAGGCCAGATGGCGGCAATGATCGATAGGAAGAATCTTCTGTTCCGTCATGGTATAACTCCTATAAATAACGACAAAATAATCCTTCGTTAGTATATCAGCCTGCGGCGTTTCCGCAAGGGAAAAACTGCATAAAAATCCCGCAAAAATGCGGCGTTTCTTGTGTTGACAACGGCGGGATCTGTGGTAAAATAGAGAGCGTGAAATGCGCTGACGAAACGAGTCCGCCATGTGCCGCCCAAAGCGAGAGGGGAAGCGGTGGAAGCCCCTTGTCCGGCCGGTGTGACAGCCACTTCCGAGCAGGCGGCGACGAGCCGCACGCCCCATCCCCGTTACCGGATGACCGAGATGGCGGCCGTGGCCGTTCAATTAGGGTGGTACCGTGAAGCAAGTCTTCGCCCCTATGTGTGGGCGGGGGCTTTTTGTTTTTCCGGAAGCCCTCCCGTGTCCCGGTTTTCCAGCGTTCCCGTATTCCCCGCAGCCCTATGTTACAGGAGGTGGCCTGTGAGCTATCAGCTGATCGACATGACCAAGGACCCACGCAGCGGGCAGTTCGCCTGTTTCCGGCAGATGCTCTTTCCCTTCGCCGGGGTCACGGCGGAGGTGGACATCACGGACTTTGCCGCCCGGCGGCAGGGACGGCCCTTTTTTCTGGGCTTCCTCTATGCCGTGGTGCGGGCCGCCAACGCCATTCCCCAGTTGCGCCGCTGCATCCGGGCAGATAGCAGCGTGGCGGAATACGACTGGTGTCCGCCCTCCTACACCGCCATGAAGCCCGACGAGGTGTACGTATCCTGCACGGCGGCGGGGGATCTGCCCTATACGGCGTTCGTGACGCTGGGACAGCGGCGGCAGCGAGAGGTCTGTCGCAGGAACTGTCACAAAAGAAAATTCTGCAATTCCGATTGCAAGCAAAAGGAGTAATGTATCATGTCTCATCCCTATCACGGACTCAATGAGCTGCGGGAGATGTTCCTGTCGTTCTTCGAGTCCAAAGGTCATCTGCGGCTGCCCAGCTTCTCTCTGGTGCCGCAGAACGACAAGTCCATCCTGCTCATCAACGCCGGCATGACCCCCATGAAGCCGTGGTTCAAGGGCGAGGAGGAGCCGCCCCGCCGCCGGGTCTGCACCTGTCAGAAGTGCATCCGCACCGGCGACATCGAGAACGTGGGCAAGACCGCCCGCCACGGCACCTACTTTGAGATGCTGGGCAACTTCTCCTTCGGCGACTACTTCAAGCACGAGGCCATCGCATGGAGCTGGGAGTTCCTGACCGAGGTGGTGGGGCTGGAGCCTGACCGGCTGTACCCCTCCATCTATCTGAACGACGACGAGGCCTTCGACATCTGGAACAAGGAGGTAGGCATCCCCGCCGAGCGCATCTTCCGCTTCGGCAAGGAGGACAACTTCTGGGAGCACGGCTCCGGTCCCTGCGGCCCCTGCTCCGAGATCTACTATGACCGTGGGCCGGAGTACGGCTGCGGCAAGCCCGGCTGCACCGTGGGCTGCGACTGCGACCGGTACATCGAGATCTGGAACAACGTGTTCTCCCAGTTCGACAACGACGGCCACGGCAACTACACCGAACTCAAGCAGAAGAACATCGACACCGGCATGGGTCTGGAGCGTCTGGCCTGCGTGTGCCAGAACGTGGACAGCCTCTTCGACGTGGACACCGTGATGAATATCACCCACAAGGTATCTGAGCTCACCGGCGCTCACTACGGCGAGACGGAGAAGCGGGATGTGTCCCTGCGGGTCATCACCGACCACATCCGCTCCGCCACCTTCATGATCTGCGACGGCATCCTGCCCTCCAACGAGGGACGGGGCTATGTGCTGCGGCGCCTGCTGCGCCGAGCCGCCCGCCACGGGAAGCTGCTGGGTGTCAACGATCCCTTCCTGTATCAGGTGGTGGACACCGTGATTCATGAGAACGAGGGGCAGTACCCCGATCTGCGGGAGAAGCAGACCTATATCACCAAGGTCATCCGCACGGAGGAGGAGAATTTCGGCCGCACCATCGACGGCGGCATGAAGATCTTCTCCGACCTGCTGGCAGAGCACAAGCAGAAGCTGGAGAAAATTTTCTCCGGTGCCGACGCCTTCCGGCTGTATGACACCTTCGGCTTCCCCATCGACCTGACCATGGAGATGGCAGCCGATGAGGGTCTCAGCGTGGACGAGGGCGCTTTCCAGAAGCTGATGAAGGAGCAGAAGGAGCGAGCCCGTGAGGCCCGGAAGGCGCTGGGCGATCTGGGCTGGGCCGGTGTGGAATTCGGCAAGGACGTGCCGGCCACGGAGTTCGTGGGCTATGACCACAGCGAGTGCGACGCCAAGATCGTGGCCATCGTGGCCGATGAGGAGCTGCGGGACGAGGTGGCCGCCGGGGCCGAGGCCGTGGTGGTACTGGATCACTCCCCCTTCTACGCCGAGATGGGCGGTCAGGTGGCCGACCACGGCACCATCACCGCCGACGGCGTGGTGTTCACCGTGGCGGACGTACAGAAAAACAAGGGCGGCAAGTTCATGCACTATGGCCGTCTGGCACAGGGTGTGCTCCACGTGGGAGACACCGTTCACGCCGCCATTGACATGGAGCGCCGCAAGGCTATCCAGCGTGCTCACAGCACCACCCACCTGCTGGATGCGGCGCTGAAAAAGGTGCTGGGCGACCACGTCCATCAGGCGGGCTCTCTGGTGGAGCCGGATCGCCTGCGCTTCGACTTCACCCACTTTGAGGCCATCTCCCCGGAGGAGCTGCGGCAGGTGGAGGAACTGGTGAACGACGCCATTCTGGAGGGCTATCCCGTGGTGACGGAGATACTGCCCATCGAGGAGGCCAAAAAGAAGGGCGCCGTGGCCATGTTCGGTGAGAAGTACGGCGAGACCGTCCGGGTGGTAGAGATGAGCGACTTCTCCGTGGAGTTCTGCGGCGGCACCCATGTGGACAACACCGCCAAGGCCGGTCCCTTCCGCATCAAGAGCGAGAGCAGCGTCGCCTCCGGCGTGCGCCGCATTGAGGCCACCTGCGGCAAGCTGAGCCTGAAGGCTATGGAGAGCAGTCAGGGCGTGCTGAGCCGGGCGGCCCAGTTCCTGAAAACCGCCCCCTCCGGGCTGCTGGAACGGATGGAACAGCAGGCCAACGAGATGAAGCAGCTGCGTCAGGCGCTGGAGAAGTTCAAGGCCGAGGCGTCTCTGGGCGAGGCCCGGCAGTTCCTGGCCTCCGCCAAGACGGTGAAGGACCTCCATGTTCTCGCCACCACCCGCAGCGGCGTGGACACCGCCGAGCTGCGGACCATGGGCGACTTCCTGCGGGATAAGGATCCCAAGGCCGTGGCGGTCATCGCCAGCATCAATGGCGAGAAGATCACCTTCCTGGCCGTGTGCGGCAAGGAGGCGGTGGCCCGTGGCATCAAGGCCGGTGATCTGGTGCGGCACGTGTCCGCCATCTGCGGCGGCAAGGGCGGCGGCAAGCCGGATTCCGCCATGGGCGGCGGCAGCGATCCCCTGAAGGTGGACGATGCGCTGGCCTCCGTGGACGATTTCGTGTCCGAGAAGCTGGGCTGAGACGAAAGGAGCATCCTATGAAAAACGATTGCCTGTTCTGCGCCATTGCCGGTGGGGAGATCCCCTCCAACAAGGTGTATGAGGACGAGCTGTGCTATGCCTTTTATGACATCGCCCCTCAGGCGCCCACCCATTTTCTGGTGATCCCCAAGGCCCACATCGCCTCCGTGGCGGAGGTGGATGGCGGCAACAGCGCCGTGGTGGCCCACATCTTCGAGGTCATCGCAAGACTGTGCCGGAAGAAGGGGCTGGAGAGCTACCGGGTGGTATCCAACATCGGGGAGCAGGCGGGGCAGAGCGTCCACCACCTGCACTTCCATGTGCTGTCCGGTCGGGATATGACTTGGCCTCCGGGCTAAGAGTACCGAGAAGCAGCGTAGAATTTCAGAAAGCCCGTCCGGCCCGCATTCAGCGGGCCGGACGGGCTTTTACATTATCATATATAAAGGACTTGGGGGCGTTAAAACAGCTCCGGATACAGGGCGGTGATCTGCTGATACCAGTCCTGATAGTCGTGCAGGTCCTCTCCCTCGATCACATATACCTCCCACGCATCAGCGGAGTCGGAGGCGGTAAGGGGTTCGTCCGTCAGGGGATACTTGCCCTTCTCCAGTTCCGTGGGGAAGTACATCCCGGCGTAGACGGAGTCCCTGTCGTAGGCGGTGAGGAACAGCAGATAGGACTCGCCCTCCTGCATGGGGAGGTAGCCGCCCTGCGTCCAGAGGACATTGTCCGCCAGATAGCACTCCTCAGTGATGACCAGCTGCTCCGGGGGCTCCCCCTTCAGCACCTGCGATACCGTGCCGGTGGTCCTCGTATAGCCGCCGGAGACATTGCCGTCACTGAAATAGGACAGGACGTTCTCCTGATGCTCCGGTGTGAACACCACAATGAGGTCGCTGACCTCCTGAAGCTGAGAGACACTCTCGGCCTGTGTGATGCGGTCCGCCGCCATCCGCTGTACTGTCTGGCGCTGGCCGCAGGCGGTGCAGGTGATCAGGAGAAGGAGAAGCAGCATCAGGGAAAGGTGCTTTCTCATAGGAAAAACCTCCTTTTTTCTCATTCTATCACAGTCATTTTCTGGATACAATGGACGAAAAGGCGATTTCCTGCAACAAAAGCTGTGTATTCTGTACAGGGGCTCAAAAGCTGCCGATGGGGATGGAGCCGTCGTCGGTGCCTTTTTCAATGGAGCGAATGGTGATCCAGTAGCTGCGGCCGCCGCCCATATCCACCTGTACCCGGTCCCCGGCCCGGCGGCCCAGCACGGCCTTCCCCACCGGGGACTCCTTGCTGATGAGGCCCTTCAGTGCATCCTGCCGCAGGGTGGTGACCAGCTGGATCCTCCGGCTCTTGCCGGTGTTTTCCATGAAGATCTCCACGGTGTCGTAGAGGCCCGCCGTGTCCTGACCGGAGCGGTCGTCGATGATGCGGGCGGTCCTGATCATCCGCTGCAGGTAGCGGATGCGGCTGTCGTTGCGGTTTTTCTCCTGCTTGGCGCACTTATACTCGAAGTTCTCGCTGAGGTCACCGAAGGCCCGTGCCGTCTGCACGTCCTCGATGAGCTTGGGGCGCAGCACCTGCGTCCGGTAGTCGATCTCCTCCTGCATCTTCTGCACGTCGCCACGGGTCAATTCATCGTACATCGTTATTCCTCCCAAGCTTGCGCCAGACGGCGCAGTCCCTCCGGCAGACGCTCCAGGTCGATGCCGGAATAGTTTACCACCACGATATGCTGGGGCGCCGACGACCGGGCGCTGTAATAGTCCGACAGCAGCGCCAGACGCACCCCCTGCTCCGCCGCCCGGCTCCGCAGCGCCGCATCCGGCAGACGGGTATCCAGCCGCACCAGAAAGTGCAGACCGGCGTCCTGCTCCATGATCTCCACCCGGTCCGCCAGCGGGCTGGAGCGCAGCATGGCGATGACGGCGTCCCGCTTCTGGCGGTAGCGGGCCTTCATGCGGCTCAGGTGCTGCTCATAGCGGCCCTGCGCCATGAATTTGGCCAGAGTATACTGCTCGAAGCCCGACACCGTGCAGGCGTAGAAGCCCAGCTTCTCCCGATAGACCTCCATGAGTCGGGGCGGCAGGATCATGTAGCTGATGCGGATGGAGGGGGCGATGGTCTTGGAGAAGGTGTTCAGGTAGATGACCCGCTGGGCCTCGTCGATGGAGAACAGCGTGGGGATGGGACGGCCCACGAAGCGGAACTCGCTGTCGTAGTCATCCTCCAGTATCCAGCGTCCCTCCTGCTCCTCCGCCCAGTGCAGCAGCTCCTGCCGCCGTCCGATGGGCATGACGATGCCCGTGGGATAGTGGTGGGAGGGCGAGAGATGGACGATATCCGCCTCCTGACGGCGCAGAAGCCGGGTGGAGAGGCCCTTTTCATCCAGTCCCACCCGCCGCAGATCCACCTGATGGCTGCGGTAAATTTCCGCAATTTTGCTGTATCCGGGGTCCTCCACGGCGTAGCACTTCTCCCGGCCCAGCAGCTGGATCAGCAGCGAATACAGAAACTCCGTACCGGCGCCGACGATGATCTGGCCGCTGTCCACGTTCATGCCACGGAACTGGCGCAGATAGTCGCTGATGGCCCGGCGCAGCTCCTCCGCTCCGTTGTAGGGGGCGGCCTGCAGCAGGGCCTTGTCCCGCTCCAGCAGCGTCTCCCGCATGAGGCGGGCCCAGACGGTAAAGGGGAAATACGCCCGGTCGATGGAATTGGTCACAAGGTCCAGAAAATAGGTCTTCTGCTCCGGCTCCGGCGGCAGCGGGGCAGGCTGCCGGGCCGCCGCCTGTAAGGGGCGCTCCACGGGGCTGACGTAGTAGCCCCGCTTCTCCTGCGAGTAGATGTAGCCCTCCGCCGCCAGCTGCTCATAGGCATTCTGCACGGTGATGATGCTGACCTCCAGATGCTGGGCCAGCGCCCGCTTGGAGGGCAGCCGCTGGTGAGCCGGCAGTGTCCCGGACAGGATATCCCGGCGGATGCCCTCGTACAGCTGCTCATACAGGCTCCGGCCGCTCTCTTTGTTCAGGGGATAGGTCAGCATAGCTCCTCCATCTGGTATTATCCGATAATATCGATATGGGCATTTCAATAATACCAATTTCTACTATAATACAGACAGTACATAAAAGCAAGGAGATTTTTCCCATGAGAGATGCAAACATCAAGAAACTGGTTCTGGCGGCCCTGATGGCCGCACTGACCTATGTGGCCACCTCCATCGTGCAGATCCCCTCCCCCATGCAGGGCTATGTGAATCTGGGCGACTGCATCGTGCTGCTGAGCGGCTGGATCCTCGGCCCGTGGTGGGGCGCTGCGGCAGGCGGCATCGGTTCCATGCTGGTGGACCTGATTGGCGGCTACGGTCACTATGCGCCCGGCACGCTGGTTATCAAGGGCTGCATGGCTCTGGTGGCGGCCCTCATCGTCAAGGCCTTGAAGGAGAGCAAGGCCTCCTACGTCATCAGCGCCGTGGTCAGCGAGGTCATCATGGTGGTGGGCTACTTCGGCTACGCCTCCCTGCTGCTGGGCAAGGGCTGGGGCGCTGCGGCCAGCATCCCCGGCAATCTGGTGCAGGGTGCTATGGGCATGGTCATCGGTCTGGTGCTGCTGGTGGTACTCAAGCGCAGTAAGGCGCTGGAAAAGCTGGCGTAAGAACGGTTGCAAAATGGCGCCGGACGTGGTACACTGAAGGTGCAGAATTGCTTTTGCGAAAAGCGGCGGAGCGATCATCCGCCGCTTTTCGTTCATGCGAGGAAAGGAAGATAGCTATGGCTGGGATCATTCATGAGGTAGAGCGCACCGACCTGCTGGAACAGGTGCGGCAGGAGGCGGCGGACGCCGCACGGCAGCTGGCGGAGGCAGCCCGGCTGCGGCGGGGCCACATTGTGGTGGTGGGCTGCAGCACCAGCGAGGTGGTGGGGCATCAGGTGGGCAGCTGGTCCACGCCCCAAATCGCACAGGCCATTTTCGACGGACTCAACAGCGTGTTTGCCCCCATGGGCGTCTACATCGCCGCCCAGTGCTGCGAGCACCTGAACCGTGCGCTGATCGTGGAGCATGAGGCGGTGCCTGGGGCGGAGATCGTCAATGTGCTGCCCCAACCCAAGGCAGGCAGCTCCTTCGCCACCGCCGCCTACCAGAGCTTCCGGCATCCGGTGGCGCTGGAGGAGATCCGGGCCGACGCCGGTCTGGACATCGGCGGCACCCTCATCGGGATGCACCTGAAGAAGGTGGCGGTGCCGGTGCGCCTGCCCCACCAGAACCATATCGGTAGCGCCATCCTGCTGGCGGCCCGTGTGCGGCCCAAGTTCATCGGCGGCGAGCGTGCCATCTACGACGAGCATCTGAAGGACGGCTATCCGGAGTTCTGATTTGCATCATGAAGCATCCCCGGTCTGTAAAACAGCCGGGGATGCTTTTATAATACCCATTATATTATAGATACCGCACGAAGAGGCAGACCATGGCAATGGTGATGACCAGCACCGTGGCCGGGGCGCAGTACTTGCAGTAGGTACCCCATGTCACCGGATGGCCGTTCTTGGCGGCCACGGAGGTACCCACCACATTGGCGGAGGCTCCGATGGGGGTGGCACTGCCGCCCAGATCCGTGCCGATGGACAGCGCCCACGCCAGCACGGAGAGGTCCACGCCCTGCGACTGTGACATGGACTGGATCACCGGCACCATGGTGGCGGCGAAGGGGATGTTATCCACAAAGGCGCTGCACACAGCCGACAGCCACAGGATGATGGCCACCATCACAGCGGTGTGTCCGCCGCTGATGCGGCTGATCCAGCCGGCCAGCACATCCAGACAGCCGGTGTCCTCCAAACCGCTGACCACCACGAACAGGCCGATGAAGAACAGCAGCGTGCGGTAGTCCACCTTGGCGAACAGCCCCGCTGCCGCATGGCCTCCGGAGGTGCAGAGGGTGGCCAGCGCCATCAATACGGCGGCGATACAGCCGATGGTGGCCACCGTCAGCTCCGTCTGTGCGTGGGTGACCAGCAGCACCACTACCAGCAGGAACACGGCGCCGCAGGCGATGAAGGCCCGCCGATCCGTGATGGCGGAGGCGGCGTCTGGATAGGTGATATCCGTGGGGCGCTGACTCTCGCTCTCCCGCAGGATGCGGCGGAAGCAGAAGTAGAAGTACACCACCGTGGCCACCAGACAGATCAGCATGATAACGCCGGTGTTGGTGAGGAAATCGAAGAAGGTCAGACCCAGCGAGGTACCGATGATGATGTTGGGGGGATCGCCGCACATGGTGGCACTACCGCCCAAATTGGCACAGAAGATCTCCGCCAGGATCATGGGAACCGGGTCGAAGCGCAGGGTGCGGCCCAGCTCCGCCGTGACGGCGGCCAGAAACAGAATGACGGTGATGCTGTCGATGAACATGGACAGCACGGCTGCCATGACCATGAAGCACACCAGCAGCGGCACGGTGCGGTAATGGACCGCCTTGGCCAGCTTCAGGCACAGCCAGCGAAAGATGCCCACGTGGCCCATGCCCTCCACCATCACCATCATGCCCGCAATGAACACGATGGTGGACCAGTTGATGCCGCCGGAGGACTCCGATGCGCCGTACCAGAAGGTGCTCTGGCCGAAGGCGGACAGGTTCAGGGTATCCCATATGGCCCCGCCATCGTGCATACAGACACCGAATACCAGCACCAGCATCAGTGCGCCGCAGCCCAGCGTCACCCACTGGCGGGGGATGCGGTCCAGCACGATCAGCAGGAACATGATGACAAAAATTACCAACGCTACCAGTTCAGCTACCATAGGAAATTCGCCTCTTTTTAGGATTCTATCTCTCAAGCGACGCCTATTGTAGCACTCTGTTACGGGAATTGCAACCCCGGAGCACTATGGATGTGTTACAAAATTATGAATTTTTATCTCTTTGCAGATTCTTTATTATCTTCCATATTCTCCCATATCCGGATGGTCGAAGGGTGGGAGCACTTCGTGGTAAAAGAGAGGGGTCGTCCCGCAGGGGTGGCCCCTCTTGTATCATTTTGCATACAATTTCGTTATGTTCCATTGTGATGGAATATGTATTTCACAAAAACCATTGACAGCTGTAAACGCTTTTTATATAATTTATCTACAATCAAGAAAGGAGGCCCTCACATGAAAAAAATTATCATTCTTTTCTTCCTGATATGCGCCATTCCCCTCTCCGCCTGCTCCAAGGCGCCGGAACAGATTCCTGCCCCCACGGTGCAGCGGCTCACCTCGCCATTGGAGCTTTCCGAGGATGAGGCCGCCACCCTTATACAGTGCTGTGGGGAAAACAGTGTCCTGTTTGCTGTCGGGCATCGCAACACGGCTCAGACCGGCCCCCTTTATCATACCGACTATCTGCTCTACTGGAACTATTCGGACGGGACCACCAAACAGTTTCCCGTTTCCTCCCCGGCCTATATTATCTCCGCCGTTCTGGACGGAGCCGATGTTCTGTACGTGGACTATGAAGCCATGGATTCCGGCCTCAAATGGTCTCTGATCCGCTCCACAGACACAGGGAAAAGCACCCTCGCCTCCGGTCAGGTCTCTTCCTATGATCAGGTCCCTGCGTTGTTCTGCCTGAACGGTCAGCCCATGTATCTGCAATCAGAGGATACCGGCATATCCGTATATCATGTGGACGGCAGTGCCGTTTCCAGCGTGCTGGACATCACCGACTACACCATGTCCGATGTGACCGTTTGCACCAATGGCACGCAATTCGCCTTTTTGGCCTCTGCCAATGACGACGCCTACTGGACGGCGTTCCTCTGCAATGCGTCCGGTATTCTGTACCAGAAGGAGCTTTCGCAGCAGGTCACGACCTTTGCCATAACGGGCGAGTACATGGTGTGCGGTTTGGGTGACCCGGAGACTCAAAAATTTTCCTATGAGACGATCCGCATCAGCGACGGAAAGGTATCCGCCGCCGATTCCGCAGTGCCCCTGTGGCGTCTGGCCGGAAGCGGCAGCAGCTGTATGTATGTAGACGATACCTTTGCTGCCCATATCCTCTATCCGGATACGCAGCAGACCGATCCCCTTGTGATCAACGACTTTGCCACCTATCAAAACTGGCCCACGATATTCTGCCCTGACGGAGTAGGTGGTTATCTGGTGGAAATGGATATCGAGGATACCGTCACCTACTGGCATATCACCACCTGACCATGATCCAAGCAATGAAAGAAGGGCTGTCCCACAGCGGGACAGCCCTTCTTGATTCGTAAAGGGGATCGATTACTGAGCAGCCTTGGCAGCCTTGATGGACTCGATCAGCTCGGGAACGACCTTGAACAGGTCACCAACGATACCGTAGTCAGCCACCTCGAAGATGGGAGCGTTCTCGTTCTTGTTCACGGCGATGATGCACTCGGAGTCCTGCATACCAGCCTTGTGCTGGATGGCGCCGGAGATACCCAGAGCGACGTAGACCTTGGGATGGACGGTCTTGCCGGTCTGGCCGACCTGATGGTCAGCGGTGATCCAGCCAGCGTCCACGCAGGCACGGGAGGAGCCCACGACGCCGCCCAGGACCTCAGCCAGCTCCTCAGCCAGCTTGATGCCGCCCTCGACATCCTTGCTGATGCCACGGCCCACGGACACGATGAAGTCGGCACCGATCAGGTCCACCAGCTTCTTGGCAGCCTTGACGGTCTCCACGACCTCGGTCTTGATGTCGCTGGCAGACAGCTCGAAAGCGGGATGCAGGATCTCAACCTTCTCGGCGCAGTCGGCGCAGAACTCACGCTTCTTCATAACGCCTGGGCGCACGGTGGCCATGGCGGGGCGGAAGCGGGGGCAGAAGATGGAGGCCATCAGGTGGCCGCCGAAAGCGGGACGGGTCATCTTGATGTCACGGGAGACATCGTGATCCTGACCGTTGATCTTCACGGTGCCCAGCTTCTCGATACGCTCCTCAGGCAGGGTGGAAGCCTCACGCAGGAAGTTCTTGTAGATGGGCATATCGATGTCCAGATGGGTGCAGTCAGCGCACAGACCGGTGTGCAGACGAGCAGCGCAGCGGGGGGCCAGATCACGGCCGATATTGGAAGCGCCGAACAGCAGGATCTCGGGCTTGATCTCCTCCACGGCATCGGTGATGACCTTGGTGTAGGCATCGGTGGTGTAGTCCTTCAGCAGGGGGCTGTTGTAGACATAGACCTTGTCGGCACCGTAGCCGCCCAGCTCCTTGGCGATGCCGTCCACGTTGTCGCCCAGCAGAATGCCGCACAGCTCAACGCCCAGTTCGTCAGCCAGCTTCCGGCCCTCGGAGATCAGTTCAAAGGTAGTGGGCATCATCTTGCCCTGACGCTGCTCGCAGAAAACCCAGACGTTTTTGAAGGCAGCGGTATCAGCACTATTAAAAGCCATTTTCTTATCTCCTTCCTTAGATGATATGCTTGGCGGCCAGAATGCCAGCCAGCTTGTCGGTGGTCTCCTTGCCGGCGCCCTCAAGCATCATGCCGGCGCCCTTCTGAGGAGGCGTAAAGGAGGTGAGAATGTTGGTGGGGGAGCCCTTCAGACCGATGGTGGTGGCATCGATCAGGGGGTGATCCTTCAGCGTCTCGTAGGTCATGGTGACCAGAGGCTTGCTGTAAGCCTCGAAGGCGCCGCCAACGGACAGATAACGGGGCTGATTCAGCTCCTTGATGCAGGTGATCATGCAGGGGGTGTTGACCTTGACGGTCATGTAGCCATCCTCCAGCATACGCTTGACGATGAAGGTGTTGCCCTCCTTCTTGATCTCACCGGCATAGGTGACCTGAGGCAGATGCAGCTTCTCAGCGATCTGGGGGCCGACCTGAGCGGTATCGCCATCGATGGCCTGACGGCCGGCCAGAATGACGTCGTCCTCATCCACACCGTAGGTGTCGATGCCGGCGGCGATGATCTGGGAGGTGGCGTAAGTATCGGAGCCGCCGAACTCACGGGCGGTAATCAGGACACCCTCGTCCACGCCCATGGCCATCAGCTCACGCAGCATACCCTCGGCGGGAGGGGGACCCATGGTGAAGGCCACGACCTTGCAGCCCAGCTCGTCCTTCAGGGCCAGAGCGGCCTCGACGGCGTTCATATCATCGGGGTTGATGATGGTCTGCATGGACGCACGGTCCAGAGTACCATCGGGGTTCACAGCCACCTTACCGGAGGTATCGGGAACCTGCTTCACAGTAACAATAACTTTCATTTTGCCTTATACCTCCTCAATTACTTAACGCCCAGATGGCTGGCGATGACCATGCGCTGGACCTCGGAAGTGCCCTCATAGATCTCGGTGATCTTGGCATCACGCATCATGCGCTCCACGGGATACTCACGGGTGTAGCCGTAGCCGCCGAACAGCTGCACGGCACGACGGGTCACGTCGGAAGCGGCATCGGCAGCGAACAGCTTGGCCATGGCGGCATCCATGGAGTAGGGCTCGTGGTTCTGCTTCTTCATGGCAGCGGAGTAGACCAGGAACTGAGCAGCCTGCATCCGGGTGTGCATCTCGGCCAGCTGGAACTGGGTGTTCTGGAACTGGGAGATACGCTTACCGAACTGGACACGCTCCTTGGTGTACTTGATGGCCTCCTCCACGGCGCCCTCGCCCAGACCCAGAGCCTGAGAGGCGATACCGATACGACCGCCGTCCAGCGTCTGCATGGCGATCTTGAAGCCCTGGCCCTTCTTGCCCAGCATACGATCCTTGGGGATGACGCAGTCCTCGAAGATCAAGTCGCAGGTGGAGCTGCCGCGGATACCCATCTTCTTCTCGTGCTTACCCTGAGTGAAGCCGGGGTCGGTCTTTTCCACCACGAAGGCGGAAATCTCCTTCATGGCACGGCCACGCTTATCGGTGGTCTTACCGGTGACGGCGATGATGACGAAGGTATCAGCCACGTTGCCGTTGGTGATGAAGCACTTGGAGCCGTTGAGGATGTAGTTCTCGCCGGACTCGTCCAGTACAGCGGTGGTCTGCTGGCCCTGAGCGTCGGTACCGGCGCCGGGCTCGGTCAGGCCGAACGCACCGATCTTCTTGCCGGACAGCAGGTCAGGCAGATACTTTTGCTTCTGAGCCTCGGTGCCGTGCTCGAAAATGGGAGCGCAGCACAGAGAGGTATGAGCGGAAACGATAACGGCAGTGGTGCCGCAGACCTTGGCCAGCTCCTCCACGCACATGGCATAGGAGAGGACGTCGCCGCCGGCGCCGCCATACTCCTTGGGGAAGTAAATGCCCATCATGCCCAGCTTCGCCATCTTCTCGACGGTCTCCATGGGGAAACGCTCTTCCTCGTCGATCTCGGCGGCCAGGGGCTTCACTTCGTTCTCTGCAAATTCGCGGTACATCTTGCGAACGAGCAGCTGTTCCTTAGTCAGATGGAAGTCCATACTCTTTTCTCCTTTACGAAATTTTACTTGGTATACTTAAAGAAGCCCTCGCCAGACTTGATGCCCAACTTGCCGGCGCGAACCATCTTCCGAATCAATACGTTTGCACGATACTTGCTGTCGTGGGTCTCGTTGAACAGCACATCCATGATATTCAGCACCACGTCCCAGCCAATGAGGTCACCCAGATGCAGGGGACCCATGGGGTGATTGCAGCCCAGCTGCATGGCAATATCGATATCTTCCGCAGAGGCAACGCCCTCCTGCAGAACGCAAACGCCTTCGTTGCAATAGGGGATAAGGATCTTGTTGACCACAAAGCCGGGGGCCTCGTTGACCACCACGGGGGTCTTGCCGATCTCGGTGGACAGGTTCTTGATGTAGTCCACCAGCTCAGCGGGGGTATTGCCGCCGGCAATGACCTCTACCAGCTTCATGGCAGGCACGGGGTTAAAGAAGTGCATACCGATCAGATGGTGCTTCAGACCCTGACCCATCTCGGTGATGGACAGAGAGGAGGTGTTGGAGGCAAAGATGGCCTCATCCTTGCACAGAGCGTCCAGACGGCCCAGCAGCTCCTTCTTCACGGCCATGTTCTCAGCCACGCACTCGATGACCAGATCGGCGTCAGCGGCGGCCTCGAACTCCTCCACCAGCACACGGCTCATCAGATCGTCAGCGGCCTCCTGCGCCATCTTGCCCTTGGCCACACGCTTATTCAGAGAAGCAGCCAGCTTATCCTTGTGGCGCTGCGCACTGGCCGTGCTGGAAGCATACAGCAGGACGGTGTGGCCCTTGCCGGCAAACACCTGAGCGATACCGCTACCCATAGTACCTGCACCAAAAACAGCGATCTTCATAATGATTCCTCCTAATTAGAATATATAGGGTCCTTGGTTTGTCCACCGGGCGCTATGCCCGGAAAACAACGTTCTGACAGAGCTTTACCGGTTCTGGTAGGGCTCGTGCTTGCGCTTTTCCAGAAAAGCGCCCATGCCCTCCTTCTGGTCCGCCGTCTCGAAGCAGCTGCCGAACAGCTTCTCCTCGATGGTCACGGCCCGATCCATGTCCACCTGCAGGCCGTCATTGATGGCCTTCTTGCAGGCCCGCACGGCGATGGGGGCGTTCTTGGCGATGGTCCCGGCCAGCTTCTCCGCTGCGGGCAGCAGCTCCTGCGCCGGATAGACGGCGTTCACCAGCCCGATCCGCAGGGCCTCGTCGGCCTTGATGTTCTTGGCGGTGTAGATCAGCTGCTTGGCCATACCGGGGCCAACCAGACGGGCCAGCCGCTGGGTGCCGCCGAAGCCGGGGGTGATGCCCAGACCGGCCTCCGGCTGACCGAACACGGCGGTGTCGGCGCAGATGCGAATGTCGCAGCTCATGCTCAGCTCGCAGCCGCCGCCCAGTGCAAAGCCGTTGACAGCGGCGATGGTGGGGATGGGCAGCGTCTCCAGCCGGCGGAATACGTCGTTGCCCTTCTTGCCGAAGGCCTCGCCCTCGGCCTTGGTGAGGGTGCTCATCTCTCCGATGTCGGCCCCCGCCACGAAGGCTTTCTCCCCGGCACCGGTGATGACCAGTACACGGATCTCCTCGTCGGCCTCCACGGTGTCCAGCAACTCCGCCAGATCCGCCAGCACCTGAGAATTCAGGGCGTTCAGCGCCTCCGGACGGTGGATGGTGGCCACGGCATATGGACCTTTTTTCTCCAACAGTACGTTCGTCACAATGGTTCCTCCTTACTGTGGCAGCCGCCGCCGAAGCAGCGGCAACATCATGGGAAAAAGCGCTTTCTGCGGGGGGTGTTTCACCCGCAAAATGCACTTTCTCATATACCTTATCCATTATAGACGTTCGTCTAAAATTTATCAAGCACTTCTCACCCGGCTTTTCTCTTTTTAGAGGAAATCACAAATTTCGTCGGATTTTTTGCGTACTTTTCCATCTTTTTGCCGCACCTGTTCTTCGATGCGTCGTCCTACGAAAACGTCGCTTCGGCGGCTCTCCCTTGCCGGGAGAGATTTTCCGGTGTTCCCTCTTGCTTTTTCACCGGAAAACCGGTATATTGGGTAGTCGGATACCATCGCCATGCGGCGTTTTTCAGGAGGAACGACACCATGCGTATGCGGAAAAAGAAGAATCTACTGCCCCGGATGGAGGCCTGCCGGGCCTGTCAGGTACAGGACCCCTTCGCCATGCGGGGCCACTGGCGGGAGCTGATGCCCGATGCCCGTGAGCTGCGGGTAGAACTGGGCTGCGGCAAGGGGCGCTTCACCGTGGGTACGGCCCAAGCGGAGCCGGATGTTCTGCTCATCGCCGTGGAGAAGGTGCCGGACGCCATGGTGGTGGCCATGGAACGGGCGCAGGCGGCGGGGCTGCACAACGTGTTCTTCGTGGTGGGGGACGCCGCCCTGCTGCCGGATATGTTTGCCCCGGCGGAGGTGGACCGGCTGTACATCAACTTCTGCGACCCGTGGCCCAAGAGCAACCAGAAGCGCCGCCGTCTGACCCACGGCAATTTTCTCAAGTGCTACCGGCAGGTGCTGCCTATGGGCGGGCAACTCCACTTCAAGACGGACAACGATAAGCTGTTCCAGTGGTCCGTGGAGGAGATCCCCCAGTACGGCTTCGCCCTGTCGGAGGTGACCCGTGACCTCCACGCCAACGGCCCCGTGGGGATCATGACGGACTATGAAGCCAAGTTCTATGAGCTGGGGAAGAACATCAACCGCTGCGTGGCTACCATGGAGCCGTGGACGGAGCCGGAGGAGGAACCTGCGGAGGCTGCTCCGGTGGAAGCTTCTTCCGCAGAATGATATAAGAACAGCAGGATGGTATTGCCATCCTGCTGTTTTTTCATGGGGAAAAGCGCTCTTTACGACTCCTGCTTGAAATACTCCGCACCGGCGCCGCACAGGGGGCACTTATAATCCTCCGGCAGAGAGTCCCCCTCGTATACATAGCCGCAGACCTTGCACACATAGCGGTGCTGCCCCTCCGGCTTTTCCTCCGCCGGGGCCGCAGCCTGTACGTCCGCCGCCAGCGTGGCCGCCAGCCGCTCCAGCTGCATGGTCTGATCCTCCCGCAGGGCGGAACGGATGGTAAAGGTGTCCTCCATCTGCTGCCACTCCTTCAGAGGCTGGAGGATCTTCTGCATCCCCTTGCCGCTGGCCGGGGCCCAGGAGCCGTTCTCCAGCAGCACCACCCGGCGATTCTGGAGATCGTGGGCAGCGATATCGTGGAGCAGCTCCTCCATGGTGATGAACACCCCGGCGTTGTAGGTAGTGGCAGCAAACACCAGATGGCTGTAACGGAAGGCCGCCGACAGAATGTAAGAGGTAGGCGTCACGGAGGTATCGAACATCTGCACCTTCACGCCCCGCTCCGACAGCCGGCAGGCCAGAATGTTGGCGGCGTTCTCCGTGTTGCCGTACACGGAGGCATAGGCGATGAGCACCCCCCGCTCCTCCGGCTCGTAGCGGCTCCAGAGGTCGTACTTGTGCAGGAGATACCCCAACTCCTTCCGCCACACAAAGCCGTGGAGGGGCAGCAGCATGGCGATGTCCAGCTCTGCCGCCTTCTTCAGCACCGTCTGTACCTGAGAGCCGTATTTGCCCACGATATTGGTGTAGTAGCGCCGGGTCTCGTCCAGATAGTCCCGGTCGAAGTCCACCTCATCGGCAAACAGCCGTCCATTCAAGGCCCCGAAGCAGCCGAAGGCATCCGCCGTCAGCAGCAGACGATCCGTCTCATCATAGGTCATCAGTACCTCCGGCCAGTGGACCATGGGGGCCGCAATAAAGCGCAGCGTGTGCCGCCCGGTGCAGAGGGTATCCCCCTCCTTCACCACATGGATGCGCTCCTGAAAGCCGGGGCCGAAGAACTGGGTCATCATGGTCTTGGCCATAGCGCTGCAATAGATCTGCACCTCCGGGAAGCGCAGCACCAGCTCTTCCAGCTCCGCCGTGTGATCCGGCTCCATGTGGTGTACCACCACGTAGTCCAGCGACCGCCCCTCCAGCGCATGGAGGAGATTTTCCCGGAAGGTGCGGCGCACCGCCGCATCCGTCGTGTCAAACAGTACGGTCTTTTCGTCCCGCAGCAGATAGCTGTTGAAGGAGATGCCTGCCGGTACGTCGAACACGCCCTCAAACATGGCCAGCCGCCTCCCGTCGGCACCCACCCATGTGTAATCGTCATTGATCCTTCTCGTGCAGTACATGGAAATGCTCCTTTCTCTTGGTACCATCGATGATGTGTTTCCTTGGTAGTATACCAGATATTTCCGCCCTTTGCCACAGGAAAAAGCACGCCGCATATGCGACGTGCTTTTTAAGACAGTTACGCCTTCTTGGCGATGTCGCACAGGGCGGCGAACGCCGGGGCATCGTAGATGGCCATCTCGGAGAGCATCTTGCGGTTGATCTGGATGCCGGCCACCTTCAGACCGTGCATGAAGGTAGAGTAGTTCATGCCGTTGATCTTGCAGGCGGCGGAGATGCGGGTGATCCACAGCTGACGGAAGTCCCGCTTCTTCAGGCGGCGGCCCACATAGGCGTAGGTCAGAGACTTCATGACCTGCTCATTGGCCATCTTGAAGTGCTTGGACTTAGCGCCCCAGTAACCCTTGGCCAGCTTCAGCGTCTTATTTCTTCTTTTACGCGCCATCATAGCGCCTTTTACACGTGCCATATCTTAATTGCCTCCTATTCTAACGATTCCGTCTCTTATTTGTAGGGGATCATCTTGCGGATGGTCGCCTCGTTGGTGCAGTCGGCGTAGGTGCCGGACCGCAGGCGACGGCCACGCTTGGTGTCCTTCTTGGTGAGGATGTGGCTCTTGAAAGCGTGAGCTCTCTTGACCTTACCGGATTTCGTCAGATTGAAGCGCTTCTTGGCGCCGCTGTGAGTCTTCAGTTTAGGCATAATTTTTACTCCTTCCATCTATTCTCTTGCCGGGGGCAAGCAGAACTTTTGTTTACTTGCCGGTCTTGGGAGAGAGGAACATCGACATATTCCGGCCCTCCAGCTTGGTGGCCTTATCCATGGTGGCGACCTCGGCGCACTGTTCGGCAAACTTCTTCAGAAGCTCCCGGCCGATCTCGGTATGTGCCATCTCACGGCCACGGAAGCGAACAGAGACCTTCACCCGGTTCCCCTCCGTCAGGAACTTCTGGGCATTTTTCAGTTTGGTGTTGAAATCCCCCACGTCAATGCCCGGAGACATCCGGATCTCCTTGATCTCCACCACGTGCTGGTTCTTTCTGGCTTCCTTCTCCCGCTTGCTCTGCTCGAACCGGTATTTGCCGTAGTTCATGAGCTTGCACACCGGCGGGGTCGCCTGGGGAGAGATCTTCACCAGATCCAGCCCCCGCTCGTCCGCAATGTGCAGAGCGTCGGCGGAGGACATGATACCCAGCTGTTCACCGGTCTCACCGATGAGGCGGATCTCCTTGTCACGGATCTCCTCGTTGAGTTGATGCACTACATTGCTAATAACCGAAGCACCTCCTTCAGAAAATAAAAACACGGATGCAAAGCTGCATCCGCACAACAAAGCCTGCGCCCCTTCCGGGCCGCCGCCATACTCGCTGTTGACCTCTTTGCCTTTGCTGGAGGTGAGGCGGATGCATCCTGCCTTCTTTGTTTTCTCCAGTAGTATACCATCGCTCCTCCCGCCTGTCAAGCGGATTTTTTATCTGCCGCCGGAAATTTTTCACGGGAGGATGTATGCTCCGCCGGTTTTCGGGCAAACTGAAGCTGTATCGCAGATACGGAAGGAGGTGCCTCGATGTCCGGCAAAAATCAGCAGAACCAGAATCAGCAGAACCAGAATCAGCAGAAGCAGAACAAGCAGAACCAAAACCAGAATCAGAATCAGCAGGAGCAGCAGAACCAGAACCGGCGCTGACCGCCCGGTACACAGGACAAAGCATGGGGGAGAGTGTCCAAGGACACTCTCCCCCATGTGGTTTTACGGGCGCATGAAGCCGCAGCACCCCAGCTCCGGCAGTGTCAGCAGACCCAGCGACCGGTAGAACCCCTTGGTTTTCTCCGTGTCGTCCGTCAGCAGCTGCACCTGCCGCACCGATCGGAAGCGCTCCAGCGCCGCCTGCATCAGCGCCGTGCCGATCCCCCGCCGCTGGTGATCCGGCCGCACCAATAGGTCCTGTACCAGCACCACGGTACAGCCGTCACCCACAGCCCGCAGCAGCCCCACCAGCGTCCCGTTCTCACGGGCGGCCAGTGTCAGCAGCGACCCGGCAAAGCCTCGGCGCAGCGCCTCCGGCTGTTCCGTATAGGCCGTCCATCCGACGCTTCCATACAGAGCCAGCACCTCCGACTCCTGATAAGTGGTATATTCCTCGATATGCATCCATCAGCAACTCCTTTATACAAATGTGAGCTGCTTACTTTCTCGATCTCATTCCTCGTCCCTCCGGTCAAGCGCCGTATTTGGCGGCGACATACTCCTCCAGGCACACACCCTGCTGATAGATCTCCGCAGCGGCCTCCTGTCCTACATAGCGGTAGTGCCACGGCTCATAGATGATGCCGGTGGTCTCCGTCTTGGCGGTGGGATAGCGCAGGATGAAGCCGTAGCGCCAGCTGTTGGTCATAAGCCACTGCTGCACCGCCGTCTGCTCCTGACTCTCGTCCAACAGCTGGTGGTCCAGATCCACGATGTCCACCGCCAGCCCCAGCTGATGCTCGCTGGTGCCGGGAACGGCCACCTGACGGCCCGCCTCCGTCTCGGCGTCGGCATCGCTGTACCCCTGATCCAACAGGGACTGCTTCATCTGGTCGAAGATGTTCTGCTGCACGGCCTGCGTCCGGTAGGCAGAGCACACCACGGGATGCAGCCCCTCCGCCCGGCAGGCGTCCATCATCTGCTGGAGGGCGTCGTAGCAGCGGCTGTCCACCGTCCAGCCGTTGGAGAGCTCCACCTCGTCTACGGTCCAGCCCTCCGGCAGGGGATTCCACCGGTTCACCAGCGTCAGATTCCACGGGATCTCCTGCTCCCGGTCGCTCTGCTGGTCGTCAGGCTTCTGGTTCTGCTCTCTATCCGAAGGCTCCGCCGGAGTGTTTGGGGTATCGGGCTTGTCCACATTCTCGCTGGGGGTGGGCTGCGCCGGTTCCTTATCCTTGCCGCAGCCCCGCAGCACCAGTATCAGCACCACAGCCAATACCGCCAGCACCAGCAGGCCCAGCAGCAGCTTCCGCCGACGCACCTGCGCCTGCCGCCGCCGATTCCGCTGCGCCCGCAGCTGACGGCGCTGCTCCGGGGTCTGATCGTAATAGTCGCTCATGTGTCGGTCTCCCCTCTCAGGCCCGCAGGGTGGGTGGATACACACCGCCGGCGTGGAGCTTCTGCAGCTCCGCCGCCACCGCCTGCCGGTCCTCGTGGTACGTCATGCCGAACCAGCGGTCTGCCGAGTGCAGCACGGATACCTCCAGCCGTCCCTGCTCCAGCAGGTCTCCCACCATGCCCGGCAGCAGGCACTCCGCCTTGATGTTGTCCCCGGCCTCGCAGCGCAGGAAGTGGTCGAAGTAGGCCTCCAGCTCCTGAAAGATGGAGGGCATGAAGCCCCAGAAGTTCATGGACACCACCGTGTCCGGCGCCAGCTCCCGGTGCTGGCCCTCCGCCACATCAGCGATGGAGCCGTCCGGGAACAGCTGGATCTTCAGCGTCTCATGGATGCCACGGAGCCAGCCGTCCTCCACCCGGCACACGCCACGGGACACGGTGCCGTTGGCGCTGACGGTGTTTTTCAGCAGATACCCCACCATGGTGGCCCGTCCCTGCCGGGGCAGGCGCTGAAGCTCCTCATACATGGCCCGGTAGGCATCCACGCCGTAGTAGTCGTCGGCGTTGATGACGCAGAAGGGCTCGGCGAGATAGGGCCGGGCGCACAGCACCGCATGGGCGGTGCCGAAGGGCTTGGTGCGGCCCGCCGGAATGGTGTAGTAATCCGGTATGCTGGTGAAGTCCTGCATGGCGTAGCAGACCTCCAGCGGCTCTCCTGTTTTTGTTATGAGTGTGCGGTCCCCCCACAGGCGATCCATCAGCTCCCGCATATCGGGCTTGATGATGAACACCACCTTGGTAAAGCCCGCCCGAACGGCATCGTAGATGGAATACTCCATCAACATCTCCCCCTGGGGTCCTACGCCGTCCACCTGTTTATTTCCACCGTAGCGGGAACCCAGTCCCGCCGCCATAATGACCAGTGCTGCCTTCATGGTGATCCTCCTGAAATACGCCGCCTCCATTCCGCAGGGGCGGCGGCTTGTTTTTCCGTAACGGCCCGTGGCCGTTTCGATGATTATACCACACTCCCGCCGCCGCTTCAACCGTTTCCGCCGGGAAATCCCCGGATAACAAAATCGTCACATCCGCCGCATTCGCCGTAAAGTTCACAAATCTGTAACCTTTTACACTGGATTTCCTGTCGCCGCCGCTTTATAATAGAGAGACTATGTGCCTTCGGCCGGTGGGCTATCCTGTCGTGCCTTGCTGATTTTCGGAAAGGAGTTTTTCCTCTATGTCCAGACATTATTCCTCCCGCTCCTACGGCGGCTACGGTTCCTCACGCCGCCGCACCGGGGCGGATCGGTTCGGTATACTCACCTTCTTTCTGCTGCTGATCTCCAGCGGCTTTCTGGCGGCCCGGCTGCTGACCACCGGCGTGCTGACCCAGAAGCTGACGCTGCTCCTGCTGTCGGTGCTGGCGGGACTGAACGTTCTCTTCGCCGTGACCCAACTGCCCCGATGGCGCAACAAGCTCTGGAAGCTTGTTCTGGGCCTGGTGGCGCTGGTACTGTCGGCGGGCATGATCTACGCCACCGTGGCCACCAACGCCGTGCTGGAGACTCTCTCCCGTGTGTCCAGCACCGGCAGCGTCAAGACCGTAGTGGTGCGGGTCCGGGAAAACGACTCCGCTCAGGAGATCGGTGATACCTTCGGCTATACCTACGGCTATCTGGCTCAGACGGATACCGACACCACCGATGCCCTTCTGACGCATCTGGAGGAGGGACTGGGGCAGGTCAAGACCAAGTCCTACGACACTCCCACGGCTCTGGCCGACGCTCTGTACAACCGGGAAGTAGACGCCGTCATCCTGGGCAAAGGCATGGTCTCCACCCTGAAGCAGACCGACGGTTACAAGGATTTTACGTCCCGCACCCGTGAGATCTATACATACGACGTGACACACGAGTCCGACCCCATCGCCCCGAATGCCAACATCTCCCGTCAGCCTTTCGTGGTCTATTGCAGCGGCACCGACGAGCGCATCTCCGATACCCTGCTCAACACCCGCAGCGATGCCAACATTCTGGCGGTGGTGAACCCCTCCACCCATAAAATTCTGCTGGTGAATATCCCCCGTGACTACTATCTGCCCCTGCCCTTCAACGGAGAGATGGATAAGCTGACCCATTTCAGCGTATACAGTGATAAGGGCATGGACGAGCCCATTGAGGCCCTGAACACCTTGCTGGGGGTGAAGGCCGACTACTACGCCCGTGTGAATTTCAGCGGCCTTATGGATATCGTGGACGCTCTGGGCGGCATCGACGTCACCTCCCCGGTGGACTTCACCACCATCGCTATGGAGATGCCCAATGAAAACGGCGACGGTGGCTATCACGACGAGTCCTTCACCTTCACCGAGGGGGTCAATCACCTCAACGGCCGGGAGGCTCTGGCCTTCTCCCGTGAGCGCTCCGCCTTCGCTCAGGGCGACGTGCAGCGGGGCCGCAACCAGATGGCGGTGCTGCAGGCCATCATTGACAAGGCCACCTCCCCCGCCATCCTCTCTGGGTATCAGGATGTGCTGAAGGCCGTCTCCGACTCCGTGCTGACCAATATGCCCCAGCAGGATATCCTGAAGCTGGTGAAGCTGCAGTTGGAGGACAAGGTGGACTGGGACATCAGCACCTACACCCTCTCCGGCACCACGGATATGCAGGACTGCTTCACCACCGGCTTCCCCCTCAGCGTGCTGGTGCCGGATGAGAGCTCCGTCGCCGCCGCTCGCCGGATGATCCGGGAGCTCATCAACGGCTGATTTCCCCCGTCTTTCCGGAAAATTTGATATTTCCCCGGTTTTTTCGCAAAAATCTCTGGTAATTCTACTATCTATCCTATATAATAGGGGATTGCGGCCGGTCATAAGACCATGCGGGCCGTCATCTCTGAAGCAAGGAGAAATGTGCTATGACTTCCAAACAAACGCACAGCGACGCCTCCGGCAGCCGCCGTATGGCGTGGATGGACTGGTTCGGCCTGATTGCGCTGGGACTGCTGATGGTGTGCAGTCTGGTGCTGCTGGGCCAGCTCCTGAATCTGGATATGCTGGACAACAAATATCTGCTGCTGCTGATGGCGGGCATCCTGATCCTCAATGGCGGCCACGCCGTGGTGCAGCTGCCCCGCCGCCCCTCCAAGGGTGGTCATGCCGCCAAGATCGGCTGCGGCGTGCTGGCTGTGATCCTGTCCGCCGGAATGATCTACGGCGCCGTGGCCGGCGGCAGTCTCAAAAGTGCCGTCACCCGCATCGTGGGCAAGATGGTGGAGAAGCAGACCATCGACATCATCGTCCTGAAGGACAACGAGGCCAGCTCCATCGAGGATGCCGTGGGCTATACCTTCGGCGTGCTGGAAAACGCCGATCAGGAGAACACCGCCGAGGTGCTCAAAACCCTGTCCGATCTGAATCCCACCTCCAAGGCCTACGCCTCTGTGCCCCAGCTGGCGGACGCTCTGTATGACGGCGAGGTGGACGCCATTATCCTTAACGACGGCTATCTGCCCATTCTGGAGCAGACGGAGGGCTATACGGATTTCGACAACTACACCCGTATCCTCAAGCAGTTCGACTTCACCAAGGAGGTGGCCCCGGTGGTACCCAACGAGTCCATCACCGTGGAGCCCTTCGTGGTCTATTGCAGCGGCATCGATGCCCGGAACTCCGATGTCAACATCCAGAGCCTCAGTGACGTGAACATTTTGGCGGTGGTGAATCCCAAGTCCCGGCAGATCCTGCTGCTAAATACCCCCCGTGACTACTTCCTGCCCCTGAGCTTCAACGGCCAGCTGGATAAACTGACCCACGCCGGTATGTACGGCATCGACGAGTCCATGCGGGTGCTGGACGATCTCTACGGTGTGGAAACGCAGTACTACGCCCGTGTCAACTTCTACGGCCTGACCAAGATCGTGGATGCTCTGGGCGGCGTAGACGTCTACTCCGAGCAGACCTTCACCACCAAGGTCATGCAGATCCCCGATAAGAACGGCAATCTCTATGACGACTACTTCTCCTTCACCGAGGGGATGAACTACAACGTGGACGGGCAGGCGGCTCTGGCTTTCTGCCGGGAGCGCTACTCCTTCTCTGACGGTGACAACCAGCGTGGCCGCAACCAGATGGCCATGATCAAGGCCATCTTCAACAAGGCCACCTCTCCCGCCATCCTCTCCACCTACGGTGAGGTGCTGAATGCCGTGGCGGACACCATGATTACCAATATGCCCTATGAGGACATCACCAGTCTGGTAAAAATGCAGCTGTCGGATATGTCCGGCTGGAACATCACCAGCTACTCCGTCACCGGCTACGGCGGCATGGAGGAGTGCTACTCCATGCCCGGTCAGGCCCTGTGGGTCATGTGGCCCGACTATGACACGGTGAACGTGGCCAAGGATCTCATTGCACAGGTCATGGCAGGTCAGACCCCCGTCGTCCCCGAAGATTAAGCGCTGCATCAGCGCAGCATTTGTGTATTAGGAGTGTGGATCATGTCAAATCGTCAAAAGCTCATGGGGCATCTGTATGCCATCTTTACCACTCTGGTGTGGGGCAGCTGCTTCGTGCTCACCAAGGTCATGCTGACGGCCTATACCCCCACCCAGATCATCCCCCTGCGGATGGGGCTGGCGTATCTGGCTCTGTGGGCGCTGCGACCCAAGACCATGAAGCTCCCGTGGAAGGATGAGCTGATGTTCATCCTCATCGGCATCACCGGCGGCAGCTTCTACTTCTTCCTACAGAATACCGCCTCGGCCCATACCTCCGCTGCCAACGTCAGTATTCTGGTATCCATGTCCCCTATCCTGACGGTGATTTTGGCGCAGCTGTTCTCCCGCAGGGGGGAGAAGCTGGGCAAGTGGGTCTACATCGGCGCCGTGGTAGCCATCGCCGGCGTGGTGATGGTGGTACTCAACGGCACTCTGTCCTTCCATCTAAGCCCCTTGGGCGACCTGCTGGCTCTGGCCGCCGCCCTCATGTGGGCGGTGTACTCCATCCTCGTCAAAAAGTATACCGAGCGCTACGACAACTTCCTTGTGACCCGCCGGGTGTTTCTGTGGGCCTTCCTGACCTCCCTGCCGCTGGTGCTGCTGACGGACGGTCTGCCCAGCCTGACGCCCCTGTTCACCCAGCCCAATATTCTGGTGAGCTGGCTGTTTCTGGGAGTGTTCGGCAACGCCGTGTGCTTCGCCATCTGGAACATCGCCTTCAAGCGGCTGGGCGTGGTCATCACCAACAACTACCTCTATGCCACTCCCTTCGTCACTGTGGTGGCGGGCTGGCTGCTGCTGGGGGAGAAAATTTCCCTCATGTGCATCATTGGTGCCGTCCTGATCACGCTGGGTGTCATCTTCGCCGGGAAGTCGGATTCCTGAGTATCTTCGCTGTTCACTTTTTCCTACACCGAGGGACGCCCGTCAGGGCGTCCCTCTTCAGCGTGTCAAAAAAGCCTCGCAGAGTTTGCCGCCCGCAGGCGGCAAAGAAGTAAAATCATTTTCTCTCACGACATGTGCGTGAGAGAAAATACTTCTCAGGCTGCAAG
>OJSE01000137.1_pt1 | contig 104774 bp, 100 predicted proteins | sample 1599351 | NCBI WGS metagenome assembly OJSE01 (sample SAMN04168656, study PRJEB22393) | human gut metagenome | biome: human gut microbiome; feature: stool | host: Homo sapiens | collected 2014-03-17 | reverse complement strand
AAAGCTGCAAAGCAGCGACTGACAGCTCGCTGGCAGGTTTATGAATGTAAGAAATAAAAGGCTGAACTGTTACAATTATGCCAACACTCTTATTCTTCGTCGAGTATCTCGTCTATGATAGAATAGACTTCCTCAAGTTCACCCTCGTCACCTATGTTCATCCCTTTAAGAATGATATGAAGTTTTTTTACAAGTTCTTTCTGCTTTTCAAACTTCTCGACAAGACCAAGCTTTTGTTCATATTCACGCAACTGTTTACAGGCTCTTTTTATCGCATCATGTACACCCTGTCTTGTGATATTTTCATCTTCGGCTATCTCAGCAAGGTTGTAATCATCAAGAATACTCGCTTCAAACATACGACGCTGGTTTTCCTTAAGCAATGCCCCATAAAAATCATACAAAAGAGAGAGTTCAACTCTCTCTTCTATACTATGTCTGTTTTCTGCCATTTTTTCTCCATTCTTATTCTGATATACTCTCGGTATCTTCTCAAAATGAATCATTTTGGCAGATTTTAAAAATCCATCTCAAAATTCTTCATTTGGAAGATTTCGAGAGTACATTTCAGTTTTAAAACTATTTTTCTACTTTTCTCGGATTTATCTTAAATGAAAAATCAGGATCATTTATATTTATCTGTATTTCTTTACCGTTTTCCCCTATTATCCTTACATGATCATTCTCTACATGACTACACTTATATACCTTTCCTTTAATGTAACCGTCACCATCCACAAAACTAAGTGCAAGATTTACAAATGTATTTGACGCCATAAGTGTACCTGTCGCCTTATTAAATCTTGAACCTTCCGGTTTCTGTGAATGATTCTCATTAAATGCCTCTGCAAGCCCGTTTATCAATTCACCTTTTAAAGCTGAGTCGTCCATTTTATCCTCCATAATTAAATAATATATAATCCTATGTGTATTTTTAGTTTAAACTATTATCTTTATCATATTATTTATTTCTGCATATACACATACTTAATATTATATTATCAGTCATATGATTGAAATGTCAACCAACTTTCATGACATATTCCCGCTTATATAAACATATATCACTTTTCCCACTACAGATATTCCAATTACAACACAAATGTATTGTAATCACTAAACATTAATCATCATCTCTTCTTCCAAACAGCAGAATAAGTCTTAACAGTTGAAGAAGTGTAGATACCGTTGCCGTTATATATGTCATTGCTGCTGCCGTGAGAACTTTCCTTGCACCTCTCACTTCATCTTTATACAACATTCCACTTTTATCAAGTATCTTTAATGCACGGGAAGATGCATTAAATTCTACCGGAAGTGTCACTATCTGAAACACAAGTGTCAGGGCAAATAATAAAATGCCTATATTTAACATATTAAACGAGCCTAGTATCACACCAAGTATGATAATGGGCCATGAAAGTTTTGAACCTAAGTTTACAACCGGAACTATCGCATTTCTTATCTTAATAGGAATATAGCCTACATTGTGTTGTATTGCATGACCACATTCATGTGCCGCAACCCCGACTGCTGCTATTGACGAAGAACCATAAACACTATCTGATAAATTAAGTGTTTTATTTCCAGGATTATAATTATCAGTCAAGTCACCTGAAATATGTCGTATCTGCACATCATATATACCGGCATCGTGAAGAATTTTTTCAGCCGCCTGTGCACCTGTTGTTCCTCTCTTGCATCCGTATCTGCTGTATTTACTAAATGATCTGCTCACATTAGCCGATGCTATCATACATATAACAGCACCTATTACAACCAATGAATAAGTAGGATCCATACGGTAAAACATTCCCGGAAAACCATAAAATCCCATAAAGCCGTTGCCGGCATTTAAAAGAACAAAAACAAACTCCATATATATACCTCCTAATCCCTCATAGTCTGTTTATATACTACCATACTTCAACACATATTTAAATACCGAAATCAAAATTCTCATCCGTCACTTTCTGCTATGATAAACTAATCATCCATTTTCTATTTTTAAAAATAACCAGCGACACAATCAGCCTGAATATTTCTTCTGTTGTGAGTAACCTATACACACCTGCAATCCCCCACTTAAATACATATGCAGCAATCAGACACAATGGCACTCCAATACACCATGTTCCTATAATATCAATTGCCATAATAATCCTGTGCTTTAGCAATTCTGAAAATTTATTCCGATAATTTGATTTAGATTATCGGGATGTTTCCAATTTATCAGTCGGCCATGAGTTTCTGAGAGCTGCATATGATATCAAAAAATTTGCAAACCAACCGGCCGGTACAGCAAGCCAGACAAAAGCAATACCAAAACGCGGTGCAAAAATCAATGCAACTGACAGGCGGATTGCCAGGTTTACCATGTTTGCAATAAGGAATGGCCGCATGATTCCAAGACCTCGAAGAACTCCATCAGTTGCCATTTTGATCCCCATAAAAATGAAAAAATATCCAAGCCATCTCATATAATCCCCGGATACCTGATATGCCAAGGCTGTTCCATCTTTGCCAAGAAATAGCGAGGAAATTTGCGTGTGCAGCGTTTCAATGACGATGAAAGCAATGGCTGCAAAGCACATATCCAATACCAATGCAGCTTTGTAGCCTTTTTTGATTCGCCGTGGTTTGTTTGCCCCAAGGTTTTGGGAAACATACGGCGAAACTGCATTGCCGATTGATACAAAAATCAGAGAAAAAACATTCTCTACCCGCATCGTCGCCGCATAACCCGCAAGTGCCTGTGTACCAAAAGGATTTACAACTGCCTGTACAATCATCATACCAATAGACACTGTAGACTGCTGGAGCACTGACGGAACAGCTATTCTAAACATAGAATGAAGCTCGCACCAATCAAATAGTTGAAAGTTACTCTCATATTGCCGCATCCGATTCAAAAAAAGTAAAAGAGATAATACGGCGGAAATGCCCTGTGCAATCAAAGTTGCAAGTGCCGCACCGAACACGCCAAGCCTCAGACCAGCTACCATCCAAAGATCCATAACGATATTTAAGATTGATGAAAATATCAGGAGTCCTAACGGAATTTTTGATTCGCCTATGGAATTGAACATCGTTGAAAGGATATTGTACATAAACAAAAACGGAAATCCTACAAAATAAACTCGCAAATACAACACTGCATCATCCAGTATATCGGCAGGGGTTTGTAATGCCCTCATCATTGGGTTGGAAAAACAAAAGCCAAAAACACCAAGAACTATACTTAGAATCAAAAAACTAAGTAAGGATGTTGACACGACTGTTTTCATTTTTCCGTACTCTCCGGCACCGAAATAGCGGCTCACAAACACACCGGCACCAACACCTCCCCCCAATGCCACGCAAATAAATACATTTGTCAGTGCCGCACTAGCACCAACAGCTGCAAGTGCTGAGGAACCCACAAACCTGCCGACGATAACTGAGTCGGCCATATTATATATTTGCTGAAAAAAACTGCCAAGAATCATCGGCAGTGCAAAAAACGTCAGTGCTTTAAGAGGCACATCTGTGATTAAATATTCATCTTTTGACATTATAATATTCCTCCGCTGTTTTTATATGCTCTCGCAATATTCCTATCACGGTCAATATAATCATATTTCCATCCGGTATCCTGCAAATTAATTTTTAGTTCTTTACACATATTTTTGTCAAACCGAAAGTTGTTAAAATCCACCATAATGAGACAGCGTCTCTGTTGCAAATCCTGTACCAACTCTCATAGCCTCGTAAATATCCCCCTTTATCAAATGAGAGCATACCAATCCTGCATGGTAGCTATCCCCACATCCTGTAGTATCAATCACTTCTTTAACTTCATTAGCTTTGACAAAATACTTTTCACCATCACAATATGTAACACTTCCTTTATCAGCTAAAGACACATTAAATAGTCCTTTATACTTCTTTGAAAACGCTTCAAATATCGGGAGAATTGATTCCTCTCCACTAATCATGAAATAATCTATATATGGTGCATATTTTTCCATCTCATTAAAATTACGATATTCTACAAAATCCACTGCCAATCTGAAGTTATTGTTCTTTTTTAAATCTATAATTTGTCCAAAACAGCCTGCCCAAAAATGTATAAATACAACATCTGAATTTTTGATAAAATCCAATTCATCTTGATTCAATATCATTTTATCAACAATATCGCCCGTCCATGAATCATCTTTGTAATATCTGTCACCATCAACTGTAAGATATGTACGATTATTTGCAGTTACTTTATCCTTTTCAACTCTTACATGACTTACATCTATTCTCTTATCAGAAATAGAATCCATAAGAAATTTTGCGTAGAAATCCTGCCCAACCGCACCCAATATTGAAACATTGAACTCCTCAAATTTTGATGCATGAACTGCAAAATTGAGGGCTTCACCACCAGCACGCAGTTCATCCGTTCCATCAAAAACATCTACACAAAGGCACGGAAGTGCCACTAAATTCATCATTCTTTATACCTCCAAAAATCGAAAGTTGTCAGCACCTGGTATAAACATAGCAACCTATATCCAATCCTCGACGCTTAGCAATTTTATAATCTTTCTTAAACTAGTGTACTGACCTGTTGATATTTTGCCAAATAACTTGTATAAATTCCCATCTGCTTCGTTGTCATCAATCGCCGTAGCCCGCTACGGCTCATTCTTCCGTCTTGCAGACTGAAAATTTATCCTAAGTTATTTAACTAAAAGTCATCAGGTCAGTACACTAGGTTATATTTTTAATCTCATACTTTATCATTTATCAAAATCTGCAAAGAGTTCATCCACATCACGATAACCTTTAACATTAGGATTCTTTGCAAACTTTTTAATAATTTCACTTTTTTATTTCTTTGTATTCCTGCACTAAATCCCTATTTGTGGTATGGTTCACCGTAACGCCATTTCGGATTTTCATTTCTCAGTGGTATTAGGTACTTTTGTATCCATTGAGGTTTGATTCCTCAATGGCGTTTAGCATTCCTACTATTAACTAATACTTTTTTCCAATTTTGCAAGTTGTCTTTTCTTTTTTTCTATCTCTTTTTTTCTTTCTTCATTGATTCTCTCTCGAAGTTCTTCATGAGATAATTTCAATAAATCTTCAGGCATTTCAAAATGATCGTCCTGCACATATACAATTCGTTCCATATTAAATCACCTCCCAAAATTCGATATCATATGTTTCTGACAATTTTTTTAATGCTTCATACTGAGCTAAATACTCATCATGCAACTTTTTATAAGAATCGGCAAAATACAAATCATACATTAATTTTGTAATTTTCTCTGAAGAACGATAACAAAAAACTTTCCCATCATGACCCAAAACAATGCCAAGCTGATAATTATGTTCTTCTACTGAATTAAAATCCGCTATGCTAGGTGGCATACTACAAGGATGAGTATGCATAGCAATAACATTATTATTCCCTACAATTGCTCTATTTATTGATTCTGAATATAAAATCTGTTCTTCCTCAAACGAATTAATTTCTCTAGTTATAATATCAACTTTTTCTGAATCAATCCAATACATATCTTCATATAGCGTACCTGAACGGTGTATGAGCATTTCTTTTGCTTTTGAATATAATAATCTACTCAAATCCGCATTATTCGTAATCTTATCAAATTTCTTACGATATTCTCCACTAGATATATATTTGCTATTTACTAATGTTGATTTATTTCTTCCATACCTTTGAAATTCAAGATATTCACTCATTATAAAATCCTTTCCCACATTAAAATACATTTAACTTTTTTAATCATATCATAGTTTAATATAGTTCTCAATATCATTTTCAAATCTAATCTCATCACCTCAATTCCATTCTTTCATAATACCATATTACAACTCACCCCTTTCAGCTCTTGATTACATTTTCTCCATCATAATCGAAGCACAAATGCCAATTCTTCCTCTTTTAAATCAGAAAAAAAAGATACCTGTTTCGAAGCACCCTCCTGTAAACATAAATATTCTGTTAGTTGCCTGTTGAACTTGATACTTATTGTATCAACTGACCTTGTTTTGCGGTCTATCGTTATTTCCTCTATCATCAAATGTATTAGTGTTCTTACTTCCTCGACCTTACTCCTTTCAAGGATTGGTTTAATCAATTTTAATATAGTTTTGACCTGCTCAAGAGAATAGCTGCATTTTGTATTTTTACTAATCTGTTCTCTGACAGAATACAAATTCTTTTTATATTATCGCTGATTTCCCCTCTATATTATATTGCTTGCGTACCTCAAATATTTCTTTTCCGTCTGCTGTTCCTATTACTGTAGTCTCCACATTAAATTTAAATTCATCCATTGCGTTTTCCTTTGCTTTCCACATTTCCATTATCCATTCCTGTCCTTCTGATTTTTCCATCTTCTTGACTTTCAGTCAAGAAGCATCCCTCGCTTTCAGCTCGGTCAATCAAGAATCATCAGTCTGATACCGTTATCCTTGAACCATTGCAACTCCGCTTTTATATCTGCTTTATTTCTAGACAGACGATCTAGGCACATGATGTATAGTGTGTCACCTCTACGCAATCTAAACCGCCCTTTTAATGCCTGATATCCTCCTCTCTCTAAGTCTTTACCTGACTGCTTGTCTGTGACAATGTTTTCTTCTGGAACATACTTTACCAACTCTGCCAATTGCCTATCTAAGTTTTGTTCGGTTGATGATACTCTGGCATAGCCAAATATTCTTCCTTGTGATATTTCACTCACGGTTCACACTCTCCTTCCTTAAAATATGAAAAAGGATAAAGAACATATCGCCCTTTATCCTTTTTATAATAATATGTGTTTTATGTATCTAATTTTACTGTAATTGTTCTTCATTCCAACAAACTGGAATTTTAATTACTTTTTATACGGTTTATAATGTGGATGTTCGGAATTATTTTTCCAAAATGCCTCTATACCGTATTCTCTAATTTGTTGATTTCCTTCCAACCACTGCCGATATACTATTTCTTCAAACAATCCCTGCGTTTTTTTACATGGAAACTCATGGCACTCTCCACAAAAATCAACGCCATGGTTCTTTGTACACTCAAGTAAAAAACACCCTTCAATGCTGCAACCATTATGTTCTGTGCTACGGCAGCCTGAACAAGAAGCACCCGCATATATGCTAAGTACTCCCTCAAAGTTGTTATAGCTTTCTACGGCATTGGGCATATGTACCTCATAAAATTCTTTTATGCCCTCTAAATATTTTAATAATGTTTTAGCCGACACACAAATTATACCATCATTATATGCCGAACAAGTGTGGCACATTAAAGAACATGGTGCAACCTTTTTAATAATTTCACTTTTTTTCATTTTTTTGTATTCCTCCACTAAATCCCGATTTTCTTAATTCAACAAACTAGAATTTAATATTGTAAATTCTTTTCCATATACCCACATGTAAATGGGAAGAAATCAAATTTTTGTGTACCTATATGTACAAAATCAAACGACTCATACCATTTTCTTAATACATTATTTTCTTCAACGATACTAATGTTAATCTTATTACAATTTAATTCTTTCGCAATCTTAAAAGCATGTTTTAAAAGTTCCTCTCCAATTCCTTGATGTCTATATGCAGGTATTACAGATAAATTATTTAATTCACACTCGTTATTATCTTGCACAAGTAGAGAATAATATCCCACAATATCCTCTTTGACATAAAAAGCATACATATATCTATGCTCTTCAAACAAATGATACTTTAATCTATCTTCTGTTGTTGCAAATGCTGTAAATCCTGGCGCATTTTCAACAGTAAAACCGAACTCTTTTGCAACCATGGCAAAACTTTCTTTTATTACTTTTACACATCCAGCAATATCTTGTTCCTCTACTCTTTTAATCATAATATACACATCTCCTTAAATTCCGATTTTATCTAATTCCTCATACCCTATTTGTGGTATGGTTCTCCGTAACGCCATTTCGGATTTTCATTCCTCAGTGTAATCAGGTGTTTTTGCATCCAGTGAGGTTTGATTTCTCAATGGGATCTGTTATAGTTTAGTTTTGTAATACAGTAATCCTGAATGGAATTAAGGAAATTTTGTGCATTGAGGATTACATGTGTAAGTCAAGCTGTTACTTAGTCTTTTTTATAAAATCTTGAATAATAGTTAGAACAGTTTCAGAAAAATATATATTTCCTCCATGTTCGTCCCAATCCTTTATCTCATAATACTCCACGCTGTGATTTTTCTCTTCCAATTTTTCATATAAAGTTCTGCTATTTTCAACAGAAACAACGGGATCGTTTATACAATGAAACATCAATACAGGCGGCAATATTATATCCTCACTAATTAAAGATGTACATGATGCTTTATATGCAATTTCTTCATTTCCCTCAATACTATCAATTCCCAAAAGAACTGTTGATGGGCGAACAGACATCCAAGGTGGTAATGGCTCATTGGAACAAATCAAAATATCAGAGGATGCACTCTCTAAAATAACTCCTTTTACATTCGGCATTTCAATCATTCCACAAGCGTTATGTAACACTGCCATCATAGCTAAATGCCCCCCTGAAGAATGTCCCATAAGGTAAGCTTCTTTTATATCAAACGGAAGGTTAAATTTTGTTATTTTTTCTACAACGCACTCCATCGCATTTTTAATATCCTCTATCTGCGCTGGAAAAATTGCAATATCAGACTCACGAACCTCAATTGATACAATTGCAGCCCCCTTTTTCGCTAACTCTACGAGTTTTGGAATATCATTATACATTTCTTGTTTGTGCCATGCTGCACCAGTAATATAAAAAATAACTGGATATTTCTTTTCAAGTCCTTTTTTACTATATGGCATAATAACTTGCAAATGGCGTTTACAATTTCCATAATCAAAATATTCCCAATTTGGGGAATACAGCCATTCCAAATCATCAAATTTAACTGCTATTTCTTTCTTCATTATGTTCTCCTATATACTTTCACTATACTGCTATTTCAATTTTTAATTCACTGCATACTCTCTTTTACTATTTATTAACCCCAAATATTATAACCAAGTTTCCATTTCTCCTGAATCACCAAATCCAAATTTTTCATATAAATGTCGTCCTGCCGATGATGGCTTTAGTTTTATATTGTGTACCCCTTTATTTTGCAACCATTTAATCAGCTCCGCCATTATCTTTGAAGCATAACCACTTCTCCTCTTTTCCGGAACACAATATATATCAATTATATAGCCATACGTTGGAGTTTTGAAAAAACAAAACGGAACATCTTCTTTGATCACAGCACCTCCGCACGCAATAACAGTATCATTTTCATATATTAAATAATGACAACCTTTCCCATCCTGATATAATTCTTTATATTTCTCATATATCTTTTTTTCAGCATTATCCTGTAATAAAGATATTGAACCTACTTCTATAAACATTTCCATTTTCATTTTAACTACGACATCTAAATCTTTGATTTCAGCTTTTTTTATTTCCATAACAATACTCCAATTTACAGTTTCTATTTGCATTACCATTATCATTCTACCATAAATACCATATTCTTACAACGCACCCCCTTTCATCTCTTGATTACATTTTCTCCATCATAGTCGAATCACAAATGCCAATTTTTCCTCTTTTAAAGCAGAAAAAAGGATGCCTCTTTCGATGCACCCTCCTGTAAACATAAATATTCTGTTAGTTGTCTTTTGAACTTGATACTATAAAAATCAAATTCTATTCTTATGGTTGTATTCTCTATGTTATTTTAAAAGTTTCCTTCCAATATTTCTATTCCGTAATATAGTAAGCCAGTTCAAGAGCAATATCAAAATGTCCTGCATCATGCTGTGTATGCTTTACTTGATCTTTCTTCATCTGTTCATCCCATTTAGGTGCATCTAACAAATCACCACAAGTAAAAAAGAAGTAGGCATTAAGTTTTCTATAATCACATACAGCTTGAACAGCAGCACATTCCATTTCGACAGAAATGCAGCCATCGGCTTTACATTTTTCAAAATTCGCTCTCGTTTCTCTATGCACCGCATCTGTTGTCCATGTTTTTCCTTTCACATAAGGCAAACCGACTGTTTCCATAAACTTCGCTACTACATCTGCATTTTGGATTTTAATATAATCTGAAGCAGGCGCATAATGATATGAAGTTCCTTCATCACGATAAGCCTCAGTAGGCACCATAACCTTTCCACGTGCAACCTCTTTATTCAAACATCCCGAACCACCAAAAACAACATATTTATCTGTGTTAATAATCGACATAGTATCTTCTATATCTGCCACACATGCCGGTGCTCCAACATAAGACATATATACAGCAAAATACCTATTCTTATACTCAAATCCATAAACAGGATTCACTCCATTAGATGAAAATAAATCTCCAATTTTTTTACACTCAAAATTTTCTAAAACATATTTTAAAATCACATGAGAAAATGTAAGAATGCAGGCATCTACCTTAACCGCATTATCGTTACGATTAACCTTAATTATTTCTTCCGATAAATTATCAAATGTATCTGTTATCATTTTTTAACCTCCAAGCCAGCAAATATTTATATTAATGCTTATTGTATCGTATATTTGTCCGTTGAGTATTACATATATATAATAATCTTATACATTATTTTTGATGACTGATAATCCATTGCAATATATCCTCTGCTCCTATTTTACCAGAGGCTAAATCAAGTATTATATCGCTCAATTCCGTTTGCGTGTATGAAAGTTCATAACCATTTAATGCTAAAAATACCAGCATCACATGAGAACCTAAGCGTTTATTTCCATCAATCATAGGATGATTCTTTACAATTCCAAAACAAAGTTGTGCTGCTTTTGCTTGTATACTTGGATATAACTCTTCATCTCCGAATGACTGAAATGGATTAGCAAGTGCTGAATCAAGCATCCCATCATCACGAATACCGTTACTACCGCCAGTAGTCTCAATCAGCCTTTTATGAAGTAAAACGACCTGCCCTTTGCTTAATCTTATCATTTGGCAAGTACCTCATAAGCTTCCATATTCTGCTTAATAAGGCGTTCTGATATAGCAAACACGTCCTCCGTGGATGCTATTTTTTCCTGTTCTGCTTTGCCAAAGTCTATTACAAGATATTTTGGCACATTATTTTTAAGAATAACCGCTGTACCATGTTCGTCAACAACTCGAGCAACCTTTGAAAAATTCTGATTAGCTTCTGTTATAGAAATCATTGTATTTGTATCTACTGTCATAATATACACCTCTCTTTCACTTATATTATATACAAATCATACAATAAATACAAGCTATTTTTATACCTATTATTTCTGTTATTTCAAACCAATAAAACTATATATTCTTCTAAAATGATTAGAAGAGAAGCCATGACAACTTCTCTTCCATACAATTACTATATAATAAACATCATTACCTTGAATAAATTGAAATTTTTACCCGCTTCTATTGTTTATAGTTTGCTTCAAGCCATCTAGCAACACCATCTTCGTCATTCGACAAAATCACCTCTGTTGCAAATTGTTTTAAATCATTATGTGCATTTGCAACAGCATAACTTTTATCAGCCATTTGAAACATGTCTATATCATTTTTTCCATCACCAAACACAATTAGCTTTTCACAATTCAACATGCTTTGTAATTGCTTCATAGCATTTGATTTTGATGCTTCTAACGGCATAATTTCTAACCACTGTTCATTTGTATAAATATCCGTCTGATATACACAATGATATTTATCCTTATATTTATCATACAAAGGCATAAGTTTTTTTGGCTCATCAATACAAGTAATATAAAAAATATTACCCTCTTTCAACTCAGACAATGAATTCACCTCATTTGTTCGAACATCGCCTTTACGGCTTTCGAGGAACATATTCATACCCTCTGTACACATTTTTCGCACAAACGAAAATTTTTCCACATTATCAATGTATGCGTAAACAATGGGATACACATTATTACTAAACAAATCTTCTAGTACTGAATGTACTGAATCATCAAAATAATTAGCAATTAATATTTTTTCCGTAATATTATCAATCACAAATGCTCCGTTATATACAATCAACGGAATTTTTGCATTTATTCCTTCGGTCACTTTTTTAGCTGTAACTAAAGAACGTGCCGTAGCATAGGAAAAAATCATCCCTTCTTCCACCAACGAATTGATTACTTGATTTGTGTATTTAGAGGTTACTTCGCTACTTCTCAATAATGTCCCATCTAAATCTGAAACATACAAATTACTCATGCATTTTCCTCCGTCAAATATCGATTTACATTTTCTTTTATCATTCTAACACTACTACCATATTCTCACAATCCCCCTGCTTCATCTCCTTGTTACCTGATTGCTTTTTTTCCATCATAGTCGAATCACAAATGCCAATTCTTCCTCTTTCAAGGCAGAAAAAAAGGATGCCTCTTTCGAAGCACCCTCCTGTAAACATAAATATTCTGTTAGTTGCCTGTTGAACTTGATACTTATTGTATCAACTGACCTTGTTTTGCGGTCTATCGTTATTTCCTCTATCATCAAATGCATTAGTGTTCTTACTTCCTCGACCTTGCTTTTTTCAATGATTGGTTTAATCAGCTTTAATATAGTTTTGACCTGTTCAATAGAATAGCTACATTTTGTATTTTTACTAATCTGTTCTCTGGCAGAATACAAATTCTTTTTATATATTATTGCTGATTTTCCCTCTACATTATATTGCTTGCGTACCTCAAATGTTTCTTTCCCGTCTGCCGTTCCTATTACTGTAGTCTCCACATTAAATTTAAATTCATCCATTTCGTTTTCCTTTCTATTACCGTTCAAAAAGGTATATCTTTTTGTATATGTTAATCTGCACACAAAAAATGTACAAAAAAGTCACTGTCTTATTTTTGCACATGCTCAAATATGACTTTACTTTTTTGTACACTTAGCTTCATCTCTTTTTAACATCTGATAAAATGTGGTCTTTGATACTCCTAATCTACGGCTGGCTTCTATAGTTGTGATTTCCTTTGCTTTCCACAGTTCTATTATCTGATTATAATTGCTCGGCTTTTGAATGAATGGTCTGCCATGCTGGACAATACTTCAATCAAAATGTTATTTATCATTTCAATTATTCATTCCTGTCCTTCTGATTTTTCCATCTTCTTGACTTTCAGTCAAGAATCATCAATCTGATACCGTTATCTTTGAACCATTGCAACTCCGCTTTAATATCTGCTTTATTTCTAGACAGACGATCTAGGCTCATGATGTATAGTGTGTCACCTCTACGCAATACAAATCGCCCTTTTAATACCTAATATCCTCCTCTCTCTAAGTCTTTACCTGATTGCTTATCAGTAACAATGTTTTCTTCTGGAACATACTTTACCAACTCTGCCAGTTGCCTATCTAAATTTTGTTCTGTTGATGATACTCTAGCATAGCCAAATATTCTTCCCTGTGATATTTCACTCACGGTTCACATTCTCCTTCCTTAAAAATATGAAAAAGGATAAAGAACATATCGCTCTTTATCCTTTTTATAATATTATGTGTTTTATGTATCTAATTTTACTATAAATGTTCTTCATGTCAACAAACAGGAAGTTGTCAAACAGCGTTCGTTGTTTCGCTTTGTGGCATTTTTACACACTGCTGAATCACACCTGTAACATACGTAATGGAATCGGTGCAGTCGTTCTTGAGCCATTCTGAGATAATTGCCATCAGTCCCCGAATATAAAAGGCCATGATATAAGGTCGATCTTGCTGTAGTACACCGTAGCGGTCGAGAATCGGCGTAAACACATGACGGAACATCCTATCATAGCTTTTATCCATCCCCAACACCGCCGCATTTTCTGTTGCTGTGCGGAACAGTCGCTTGTTATTCTTAATGTAGCTGAGGTAAGGTATTAAATAATCCGGCGTAATTAGATATAATTCATCCCTCGGGCAATTCCGCAGCTTTGTAGAAAAGGCATCCGAATCTTTCTCCATAGAAGCAAGAAATTGCTCGTTCATACGACCGACACTCTCCGAGAGCAGGTCTGACATCGTTTCATAGTGCAGATAGAAGGTGGAACGATTGACCCCTGCTACTTCACAGATTTCTTTGATTGTAATATACTCAAAATCCTTTTTTGCCAGAAGGGTCAGAAAGGCTTCGTCCATTCTGGCTGCGGTAGCAAAATATCTGCTTTCCGATCTATTCAATCGTTCTCACCTTCTTTCGTGTTGTTGTTTACATCTCGCTGATTTCTTTTGCCAGTTCCATGATTTCAAAAGCGTATTTCTGCTTGCCCTGTGCCAGCAATTTTTTGTAGATGGGGTAATTAACGCCCATGCCCAGTAGCCCAATAATGCCGACAATCACGCCGAGGACAAACATAGTGGTGCTACCGCTGCCGATGACCTTCATGGAAAGGCACATTCCAACACCGGCTACCAGCGCAGTGATAATGCCGAAGGTATAGGTAAAAACGGTCGCGGGAAGCTTGGCTTTTGCATCCAGCTTGCGAAGAGCGATCACCTTGGAGGTGTCCTTGAGTGCATATTCGTTTGCGAGTTGTTCTGCATAGATTTTATCTGTATTCATGGCTTGTTGCCTCCTTCATTTGATGGTTTTATTCTACCAGCAAAGAACGGGCAACGGAACAACACTGATGGCAGTTTGTGTTGAGTTCAAGAATTGTGCAAATCCCGAGTTGTCGCTCTCAGTATACCATGCCTTCTCCCCGCATAAAAACATGGCGAAAAACAAAAATGTCCCCGGAGGGCTTTTTTCAGAGTTTTCGATCTGAATTTCTCAGAACAGAATATCCTCCGGCTTGAACTTATCTTTTTCGGTAATGGGGCGGATCACCTTGCAGGGCACCCCCGCAGCGATGACGCCGGCGGGAATGTCATGAGTGACGACGCTTCCCGCCCCGATAACCGAGCCTGCCCCGATGGTAACGCCGCCGCAGACGGTGGAATTTGCACCGATCCAGACGTTTTCCTCCAGCGTAATGGGTGCCGAGGTGCCAATGCCGTGGCTGCGCTGCTCCGGGTCGATGGCATGACCGGAGCAGGCAAGGCATACGCCGGGGGCAATAAAGGCACCTGCTCCGATGTTTACCGGAGAGGTATCCAGAATGACGCAGTTATAATTGATGACCGCCAAGCCGTGGGTATGGATATTGAAGCCATAGTCACAGTGGAAATCTGGCTCAATGCCGGTCATGGGAGAGCAGGTGCCCAGCAGGGTCTGCAGGATACTGCGCCGCTTTTCCTGTTCGTTAGGAGCGGTGCGGTTGTACTCCCAGCACAGTTGCTTTGCACGGTTCTGTTCCTCCGTGGGGGTGTTTTCATAGCCGCTGACGTAGGCGGCAGGGCGTTTCATAATATCCAGAGCGTTCATCGTGTTTGTCCTTTCCATACAGTGTTTTTTCAAGTATTATACCACATTCTCTGTCGGTGTGTAATAGGCTGCTTTTCCTCATTTGTTTGTCCGCTTGATCTTCTCCATCGCTTTGCCCTTAGCCAGCTCATCCACCAGCTTGTCCAAATAGCGGATCTCCTTCATCAGCGGTTCTTCGATGCTCTCCAGCTTTACGTTGCAGATGCTGCCCTTTATGAGCACCCGGTCCGGATTGAGCTGCGGAGCATCTCGAAAGAAATCTCCATACAGCGTTCCATTCTGCACCGCAGCCTCAATTTGCGGGACGCTGTAACCAGTCAGCCAACCAATAATTTCATCTACTTCTGCCTGCGTCCGCCCCTTGCGGGCTGCCTTTTCCACCAGCATAGGATATATTTTTGCAAATGGCATGGCATATACTTTTTCAGTTTCCATTTCTGTCCCTCCCTCAGGTGCGTCTATGTGCAATGTATACCACGCTTCCGGACAAAAAAGAATGTGTGCCGGCGCATCCCAGATGATAACATTATACCTGTTCTCAAAATACGGAATCTGCTTATCAAACGATCGATGATCCGCAGTCAATCCCGGCAGAAAAACAAGAGTAATTGTATCCGGGTTTGATACGCTTGCTCAATAGTGAATCGTTCCTCAACGAGTTTGACAACTCTTTTCTTTCATCGGGCTTTTCACAGACAAATTCCGATTTGTACATATTCTATCATACATTTATCTTTCCAACAATCACTTATTTTTCACCTATCCACTGAGGAAACTAATCTTCAGACACTGTATCTTGTCATTCCCACTCTCTCATCATACATCATCTGATATAACACAGATTACTTTCCTCAATGCACTTTCAAAATCTCCCTATAAACAGATGCAATCCCTCACCAGAAACAACCACATCACAAGTAATCACTTATCCTCACTTGCGTCAATCCCATCAAAACGTATATCAGCTATTACATTTTTCAGCAAACCCCCGTTTCACACCCATTTACAGCCACATTCCTGTAAAAAAATTGGAAGAGTAACCAAATCAGCCACTCTTCCTTATGCTTTCTATATCTTTGAAGTTTTAATTTTCTCATTTGTGGTATGGTTCCCCTGCATTTATCCTATATGCCCTGTATATCTGCTCCAGCAGAACCACCCTCATGAGCTGATGCGGAAATGTCATTTTTGAAAAACTCAGCAATTCGTTTGATTTTTTTAGTATATCTTTATCTATCCCTATTGAGCCGCCTATTATAAAAATAATATGACTTACCCCGTTTATCCCAAGCTTGTCTATCTTGTCCGCAAATTCCTCTGATGAATATTGTTTTCCCTGTATGGCAAGTGAGATAACATATGCCCCGTCTTTTATGTATTTTGTGAGTCTTTCCCCTTCTTTTGCCCTTATTATATCTTCCTCATGCTCACTGGCATTATCCGGTGTCTTTTCATCTGCAACCTCTATTATTTCCAGTTTGCAATACCTGCCAAGCCGCTTTTTATATTCATCTATTGCCATTGTAAAGTATTTTTCTTTTATCTTTCCTACCGTCAGAAGTGTTATTTTCATCGTTCCCTCTTTTCCTTGTTTTGATTATCTTAAGCATCCTTCCTCAAGTGCAAGGCTTATGCAAAGTGCATGATTTATCCTCTCAAGTATCTCATCATCGAGATGGCAGACCTTTTCACGCAGTCTTGATTTATCTATAGTCCTTATCTGTTCAAGCAATATCACTGAGTCCTTGATTATGTCATACCTGTTCACCTCAAGTGCTATGTGTGTCGGCAGTTTTGCCTTGTTCATTCTCGATGTTATTGCCGCACATATAACTGTCGGACTGTGTTTGTTTCCCATGTCGTTTTGTATTATAAGCACAGGGCGTATTCCTCCCTGCTCTGAACCTACTACCGGTCTTAAATCTGCAAAATATATATCTCCCCGCTTTATATTCAAAACTTTCACGCTCCTATCACAATAATCTGGAATTGACTGAGCAAATTTAAGAAGTGTTTCTTGATTGAAATTCAAAAAGACAAGCTCTATCAATCGCTCTTAAACTGGATTTGACTTAGCAGTTCCGAAAACATTTCCTGACTTAGCATCAAAAAAATGTACTCTTACAACTGCTCATAATCCGGAATTGCATTTTATGTAATTCTTTATGCATCCTATAATGTTATTTCTTTCCATCTTTATCGTTTTTATACATATGTATCTTTAAAAAGCATGAATTTTTTACTATAGCCAGAGACTTATTCTAATACTCCGGATAAAAATCTTTTGTCGCAACTACCTTTCCGCCTCTGTAATACACTCTCGGTATTCTTTTTCCTATGTCGCAAACAAATTCATAATTAAATGAATATGACATATCTGCCACTTCTTCTATTGATATGTACTCATCTTTGTCCCTGCCGACAAGAGTTACCTCATCGCCCTGTTTTATATCAGGCTGGCTGCTTATATCAACCATAAACTGGTCCATGCATATTCTTCCAATTATCGGAAAACTTTTTCCTTTTATAAGAACTCTTCCTCTGTTTGACAACGCTCTTGAATAACCGTCAGCATATCCTACCGGTATCGTTGCCACTACCGTTTCATTTGTTGTCGTATATGTACCGCCATAACCAATCTCTACTCCGGCCTTAAGTGTCTTTACGAATGACACATAAGATTTTATCTCCATCGCCGGTGTTAGTTTTAATTTTGTTTTGTCTACTTCCTCAGATGGATACATTCCATATACACATATTCCGTCTCTTACCATATCGAGGTTTACTTCCGGCTTTTCTATTATTCCGGCACTGTTTGACACATGTTTTACAGGTATTTTAATGCCTGCATCTTCTATTCTTTTTACAAAATCCATATATCTCTCAAACTGCTTCATGGCTTTTGTCTTATCTTTTTCATCCATTGTCGCAAAATGTGTAAAACAGCCCTCGATTTCTATTCCGGGAAGCTCTGCTATCTTTTTTATAACCGCAAGACTTTCATCGTCCTGCTTAAATCCTATCCTGCTCATTCCGGTATCCAGTTTTATATGAACTTTAGCTTTTTTCTCCATTTTTTCTGCCGTATCCGACATTTTTTTTGCCATATCATACTCAAATACCGCTGTTGCTATGTCATATTTTATCATTGCACTGTAAAGAGGTGCCGGCGTATATCCAAGTATAAGTATAGGTTTATTTATGCCTGCCTGCCTTAACTCTACTCCTTCCTCTAGTATGGCAACACCGTATGCATCCGCAACATCCTCTAATGTTTGTGCGACCATGACAGCTCCATGACCGTATGCATCTGCTTTTATTATAGCCATAAGTTTTGTTCCGGGTTTTGTAAGTGCTTTTGCATTTACAACATTTTCATGTATCGCATCAAGGTCTATATCAGCTTTCACTCTGTAGTATTCTTTTATTTTATTCGTACTCATTTTAATCCTCATTTCTCAGTTTTATTTACCATAATCTCCACTATCTACCTAGGCATTACATCCTGAAGCATATCTATTATATCAGATGCCGTCATACTGTACCTGCTTTTTGTCTCAGTGTATTTTTCTGCCGTCAGTCCGTGAACATATACCCCAAATGCAGCAGCAAGTGCCGGCTTCATTTTTATGTCCTGTGCCGCAATGCCTGCTATTATGCCACTTAATACATCGCCTGAACCGCCTGTTGCAAGTGCATTATTTCCTGATGTATTTATATATATCTTTCCGTCCGGTATGTTTCTTCCCTCACCGACAACTGTTCTCGCATCTTTTAAGACTATGTTACATTCAGCCTGTGCCGTTGCATAGTACGGCATATCATTTTTTATCTCATCCGTTGTCTTCCCTGCAAGTCTGCTCATTTCTTTTAAATGCGGTGTCAATATAAAGTTTGTTCCAAGATTACCGAGGTCATGCTCTTTATTTTCTATAAATTCAGCTAAAATATTTAGTCCGTCGGCATCTATGACAACAGTTTTGTCTTTCACTTTTAATATGCGTTTTACAAGCAACTTTGCTTTAATACTTTTTCCAAGTCCCGGACCTATCACAATAACATCAGCCCAGCCGATTGCCTCTTCTACCTCTTTTTTAGGTGTAAAATCTATGCCATCCTCAAATTCTTCATCATAGCTTCCCACTATAGCTTCAGGCAGTTTTGTCTTTAATATCTGCATATTTTCTTTTGTCGTAAGGACTCTCACCAGACCACATCCTGCTCTATAGGCTGCTGCGGCACTGAAATAACAGGCTCCGCACATTGCCTCGCATCCCGCTATCACAAGAACTTTGCCGTAGCTTCCCTTATTTGTCCGCATTTTTCTCTGTGGCAGCATACAGTAAAGGTCATTTTTTTCAAATGTATATGCTTTTGGTGACACGCTTTCTACTGCTTTATCCGGAAAACCTATGTCTTTGACCTTTATCTCGCCTGAATACACTGCACCCGGAAACAGCAACATTCCTCTTTTTAAATTTCCAAATGTAACTGTCATGTCTGCTTTTACGGCTGTTCCAAGTATTTTCCCGCCTGTGGCATCTACTCCCGACGAAATATCAACAGAAACAATATAAGAATTGCTGCCGTTTATTTTCTCTATAATTTCTCTATATTCACCTGTTATCTCTCTTGACAAACCAATTCCAAAAATGGCATCTACTATAATATCATATTCATTTTTTTTCATGTCCGTGACAAAAGAAATCCCAAGATTTTTTGCTATTTCAAGCTGTTTTTTCATTTCTTCACTTGCGTGTTCAATATTTCCTACAAGCTTTATCGCAGTTTTTATCCCGTCATGTTCTAACATTCTTGCTGCCGCTACTCCATCGGCTCCGTTATTTCCCATTCCTGCAACTACAAGTATTTTTGAATTAACATTTTTTAATTCCGCAGATTTTTTACACCTTTGCGAATTCAAAAAATTATCTTCTGTTTTTCTCTTAACACAGGCATTAGCAGACAATTCTCCATATACCTTTTCAATCTCCTCTACAACACCAAGTGCAGCTCTCTCCATCAGTACAAGTGACGGAATACCAATCTCATTTATCGAAATATTATCTATCTGCTTTGCTTCTTTTGCATCAGTTATATATCTCATGTCTTAATCCCCCTCTGCTACCACATATGCCATTGCCAATTTATCCGTATCACTCAATGATATGTGAATTTTTGTTATACCTTTTTCTTTTACAATTTTTTCTGCTTTTTCGGAAAGATTTACATATGGTTTTCCTTTTTCATCTCTGAGTATCTCAATATCTTCAGGCATACAATTTAAAAAGCCGGTTCCAAAAGCTTTTGCTACTGCTTCTTTTCCGGCAAAATTAGTGGCAGCACAACTCTTTCTTCTTTTTATAAGTTCTCTTTCTGCCTCTGTATAATATTTATTTAAAAAACTATGTTTTTCACAACTTTTAAGCACACGCCCAACTTCAACAATATCTGTCCCAACACCAATAATCTTACTCATTATTTTTTACTTGAAATGTTTTCTTCTACATTTCCCTTCCATACATGATTGTTTTTATCAAAAATTTCTACTATCTGTGCTCCAAGAAGATTATGCATATATTTATACAACTCCGTATTTCGCATCTCCTTGTCCTGCTTGGCAAGAATCCTGTTTTTTAGTTCTTCTCTTGCCGCATTTATCCACGCATCGAGTTCCTCTATAACGGCTGTATTTTCCGTAAGTTCCCTGTAACATACATCCATGCAGGCAATGAGCAGCTCTTTATTTGCAATCTGTATCTCTGCCGGAAGCTGTCTTTGCAGCTGCTGTGCCTCGGCTGTCTTTTGGTTTATCTCATCAATCATCTTCTGATTTGCATCCTGCTTTTTATTTCTCAGCTCTGCGTCAGGCTCATGCCCATCCGTCATATTGTTTACAATATTTTCCATGACGACTTTCTTGGCTTTCTCATATTCCTTTAAATCATTTGAGGACTGTCCCTGCTGCTTGATAAGATCAAGAAGATGTTCTTCAAGTTTTTTTATCTTATCAGTTTTTCTAAAGTCTGGAAATAACTCATGCCACTTTGGGTCTAATACCAACACAGGAATCTGTTTATTCTTAAGTGCATCTAAATAAAAGTAAGTCATATCCTTGCTCTGTTTCTTTTTCTTTCTGCCAAACATTAAAATCTTCCTCCCGAAGTAAAACGGACATTCGCAATCCGCTTCGCTGCTTGCTCATTAACGCAGTCGCTTTATTTTTAATTATATTCCGTCACTTAACATAAGTCAATTGCATAGTTGTTCATTTTTATGTATAATAGTAACTGTAACAATGTAAATTGGAACAAATTCTTAAACTACGGAGAAAGGACAAAAATTTATGAACTTTGAAAATGCAAAAAACAAACTTAAAGAATATGCACAGGAACACATTCTTGACTATTATGATGAATTAAATGACTCACAAAAAGAGGCTCTCTTAAAACAAATTGACGAGACTGATTTTTCAGTTACCTCTAAAGTAATAAATGGTAAAGCCGAGGATAAAAGAGGAGTTATAACACCTATAAAAGCTATGACGCTGACTGAAATCAATGCTTCAAAAGAACATTTTAAATCACTAGGTCTTGAAGCTATCCGTGCCGGCAAAGTCAGTGCAGTTCTCTTAGCGGGCGGTATGGGAACAAGACTTGGTTCGGACAACCCAAAAGGTATGTATGACATAGGTATCACAAAACCGGTCTATATTTTTCAGCGTATTATCAGAAATCTTCTTGATGTTGTTGACGAAGCCGGTGTATGGATTCACCTCTTTATTATGACAAGTGATAAAAATCATGAAGCTACAACTTCGTTCTTTAAAGAACAAAATTACTTTACCTACAACCCTGATTATATTCATTTTTTCAAGCAGGATATGGCACCTGCCGCAACTTATGAAGGCAAGGTATATATGGAAGCAAAGGATAAGATTGCCACTTCCCCTAATGGAAATGGCGGTTGGTTCTCATCTATGCAAAATGCGGGAATTGTCGATATAATCCACAAAGAAAATATCGAGTGGATCAATGTTTTTGCTGTTGATAATGTTCTCCAGCGTATTGCTGACCCATGCTTTATCGGTGCAACTATAGACCAGAAATGCACTGTCGGTGCAAAAGTTGTAAGGAAAGCAGACCCCGACGAAAAAGTCGGTGTTATGTGCCTTGAGGATGGACGACCATCTATCGTCGAATACTATGAGCAGACAGAAGAACTTCGCAACACAAAAGATGAAAACGGTGACCCTGCATATAACTTTGGCGTTATTCTCAATTATCTTTTCCACGAACCTGAACTTGAGGAGATATGCAACAACGAACTCCCACTTCATATCGTAGAAAAGAAAATACCTTATATGAATGAAAACGGTGAATTTATCAAACCTGAATCTCCAAACGGATATAAGTTTGAAACTCTTATCCTTGATATGATTCATATGCTTGATACTTGTCTTCCGTTTGAGGTTGAAAGAAATAAAGAATTTGCACCTATCAAAAATAAAACAGGTGTCGATTCCATCGAAAGTGCAAGAAAACTTCTTAAGGAAAACGGCATAGAACTGTAATATTAGAACTTTTGTAATTAAAAAGAACAGGATTTATAATAATATACTTTAAATCCTGTTCTTTTCTACATTAATCTACTCAGCATCCTCAACAAAATGAGAATTGAAAAATTCTTCTGTCAGCATCTCAATAAATGAAACATTTAAATCCGGATACTTCTTTATAAGGATTGATCTGATATGTGCCATAACTATAAGGTCATTCTCCTCATCTGAAACAGAATCGTCAATCCACTTTTCCACTCTCTCTTTAGTAATATTTTCTTCAAGCCATTTATTTAACTCTTCTGTAAGGATTTCTTCCTCCGGAATCTGAAGTTTAATCTTCTTCGACTTGACTACTGAAACAACTCCCATAACTATAAATCCGACAAATAATGCCGCTATGACACAAAATACAAATATATTGTAATCAATAGCGATAATATCAAGTTTACATAATGTAAGATATGCTATACCTAGAATACCGAATATGATAAATGTAATCCCTGAAAATTTAACATCCTTATACTCATCTTCTTTTTTTACATATGCCTTTGACGGTGTATATAAGATGTCCGCCGTATCTTCTTCTATCTCATCGTCAGTGATGACATTATTGTGAAGATCGTCCTCCTCGACAAGTTTTTCATCATCTTCACTCTCATCCTTGTTTATATCCCATTGCTGTTCTGTTTCATCAGCCTGAGTATCAGCATCTATTGCACTCTCCATATCCGTACCAGAGGACTCCTCTGTCTGGTCGAAATCGGCATTTTCTGTTCCATCAACTGAAACATCTTCTGAGTCCTGCTGTGCATATGCTTCTTCCTGTGCTTTCTTTAAAGCCTCCTGTTTCTGCTTTTCCTTGTCTTCCTCTAATGCAAGCTGAAAACCTTTAAACAGTTTTTCAACCTGCTTTTCATATCTTGATGGCACGGTCACTATAGTAATTCCGTCCCTTATGACTTTCTTAGCATTTTCAATCTTTGAATATCCGAGATACTCGATAAAATTTTCTGCCATTTCATCATCTTTTAAATCACAGATCTCAACTACATCAAAGTCATCCGCTGTACCTTCAACAAGTTTTTCACCGCAATCTGCACATACTGTTATACCGTCACGGTATTCAGTTTTACATTTTGGACACCACATCGTTTTTCCTCCTGGTTTTTGCTTTGTAATTGATATAATGTTATCATACAGCCACAAAAATGACAAGCTGGTAAGCCTCTTTATCACACAATTATCACAAAATCAAAAACTATCTGCTTACAAGCCCGACTATCAAAAGCTCTACACCTATCTGGTCATCTAATATTCCTGTCTTAAACTTCTGCTCCGTGTCAAGACTGCTCTCTAATGCATTTTTAAGCTGTTCTCTTTTAAAACCCGCTGCCTGTCTCTGATAATTGCCGACAAAATAAGGTGAAATACCAATCTTTGCTGCTATCTCATTCTTTGCTGCTCCTCCTAGTGAACTTATCTGAAGAAGTATATTAAAATGTCTTATGAGCATATACAAAATATAAGATGGAGCTTCTTTTAACTCAATCAGTTCATTATACAATTTCAAAGCCTTATCTGCATCTGATGCACCGACTGCATCCACCATCTGAAAAATATGATTTTGGAGAAATGCAGGACATATCTCGTCTATATCGGCAATCGTCACTTCCTGCCTGTCTCCTGTATATGCAACAAGCTTGTCAATTTCATTTGAGAGACTGTAAAGATTATTGTCCACTCTTTGCAAAAAATACTCCATCGTCTGTCTGGTGAACACTTTTCCGGCATCTTTTAATCTTCTCGCCGCCCAGTTTAATGTCTCCTGTGCATCCTTAAGTTTAATCTCAGCAGCTATTCCGTTTTTGTTTACATATTTATATAACTTGTTTCTCTTGTCGATCTCTTTTTCAACAAAAATAATAATCGTACTGTCAGGCATATGCTCAAGATAATCCGCAAAATCATTTGATGTTTTAAAAAGACCACTGTCCTGAATAACAATAAGCCTGTAATCACTGAAAAACGGCAATGTATCGGCTATGGACTGTACCTCACTTAAATCAATGCCTCTATTTTCAAATTTTGAAAAATTCATCTCATCACTGTTTTCCAGAATAAAATGCTTAAGATTTTCCCTGTAATTTTTTTTGAGCAATTCTTCACTGCCGTAAAGAAGATACAGATTGTGAAACTTCCTCTGCTTTATGTCATCCTTAATACGATTCATATAAGTTCTCCAAAAATAGTGTTAAATCAATGATATGTTCTAAATAAACCTACTACTTTTCCAAGTACATCGACATTGTCTACGATAATGGGATCCATAGTATCATTTTCAGGCTGAAGTCTGAAATGACCGTCCTCTTTATAAAATGTCTTAACCGTGGCTGAATCATCGACAAGTGCCACTACAAGCTCACCGTTTTCTGCAACACTCTGCTTATGAACAAGCACCTTATCTCCATCGAAGATACCTGCATTTATCATACTCTCACCACGGACATTTAAGATAAACGCTTCTCCCTTTGGCATATCTCCCGGAAGTACAGGCATATATCCCTCTATATTCTGCTCCGCAAAGATAGGCTCTCCTGCTGCCACTGAACCAATGATAGGAACATTTATGAGTTCTCTCCTCACCAGATTAAAGTCATCATCAATAATCTCAATGGCTCTTGGCTTTGTAGGGTCTTTCCTGATAAAACCGTTTTTCTCCAATGTCTCAAGATGAGAATGAACCGAGGATGTAGATTTGAGATTGACCGCCTCACAAATTTCACGAACTGCAGGCGGATATCCCTTATTTATAATCTCTGATTTGATAAAGTCTAATATTTCTTTCTGCTTTGCAGATATTCTTTCTTTTGCCATAACACTGCCCTCCCGAATATGTATTGTAATTTTGTATATTTTATCATATTTGCAAGGCATTGTCAAACATATGTTCAAAGAATTTTCTATAAAAAGTAACAGTTCAGCCATAAAAAGATAATTGGCAATACAATGAGCTTGTTCATTGTATTGTTAAGTACCTTTTTATGGTAGAATAGCCTTTCATTTCTGAAATGAGTAAACATAAGCTGCAAAGCAGCGACTGACAGCTCGCTGGCAGGTTTATGAATGTAACAAATGCAAGGCTGAACTGTTTCTATAAAAAATGCCCTCAAATATGAGAGCATTTTTCACATACTAAACTATAACTATCACAACTCCTCAGGTGTGATAATCTTTCCGTCAGACCAAATTCTTTCAAGGTCATAAAAAAGCCTGTCCTCCCTGTTAAAAACATGAACGACAACATCACCGAAATCGAGCAGAACCCATGAACTGTTCTTGTCACCCTCCATCCTCTTCATCACATATCCTGCCTTGTGGAGATTCTCCTCAACATTTCTCACAAGTGCCTGTATCTGTGTAGAGCTTGAACCGCTTGCAACCACAAAATAATCTGCCATGATTGAAATCTCGGAAATATCAATTATCTTAATATCTTCGCCTTTCTTCTCATCAAGTGCATCAAAAACAATCTTTGCCATCTCTCTCTGTTTTGTCATATATTCTTCTCTCCTTATTTTTATATACTGCTATAGGCATTTGCGAAACTATCATAAATCTTGATTAGATTGTGTAAATATAAACAATAATGTTAGCAGTGCACTTCTGTCACCGTCAGCACTTAATCAGCGTTTTTTGCTGATTTATGTACTGCTGCGAGTGACAGGTAGCAAAAGCGTGCCTGCGTTATTATTTGTTTATATTTACACAATCAGCACAACATATAATCAGTTTTGCAATCACTTAATACCTTTTTCATCATGAATCTTTTTATAATATTTATAGGCCTCAACTGAATGTTCATCAATCTCTTTTTCTTTGCCTGCTTCACTTTTCTTTTCATCACTCAGATAAGACAATGTGTTTTTAAGTATAAGATATACGGCTTCGTCAAGGTCAACAAATGCCATGCTTCTTATAAGCTTAAAGTTTGGAAGTATCTTTCTGCCAGGCTCTATATAATCTGCCGTAAACACAATGGCTTCAAGAACCGACATAACAGGCTTTCCTGTCGTGTGGTATCTGACTGCCGAACATATCTCATCATTGTCTATTCCGTATTTTTCTTTTACATAATATGCACCGAGTTTTGCATGGAGCAGATATCCGTTTCTTTTCTCCGTCTCACTACATTCTATACCATATTTTTTACATTTTTCGATAAGCTCATCATCAGTCATGTATTTTGCACAGTCATGCAACAGCCCTGCCATTGCCGCGTCATCAACATTTAGACCATAACGCATTGCCATTGCCGCTGCAGTATAGCTTACACCTATCGTATGTGCATATCTTTTTTCAGATAATCTCTTTTTTAGTTTTTCCTGAATTTTTACATATTCATCTTTCATCCCTATACACCCGTCTTTCAGTCTTTCATCCTTATTCCGTTTACTTCTGTATATCAAAGCCATCTCACATATTGCTATATTGCATCATATAATCCATTTTCATTTATATAGTTCCATACTTCTTTGTCAAGGTATTTTTCCATGTTTTCTCCATGTGCGATACCTTCCCGTATCATGCTCGAACTTATATCCATCTGCCGCATATGCACAAAGCGTATATCCGCCTTGTCATACTGTTTTATAAGCTCTTTTCTTTTTTCTTTGAGTTCATCAGGTGTTGAGCCGTCACGCCCTATTGCTAATATGACCGCCCTCTTTAATATCTCTTGTGGTCTGTACCATTTATCCAGATAGAGCAGCGAATCCGCACCCATTATAAAATAATAGTTATCGTCTGGATTTTCTTCCTGTAACAGTCTTAATGTATCTGCCGTATATGTCGTACCTTTTCTTTGCAGCTCAAAATCCGAAAATACAAATTTATCATATTCTGAAACCGCCAGCTTTACCATAACGGCACGCTCGTTTTCAGGCAATATACTTTTGTCTTTTTTGTGTGGCGGATTTTTTGACGGCATAAATAAAATCTTGTCTAAATCCTGCTGCCGCAGACACACTTTTGCCATCTCCGTATGTGCAAGATGGATAGGATTAAATGTTCCTCCCATAATACCTACTTTACTCATTTGTCTTATACACCACCTGCATCTTCAGTTTTTAATCTATTATTTATTCTTTTTTACCTGATTTTTCTTTCTCATGCTGTCAGCCCTTGTCCACTCTGACTTTGTTCCACGCTTGATTTCTTTTGCTTTTCTTTTTGCTGCCTCTTTTTTCTTTTCAGCTCTTTTTTCTGCAAGACGGCGTTTTTCAAGTTTCTGCATATTCTGTTTATAGAGTATTATCTTTTTACCGATAACCTGCACAACCTCCGCTCCCGTTCTCTCAGCGATAAGTTTTGCAAGTTCATTCGTATCATCATCACAATTCTTTAATACATTTATCTTTATAAGTTCTCTTGCCTTTAATGCCGCTCTTATAGCTTCTATAGACTGTGGAGTAAGACTTGATTTTCCTATCTGGAAAATGCTGTCAAGCTTCATAGCCTGTGACTTTAATTCTGTTCTCTGTTTACTTGTCATTATTATTCTCCATTCTGTCATTATCTTTAGAATACGATAACAACCCGTTTCTTTCTTAATTTTGTTATAAAATTACTTTTTGTCAGGCGGATATTTTCAATCCGCTCTGCTATCTGCTCAATAAATGCGAACAGCAAAACTATTATACACAAAAAAATTATTTTTTTCCACACCAAAACAATACAATTTTGTAATATAACCGTATATTTATGAATAAATATGGATTAATACATATTTTACCTGTATAAAAGGATGATAACCATATGTCTGTGAAAAAAAATCTTTTATTTATAATGTCCCTTACTCTTTTTATTTCAAACATTATTTATATACCTCGTGCCACTGCAAAAGCCGCATTATCAATAGACTCAAAGACTGCCGTTCTTATCGAGAACAACAGCGGCAGAATCCTATACGAAAAAAACAAGGATAAGGAAATGATACCGGCGAGCATAACCAAGATAATGACCTTAAATCTAATCTTCGATGCACTGTCATCAAAAAAAATCAAGCTGACTGACGAGGTGACAACAAGTGAATATGCTGCCTCAATGGGTGGCTCACAGGTCTTTCTTGAACCTGGCGAAGCACAAAATGTAGAGACAATGATAAAATGTATTTCCATCGCAAGTGCAAATGATGCCGCTGTTTCTATGGCTGAATTTGTCGCCGGAAGCGAAACGGAATTTGTTAAACTTATGAACCAAAAAGCTCAAAAACTCGGCATGAAACATACTCATTTTAAAAACTGCAACGGTCTTGATGACTCCATCTCATCCGGACATTACAGCAGTGCCTATGATGTTGCACTCATGTCGAGAGAACTTATCACAAAACACCCCGAAATCTCAAAATATTCTACTACATGGATGGATAAGATAACCCACAAGACAAAAAAAGGTGAAAAAGAATTCGGACTTACAAATACAAATAAGCTTATCAGAACCTATACGGGTATAACGGGACTTAAAACCGGCTCTACATCAAAAGCCAAATATTGTCTCAGTGCTACGGCAAGCCGCAACGGTATCAGTCTGACCGCCGTTGTGATGGCATCACCTGACCCCAAAAAAAGATTTAACGAAGCTGCAAGTCTTTTAGACTATGGTTTTTCTCTGTGCAGAAATTATTCGGAAAAGACCTCAAAAGTGCTTCCATCTAAGATAAAGATAGCCGGAGGCAGAAAAAAATATCTTAGTTCATGCACAAAAAGTAATTTTAAATATATACTTATAAAAAATGAAAGTTCAGAAAAAATATCAAGAAAGGTTTATCTTAAAAAGAACCTCACTGCACCGGTAAAAAAAGGTGAAAACATAGGAAAAATCACCTATTTTCTCAATGATACAAAAATTGATGATATTCCGATATACGCGTCCGAGTCCGTTAATCGTGCGACTTATCTCGATTATATATTAAAATCATTTAAAAAACTGGTGTTTTCCACATACGCTGCATAAATATACTTCTCATTCCATTTCTTAATGATTTTTACTTTCCAAAAAATTCGCATATTGTAAAAATAACAGACCGCCAAAATATAAAGGCAGTCTGTTATTTTAATCATCGCAGTTCCTTATTTCTTTACTTATTTGTAAATTTTCCGTATTGGAATGCTTTCTTTCCATCATAATCAAATATAAATTTATTAAGTGCCTCAGCATTTGCACTTGAGTTTCTGGTTGAGCTTACTCCGTCCGTCATAACGATAGAAGAACCACAACTGTACTCGCCTCTTGCTGATGCTCTATAATATCCGTTTATAGGTATCTGAAGCTGGTTTACCTTTGTAGTACCCATCTTGACAACATCCGTGATATATTCAAGTATCTTTTCATTTGAAAGGTCTGTAGTAACATATCCATCAAGCACCTTGTTTGCAATATCAATCCATTTTGTTGCAGGCAGTGTCTTTACTCTGTCAAAAACTGCTGTAATAATGGCTCTCTGTCTCCATGTACGGCCGTAATCATCCGTAAGTCCTGTTATGGTATATGTGCCGCCTTTTCTAATACGGCAGTAACCAAGTGCCTGATTTCCGTTAAGCTTCTGCTTTCCAACCTTTACATGTCTGTATTTCTTTTTTGAAATATAGTTCGTAGTGTTTAAGTAGTTTGCTTCTGACTCAGTAAGCTCTGCTTCCACACCCCCTACTGAATTGACAATTTTTTCAAATGCATCAAAACCAACTTCCACATAACCGTCAAGTTCGATATTAAAGTTCTGAGCTATTGTCTTGTAGAGAAGCGGTATTCCGCCAAATGAATTTGGTGAATTTAATTTGTTTGGATCATGTCCCGGTATGTCTACAATCATATCACGCATCAATGTTGTAAGTTTTAACATTCCATGCTTCATGTCCATTGTTGCGATTATCATAGTGTCTGTAAGACCGCTCGCATCATATCCTTTTTCTTTTCTGTAATCGTTGCCGACTACAAGAATATTTACAATATCATCATCAGAATTTACCTCAATACCGCTTAAGTCTACATTCTTAAGTGCCGTATCGTAATCCCTGTTGACATGATTTAATGTATTGTTAAATGTAACCTGTGCCTTAGCCACAAAAAATCCGGCTGCACCGCTAATTATTATGAGAAGTGATAATATAATCTTCTTCCACATATCTTCATCTTCCTCCATTCCGTAAAAACGTGCTCTCTAAATCTTCTGAACGAAGAATTTTAAGAAGATACTGAGAGTACATAAAACATTCCCGCGTTACAAAATGTTATTTTACACGAAAACTGCTTTTATTGCAATAAAATTCTGACTACTTTTTATTTCCATACTTAAATTCACCTTTACCATTGTATTTAAATATAAAATTCTTCAAAATATCAGCATTTGTGCTCCAGTCAGTTTCACTTGAATTTGTTGAAAGAAGATATGCACCGTCAGAGCTTGTCGTAAAATATCCCTCCATAGGTATCTGAAGCTGTTTTACATCAGCCGTACCAAGAAATACCGTATCTTTCATAAGAGACATTATCTTGTCATTGTCAAGATCCGTCTCAATATTAGAGAGAACCTTATTTCCAACTTCAAGCCATTTTGAAAGCGGCTGTTTCTTCATCTTTGCAAACACGGCACTGATAACTGTTCTCTGTCTCCATGTACGACCGTAATCATCGGTAAGTCCGTTTGCCGTAACGACAGACTTTCCTATTACATCATATCCTTTTCGTATGCGGCAATATCCGAGTGCCTGATAACCGTTTAACTTCTGCTTTCCGACTTTTAAACCTTTACGATATTTTTTCTTTCTGATAAAGTTTGTCTTGCTCAGATAATCTACTTCCGTCTGCGTAAGCTCTACTTCAACTCCGCCTATCGTATTTATTGCCTGCGTAAACGCATCAAAGCCGACCATGACATATCCGTCAAGCTTTATGTTAAAGTTCTCTGCAATAGCCTTATATATGCCCTTTATGCCACCATCATTGAAACACTCATTTAACTTTCTGTATTTTCCTGATGATGACGAATAAATTTTCATGTCCCTGAGAAGTGATGTAAGTTTTAATGATTTATGTTTTTTATCGAGAGTTCCTATCATCATAACATCCGGAAGTCCCTCCTCAACAAAACCATTCCACTCTTTTCGGTGGTCATTACCTATAAAAAGAAGATTTATAATATCATTATCAGAATCGACATGAATACCACTTAAATCAACTGTAGCTAATGCCGAGTCATAATTTCTCTTTACATGATTTAATGACTGGTTGAACATAACCTGTGCCCTTGCCGCAAAATAGCCTGCCGCAATACTTATTATAAGACAGATGCTTAACAGAACATTCTTTAATACTTTCTTCTTTCTTTTTTTTCTGCTTCTCTTTTTAAAACTGTTTCTGTCACTGTTTCTACGATTTTCTTCCATATACACTCCCATTTACTCACAGATATTATATTATGGTGTTGAAGCTAAACAATATTTCTAAGACCGATGGATTACTATCTGTTTTTAACTTTTGCACCATATCATCTGATTTTATTTGTTATTTTTTACCTTTGAATATTATATAGGAGTCTTTCTCATATTGCAATAAATTTACGCAATTCTTAAGGATATTGTAAAAAAACATTGAATCTTCTATTTTACTCTGCAGAAACTCGCTGTAATGTAACATTAAATTACAAGCTTTTATATATTCAGCAAAAAGAAGTCTGCCATTTATAACTGTCTCAGTTTTTTTATTGCTTCGGCTATCCCGCCAACTTCATCGTAAAGTCCTTTTTTAACGGCTTCTTTTCCAACAAGTATCGTACCGAGATCCCTTGACAATATCCCCGGTGTCACCATCATCTTTTCTATCTCTTTTTTCTCAATTACGCTGTGTTTTGCGATAAAGTTCGTTATCCGCTCCTGTATGAGCTGAAAATACTCATATGTCTGAGGAGCACCCAGCACCGTGCCACTCATTCTCACCGGATGTATGACAACCGTTGCGGAAGGAGCTATGATAGTGTGGTCTGCGGCGACTGAAAGCGGTACCCCTATTGAATGGCTGTCACCTATTATCAGTGAAACAGTCGGTTTTGTAAGTGATGCTATCATCTCCGCCAGTGCAAGTCCACACGAGACATCACCGCCGACCGTATTTATCAGGAAAAGTATCCCGTCTATATCCTCATCGCCCTCAATTGATACGAGCATAGGCAGCAGATGTTCATACTTCGTTGTTTTTACCTTCTCAGATGCACTGTTATGTCCTTCTATCTCCCCGATTATCGAGATTACCAAAAAATGTTTTCCGCTCTTTTCATCGTCAAGTTCAATCATTCCATATTCTCTTATATTATCCATATTCCCCTCATTTCTGTGCTGTTTTTATTCATATCAACAATGTTTTACCAAAAGGTATTTCGTTCTAAATTTTCCAAGTATCGTCAACTGTTTCTGCCTCTTGCACAATAAAAGTATGTGCAGTTTTTTCAAAAAAATCCGCTGCAAAACGCAACAAATCCATAAACAATAAAAAATCCCCCTTAAACATTGCACACACAAATCCCATAATATATAATGTATATAAAGGATATGAAAGGTATGGTAAAACATATGGATGTATTAAATTTTCAAATATCAAAACCCTTACAGTTCAACTGGACAGGCAAGTTTATTGCACCTGACGAAAACTGGACACACATTACAAGGGCACTTACGGATTATGAATTTATCGTTATGACTGACGGCGAACTTTATATAGCGGATGATAAAAGACAGTATGTGGTAAAAAAGGGAGAATATCTCATTATGTCGCCGACACTTAAACAGTACGGATATAAGCCATCAAAATGTACTTTCTACTGGACGCATTTTACTTATCCTGACGAACTTATATCCCCCCGTTGTTCAATGAGTGAAAATGACATTCTAAATAATATACATAAAAATCAGAATATGATTCTTCCCGTGCAAAACACGATTCCGCGTATTGACAGGATTATAGTATTATTCAAACAACTTCAGGACAGTGACAGAAAATACGGAAGTAAAATATTAAACTCTCTCAATATAACTGCGGCACTGATGGAACTTCACAGTCAGCTCTACCTCTCTAATGGAAGAGTTTCCCTAAAGGGCGACCATGTGCAGTTATACACCGATATTGTCGATTATATATCATGGCGGATAAGAGAAAATTTCAAAGTCAGTGAGATAGCAGAATATTTTGGCTACAATGAAAAATATATAACGACATTCTTTAAAAAGGCATCGGGTGTTTCACTGAAAACTTACATCTTAAATCAAAAAATGGATATGGCAAAGGCTTTGCTCAGTGACACAAATAAACCTATCTCACAGATTGGATATGAAATAGGTTTCTCTGATAATCACAATTTTTCAAGTGCTTTCAAAAAAATAACCGGACAAAGCCCGTCCGATTACCGCAATACTTACGCACAAAGAAAATTATTCCATGAATAGTACATATTCATGGAATAATTTTTTCACACCTCTTCTGCCATACTTTTTTATATCTCTCATATGCTTCTCATTCCGCCTGTCAGGTTTGCGAATGAATAACAAATCCAATCCTCTTTATCAGAAGCCCCCCTGCTATGCCGACGACTACCCCTGCAACAGTTCCGGATATTATAAGTGCAGGTAGATAATATATTAGCAATTTTGTCTTAAGAACGAGCATAGCTACTATTATCTGACCCGTATTATGACTCACACCACCTGCCACACTCACTCCGTTCACGGAAAAAATATCTGCTTTCTTTAAAATAAACATTACAAAAAAGCTCAGCATACCGCCCGCAAAGCTATACATAAGACTTGCAAGACTTCCGAATGTAAATCCGGCAAGTATTATCCTGACGATTGCTATGCCAAAAGCCGTAAACGGACCATACACATACATGGCAAAAATAACGACTATATTTGAAAATCCTGCTTTTATTCCCGGAATACCGATATTTATCGGTATCATTGACTCTATATAGCTTAGCACAAATGCAAGTGCTATCATAAGCCCTATGCCTGAAATCTTCTTTGTACCAAGTCTTTTATGGCGGTTTTCTTTTTGCCTCATATCAATCCTCACTTCTACACTGCCACATCTGTACTGTCATTCTCAAAAACATAGTTTGCACACATATACTCAGGTATATAGAACAACAGGCAATTATCATCATTTGTATGATAAAATACTATTCTCATCTTATCACATTTGTATGACATAAATTCGTCACTTACTTTTACCGGAGCACCATATTCGTTTATCAATGCATCTAAAACACTTCCCACTTTATCTCTCCTTAACAGAAAGACTCCAAGATTGACAAAACCCTTAAAAAAGTAATAATAAATCTTGTCCACACATTCATCAGAGGAAGATTGGGCAAAAATAAGGCTTTCGGTCTTGTTTTCATATGCAATTATGAGTGGTTTTTCCACAAGAAATCTTCCGTTGTTAAATGTCTCTCCCCAATCATACCCCATAAACGAATCTTTATTACATAATTCTACTTTATCATTGTTTTTACTTGAAACTGCATAAGACTCATCCATCTCTTTTTTATATTTTCCATAAAAATCAACAGCAATGCTCACAGCCTTGTCCATAAGGCTGTCAGAACCGTGTTTTTGAGTCGCCTGAACCGGCGGAATCCATGTGTCAGGTGCCATATGTTCGATAAACACGTCTGCAATATGTTCATCAAACTCTGTTCCCCTGCCATTATATATGATGTCCATTGCCTTATCTGTTTTCCAGGCTTCTTTATATTGTCTTTTACTTGTAAGAGCATCATAAACATCTGCTATTTTAATAATCTTGGCGAGCAGATTTATCTCATCACCTTTTACTCCGTCAGGATAACCATAGCCGTCAATCCTCTCATGATGATGTCTTACACCCGCTACTATATTGTCACTCATACCAACTTCCTGAAGCATCTCAGCTCCACGCACGGTATGATTTTTCATCTGTTCAAAATCACTTCTTGTAAAAACACTTGGCTTATTAAGCACATAATCCGATACACCTATTTTGCCTATATCGTGCATGAGTGAAGCAAACTCAAGATCAAACATCTGTCTCTTGTCAAGTCCAAGCCATGTTCCAAGATCCCTTGACAACTCGGCAACCCTCTGTGAATGACCTGCTGTAACAGGGTCTTTTGCATCTATAACGGAAATCATCAAAGACAACATTGAAAAATAAATTCTCTGATGTTCATCTCTCTCATGTTTCGCCCTGAAATAAATATACATCGAAAATAACATTGTCGAGATATGCGATGCCCTCTGAACACCAAGTTTTCGTTCAAGACCTATGACCGTGTAAACCAATTCTTCTGAATTTTTGTCGATAACCGGCATTGGTATAAAAGCAAGATAAGATACTCCCCTGAAAAGTTTTGTCCTTGTCTGTACAACCGTTGTCGTGCTTGACTTTTCTCTGCCAAACAACTGTGTTTCCACAAACTTTTTATTTCTGTGATTTTCATCTGAAAGTTTTTTAAGCAACCCTGAGCTGTTTGTCATTGCCGGATGTATCAGTTCTGCCGATAACGACTTTTCTATCTGCTTTTTATTGTTCAAAAGATAATTAGCATATGTAGTCTCTGATTCCATATTTACTATATTTCTAACAAACTTTACTACTGCACCTATAGGCAGGTTTTTCGTGTTGTATCTATATACAATAAATTTTATCAGACTGAGCATTACATATGTAATTCCTGAAAAGGACAAAATCTCAACAATTGGAATATAAAGGACACTCTTAAATATAAACCACCACTGTACAACCATAATCATAAGCAGACCTGACAACGCTACAAATACTCCTTTTCTTGTGCGAAGCTGAACTGCAGTACAGCCTGCCATAAAGACAGCCAGTGCAACAGCAACCGCCTTTATATTAAATGGAAGTAACGGTATAACCTTTACTTCCGTACCTGCAATAATAACCTTTTGGTTTATAATACTAATTATACTTCCATTGCCATAAACTCCTGTCACAAACCGGTCATAAAGTATATCTCTATTTCCAACAATTATAACTGCCACCACTGACATAATCGTACACAGTAAAACACCCGCATACAATTTTACCGAATCCCTTTTTTCAATCGACTTCATGCACCTTTGACTCCTATCGTATTTATTTTCTCCTATTATCCCTCTTTTTTCTCCCATTAATTACATATTACATCTATTGAGCTAAAATGTCGAGTATTTTTTGTAAGTTTTGGAAAAAGCACCCGGCATTTATGCAACAAAAATTATCATCTATATAATATACTGAAAAAAGAGATTCTGATATTATCAAAATCTCTTTTTTGCTTTTTATTCCGCTTTTAATTTAAGAACATTGTTCCTAATCATCTCACATCCTTGATGCTAAAGCTCATTCTGCCCATCTTGTCTTTTCCAAGGCAGATAACCTTAACATGATCACCTAATGTAAGAACATCTTCAATATGGTCGATTCTCTCTTTTGCAATCTTTGAAATATGAACCATGCCCTCTTTTCCCGGTGCAAATTCAATAAATGCTCCAAATTCTTTGATATTGATAACTTCTCCTTCAAGAATCTGTCCTTCATAGAAATCTGTCGTGATGACTTCGATAAGTCGTTTAGCCTCAGCCATCTTTTCAGCATCTTCACCGCAGATAGATACATTACCGTCATCAGTAATATCAATCTTTACATCTGTGCGCTCTATAAGTGCATTTATAGTCTTTCCTCTCTGACCTACTACATCACCAATCTTCTGAGGATCAATCTGCATCTGGATAATCTTTGGTGCATATTTTCCAACTTCCTTACGAGGCTCGGAAATAGCCGGTTTCATACAAGTATCCATTATAAAAAGTCTTGCCTCACGGCATCTTGCGATAGCACCCTCTACGATAGGTCTTGTAAGACCGTGAATCTTGATATCCATCTGAATAGCTGTGATACCCTCTGTAGTACCTGTAACCTTAAAGTCCATATCTCCGAAGAAATCTTCAAGTCCTTGAATATCCGTAAGAAGTACGAAATCATCATCTGTCTCGCCGGTAACAAGACCACATGAAATACCTGCTACCATTTTCTTAATAGGTACACCTGCTGCCATAAGTGACATACAAGATGCACATGTTGAAGCCATTGATGTTGAACCGTTTGACTCAAAAGTCTCAGATACACTTCTGATAGCATATGGAAATTCCTCTTCGCTAGGCAGAACCGGTAAAAGTGCTTTCTCAGCAAGTGCACCATGTCCGATTTCACGGCGTCCCGGTCCTCTGCTCGGCTTTGTCTCTCCTACTGAATATGAAGGGAAGTTGTAATGGTGCATATATCTCTTTTCAGTAACATTAGGATCAAGTCCGTCAACTTTCTGCTTCTCAGAGAGTGGTGCAAGTGTTGTGATATTACAAATCTGTGTCTGTCCACGGGTAAACATTGCAGAACCGTGAACTCTAGGTATAAGGTCTACCTCTGCCGAAAGCGGACGAATCTGTGTAATCTCACGACCGTCAGGACGCTTATGATCCTTTAATATCATCTTACGTACTGTCTTTTTCTGATACTGATATACAGCTTCAGGCAAAATTTCAAGCCACTCCTCATTCTCAGCAAATGCTTCTTCAAGTTTTTCTGTTACCTGACGCACATTTTCTTCACGAGTCTGCTTATCATCTGAGAATACGGCAACTTCCATCTCCTCAGGAGGAACAATCTTTTTAATCTCATCAAACATTTCCTCAGGAATAGCACAGCTTGTATATTCATGCTTTGGCTTTCCTACTTCTTCAACCATCTTGTCTATAAACGCAATGATAGTCTGGTTTACATCATGGCATTTGTAGATGGCTTCTATCATCTTGTCCTCAGGAAGCTCTTTTGCTCCTGCTTCTATCATAATAACCTTTTCTCTTGTTGATGCAACCGTAAGCTTAAGTTCGCCATTGTCCCATACTTCCTGACTTGGATTTACAATAAACTCACCGTCTACCATACCAAGCTGTGTTGTAGCACATGGTCCATAAAATGGAATATCTGAAATAGATGTAGCTATAGCTGAACCAATCATCGCTACAAGTTCCGGACGGCACTCAGGGTCAACTGAAAGTACAAGATTGTTAAGAGAACAGTCATTTCTATAATCCTTTGGAAAGAGCGGACGCATAGGTCTGTCGATGACACGTGCGGTAAGAACTGCATTCTCTGATGCCTTTCCCTCACGCTTATTAAATCCTCCCGGAATTTTTCCAACTGAATACATTTTTTCTTCAAATTCTACTGAAAGTGGGAAGAAATCAATTCCCTCCCTAGGTTTTTCTGATGCCGTAGCTGTACAAAGTACAGTAGTATCACCATAGTGCATTAAAGCTGCACCGTTTGCCTGTTTAGCAACTCTCCCAACCTCTACCGTGAGAGTTCTGCCAGCAAGTTCCATGGAAAATGATTTATATGCCATGAAAATCTCCTTTCTCTACAATGCAAAACATTACCATAACACGAGGTATGCCCTGCCGATTTTATTTTATGTAGGCCCTTGTCCCGAAACAACTGAAAAATATATCTTAACACTCATTGAAAAATTTACTGTTTTTATATAAAATCTTTCATATAACAAAAAAAGATATACTTTTCAGCAGTCTCGGCTCCAGCCCACACAACATCTGTATAAGTATATCATTTTATTTTAATATTTGCAAGTTTATTTATTTTTCTGTATTTACAGCGACACATTAATCTTATCTTATGCAGCCAAAGTACAAAAACGCCATCAGCATTATTTATCCAAACAACACTGATGGCATTTTATGTTATGCTGTAATCTCCAGCATATTGATACCTAAACAGATTATTTTCTTAAACCTAATTTAGCAATAAGTTCACGATAAGCTTCGATATCTTTTTTCTTTAAGTAAGCAAGAAGATTTCTTCTCTGACCTACCATCTTAAGAAGACCGCGTCTTGAATGATGATCCTTCTTATTCTCTTTTAAATGCTCGTTAAGCTCAACGATACGTGCTGTTAAAAGAGCTACCTGTACCTCTGGAGAACCTGTATCCTCTGGTGTACGTCCGTAAGTTTTGATAATCTCTGCTTTCTTTTCTTTGCTAATCATAATTGACCTCCTGTCCCTCTACGGGGTATTTGATAATATTTCACCTGACACTAAGAATAGGACGGAGCGACCTTATACTGAGTGCCGGTAGTTTCATGCCGCAATTCAGATAAATCTGAACACAACTACTGTAGTTTAACATATTATCATATGCTTGTAAATATATTTTTTTCTTTTAGTTAAAGAATGAACCTCCATTCCGGCTGTTCTGACCGCTGTTACTGTCTGAACCATTATTTGTGCTGCCATTATCTGAATCAGAATTTCCCTCTGATGAACTGCTGTCTGTCGTTTCCTGTGGTGCATCTGATTTCCTGCCAAGTGTAACAGTAACCTTAACCTCTTTATACTCACCATTATCAGCTCTCTTTACGGTAATCTCCACTTTGTCTCCTGCCTTTGAGCGACTCATCTTCTCCTGCAGACCTTCCATAGTTGTTACATCTTTTCCTTTATATTTAACGACAACATCACCTTTTTTGATGCCTGCTTTTTCTGCCGGAGAACCACTTGTCACGCTTGATACATAAATTCCCTCCGGAAGATTGTAATACTGTGCGTATTCTGATGATACATCAGTTCCTTTTATTCCAAAATAAGCCTGTTCATCTTCTGATACAGTCTGGGATTTCACAATATCATTGATGATAGGTATTGCAGTATTGATAGGTATTGCAAACCCCATACCCTCAACTGATGTATCTGCATATTTTGATGAATTTATGCCGATGACTGCCCCTGTTGAATCAACAAGTGCTCCACCGCTGTTTCCCGGGTTAATAGCTGCATCCGTCTGGAGAAGCTTCATGTTAGTATCTTCACTTGATACTTCCCTGTCTTTTGCACTTATATAACCTACTGTTACAGATGTCCCATATCCAAGAGCATTTCCTATTGCGATAGCCTGTGCTCCAACTTTTGTCTTGCTTGAATCTCCAAGTGTCGCAACTTTTATATTGCTCAATGTATCTGCTGAAAGTTTTGATACCGGCACCTCAACAACTGCAAGGTCTGAGTCTGAATCAGTTCCCTTTACGACAGCAGAATAAACACTCTTGTCATTAAATGTAACAGATACACTGTTTGCATCAGCAACAACATGATTGTTTGTTGCAATATAGATATTTTTGCTGTCCTGTGCAACAATTATTCCCGAACCGCTTCCACTCGCATCCTGTTTGTATGTCCTTCCGAATACATCTGTAGAAGTTTCCGTCGTCTTTACATCAATGGCTACTATTGACGGAAGTACATTTTCAGAGATGCCTGAAACTCCGTCAGAACTACTTGTCTTTGTAGATGTTGATGAAAGTGTCTTTGTATTGTCGATACTCTTTGTTGTTGAACTTGTGCTCTCTACTGCCGACTTATTTAAATACTTGTTTGAAATATAAGTCGTTCCCTCAAAACTCATTCCACCTATAAGTCCAAATACTGCTGCATATGTTGTTATCTTTAAAAAATTATTTTTACGCATATAAATCTCTCCTCTCACACTCATGTATCTTTATTGTTACTTTTTGTTTGTGTCTGTTTCTTTATTACAAGTACAATAATACAATCAAAATTTGTTTAGTTTGTGTATTGATTGTGTTCAAATTGTGATTAATTATAAAAAGGAGATTATATTTATATCAATAATAAGCCCTATCAGTCACCGTCATATCTACTTTCACATCATTTTCTTCCATCTTGATAGTGTCGTATTTCTGCATCTGGAAATCATAACATATACCTATCTTCAAAAAATCATCCGCACCATACCGGTTCAGATACTTGTCATAAAAGCCACCGCCATAGCCTGCTCTGCCACGCTCCATGTCAAAGGCAAGTCCCGGAAGTATCATGACAACATTTTCTGCCGGATTTAATCTTTCAAAATATTCCACATCTTTTACATTTACTAACCTGTGGTTATTCGGTTCTAATATCCCCATATTGCTTTTTTTAAGTTCATCAAGTGAGTCTATCTCAAAAAATTCCATCTCTGTGCCTAACACTTTCGGTACCGCAATATGTATATCTTTCTTATCTTTCAGACTCAGAAGATATTTTATTATTTCTTTTGTATCTGTTTCCGTTCCATATGATACGTAAATGTAAAACCATTTTTTATCTTTGAAGCGGCTGAGGGTTGTCAGGTTTTCAAATATCTTTTCATCTCTTATCTTTCGTTCCTCTGCGGTCATTTCCCTGCGCAGTCTTTTCATTTCTTTTCTTAAAACAGATTTTTCCATAGTTGTTATATCTTTTCCTTTATAATTTACGATGGTATCATCTTTTTTGATGCCTGCTTTTCACCTGAGAATCACATTTTAATGCAATTTCTTTCTTCTTTTCTTCATGTCAACCACTGTTCCGTCGGGATTAACTACTGTTATCCCCTCAAGCTGGCTCGTAAGATTTCCTCTTACGGATGCAATATAATCTTTTCTGAGCTGCTTCTGCTCCGCAAGTTCTTCTTCATTAAGTCCCTCAGCCTTAGATTTGTGGTATAACTCGTTTATCCTCTTTATCTTTTCATCCATTGTCATTGCTATTTTCCTCCTGTTATCTTTATTGCTGTCTTTATTCCATCCATCGCCGCAGAAGTAATACCGCCTGCATATCCTGCTCCTTCACCGCACGGATATAATCCTTTTATATTAGACTGCATGGTGTCGTCTCTTACTATCTTTACCGGAGAAGATGTCCTGCTCTCAACACCTAAAAGCAATGTATCATCCCTGCTGTAACCATTTATCTTCTTTTCAAATGCAGTTATTCCCTCCTCAATGGAATCTGCGACTTCTCCCGGAAGAATTTCCCTCACATTTGCAAATGCTGTCTCACCCTTTGTCTGAGGTCTGACATTACCAAACTCTTTACTTACAACATTTTTCTTAAAGTCACCAAAAAGTTGAACCGGTATCTTTCCGCCTGCCGCATCAAATGCTTTCTTTTCCCATTTTCTCTGAAACCTCATTCCTGCAAGTGCGTCTGTGCCGTCAAAGTCCTCAACTCCTACAGTCACGACGATGGCACTGTTGGCATTTATGCCGTCTCTCAGATAATCGCTCATACCATTTACGGCAAGCATACCTTTTTCGGATGAGGCATTTACGACACAGCCTCCGGGACACATACAAAATGAATATACTCCCCTGCCGTCTTTCGTCTGGTGCGTAAGTTTATAATCTGCCGTAGGAAGTGCCTTGTAAAGTTCGCCGTACTGGTTTCTTCCTATCATTTCCTGCGAATGTTCAACCCTGACACCTATCGCAAATGATTTTGGCTGCATCATGACACCGCTTTCATTAAGGCTTAAAAATGTATCTCTTGCACTGTGGCCTATAGCAAGTATAAGCCTGTCACATTCTATAACCTCCGCTTTACCTAAAAATCTGTCAGTAACATTTATAGATTCAAGTTTTTTGCTATCACCATTGCCTGTATTTTTTATATTTAATGAGTCTAACCTTACACCAAATCTCACCTCGCCGCCAAGTCTTTCTATTTCAAGCCGCATATTTTTCACAACATCGGCGAGTTTATCTGTCCCGATATGCGGTTTTTGAAGATAGAGTATCTCGGCAGGTGCACCAAATTTTACAAATGTCTCAAGCACTCTGCGGTTATAGCCGAACTTGTCTTTTACCATAGTATTTAACTTTCCATCCGAAAATGTTCCTGCACCGCCCTCGCCAAATGACACATTACTCTCAGTATCAAGTTCACCTGTTTTCCAAAAATGCTCAACTGATTTCTTTCTGCTGTCAACATCAATTCCACGCTCAATTACAAGTGGCTTGTAACCGCTTAATGCAAGTTCATATGCCGCAAACAGTCCTGCCGGTCCAAAGCCGGCTATGACTATCTTTTCAGATGTATCTTTTTCTGCCGCAGCTTCACATTTTGCTGTATAGTTTTCCTTTTTTTCACTCTTTATCGTCACATCATTTTTCTTATAACGGCTCAAGACCCTTTTTTCATTTTCTGTAAAAAAATCAACCTGATAGATAAAAAATATCTGTTCTTTTTTTCTCGCATCCACCGATTTTTTGAGCACCGTAAATTCTTTTATGTCACTCTGTTTTATTTTCAGCTTTTTTTCTATATACCTCTTTATAACGGCAGTCTCACCGGCCGATATTATTCCTTTTTTTAAATCCTGTTTTGAAGCCTCCGCCATAACTTTTTCAACAGGTATCTTCAACTGACCTATATGTATCACTTCTGTTTTCCTCCTGCCGCACTCTTTCCTGCAATATATCCGCTGCTCCAAGCCCATTGGAGATTGTAGCCTCCGCATATGCCGTCAACATCAACTATCTCACCGGCAAGATACAATCCGTCACAGACTTTTGAACTCATATCCTCAAAATCTATCTCACTTTTGCTGACACCGCCTGATGTTACCTGTGCATTGTCAAATCCCGCCGTTTCGCTTACATCTGCTCTGAAACACTTTACTGCCGCACATATATTTTGACACTGTCTGCCCGTAAGTTCATTTAGTAATGTCCTGCTGCCTATACCACATTTTAATAAAACGGCATCTGTAAGTTTATTGTTCATAATACCCTCAAGTATATATGAAGCTTCAAGCTTTGGATGGCACCGTTTTCTCCTCAAAAGCTCTTCGTACAATTCTTCCGCACTAAATTCCGGCAGGAAATCAACCTCGATATATGGTCTTTTTGACATTTCAAGCTCCCTTGAAATATATCTGCTGACCTGAAACACCGGGATTCCGGATATTCCTGAAGCGACAAGCTGCAATTCGCCTTTGTCATGTGCAAGCAGCTTTTTATCTTCATCATATGCTTTTATAATGCCTTTTACTCTCACACCTGCCCAGAGTTTCGTGTATTTTTCTTTGAGTTTAAACCATGTCAGTGCCGGAACAGGAGTAACTACCGTGTGTCCAAGCTTTGCTAATATCCTAAAGCACTTTCCGTCACTCCCGTGGCACTTCGCAGCCATGCCACCCGCCGTCACGATAATCTTTTTAGCCAGATATTTATCTTTTGTTGTCTTTACGATAAAGCCAGTATTTTTCCCTGTGGCACTTATCTTTTGCTCTATATCAGTTACTTCCTCCTCGAAGTGTATCTCAGCTTTATCAAGCTTTCTCCCAAGACAATTTCTAAGTGAAACAGCCTGCATTGACATTGGATATACATATCCGTCTTTATCCTCAGGATAAACTCCTGCTTCCTTAAAAAATGAGATGGTTCTTTTCTCATCAAATCTTCTGAGAAGTTTCCAGACATCGTCACTCCCTGTCACGTGATAAAACTCAGGCTGCTGTTTTAGATTTGTAAAATTACATCTTCCATTTCCGGTGGCAAGGATTTTTTTGCCAAGCATTGCCATCTTTTCAATAACCATCACTCTGCCACCCTGCTCTATTGCTGATGCGGCAGCCATCATCCCCGCTGCTCCACCGCCTATTATCAAAATCGGAACACTCCTCATTTTTATCTCCATTTCCTTAATATTGTCAGGATGAATAGTTCTCCAAAATGCCGTACAATTCATCTTCATCTTTTACTTCAACGCCCTTTTTAAGAGCATTTCTCTCTTTTTTGTCAAGTCTTGAGGTTTTTATCCCCGTATAGTCAAAAATTGTTTTCTTATCTCCATAATATACAACAACTTCACCGTCAATGGCAATAAGATAATACTTATACTTTATCTTTGTCTGGTCATATATCTTCTTTATGACAAGCCTGTCACTTGAAAAATTGACAACTCCCATACTTTGCAATCCTGCAAGAAACTCATCCGCCGACATATTGTTCATATAGTCATGGCAGTATGCCTCCACCTGTTCTTTGTTCATTCCGACAAGTTTTTCAGGAAGATTTCTGTACTCTGCACTTGAAATATCTTTTGCAGAATCATATTTTTCTACTTGATAAATCGTCTGCACGGTAAGTTTATCAGTATTTTTAGTACCCGCCGTCACACTTTCAGACCCACTACTGTCCTTAATCTTGTTATAATACTGTTTAACTTTTGCATCCGTATAATCTTTCATCTGACTTGTGATATATGTTTCCGACTTCTGCGACATTTTTTCAAGCTTTTTTACTGCTGATCTGTAACTTATAAAATTTGATGCAGCTATCACTATTAAAAATCCACATATAAGTCCTGCTTTTCTCACATACGAACCATTAAAATCTCTGCTCATATAAACACCACACCTTTCTTTTTAATGTGTAGTGTTTCCATTTCAAATAAAGTTATACAATATCATTTCTGTTTTCGATTAAAAGCAACTTGATAATACATTGTCGCTGTATTTCTGTTTTCGATTTAAACAAAGACAACGATATATTATTGCCACGCAGACATATATATAATAAATATGATGATTATTCTGTTTCTTTCCAGAGTCCGTTTTTTAAGAAATCCCTTGCCTGCTTTTCAGCATTATATGTTATAACCTTATCATAACCTATCATATTCAAAAGCTTTATGGCATTTCTTGTATTCGCCGCACCCTCTCTCAATCTATAATCAAACAAAACATCTTCCTCGTCAACATGCTCCTCAAAATGATAATTAACATAATACTTTTTGAGCATATTTGTAAGCTCTATATCATGCGTTGCTGCAAAACACATTGCACCTTTCCCCGCAAGATACGCAAGTATCTCGGATGATGATGCTATCCTCTCAAGTGTATTCGTGCCTCTTAGGACTTCGTCTATAAAACAAAGTACCGGAACTTTGCTTTCCTTTACTTTATCCAGTATTCTCTGGAGCGACCTTATCTCAACTATATAATAGCTTTCGCTGTTTTCAAGGTCATCTCTCAATGCCATTGATGAATATATATAGTAAAAACAGGTTTTATATGAGTCTGCGAGCACAGTATTTATCGTCTGTGCAAATATGGCATTTATCGCAACAGTCTTGATAAATGTCGATTTACCCGAAGCATTTGAACCCGTAAGAAGAACAGATTTTTCAACACTGATACTGTTTTTTACCGGCTTTGCAATAAGCGGATGATATAAATTTTTGGCTCCAATCCCGATATTTTTATTATCAAACTCAGGAATACACCAGTTTTCAAGACTTTCCCTGTATGAACAGATTGAAATCATACTGTCAATAAAACCAATCACCTCATATATATTAAATAATTCCTCATTGAGTTTTTTTGCCTCAGATACCATCGTACACATCTTTATTATATCTATGTGTACCAACATTCTGACATAATCCATAAGTGAATCGAGAAGGTCTCCACCCATCTGACCTCCCGCTATAAGTGAACTGTGTTTACAAAACTTTTTGAAACTCTTTACACTTTTATCGAGACTATCCATATAATCTTCAAGACCACTTATCTTTAAATCTACAATATCCCGACTCTGTGCCACAGTGCGTACTATAAAACCAAATAACTGTATATAAGGTTCAATCAATGATTTGTCCTTATAATATGAAAAGATATTATGCACAACAACAGCCACAAAAACAATTATCATAACTGACGGCCACACAAAGCACAACGCTCCGCTTATGAGGAACAAAATACCAGATAAAATATGTTTTAATCTGTTCGGTGCATTTATATCTTTCACACTGTTCATATATTCGTAAACCGATATTTTCCCAGGTTTTCCCATCTGTGAAAATGCAATCTGGAGTTTTAATCTCTCTTCCTCATTATCTGCCATCAGTTCGATAACACGCTCTCTTTCTGCAAGCTCCTCACTGTCCGTGCAAGGTTTGTGCAGCATTGCATAGAGATATTCTTCTCCCACAGATGTCCTAGTATGATTTATCTTTTCGTAAACTCTGTCAAGTTCGAGGTCATTCCATGTAATATCATCGATATCATTCTCTCCTGCCGTATTTTCATGATAATATTTTATATTTTTCCATATCACCTCGGAATATTCCTGTCTCGTCGGCTGTCCCCATGTCCTCTTAAGCCTTGATGTAAGTTTTTCCATATACTTTTTCTCGTCATATACCACTTTTATCACGACAAGAACCAGAATAATTATGACCCCTATAGTTATCTTAATTGAATTATCCATATCCATCCTCCACATACTTCATTTTCTAAAAAAGGACGCAAACTTTATAATTTACGCCCTTATTTTCATATCAATTATATCGTTGCCGCCAAACACCTAAAATTTTATAAACATTTTATATGTTCTGCTGCTTACACACAATCTTTACTGCAGCTCTACTATACAACCGACATTTTATACTGCCTGTTACACCCTTGATGCGGCAAAAACTTTATATTATTTTACTTCTGATGATGACGAACTATCACTCTTTTTAAAACCGTCAATCTGATTTATAAAAGCAAATGAATTTGTCCTTATCCATGCCTTTCCAACTATGTCACCCTTTAATACATTTCCCATGCTGGCATTTCGGCTGTCCTCACAGTCATTTCTGTTATCTCCGAGCACAAAATACTCATCATCGTCAAGTGTTATCTCATCAAGTGCAAGTCCACCGTTTTTCATAAGCGGAAAATCATACTTTTCATCAAGAACTTTTCCATCAATATAGACTTCACCGTTAGTTATCTTGACCTTTTCCCCCGGCAGACCGATAACCCTCTGCACCACATAATAATTATGCTCACTTCCATTCTGTCTTAAAACCACAACATCATTTCTTTTTACGGAATGAAGTTTATACGACATTTTATTTATAAGAATTGAGTCATCATCTTTTACAGTCGGCTCCATGCCATTTCCTGACATAGTCATTCTTTCAAGACCATAGCGGACTATCAAAAAAGCTGCAAGTACGACTATCGCTATCTCAATTAAAGTGATAAGGATACCGGTAATTATCTTCCTCGGATTTACTGATGTATCATCTAAATCATAATTATATCTCATGCTATACTACAATACTCCCACTTTATTTATTAATATTCTTTCAATACCTTAAGAGCATTTTTAGAAATAAGACACTCAAAATGTTCCTTGCAATACTGCTCTATGTATGCCTGCTGTGAACATAACTTTGCATATTCCGTAAGTTTATGACAGACTCTTGTATAATCACTAAACTTAAGTTTACCTTTTTTAACAAACAGATAATATTTTCCATTTGAAACATCTTTATAAAGTTTGCTTGGAATATTTTTGTCAAGTTTCAAAGTCTCGGCAAATCTTTCTATATCATGCAAAGTATCAAAGCAAAATACCTTTGCTGCTGATGCTGCCTGCTTTTCTTTTGCCTTCTTCTGCTTTTCAATATCTTTTAAATGCTGTTTAAACGCTTTCTTTTGCTCATCCTCTGAAAGAGAATTATCATTTTTAAACTTGTCCATCTGCACATTTTCCACCTCATCAGTGGCTGCTTCTGACAGTTCTTCATCACCTGACTCGTCTTTTTCCTTTAACACACCGTTCACAACAACATCCGGTGTGCCAGACTCATCAAGTATGCCCGCAAGATTTTGTATCTGATTGAGCATATTGTGAATGGCATCTTCCCCTCTGTCAGTAAATGTAATAGTAAGAGAATTGTCCGGCATACGCATAAGCTGCATAGACACCATGCCGCTTTCTATCTCATAGCCAATCTCTTCCTCTGCCATCTCAACGATACTCTCAAGAAACTCTCTTGACCTTTCCTGATTTGTAAAAAAATCCTCTATCGCAAAACCGTATGAATTCATTTCCTCCTCTGTCATTCTACACTGAACAGTATTTTCATCAATCCTCTGAAAATCCATACGAACACCTCCTTAAAAAGTTAAAGTCTCTGACTGATATAATAATGCTTATACGGGTTCTTGTCAACAACATCAAAACATAAGTTTTGACATAATACCAAAACATATGTTTTGATATTATATACCCTTACTGTATAAATTCCATATAAAAAAAGGGGGCATCCTGCGGGTACAGGATGCCTAGGTATGAATTGAAAAAAGGGTAGTAGGTGTTTCCTACTATCGTAGTAATATTGTACATTGTTAAAAATATTATGTCAAGCTGTAAAACAACTATTTTACTGTTTTTTCTCAGTTTTTTTATACTTTTTCTATACTATTCATAATCATTTGCTTATTTACACACATCCGGATTTATTTAACCTGCCAACGCAAAATATCCGAGTACAAGTACCCCCAAAATAATTCTATACCAGCCAAACACTTTGAAATCATGCTTTTTAATATATCCCATGAGGAATTTTATCACAAAAAGTGATACTATAAATGCCGTTATCATACCTGTAAGCAATATTCCTGCTTCAAGAGCAGAAAACCCAAGTCCAAATTTAATTATTTTTATAAGACTTGCCCCAAACATAACCGGAATCGCAAGATAAAATGTAAACTCTGCCGCTACTGTTCTCGAAAGACCAAGTATAAGTCCGCCTATGATAGTAGCTCCTGATCTTGATGTCCCCGGAAATACTGCTGCTACAAGCTGGAACATTCCTATCCAAAAAGCTGTCGTATATGTAATCTGACCAATTTTATTAACTGAAGGTATATTTTTCTTGTTCTTTTCCTCGACAATAATAAATACAATACCTATCAATATAAGCATTATTGCTACAGTTTTGTAATTATAAAACCATTTTTCCAGATTATCCCCGAATGCAACTTCAACAATAATTGCCGGAACACAGGCGGCTACTATCTTAAACCACATTATAAATATATCCTGCTTGATAAACTTAAAATTGTCTAAAAAACCGGCAACTTTGTGTTTTACATAATGTTTTTTAAAATTCTCCTCTTTACAAAACGGCCATATTCTCCACCAGAAAAGAAGAACTACCGCCATTATTGCTCCAAGCTGGATAACTACAAGATACATCTCTCTGAATTTATCAGATACATCCATCTTTATAAATTCATCAAGCAGAATCATATGCCCCGTACTGCTTATTGGCAGCCACTCGGTAATTCCCTCCACGATTCCAAAAATAATTGATTTGATAATTTCTAACATGACACTCTCCAATCCTATGATTTTTACATATTTGAAATTTTAAGTATAAAACAGACTGTTTTTATATTGCAATATATTGTGAAAAAAGTCTATAAAACAATTTAAATCTGCTATATCTTCTATATATAATTTGCATTATATCGAAGCAAAAGGCATTTTGACACTTGCATAACAAAATACAGTCTGACAATACAATATATATTATCAGACTGTATTAATTATTTCAATATGATGTCACCTAATTAAAAACTAAATAACTTTTTAACATTCAAATCAGACATTCTCAATCTGGCTTTGAATATTTGCTAATTCTACATTCAGCCTTTCATTTATTACATTCGTAAATCTGTCTGCAAGCTCTAGTACTGTCAATTATCTTTATAGCTGAACTGTCACTCTCAAGTTATACTTAAGGTAATTCAATTTCAAGCAAATCTTTTGCCGGAAGCTTAGTTGTAGACTCTTTAACAGTCTTAGCAACGGCAAGTTTAGCCTTGTTGATTGGAAGAATAGTTCCAACACCTGCTACACATCCGCCTGGGCAGCCCATTCCCTCGATCATGCAACCGTCTTTCTTTCCGGCTTTTGCAAGAAGAAGCATCTTCTTACATTCTGCAAGACCCTCACAATGCTCCGTCTGGACTTCTGTTCCAGGATAGTATTCTTCGATACACTGCTCAATTGCACTGATAACTCCACCTGCAACAGCATATCCACGCCCTGCTCCTGTTGCTTCATGCATTGAACGACCCTTATCATATTTGCTAAAATCAATATTCTTTGCTTTAAATATTGCATTTAATTCTTCAAATGTAATAACAAAATCAACATCACTTCGCACAGTTCTTCTTGATGCCTCAAGCTTCTTAGCTGCACAAGGTCCTATAAATACTACTTTTGAGTTTGGATATTTCTTCTTGATACTTCTCGCAGTTGCAACCATAGGAGTAAGCTCCTGAGATACACTGTCGATAATATCAGGGAAATACTTCTTAGCAAGCATTGACCATGCAGGACAGCATGATGTAAGAAGAAACGGAAGATCTCCATTTACTACTTCCTTTACATAATGATGTGCTTCTGATACTGCACCGATATCTGCTCCGAGAGCAACCTCATGAACATCCTTAAATCCACATTCTTTTAATGCAGCTATAACCTGTGCAGGTGTAACATCAGCTCCAAACTGACCCTCAAATGCCGGCGCAATCTCTGCGATAACTTCATCACCGTGCTGGATAGCTCTGATCATCTGGAATATCTGTGATTTATCAGCAATAGCTCCGAACGGACAGCTCGCCATACACTGACCACATGATACACACTTCTCATCATTTATCTTTGCTCGACCATGCTCATCACTCTCGATAGCATTAATTCCACAAGCTTCGGCACAAGGTCTGATTTTCTTGATAATCGCATGGTATGGGCATATAGCTATACATTTGCCACATTTGATACATTTGTCCTGATCTACAAATGCGTGTCCGTCAACCATTGAGATAGCTTCTTTTGGACAGACTTCCATACATGGATGTGCTACACAACCGTGACACATATTGCTGACTTCAATCTTGTTGTCCTCACACATATCACAAGCCGATGGAATAACCTGCATAAGAGGCGGCTCATAATATTTTTCAGAAATATTACTCTCTGCAAATCCCTCTGTTATATGTACCGGTCTGTCTAATGGTCTGAGTGAAAGTCCCATTGCAAGACGAACTCTTTCTGATGCAATAGCTCTTTCTCTCCAAATGCTCTCACGGTAAAGCGGAACATCTGATGGTGTTATCTTGTATGGTATTTCCTCCAACTCGTGGCTTACATCTCCTGTACTGTAAGCAGCACGTGCTACTTCCTCAAATACCTGTTCCCTGATTTTCTTTGTCTGTGTGTCAATTCCACGCATGGCAATCCTCCTATTATATTTGTATAATACCAATAGTAACCTATTTATTTTAAGTTGCAGTCTGACAAACATAATATACATAACTCCCCTGTATATTATTAATTTCTAAAAATCTCAGCCACAACATTTTCACTGTAAAAACTAAGCTGATGCAGATATACTGAATTTGTTATCATTTTCCATATTTTTTCCGCACAAACCTAACATATTATACTATAATAGATAAAAAATCTCAATAGAATTTTTTAAATTTATTATAAACAAATTCTATTGAATTTTTGACATTATTACAACAAATCACTATACCTAACGGATATGGAATAAAAAATAAGTTTTCAAATATAAAAATCATGCAACAATTAAAAAGGCGGCATATCCGGTTTTGGATATGCCGCCTTTATATATGAATTAAAGAACTACCAAAATATAATTATAAATTGTCTCTTCTTGACTTTCAGTCAAGAAGCATCCCTCGCTTTAACAAGCTCGGTCTATTTTACAACCTCTTTTAAAGCTTCTGTAAGCTTTGGTACGATCTTGTTGAGGTCGCCTACGATACCATAATCAGCTACATCGAAGATAGGAGCTGTCTCATCTTTGTTGATTGCAACGATGATGTCTGACTCTTCCATACCTGCTGTATGCTGGATAGCACCTGAAATACCGATTGCAAAGTAAACATTAGGACGAACTGTCTTTCCTGTCTGTCCAACCTGTAACTCTTTTGGCATCCATCCGTTATCTACTACTGCACGTGAGCAGCTAACTGTTCCGCCGATTACATCAGCGAGATCCTGAAGCATTGCAAAGTTCTCTTTGCTTCCAACTCCACGACCACCTGATACAAGGATTTTTGCATCCATGATATCAACTGTATCTGAAAGATCTTTAACGATGTCAAGGATCTCAACATATTTGTTGTTTGGAGTAAATCCAGGATTGTACTCGATAACTTCTGCTTTTGCACCCTTTACAGGCTCGATTTTCTGCATAACACCAGGACGAACTGTTGCCATCTGTGGACGATTGTCAGGGCAAGCGATAGTAGCGATAGTGTTACCACCGAATGCAGGACGAGTCATGAGAAGCTGATTGTGCTTCTGTTTATCTTCCTGTCCAGGAATTGCATTGATTGGGAAATCACCAATCTCAAGTACAGTACAGTCTGCTGTAAGACCTGTCTGAACACGAGCTGATACACGAGGTCCTAAATCACGACCGATAGCTGTTGCACCAACTAATACGATTTCAGGCTTGTACTCGTTGATTACTGAAGATAATGCATGAGCATATGGCTCTGTTCTGTACTCTTTTAACTCAGGATCATCTACAACGATAACCTTGTCTGCACCATACTCTGCTAATTCATCTGTAAGACCTTTAACATCAGAACCGATAAGAACGGCTGTTACATCTGTACCAAGGTCACTTGCAAGTTCTTTTGCTTTTCCAAGCAATTCAAAAGCGATTCCGCTTAATTCGTTGTCTACCTGCTGTGCAAAGACATAGACACCCTTATATTCTTCTAAACCCATTTTAGTCACCACTTCCTTATAAATTTTAGATTACATGTTTCTCTTTTAATTTGTCCATGATGTATGAAACTGCCTGATCTGCATCTTCAGGAGTAACCTTCTCGCCTGCTCCCTTTCTAACTTTGTCAGAAGCTTTAGCGATCTTTGTAGGTGATCCTGCAAGACCGATATTAGAATCATCAACATCTTTAAGGTCTTTTCTGCCCCATACTGTAATCTCAGCATCGTAAGCATCAAAGATTCCGCCTGGAGTCATATAACGAGGCTCATTTAATTCTGAAAGAGCTGTAACTAAGCAAGGCATCTTAGCTTTTAATACATGATATCTGTCATCATACTGACGCTCTACTACAACACTGTCTCCCTCGATCTTAATGTCTTTAGCATAAGAGATTACAGGGATGTCAAGGTGCTCAGAAATCTGAGGACCAACCTGTGCTGTATCACCGTCGATAGCCTGACGACCTGTGATGATAAGATCATAATCAATATTTCTAAGTGCACCGGCAATTGTTGTAGATGTTGCCCAAGTATCAGCACCACCTAAAACTCTGTCAGTTACAAGGATACCCTTGTCTGCACCCATTGCGATTGCTTCACGAAGTACTTCCTCTGCTTTTGGAAGACCCATTGTAAGTACAGTTACCTCTGCACCATATTCATCTTTTATTCTAAGTGCTGCTTCCAAACCTGCTTTGTCGTCAGGGTTCATGATTGCAAGCATAGCACCTCTATCCAAAGTACCGTCCGGGTTAAATTTAACTCCGCCTTTAGTATCTGGAACCTGTTTTACACATACTACTATTTTCACAGCTTTGTCACTCCTTGTCTTATTTTTTGGTTTATGTTTTTATTTACGATATTATTTAAGTAATGCACCTGAGATAACCATTCTCTGAACTTCACTTGTTCCTTCATAGATCTCAGTAATCTTAGCATCACGCATCATACGCTCAACATCGTACTCTCTGATGTAACCATAACCACCATGTAACTGAACTGCTTTTGTTGTAACTTCCATTGCAACTTCTGCTGCACAAAGTTTAGCCATAGCAGCTTCTACTGAGTAAGATACCTTTGCACCGTCAGCAAATTCCTGTTTCTTAAGTGCTGCTCTGTAAACTAAATTCTTTGCAGCTTCAACCTTTGTAGCCATATCAGCAAGCTGGAACTGAGTATTCTGCTGCTGTGCGATAGTACGGCCAAACTGTTTTCTCTCTTTTGTGTACTCGATTGTTCTGTCAAGTGCACCTTCTGCAAGACCAAGTGCCTGAGCTGCGATACCGATACGTCCACCATCAAGAGTGTGCATAGCGATAGGGAAACCTTTGCCCTGAGGTCCTAAAAGTGCATCCTTAGGGATACGGCAATCCTGGAAAATAAGCTCATATGTTGAAGAACCACGGATACCCATCTTCTTCTCTTTTGTTCCGAATGTGAATCCCGGTGTTCCTTTTTCTACAATGAATGCAGAGAATTTCTTAATCTTTCTGCCTTTCTTTCCTTCGATGATGTCTGTATAAGCAATAATGATATAAACATCAGCAACCTCACCGTTTGTGATGAAGCACTTAGAACCATTAAGTACCCACTCATCTCCGTCAAGTACAGCTTTAGTCTGAACACCCTGAGCATCTGTACCTGCACCTGGCTCTGTAAGACCAAATGCTCCGATATACTCTCCACTTGCAAGCTTTGGAAGGTATTTCTTTTTCTGCTCTTCTGTACCATAAGTAAGAATAGGATCTGCACAAAGTGATGTATGAGCTGAAACAATAACGCTTGTTGTACCACAAACTTTTGCGAGCTCCTCTACACACATAATATATGTTAAAATGTCACAACCCTGTCCACCGTACTCCTTTGGAATAGGAATACCCATGAAACCACTCTTTGCCATTTTTTTAACAGTTTCCATTGGAAAATGTTCTGTCTCATCAGTCTCCTGAGCAACAGGTTTAACTTCATTTTCAGCGAAATCTTTGAAAAGCTGTCTCGCCATCTCATGCTTTTTACTTAATGTAAAATCCATGCCTTTCTTTACCACCTTTCATAATTTATATAATCAATTACTGTGCATCAACTGCTGTCTTTGTACGATCAGCATTATATACATAGAAACCTTTTCCACTCTTAACACCGAGATTTCCACCACGAACCATCTTACGGAGAAGTGGGCAAGCACGATACTTGCTGTCACCAGTCTCATTGTAAAGAACATCCATGATAGCAAGGCAGATATCAAGACCGATGAAGTCACCTAACTCTAAAGGTCCCATTGGATGATTTGCACCAAGTTTCATAGCTGCATCAATTCCGGCGATATCAGAAACACCTTCCATCTTGATGAATGCTGCTTCGTTGATCATTGGGATAAGGATACGGTTTACTACGAATCCTGCTGCTTCATTTACCTGAACAGGAGTCTTTCCAATCTGCTCTGCAATCTTCTTGATAGAGTCAACAGTCTCAGCAGGTGTATTTACACCAGCGATAACTTCGATAAGTTTCATACGGTCAGCAGGATTGAAGAAATGCATACCAACCATTGGACGTGTAAGTCCGTTGCCGATCTCTGTGATAGAAAGGCTTGATGTGTTTGATGCAAAAATGCACTCTGGTTTAGCAATCTTATCTAACTCAGCAAATGTAGTCTTTTTAACCTGCATATCTTCAAATGCAGCTTCTACGATAAGATCACAGTCTGAACAAAGGTTCTCTTTTAAGCCCGGTGTGATTCTTGAAAGGATAGCATCAACTTCTTCCTGAGTCTTCTTTCCTTTCTGAACAAGTCTGTCATAGCCTTTAGCGATTTTTTCTTTTCCGCCTTCAGCCCACTCCTGCTTGATATCGCAAAGAGCTACTTCAAAACCTTCTGTCTGAGCAAATGCCTTAGCAATGCCCTGTCCCATAGTACCAGCACCAATAACGCCTACTTTCATGATATAACCTCCATAATATTATATTTATCTGTTTGTCAGATATTCCGGCTGCTATATGACACTACCACTTTGCAGCCGGTTAAAAATCATTTTTCAGAAACGCAAACATATTCTTACATATTCATGTTTCTTTTTAATACTTTAAATTAGCAGTTCTTAAATGGAACAACCTTAACTTTCTGATCCTTAGGTGCAAGGAAGTTTCCCATTCCTGCTTTCTGGTCTTCTGTCTCAAAGCAGTCACCAAAGAGTTTTTCTTCGATAACGATAGCCTTGTCCATATCAACCTGAAGACCATCGTTGATAGCCTTCTTACAATTGCGGACTGCAATAGGTGCATTCTTCGCAATTGTAGCTGCAAGTTTCTCTGCTGCCGGGATAAGCTCCTCAGCAGGATATATTGCATTTACAAGACCGATTCTGTAAGCTTCGTCAGCCTTGATGTTTCTTGCTGTGTAGATAAGCTGTTTAGCCATACCAACACCAACTGTTCTGGCAAGTCTCTGTGTTCCACCAAATCCAGGTGTAATTCCAAGACCAACCTCAGGCTGTCCGAACATTGCATTCTCTGAGCAGATACGAATATCACAGCTCATAGAAATCTCGCATCCTCCACCGAGTGCAAAACCGTTTACTGCTGCAATAACAGGAATTGGTAATGTCTCAAGTTTGCGGAATACATCATTTCCTTTTTTACCGAATGCTTCGCCCTCAGCCTTTGTAAGTGTGCTCATCTCTCCGATGTCAGCACCGGCAACGAAAGACTTGTCGCCTGCTCCCGTAAGGATAACGGCTCTAACTGTATTAAGGTCAATGGCATCAAGTGTTGCATCAAGTTCATCAAGAACCTGGCTGTTTAAAGCATTTAATGCCTTTGGACGATTGATAGTAATAGTTGCAACTGCATCTTTTACTTCATATAAAATAAAATCCATGATATTTTCTCCTTTTTAAGATACATATTAATCCGAATATCCCGAAAACTCAGGATATCCGGCAATATTTATTTTTAATGCTTTTTAGGCATCCGTGACACCCGTACAGGCAAATGGATTAGTCTCTCTCAACAACTGTTGAGCAGCCCATTCCACCACCGATACAAAGTGTTGCAAGACCTCTCTTAGCATCCATCTTCTGCATCTCATGAAGAAGTGTAACGAGAATACGGCATCCTGAAGCTCCAACCGGATGTCCAAGTGCAATAGCACCACCGTTTGGATTAAGTTTAGAAAGATCAAAGTTAAGATCCTTTCCAACTGCTACTGACTGTGCAGCGAAAGCTTCGTTTGCTTCATATACATCAAAGTCATCAATTGTAAGACCAGTCTTTGCAAGAACTTTCTTTGTAGATGCAACAGGTCCAACACCCATGATTGAAGGATCAACTCCGCCAAGTGCTCCGGCAACGAATGTAGCCATTGGTGTAACACCGAGCTCTTTAGCTTTCTCCTCACTCATAACAACGATTGCAGCAGCACCATCATTGATTCCTGATGCGTTACCTGCTGTAACTACGCCGCCTTCTTTTCCTGAACAGCATTTAAGTTTTGAAAGGCTCTCAGCAGTTGTTCCAGGACGTGGTCCCTCATCTTTATCGAATACTGTAACACCTTTTCTTGTCTTAATCTCAACTGGAACGATCTCGTCATCGAATGCACCTGCTGCGATAGCCTTTTCACATTTCTGCTGGCTGTTTGCTGCAAACTCATCGAGTTCTTCACGAGTAAGTCCCCACTGATCTGCAACATTCTCTGCCGTAATCATCATATGATACTGATTGAATGCATCCCAAAGGGCATCGTTTACCATTGTATCAACAAGTTTTCCGTTGTTCATGCGGTATCCGAAACGACCCTGCATCATAGCATAAGGTGCCATAGACATATTTTCCATACCACCTGCAACAACGATGTCAGCATCTCCTGCCTGAATCATCTGAGCTGCCATATTTACACAGTTAAGACCTGAACCACAAACTACATTTACTGTAACAGCCGGTGTCTCAACAGGAAGTCCTGCTTTGATTGAAGCCTGACGTGCAACATTCTGACCTAAACCTGCCTGGATAACACATCCCATATATACATGATCTACCTGATCTGCAGGTACATTTGCTCTCTTAAGAGCTTCCTTAATAACGATTGAACCTAATACAGGTGCTGTTTTTTTTAATGATACGGCGACCACCGAGATCTACACTCTTTCCCTACACGACGCTCTTCCGATCTTTCTTTGCCATAAAAATAAGTTCCTCCTTGTCCGTTTTTCACTGATGCAATATCAGCTTTATTTAGAAACCGACCTACTATCACATATATCCTATACAGCAGAAAATCAAGTATGCACTCAATTTTCATATTATGTAACTCTCACATACAATCGGTTCTATCATTGATAATCATATAACAAAACGACAAATTAAGCAAGTTTTTTCAAGGTACTTTATTTTTAATTTATTTTTTATAGCTGAATAGCCTTTCATTTTCCAAATGAAATAAACATAAGCTGCGTAGCAGCGACTGACAGCTTGCTGGCAGGTTTATGAAACTAAGGAATGAATGACCGAACTGTTACACTTTATACTACAGCCTAATTACATTTTCTTACAATTCTGGCTGCCTGTCCCTCAATTCATTTGTTGATAATTTTTTTTATTAGTGTTATTCTATTGTTGGCAAAATTTTAGACATTACAGTATAATTTTTCTCAATTTAATTTATACTGTAATTTGTGTAAGGAACAAATCTTATTTCTATTCCTGCATAATATAATGCCCGCATCAGTGTCACGATGCGGACTACTGTTACTGCCTATACTTTCTATAATGGCAGATAACAATCATTTCATATGTTAATGATGCAATTAGGACAACTACAATCTTGTGGCACAGAAAAGAGGAAGATTATGGATTTTAATGAAATTTACAAGCAGAAACTTACTACTGCTGATGAAGCAGTCAAAGTTATAAGATCCGGCGACTGGATCGATTATGGATGGTGCACCGGCACTGTTGATGCACTCGACAAGGCACTTGCAAAGCGTATGCCTGAACTTTCAGACATCAACATCCGCGGCGGTATTCTTATGAAAGAGCCTGAAATCTTCAAACTTGAAGATGCAGCTTCTCATTTTACATGGAACTCTTGGCATAGCAGCGGCATCGAGAGAAAAGCAGTAGCAAAAGGCTTTTGTTTCTACTCTCCTATCAAATATTCTGAACTTCCGGGATATTACAGAAACAGTCAGACCCCTCCTCGTGTAGCAATGTTCCAGGCTGCTCCTATGGATGCACACGGATATTTTAACTTCGGACCAAACGCATCACATATGGCTGCCTGCTGTGAAGTTGCAGATATAATTATCGTTGAAGTTAATAAAAATATGCCTCGCTGTCTCGGCGGATTTGAAAACGGCATCCACATCAGCAATGTTGACATGATAGTCGAGGGTGACAATCCTGCAATTCTTGAGACAGGTGCTCCGGCTCCTACAACTGAAGTTGATGAAGCTGTTGCAAAATATATCGTAGATGAAATTCCTGACGGTGCCTGCCTGCAGCTTGGTATCGGTGGTATGCCAAATGCCGTAGGTTCACTTATTGCACAGTCAGACCTTAAAGACCTCGGTGTACATACTGAAATGTATGTTGATGCATTTGTTGACATTGCAAAAGCCGGCAAGATAACAGGTCTTAAAAAGTCAAGAGACAAGGGCCGCCAGGTATATGCTTTCGGTTCAGGAACAAAGAAACTTTACGACTACTTAGATGAAAATCCTGAGTGCATGAGTGCTCCTGTAAACTACACAAACGATATGTCAGTTATCGCTTCTATTGACAATTTTATTTCAATAAACAATGCGGTAGATATTGATTTATTCGGACAGATAAATGCAGAGAGTGCCGGAACAAAACACATAAGCGGTGCAGGCGGACAGCTTGACTTCGTACTCGGTGCTTACCTCTCAAACGGTGGAAAGAGCTTTATCTGTATGTCTTCTACTTTCACAACCAAAGACGGCACTGTTCAGTCAAGAATCAAACCTACTCTTTCAAATGGTTCTATCGTTACCGATACGCGTGCAAACATCAATTACTTTGTAACTGAGTACGGCATCGTAAACCTCAAGGGACTTTCTTCTTGGCAGAGAGCTGAGGCTCTTATCTCAGTTGCACATCCTGATTTCAGGGATCAGCTTATCGCAGAAGCAGAAAAGATGCATATCTGGAGACAGAGCAATAAGAGATAATCTATTATTAAACACTACTAAAAAATATCAGTATGGATTGCAAATATCCACTTGACTGCATCAAAATAATAAAATAAAAACTCCCGATAGTACGAACTTTTATATTCGTGCTGTTGGGAATTTTATTAAAATTAAGTACTATTACTTTCAGTTTTTATTCATTTTATAATCTATATGCAACTTACCTTTTGTGTAAAAATATCAATGTATAATTATTTTCAATTTTTATCTCATATTATAATCTGTGACGCCCACCCTTATATATTATCTGTTCATTGAGATACTGCTGATAACTTTTTTACAACTTCTCTTACATATTCTTCCGGCTTCGACACTTTCTTTGCAATCTCTGGTATCGTCATATTACAATCTATATACGCTTCAATCTGCCCGGCAATCCTGCCTTCTCGCTGTCCCTCATCTTTTGCATTTTTCAATGAATTTTCCCATGCTCTGCACACATCAACCACCTCGTCTTTCTCATTGCCAGCAATATTTGCACCGGTTATCATATTTATTAATTCTACTGCTTCTTTTTCTACATTTTGAAACCTGCGTTTTCCTTTAATCCATCTTCCATCGTCATCCGATTGATGTTTTATGAATTGTAATACCGACCCCAAATCTGTTTTAAACTTTTCATACTCGCTGTCTGAAACTTTTATCGGCTCTATCAGGTTTATCTTATAATCAGGAACATATTTTAAAATCTGTTCATCTTCCACACAAAACATATCATGAACACTTTTTGCTCCATCCCAGCTTTTATCTCCAAAATAGATAACCAGAGTTACCACCGGCATTAATTTATCTTCTTTTCTAAATCCCGATAAAAATTCTTCCGAACTCAATTTGATTGCGGCACCTTTGTTTTTATTACGATATGAACTCTTTGCTTCTTCCACCTGCTTTGCATACTGTAAAGAATCATAAAGCATATTTTTAACAGCCATTGCATAATGGATTTTGTCCTGATTTTCCGTGCCGAGTACAACATAAACCGCATTTCCGTCTGTGACACCTTCCCATAGCATAAGATTATCTCTTATTTTCTGCACGGCAGCTTTAGCATCATTTCCATACGGCATCATAAACTCTGCCGTATCTATCTTTTGAAGTTTCTCAGGTTTTATTATCTGTGCTCCGCCATACACATAAAAATTAAAAGCATCTGCTATTATGTTTTTGTGCGACATATATTGTTTTGTTGCTATATCAATTTTCCCCATACATTATTCTTCCTTTCATTATATTTTGTTTATTTTAAAAAGGCAATATTTAAAGTTACTTTCTAAACTGGTTTAATCATATCAGACAATTTAATTTTTTAATATGTGCATTTTGCAAAAAATATTGTATAGGTTTTATTGCAATACATATAATTATATAATAATAAATTTTATGTTTTCTTATGCAATATGCATTATTTTCTCTGATTTTTTTGTAGAAATATGACAAAAAAATCGGCACTTAACTACTGTAAATGCCGATTTTATCGTTGTTTGATTTACTTCTTATTTATGCTTGTTTTACAATCCTACTCAACATCGTCATCATCATCGTCATCATACATACTGGGATTGTATGCTTTAAAAAACTCCTTTACGGATTTATATTCTGTTCCTTTCCATGTAATACTTGTCAGATTGTCACATTCATTGAAAGCAGCATCATTTACCTTTACATCATCTGGGATATTGAGCTTTGTAAGTGTCTTTAAATCAGTAAATGCCATAAATCCTATTATCTTTGCACTGTCAGGTATAACGGTTGTCTTGCATCCATATACAAGTTCATACGGCTGACTAGCCTCACCATAATTAGCAAAATCATAAAGACTGTCAAATGGTATTTCCTGCTTTGTTATTATCGCATTACTGCCATCACTGTAATAGTATTCATTTGCCGCATCAACCGTTATCTTTTCTAAAGCATCACAGCCTGCAAATGTTCTGATACCTATTTTTGAAACAGTATCAGATATGTTTATTTCTTTTAATGCCGTACATTCCTCAAATGCCATATCTCCTATTCTTGTAACTCCTGACGGAATATTTATCTTTTCAACATCCATTCCATAAAATGCGTAATCAGCTATCTTTTTAACACTATCAGGAATGACAGTATTTTTACAACCTGCAATAAGTTCATTTGCGTCATGTCTTTCCATTTCTTCACTGCTACTAATCTTTTGTTTAGTTATTATTGCATTTACACCATCACCACAATAAAAATATTCATTATTTTCATCAACTGTTATTTTTTCAAGAGAGTCTTCTATAAATGCACCTGTTCCAATCTGCTTAACACTCGCAGGTATATTTATTTCTTTTAAAAGTGTACACTCCTCAAATGCAGCAATATTAATACTTTCTACTCCCTCAGGAATAGTAATCTCAGCTAACTTTCCACATTTAAAGAAGGCTTCCTTACCTATGGTTTTTAAATCACCTGAAAGTGTTACTTCACTAAGATTTGAACAATAACTGAAACAGCCCTCACCAATGCTGGTAACTCCTGTCAAATCTATCTTTTCTAATCCCGTGCAGCCCGAAAATATATAGGCTCCTAATTTACCTTTAGGGAAATTAAACTCTTTTAAACTTACACAACCGGAAAAAGCAGATCCACCTATAGTATATTCCTCTGCTTCTATCATTATATTTTTTAGTTTCTCACATCCACTAAACATACCAGGTGCAATATAAGTTATTCCGGTCGGAATCGTAACTTCTTCCAAGCTTGTACATCCGGAAAATATGTCTGTAGTATATTTATCAAATTTGACACTTGACGATAAATTAATTTTTGTCAAGCTTGCACAACCCTGAAATGCGTAACTTTGAATTTTAGTGAGCGTGTCCGGAATATTTATCTCCGTTAATCCGGTCTCCAAAAAGGCTTCTTCACCTATACTTTCTACATCTTCACCTATCGTAACTTCTTTTAATGATGAACAGCCTCCAAAAACGCCATCGCCAATAGCTTTTTTTCCTTTAGGAATATTTATTTTTTCAAGACTCTCACAATTTTCAAATGTATAATCCCCTAAAAAACCTGTTCCCTCTTTAAGTTCAACATCTTTTAGTTTCTTGCAGCCGGAAAATGTACTATATCCTATTTCAGTATTTCCGGGAATTGAAATTTTTGTCAACTTATTACATCCAAAGAAAGCATAGTCTCCAATACTTGTAATACTATCTGGCAATATCACTTTTTCAATATCCGCTCCATAGAATGCATCTTTTGAAACAGAATTCATAGAGTCTTTAAATACCGTGTTCTTGCATCCTGCCACAATAGTATTACTTTCGGTTTCTACTATCGCATTACAGTTATCCCTGCTGTCATAGTATGGATTATCGGCATCTACCGTTATCTTACTCAGATTAGTGCATCCGGCAAGCACTCTATTTCCAATGCTTTCAACACTTTTTGGAATTGTTACACTTACCATATTTGTGCAATCCTCGAGTGCTCCATAACTAAGCTTTTTTATATCGTCCTCAACGACAACATTGTATGGTTCATTATAATTCTTAAAATCATTTAAATTATCACCATCATAATAGAATGTCTCAATCTCACCTGGTTTGCCTGTCGGTTTTTTTGTCGGTTTTACTGTTGGCTTTACTGTCGGTTTCTCTGTCGGTGTTATTGTCGGTGCAGGTGTTACCTTAGGCTCCGTTTTATTAGTCGGTGCCACTGTCGGTGCGTCCGTAACTACAGGTGCCACTGTCGGTGTTTCCGTAGCTGTCGGTGCATTTGTCCCGGCAGGTGTGCTTGTCGGCACATTTGTTCCGGATGGTACATCTGTTACTGCCGGAGTACCTGTAACTTCCGGTTTTACCGTAACATCTGAGGAAGCTGTCGGCTTTGTTGTCGCCGTAGGTTTTGCCGTTGCAACAGGCTTCTTTGTTGTTACCGGTTTTTTCGTTGTTGCCGGCTTCTTTGTCGTTTTCTTTGCCGCAACGGTTATTTTACAACTGTACTTTTTCTTTCCGATAACTGCCTGTACCTTTGCCGAACCCTTTTTTAAACCTTTTACGGTGCAGCCTGTCTTACTCTTTTTAGTTATCTTTACATATTTTTTTCCTTTTGAAACTTTCCATTTAACACTCTTTTTGTTGTTTTTAAGTTTTACCCTTACGGTCTTTCCCACCGTAACTTTTGCACTTTTTGCAATACTTGTTTTTTTTGCCGCAAGTGCAAATGTGCCAATATGCACACTTGAGATTATAAGCGATGCTGTCACAATACCCGTAAGACACCGCTTAATTTCATTTTTTGTCCTTTTCTTCATAATAATCCTCAACTTCTGCACACTTTTTTGCATATCAGGTTTGTGTCAGGTGTACACATACACAAATCTTGTGTGTGAAAAATATTATTTTTCACACTATGGTCCCTCTTTTCTAAGATTTCCAAGAGTAATTTTGTTATATGGGATAAAAATATCTCTGCAACAAAAATATTCTTAACAAGCATATTTTAATCATAATATTTATATTTGTCAACTTTTTACATTCTAAAAAATATTCCTATCTGGCACACGGCGGCTGTTTCTTTTCTATTCTTAAGAAGCATATTGAAATGTGAGCACACATCTATAATATCTTTATAATTTGGCATTTTTGCCGCTTTTTACACATATAGGAGGTTTCATGAAAGCATTTTGGTATAACGAAAACAGAAAAAATATTATCGGTCTGGAAATAAGAAAACTGCGCCGCGAAAAGAAATTATCAACACGTGATCTTGCTGCAAAAATCCAGGTTAATGGTTATAACGATATAACTGAAAACACAATATCTAAGATAGAACACGGACGCCGTTTTGTTCCCGACTACGAAGTCAAGATTTTTGCAGATGCTTTAGACACGACGCCTAGCAAACTTCTTGAAATTTCACAAAAAAAATTATAATGTGAAAAAATCACTAGTGGTACTTCTTATGTAAATAACACCAAAAACAAAGCCCCACAGGAACTATCCCGTGGGGCTTTATGTTATCTTTTCAATATCTTTGCGTATAATTTCAACTTACTCTTTGGCACTTTTATCTTAGCTTTTTTATTCAGCTTTTTAAATGCACCTTTTCCTACTGTTTTTGAAGTGAGTTTCTTTGTTTTAACTGTGAGGTATTTTAGACCACTGCACCCGTAAAATGCATTTTTTCCTATTTTTTGTACTTTTGACGGAATACTTACCTTCTTAATCGGACAGAACAGTAACCTCACAGTCCGCTTCTGCATCTCCTAATTTAGCCGTTACCATTACCATTCCACTCTTATATGCTGTTATGTTTCCTGCAATATCAACTGACACAACATCATCATTGTCATACGACCATTTTACATTCTGCCCTGTTGTGTCAATATCAGAATATGCAATGCTTAACTTGTCCCTGTCTCCTGCATTTAAGCTTAACTTTGTCTTGTCAAACCGTATCTTACTCTTTTCTTTATATGACAGACTTGAAGGCAATGTGTAGCTTATCTTTCCCTCTGCTGTCTCATACGCAATAACAGACTGTCCCGATACATAACCGAGCGTGAGGTTTCTCACAACGCTTTTTCCGCTGAACACCGTTTTCACAATCCGGTTATTCGCTTTTCCTGATGCGACTTTTAAACCCGTCTGCATACCCTCACTCTCGTTTTCATTGTCCTGTACCACTGTCGCCGCTTTTGCACTTTTGCCATACTGATATTGCGGTGTCCCTGTAAACACCATGGCAGATGCAGCTATAATGGAAATCACACGCCATATTCGACAACAGAAAGTGAACCAAAAAGGTACACTAATAATCTTCACAAAACCCTCCCCGCAATCTCCTTCCCCGAAACCGTTCCGGCAAGTCCACCTACTCCGGTTTCTTTGAGCGACTCATCCATCTTGTCGCCTACATAAGCCATCGCATCTATAACCTCATCAACGGGAATCCTGCTTTTTATGCCAGCCGATGCCATCTGGGAGCTTGATACTGCATTTACCGCACCGACAACATTTCTTTTTACACATGGCACTTCAACAAGTCCTGCGACCGGGTCACAGACAAGTCCTAAAAGATTTTTAAGTGCCATTGCCACGCTGTCTGCTATCTGCTGTTCATTGCCGCCCTGAAGATATGTGAGTGCTCCTGCTGCCATTGCACTTGCCGAGCCTATCTCCGCCTGACATCCTCCTCTCGCTCCGCTTATCGATGCTCTCCTAGCTATGACCTCTCCTATACCTGCCGCCACATAGAGAGCCTTTATTATCTTTTCATCTGCTTCTTTTTTTGCTTTTGTGTCTTTGTCCTTCTGTTCTGCATTATCAGTCGTTATGTTATTTGATTTATTATCTCCATAATCGGTAGTTATGTTGTTTTCTGCATTATCTTCCACATTTATATTTTGTAAAATCATCCTCTCATAGTAAGGCACGAGGATTGCAGGCATAACACCACACGCACCCGCTGTCGGGGCAGCTACTATCCTTTTCATACAGGCATTTGACTCTCCCATCTTAAGTGCCTCCGTGATAACTTTTCCCATAAAATCACCACAGAGACATTCGTGTGTCTTTATATATTCTTCCATCTTTTTGCCGTCACCGCCGCTTAGTCCGCTCGCTGATTTTATACTGCCGTCATATCCCTTAGCCGCCTGATACATTGCATCCCACAATTCTCTCATCTTTTGGGCAGACTCGTTCTCATCCACATTCCTGTCTGACATATCATCCTCAAGGATAACTCTCCAAAACTCCATGCCATCACTCTCACACTTATCTAATATCTCTTTTATCGAACCAAACATATAGTCCCTCCTCTCACTCCATAATATTTACATAAGTAACCTTTATCACACCCTCAAGATGTTCAAGCCATTTAATAGACTCTTCCGGTATCTGCTGGTCTGTCTCTAGCACCATAACCGCATAACCCCCTCTTTTATCCCTGAAAAGCTGCATTGTCGCAATGTTTACACACTTATGTGAAAGCATTGATGTTACCTCAGCGACATGACCCGGCTGGTCTATGTTGTGAACGATAAGTGTCGGTTTTTCCGCTGAAAAGTTTACATCTATACCGTCTATCTTATTTACCATTATCCTTCCACCGCCGAGTGACGATGCCTGAACGCTTAATTTTCGGTCATTTTTTCCGACCATTTCTATAAGTGCAGTGTTCGGGTGTGCATTTCTTATGTCCGCATTGTAAAATTCAAACTCTATGCCTGCCGCCTTAGCAAGTTCAAAACTTTCAGGTATCCGCATATCGTCAGGATGCATATCAAGTATGCCTGCGATAAGTGCCCTGTCTGTTCCATGACCTTTTCCCGTTTGTGCAAATGAACCGTAAAGTCCTATCTTTACTTTGCATGGCTCGTCCTTTAAAAGATGTCTTGCGACATAACCTATTCTTACTGCTCCCGCTGTGTGCGAGCTGCTCGGTCCGACCATGACAGGTCCTAATATATCAAATAAGTTCATTTTTCTTCTCCTTTTATTTTATAGATAACTACGAAACTGATATACTTTGTGTTAATTGCAATGATATCATCGCAATTTTATCAAGGTTTACGACAGTTTCGCAATTTTTTTATGAAAAAAGGAGCAAACATATATTGTATATGTTTACCCCTTTGTAAATCTTTTATGACTTTTTTAGTTGTTTACACCGTGATGTACTGCATCTGTGCTGGCTGTTATAGGCAGGAACACATATCCGTGCTTTTTGCCGTATTTTATCATTTTGTCCAATGCATTTATTGTCTTGTCGTTTCCGTAAAAATCATGCATGAGTACGACATTTCCTCTACCTTTACAAAGTTCGCTGGTAACATTATGGAAAGTCTGCTGCGGATTTCTTGCTCCACCTGCATCTTCGCTATCGACATTCCAGTCAAAGTAATGATAACCCCAGCCGTCAAGCTTCTTTGTAAGTCTTGTCATGATGCCTTTATTGTATCTGCTGACTGTATTTGAACTTCCACCCGGAAATCTTGATACGGTGCACCATACTCCAAATTTCTTAAAGAAAAGATTGCGGAGTTTGTCAAGGTTTCCTTTATAAACTTTTTCAGATTTGTATATCTCATAATATTTATGTTTATATCCGTGTAAAGCAAGTGTGTGTCCCTCGTCTATAACTCTCTTTGTAAACTTAAAGTCATAGCTTGCAGGACGAAGTTCAAAGAATGTTGCTTTTACATGATTTTTCTTGAGGATATTTAATACTTTCGGTGTCGTGTAGCTGTTTGGACCATCATCAAATGTAAGATATACTATATTCTTTGGTCTTTTTTTAACTGTTATCTTTGATACATATGTCCTTTTGCCATCATTTCCTTTTATGATAACATTTCCTCGTTTTTTTGCAACTATTTTTCCTTTTTTGTTTATTGTTGCGATTTTTTTGTTTGTAGAACTCCACTTGACATTTTTAGCTTTTACCTTAGTGCTGAACTGTATGTCTAAATGTTCACCCGTAAGCATTGTAAATTTAGGATAAACCATTCCATGTTTCGCTACCTTTATCTGATAATGTATGACTTCTTTATCACTTTTCATAGTAATGGTTGTTTTTCCACGCTTAACACCATGTACTACTCCATTTTTTGTGACTGTCGCAATTTTTTTATCTGCTGAACTAAACTCAGCATCTTTGACTTTGTCAGGCAGTGATTTTGCTTCACTAAGAACAAGTTTTACCGCCTCTTTTTTCTTTACGACATTTTCCTTTGCATTAACAGTTTCACCGCTTTTTTTTGCCTCATCCTTTTTTCCTCCACAGGCACTACAGCTTACTGCTGTTGCAAACAATACCCCAAATAAAATACCCTGAACATATTTTCTCTTCATTAGTCTCATTCCTCACTATCCCTATTTTTATTATCAGACTTATGTAAGACCAGCTATTGCCAAATGCTATAAAATCTGATAAAACACAGATATTTATGTCATATTTTATCAATGCCATGCTTTTTATTGCCATATTTGACACTGTAAAAGCATAATCCACTACATTGTAAAATCGTGGTTTATGACATTGTAAAAGGGCAAACACATCTATGTTTGCCCTTATGGTTTTCACATAAGCAATATAATCATAACAAATTAAAAATATAAGTCAAGGAAAAAAGTATTGCTTTTTGATTAAGAAATTGTTACATTTGCCAGCGTGCCACCTTTGCCTTGTCCGCCTCCATCTGGTTTTTCAGTTCGTCAAGTCCCGGAAATTTCTTTTCCGGTCTTATACGCTCATAAAATTCAACCATTATCTTTTTTCCGTATATATCCCTGTCAAAATCAAGCAGGCAGGTTTCCACACCTATGTCATATCTGCCGATAGTAGGTTTTCTTCCTATGTTTGTCACGCCTTTATAGACCATGTCATCACCTTCAATCATTACCTTTGACGCATATACTCCTGACGGCAGGAGCAGTTTTGATTTTTCCGGTATAATATTTGCTGTCGGCATATTCATTGTTCTTCCGAGTGCATTGCCATGAATAACAGTCCCCTCTATAAAATAACTGCGTCCGAGAAGCTCGTTTGCACGCACCACATCTCCGTCCTCAAGTTTTTTTCTGACAAGCGTGCTGCTTATTATCTCATTGTCAGACTCAAGCTTATGAAATATCTTTATGTCATAATCGTATATAGAAGCATATTTTTTTAACATTCCGACATTGCCCTCACGTTTTCTTCCAAAACGAAAATCTTCACCGACACATATATATTTCACATCAAGTTTTTCTACAAGAAATTTTTCTATAAACTCCTCAGGAGCCATGTTTTTTGTGTGCTCATTAAATGGAAATATAACCTCTCTTGCAATTCCTATTTCCTCTAATACTTTGTTTTTTTCATCCTGTGAATATATATATTTCTGAGGTGTATCTGACATTTCAAATGTAAATACGGTCGGTACAAGATCTTTTCTCTCTGATATTCCGTTAAGCAAAAGGCGGTGACCTCTGTGCACACCGTCAAACTTTCCAAGTGATACCGCACTGTTTTTTACTTTTATATCCAAACCTTTTAGGATTTCCATTTTTCTTCTGCCTCCTTGAAAACTAAAACATTTTAAACACTTTAAAATCATTTTCATTTTTCTGATATACTGCCTTAAAATTGTTATTTTCATCGTAGACAAGTATTTTTTCATCCTGTTTTATCCCGGATACATCCTGCTTAAAATCTTTTGCCTTTAAAGTATTTCCATTTTGCAAATACCTTATCCCGTCACCTGCCACATTTACCTTAGAATAATCAAATAGCGAGTCAACGCTATAAACTTTCTCCCTGAATATCTCTGGCTTTTCTTTTGACAGAATTTCTATGTCATTCAATGTAAGTGCATCTTCTATCTTAAAAACTGACACTCTTGTCCTCATAAGTTTTTCCATTGTGGCACAGACACCTAGTTTCTTCCCTATATCATGACAGAGTGTTCGTATATATGTTCCCTTTGAACAGGTAACATCCATTGTAAATATTTTTTCTTCAAGATTTATATCAACAATGTCTATCTCTGATATTGTTATCTTTCTCGGTTTTCTCTCAACGGTCTTTCCCTCTCTCGCAAGTTCATACAGCTTTTTGCCATTGATTTTTAAAGCCGAATACATAGGCGGTATCTGCTCCGTCTCACCGACAAAAGACTTTACACAATCTCTTAACTGCTCCTCAGTAATCATATCAGTATCACATTCATTTAAAACTGTTCCTGTCATGTCCTGTGTGTCAGTCTCAACTCCGAGCCTGCACACTGCTCTGTACGATTTATCTTTGTCCGTAAGCAGTTCGCAGACCTTTGTTGCCTTACCGCAGCATACCGGAAGCACACCTGTTGCCTCCGGGTCAAGTGTGCCTGTATGACCTATCTTTTTCTGTCTTAATATCCCCCTGAGTTTTGCAACAACATCATGAGAAGTAAAACCTGCTTCTTTATATACATTAATTATTCCGTCCAAATTCCGCTTTCCATCCTTTATATTTTTATAACTGCTATTATCATCTCTCATAAACAGTCTCTTTATTTATTGAACATCTGACTTTCAATATGACCTGTTATATTATTTACAACATCATGTGCAGAGCCACGCATTGTAAAGCCTGCCGCTTTTACATGACCGCCGCCGCCAAAAAATGATGCTATCTTACTTACATCTATATAATTGTTTGACCTTAAACTTACTTTGTATTCCTGGTCGCCTATCTCGTGTAAAAGTATTGCAACTTCAACACCCTGTGTTATGCGAAGCTGGTCAATTATTCCCTCTATATCCTCTGTTTTAGCTTCATAAAACTCCATCATTCTTCTGGTGATAGTCGCCACTATACACTTTCCATCCATAACACGCATACTCGCAAGAAGCGTTCTTCCAAGAAGCTGTGTCTGTGTATAAGTCCTCTGGAGAAAACACTCATCAATATATTTCCAAAAAGGAATACCTGTTTCTATAAGTTTGCCGGCTATCTCCATCGTCTTTTTTGATGTATTTGAATACCTGAACACCCCCGTGTCAAATATTATTCCTATGTATAAAGCTCTCGCAATCTCAAATTCCAGCTTTTTGTCATTTTCAAGCGACAAAATGGCATCTGTAATATTTGCCTTATTTAGTGAATTTGAGAACTTTTCATCCTCAGACATAAGACAATACAACACTTCACAGGTTGAACTTGCATCCGCTTCAACGATATTTACTCCCGCATAGCATCTGTTGCTTATATGATGGTCTATGCACATTGTACTTTTGGCATTATAAAATGCTTTCTGTGCATCACCAAGTCTGTCGGGCGAGCTGCAGTCAAGTGCTATAAAAAGGTCAAATTTATCCTGCGGCACACTGTTTGAGAATATATCTTTCTTATCATCCATAAACTGAAATACTTCCGGAACAGTTTCTATATAAACACATACATTTTTTTCAGGATAAAATCTTTTAATATATCTCTGTAATGCAACGCACGCACCGATACAGTCACCGTCAGGTCTTACATGACCTGCTATTATTATCTTTTTCGCTTCGTCAATAGCCTTATTTAATTCATTCATTTGTCATATCCCCTTTTCTTCCCGATTTGCAAAAAAGAGCAAAACCAGCGTTTTGCTCTTTTTACGCCCTCATATCAGAGCAAAAACTTAAAATTATTTTTCATTTTCAGACTCTTTTTCTATGAGTTCATCAATTTTCTTTGACATATTTACACCGTATTCAATAGAATCATCTATAAAAAATGTAAGCTCCGGCGTGTTGCGAAGGTTTAATGATTTGGCAAGGAGCGAACGTATATGTGATGCGGCACTTGCAAGCCCTTTTTTTGTTTTCTCCTTATCTTCATCATTTCCAAGAACACTCACAAAAACCTTTGCAAATTTCAGATCCGGTGTCACATCCACTGACACAACAGATGTCATAGGATGTATTCTCGGGTCTTTGATGTCTCTTGAAATAATCTTACTTAGCTCTCTTTGAACTTCTCCATTCATACGAGAATATTTTATACTGTTTTTTCTCATATAAATCATCCCCCTATTCTTTTTTAATGTACTCTCAAAATTCTTCGTTCAGAAGATTCTGAGAGTACATTTATATTGTATGAAACATAAACATTGCTGTCAAATCATAGGTATTGCCTTATAACAATCTCTTAGCTTCTAGGAACTTCCACCATGATATATGCTTCTACCTGGTCCTCTACCTTGATATCGTTAAATCCTTCAAATACAAGACCACATTCATATCCGGCAGCAACTTCTTTAACATCATCTTTAAATCTCTTAAGCGATGCAAGCTCACCCTCGAATATCTGCTCGCCCTCACGGCTTATTCTTACCTTACAATTTCTCTCAATCTTTCCGTCAAGTACATAAGAACCTGCGATCATTCCGACACCTGATGCCTTGAATGTCTGTCTTACTTCTGCATGACCGATTACTTTTTCCTCATATTCAGGATCAAGCATACCCTTCATTGCTGCCTCGATGTCTTCGATAGCATTATAGATTACCCTGTAAAGTCTTACATCTACTTTTTCTCTGTCTGCTATCTCTTTTGCTGTATTGTCAGGTCTTACATTAAATCCGATGATTATCGCATTTGACGCACTTGCAAGAGATACATCCGACTCATTGATAGCTCCAACTGCCCCGTGGATTATCCTTACGGCAACCTCATCATTGCTGAGTTTAAGAAGACTCTGTTTAACTGCTTCAACTGAACCCTGCACATCAGCCTTAACGATAAGGTTAAGCTCTTTGATATTTCCTGCCTGTATCTGAGAGAACAATCCGTCAAGTGTAAGTTTTGACTTGGTATCATCAAGTAGTTTTTCTCTTCCCTGTTCAATATATACCTCGGCAATGTTTCTTGCTTCTTTATCGCTGTCTGTCGCCATAAATATCTCGCCTGCATCAGGAACATCATGAAGTCCCAATATCTCAACAGGTGTTGATGGAAGTGCAGTCTTAACTCTCTTACCCTGGTCATCCATCATGGCTCTTATCTTACCATATGCAGCACCAACTGCGATATTGTCTCCGACATGGAGTGTACCCTTCTGGACAAGTACAGTTGCAACAGGTCCGCGTCCTTTATCAAGCTGTGCCTCGATAACGACACCTCTTGCTTTTCTGTTTGGATTTGCCTTAAGCTCAAGCACTTCGGCAGTAAGGATTATCATTTCAAGAAGCTGGTCGATACCCTCTTTTGTGTGGGCTGAAACAGGTACGAATACCGTATCGCCACCCCAGTCCTCTGCGATAAGACCATGCTCTGTAAGCTCCTGCTTAACTCTCTCGATATTTGCACTAGGCTTATCAATCTTGTTTACTGCAACGATTATTTCTACACCTGCTGCCTTAGCATGGCTGATAGCCTCTATAGTCTGTGGCATAACACCATCATCAGCCGCTACTACAAGTATAGCTATATCTGTTGACTGTGCACCACGCATACGCATTGAAGTAAATGCTTCATGTCCCGGTGTATCGAGGAATGTTATCTTCTCACCGTTTATCTCTGTCACATAGGCACCGATATGCTGTGTGATTCCGCCTGCTTCTCTTGATGTTACACTTGTTTCCCTGATTGCATCAAGAAGTGATGTTTTACCGTGGTCTACATGACCCATTACACATACTACAGGAGGACGCTTAACCATAAGGCTCTCGTCTTCTTCATCTTCTTTAAGTATCTCTGCTATCTTGTCAACCTTTTCTTCCATCTCAGCGATACAGTTATACTCAAGAGCGATTTCCTCTGCCTCCTCAAATGTTATCTCGTGGTTGAGTGTTACCACCTGACCGCGCATGAAAAGATTTTTGATAACAGTTGACGGTGTTACTTTCATTATATCTGAAAGTTCTTTGATAGTCATCTTTTCAGGAAGTGTAATAGTACGGATTCCATCTTCCGGCTCCTGTGGCTTTGCTATAGGTTCAGGCTTGATGAAAGCACCCTTACGATTTGGATCCTTTTTCTTCTTTCTGCCCTGCGTAAACATCTCTTCATCATCCATATCTCTGTCACGCTCTCTGCCATGTCTTTGTTTTGCACTTCTTGAATCCTTGTTTGCTCTCTGCTGTCTTGACTGCTTAACCTCAGATTTCATCGAATCCATAGGCATTGCAGGACCTCTTGAAAATCCGCCGCCGTTTCCGTTTCTATTTCTGTTGTCTCTGTTTCCACCGTTTCTGTTGTCACGATTTCCATTTCTGTTGTCTCTGTTTCCACCATTTCTGTTGTCACGGTTTCCGTTTCTGTTATCTCTGTTTCCACCGTTTCTGTTGTCGCGGTTTCCGTTTCTGTTATCTCTGTTTCCACCGTTTCTGTTGTCGCGGTCATCCCTGTTTCCACCGTTTCTATTGTCACGGTCATCCCTGTTTCCACCGTTTCTGTTATCACGGTCATCTCTGTTTCCACCGTTTCTGTTATCACGATTTCCGTTATTTCTGTTTTCTTTGTTGTCTCTCTTTGTTTCTTTCTTAGTTTCCTGAGACTTTATTTCCTTTTCTGTTTCTGCTTCTTTCTTAGTTATATCTTTCTTTTCTTCAGCTTTCACAGTTTCCTCTTTTCCCTTTTTCTCTGTTTCCTTTGTCTCTTTTTCCGGCTTTGTCTCCTCAGCTTTTTCAATCTTCTTTTCAGTTTCAACAGCCGTCTTTTCTTTTATTTCTTCCTTTTCTGCCTTAGCTTCTTTTACTTCCTCTTTGACCTCAGCTTTTTTTACCTCTTTAGTCTCTTTCTCAGGCTCAGCTTTCTTTGCTGCTTTTGTTTCTTCCTTAACAGCCTTAGCCTCATCAGCTTTTTTTGAAGTTTCTGCTTTTGCTTCAGCTTTCTTTGGCTGTTCTTTTTTCTTTGCACTTTCTTTCTTTTTAGAATCTGATAAATGCTCTTTTGCGTGTTTTAACAAAAATCCTATAGCATCATCCTCTATAACACTCTGAGAGCCTTTAACCTCAAATCCGTTTTCCTGCAATAATGTAACAACATCTTTATTCTGTAAATTCGGAAACTGTCGCTGCATACTGCTGACAATTTCGTATATCTTCATTTTAGCCATATATTACCAAAACCTCCTAGTCTATATCCATTTTTTTCATAATTGCCTGTGCCAGACCACTATCAGTCACCGCCAGAGATGCCCGAAATGTTTTACCTGTTGCTTTTCCGAGTTCATCTTTCGTCCAACATTCTTTAATCGGCACATGATAAAACTCACACATATTTCTGAATTTTTTTTTGGTATTGTCAGATGCCTCCGCTGATACTATAACCAAAGATGCCATGCCTGACTTAACGGCATTTTCAGTCATAAATTCACCGCTTGCAATCTTTCCTGCTTTTGTCGCAAGACCTATCATACCAAGAGCCTTATCAACTTTCACCTTTAATCATCTCCTTTTCAAGTTCCTGATATATGTCCTTTGGAATCGGTGTCTTTAATGAGCGTTCTAAGGATTTTTTCTTAACCGCCTGCTTTAAACATTCAGTTGAATTACATATATATGCACCCCTGCCATTTTTCTTTCCGGTAAAATCAACTGTTATCTCACCCTCCGGTGTTTTTATAACTCTAATAAGTTCTTTTTTGTCTTTTTTGTCGCCACAGCCTATACACTGGCGTGTTGGCGTTTTCTTTCCGGCTAATGTATTACCCTTACCCAATTCTGACACCTCCTAAGTGTAACAATTATTCACATTTTATGTCTATCTTGTAACCTGTAAGTTTTGCTGCAAGTCTTGCATTCTGTCCCTCTTTGCCTATGGCAAGTGATAACTGATCCTGTGGAACAACGACGCTTGCAGTCTTTTCTTCCTCGTCTACATCAACAGATATGACCTTTGAAGGACTAAGTGCATTTTCTATAAGCACTGCCGGAGAATCACTCCAGTTGATAATATCTATCTTCTCACCACGAAGCTCCTCGACGATAGCATTAACTCTGCTTCCGTTTATACCTACACACGCTCCTATGGCATCTACATTAGGGTTGTCTGTTGAGACAGCCATCTTTGTACGCGAACCTGCTTCTCTTGCAATGCTTCTTATCTCGACTGTTCCATCCTGTATCTCTGTTACTTCTTCTTCAAAAAGTCTCTTTACAAACTCAGGATGTGAACGCGAAACCGTAATCCTAGGTCCCTTTGTCGTATCCTTAACTTCAACGACATAAAGCTTGATATGTTCTGTCGGTTTGAAATGCTCGCCCTTGACCTGCTCACTCTCCATAAGGATGGCATCTACTTTTCCAAGATTTACACATATATTTTTTCCACTGTATCTCTGAACGATACCTGTGATAACCTCCCTCTCTTTTTCAAGATACTGAACATAGAGTACCTTTCTTTCTTCTTCCCTTATCTTCTGAACAACAACCTGCTTTGCTTTCTGTGCTGCAATTCTTCCGAAATTTTTAGGTGTGACCTCAACTTCAACGGTATCACCTATCTCAGTCTTGTCATGGACTAAGATTGCTTCCGTGATACCCATCTGTGTAGCTTCATCTTCAAGATCATCATCATCGACAACTTCTTTTATGGCAAATACCTTTACCTCACCCGTCTCTCTGTTGACATTTACCCTGATATTCTCTGATTTGCCAAACTGGTTTTTACAGGCAGCGAGAAGCGAATTTTCTATTGCTTCGAGAATAACTTCTTTACTTATCTGTTTTTCCTTTTCAATTATATCTAATGCCTCGATCAATTCAGACTTATCTGATTTTGTAGTTTTTTTAGCAGCCATTTTTGCCTCCTTATTCTTTATCATTTTAAAAATCTATTGTCAGTTTTACAGTTGAAATATCTTTTCTGTTTATAACATATTCGTTTGCAAAATCTGTTTCAAGAGTTATCGTGTCCTTGTCAAACTCTTTGAGCATACCTGTTATCTGCTTAACAGACATCTCTTTGCCGTTTCTTGGATTTGGAATCTTAACTGCTTTATAAAATTTCACATCCACATCTTCACCGATGCTTCTCTTAAAATCTTTTTCTTTCTTAAGCTGTCTTCCAAGTCCCGGTGAACTCACCTCAAGTATATATGCATCCGGAATGAAATCCTGTTCATCCATAATATCACTCCATGCACGGTTTACAAGTTCACAATCATCAAGCGTTATACCGCCCTCTTTGTCAACATAAGCACGCAGATACCAGTTTCCTGCCTCTTTTACATACTCTACATCGACCAGTTCAAAATTATTCTCTGTCATGATAGGTTCGAGAATTTTCTCTGTCCGTGTTTCATATTCTTCGCGTTTTGTCAAGCACATAACCTCTTTTCCACAAAATTAAAGAGTGGACTTGGCAGCCCACTCTAAGTATAATTACTTATTAACAATAAGATTTTATCACAAATTTCCATAATATGCAAGTGCTTTTTGGTCGATTTGCCTATATTTCTGGTATTTTTACATCAAAATGATATATTTTCCATATTTTAATCAAAGGACTGACTGCCATTTCTCAGATTTAAACAGCATAGCATTATCTCATACTTTGACATTTATTCCGACTGATATTCCTGCTGAAATAACAATCCTCGTCTCAAAACCATTCTTGAACAAATTATCTTCCGCTGCCCTTGCATCAGCATACTTTTCATATCTGCCGTGACATACACTGTAAAGTCGGCCGCTCTTTTCAACAAAACAGTCAAAGCCGAGTTTCTGGACATTTTTTGCAAGTTTGTCGGCATTTTCATAATGTCTGAACAGCCCCATCTGTACCGAAAATCTCTCAGAAACGCTGCTTAAATCAGCAGCAGTTCCAATATCTGCTCTATCTTTTTCAGCTTTGAACCCGACAGCAGTTTCGTCTTTTACAGCAGTTTTATTTCTATTCAGAGCGATTGCTGTTTTGCTCTCTGACATCATTGAAACTCCCGTTCCTGCTGCCCCCGACACCGTTCTTACGATGGCATCCGCTATTCCTCCTGCTATCTCATCGTTTTTTTCATCAAACAGCCTGTTATCCGCATCAGTATTTATAAATCCCGTTTCAATAAGCACCGCAGGCATCCTTGTTCCTCTGAGTACCGCAAGATTTGGTCTTTCGATTATACCAAGATCTTTAAATCCCACATTTACAAGTTCTTTATTTATATTTTGTGCCATAACAAGCGGTATTCCCTCTGCTGAATACACAAGCGTCTGAATGCCTGAATATGTATCAGGCATCGGGCTTGAATTTCTGTGAAATGATACAAAATAGTCGGCATCACTCCTGTTTGCGATACCTGCCTTCTGGTTTGGACTCTGGTAAATATCTTCCGTTCTCGTATAAATAACATTCACACCTCTGTCCTCAAGTTCCTGACCAACCTTGAGCGTCAGACTAAGATTGTCATCTTTTTCTTTTCTTCCGTTAAACATCGCTCCATTGTCAAAACCTCCGTGACCGGCATCAAGCATTACTGTAGCCAATTTTTCCACCTCAAAAACTTTTTGTATCTATTATATTCATGTATGGGTGATAATTGATAAAATTATTTTTTTAATATTTAAAATTTAAGGCAATAAACTTGACAAGAGCAGGAGAATACCTTCTCCCGCTCTTAATTTGCAAATTTTTTAATTCAATTTTTTCTTTTAAGCCATACTTTTTTGCATACTTTAAAATCTTAGTTTACACTTTAATTTTTCTTAAATTCAAGAAGCTCAAGCCCCTCATTATCCTCTAATACCATTCTTATCATCCACTCATTTACAAATAGTAATAAAGGATTTCCTTTCATGTCCTTTACGGCTTTAACATTGTTCATCCGCTTAAGTTTTGTCACATCTGTTGACGGGTCACCTACCCATCTGATGTATTCATAAGGAAGTGCTTCAAGGCGTATCTCACATCCGTATTCATTTTCAAGACGGTATTTAAGCACATCAAACTGAAGCACACCTACAACACCTACGATTATCTCTGACATTCCCGCCGAAAACTCTTGGAAAATCTGTATCGCACCCTCCTGTGCTATCTGGGTTATACCTTTTACAAACTGCTTACGCTTCATGGAATTAAGCTGTATAACCCTGCAGAAATGCTCCGGTGCAAATGTAGGTATTCCTTCATATTCATACTTATGTCCAGGCATCGTTATCGTATCACCGATAGAAAATATACCAGGGTCGAATACACCGATAACATCACCGGCATACGCTTCCTGTATGACCTGTCTGTCCTGTGCCATTATCTGCTGCGGCTGTGAAAGTTTGAGTTTTCTTCCACTCTGGACATGATAAACATCTTTATCTGCGTTGAACTTGCCTGAGCAGATACGCATAAATGCTATTCTGTCTCTGTGTGCCTTGTTCATATTTGCCTGTATCTTAAATACAAACGCTGAAAACGGCTCCGATACCGGGTCGATAAGCCCCTCATCTGACATTCGCGGAAGTGGTGATGATGTCATTTCGAGGAAATATTTAAGGAAAATTTCTATACCAAAAGTATTTAATGCAGAACCGAAAAATACAGGTGAGAGTTCTCCCTTGCTTACTTTCTCCATATCAAGCTCATCACTTGCACCGTCAAGAAGTTCAATCTCATCAACAAGCTGGTCATAGAGATTGTCCGGAACAATCTTTCGTAACTCGGGGTCATCAATCGCATAATCTGTTTCTGCCGCTGATTTTGCACCGCCTGTTGAAACAGCTTCAAAAGTCCTGACTGTCTTTGCTTTTCTGTCAAATATTCCTTTAAACTCCTTACCTGAACCGATAGGCCAGTTTATCGGGCATGTTCTTATTCCGAGAACGGTTTCTATATCATCGAGAAGTTCAAACGAATCTTTTGCGTCTCTGTCCATCTTGTTTATAAATGTAAAGATAGGGATATGACGCATAACACATACCTTGAAAAGTTTTATCGTCTGTGCCTCAACACCCTTTGATGCATCAATAACCATCACGGCTGAATCTGCCGCCATAAGCGTTCTGTAAGTATCCTCCGAGAAATCCTGGTGTCCCGGTGTATCAAGGATATTTATGCAAAATCCATCATAATTAAACTGCATAACTGAAGAAGTAACAGAGATACCACGCTCTTTCTCAATCTCCATCCAGTCCGATACGGCATATTTTGAATTTGCTTTTCCCTTAACCGAGCCTGCCGTATTTATGGCTCCTCCATAAAGAAGAAACTTCTCAGTAAGAGTTGTTTTACCTGCATCAGGATGAGAAATAATCGCAAAAGTTCGTCTTTTCTCAATTTCTGATTTTATATTATCAGCCATCATAACCTCTTTTCCACAAAAAATTACAGCTCACATATTTTATGTGTGAACCGTAATTTTTAATCATTTTTTATTTATCTGCTCTCTATAAGATGAACGCTTTTGCGTTCATCATTTCATAATCAAGCTTATATCTTTACATTGAAGTTTCGCTAGAAACTTCTAAGATGAACGCTTTTGCGTTCATCATTTCATCTGTTTTATATAAGCTTCATAACCTATCTTGCCAAGTTTCTCGTCTTTTGCAACTACCTGGTCTTTAAGTTCTTCCTTATAATTTGCAAGTTTCTCTCTAAGCTCCTTATCAGAGATAGAAAGCATCTTTGCTGCAAGAATAGCTGCATTTGCTGCTCCGTTTATAGCCACTGTCGCAACAGGTATTCCTGAAGGCATCTGTACGATCGAATAAAGCGAGTCAACTCCACCAAGTGACTTCGTATGGATAGGAACTCCTATTACCGGAAGCGGGAACATTGCTGCACACATACCGGGAAGATGAGCTGCTCCACCTGCACCTGCTATGATAACCTCAATGCCTTTGCTCTCTGCACTCTTTGCATACTCGACAAATACATCCGGTTCTCTGTGTGCTGATATTACTTTCATCTCATAGTCAATACCAAACTTTTCAAGCATCGCTGCTGCCTTTGACATAACCGGTAAATCTGAATCGCTTCCCATTAAGATACTTACTTTAGCCATTTTGTATTTCCTCCATTGTTTAAAATATTATAATGCTGGGGGCAAAAGGTGCTCTGCCCTTAACTGATGCCACAAATTGCTCCATTGCTAAACAACTTGAGCAATCCTGTATATTTACAATCAAATCTGATTTCTGTCTGCTTTAAAGCAGAAACTCTGACAAAATATAATTACTTAAATCAATTCCTTTATCTGTCAGATAAATTCTATCACTATTATCATTTTCAGACAATAGGTTATTTTTTATAAATTTATCTATCACATCACCGTAAATTTCATCAATACTGTAATTAAACCTGTTCTTAAACTCTGTTTTTGACACACCGATGCACTTCCTAAGACCGACAAACATAAATTCTTCCATCTTTGCTTTTTCTGTCAGCTTCTCATAACTTTCAACTTTACTTTTTATTTCCGTATCAAAATCACAGCCAACCGTGGAAGTTTTCATCCTGTTTTTTCCATTTTCTTTGTCTGAAACTATCGCATCACAAGAAAATATATTCAATTCGTTTACTTTATCAGAACACATAACATCCTGATATTTCTTCATTTCTGGGAAGTTTGAAAATCTCGCTCCCTCAAAATATGATGAGGCACCAAGCCCTATACCGATATAATCGTCAAGATTCCAATAGACGAGATTATGCTTACATTCCCTGTCTTTTTTGCAATAGTTTGATATTTCATATCGGCGGTACCCGTTTTCTTCAAGGAATTTTTTTGTATAAGAATACATCTGCCTGTCTGTATCTTCATCAGCAATATCAAGAACACCATCCTCATACATCTTATAAAAGACCGTTCCCGGCTCGATTATAAGACTATATGAAGAAATATGTTCCGGCTTCAATGACACAACACGCTCAAGAGTTTTTCTGTAACTCTCGAAACTCTGCTTAGGAATGTCACTCATTAAATCTATATTTATATTATCGAAATCAGCACCCCTGAGCAGATGATAACTCTCAAGAAATTCCTCGTAGGTATGAATTCTCCCAAGAAGTTTAAGTTCCTTGTCAACTGTGCTCTGAAGTCCGAGACTCACCCTGTTCACACCCATCTTTTTGATTGCATTTATCTTTTCATTGTCAAGAGTTCCCGGATTTGCTTCTATCGTAAACTCTGCATTATCGTCAATATCAAACTGCCTTATAATATCTCCAAGCCGTTCAAGTTCCGATGCCGAAAGGCAGGTTGGCGTACCGCCGCCGACAAAAACAGTCTTAATCCTGTATCTGCCTGAAAGTTTATTTTTCCAAAAAATACTCTCCCTGTAAAGGGCATCAAGGTATTTTCTTTTCGTATCATCATCAGAACTAAACGAAAGAAAATCACAGTAATTACATTTTTTCACGCAAAACGGGATATGGACATATAACGCAATATCTTTTTGCATTTACAAATACCTACCCTTTTATCTTAGTTTTAGATACGATGTTTTACTCCTCATCAAGTTTCAATACACTCATAAATGCCTGCTGCGGGATTTCTACATTTCCAAACTGGCGCATCCTCTTTTTACCTTCTTTCTGTTTTTCAAGAAGTTTTCTCTTTCTGGAAATATCACCACCGTAACATTTGGCAAGTACATCTTTTCTCATTGCCCTTACTGTCTCTCTTGCTATTACTTTTCCTCCGACTGCCGCCTGAATAGGTATTTCAAAAAGCTGTCTCGGTATCTCATTTTTAAGTTTCTCACACATCTTTCTTCCACGCTCGTATGCCGTGTCTGCATGAAGTATAAATGAAAGTGCGTCTATTTCTTCTTTATTTATAAGAATATCAAGTTTTACAAGTTTTGACGGAACATATCCATTCATCTCATAATCAAGCGAAGCATATCCTCTTGAACGGGATTTGAGTGCATCAAAGAAATCGTAAATAATCTCATTGAGCGGCAAGTCATATTTAAGAAGTGCTCTCGACTCCTCCATGTATTCCATTCCAATATAAACTCCTCGTCTTTCCTGACAAAGTGTCATTATCGCACCTACAAACTCCTTAGTAACCATTATCTCTGCTGAAACCATAGGTTCTTCCATATGCTCTATTTCTGACGGGTCAGGAAGATTTGACGGATTTGTAACCTCTATCATTTCACCGTTTGTCTTGTAAACATGATAGATAACACCAGGTGCTGTCGTTACAAGGTCAAGATTGTACTCTCTCTCTAATCTCTCCTGAATTATCTCAAGATGCAAAAGACCAAGAAATCCGCATCTGAAACCAAAACCAAGTGCAATGGATGTCTCAGCTTCAAACTGTAGTGCCGCATCATTTAATTGAAGTTTTTCAAGTGCATCCCTAAGGTCAGGATATTTCGCACCATCAGCCGGATAAAGTCCGCAATAGACCATCGGCTGGACTTTTTTATATCCCGGAAGTGCCTCGTCACAAGGATTTTCTTCAAGCGTGACCGTGTCACCTACTCTTGTATCACTTACATTTTTAAGACTTGCCGTGATATAGCCTACCATACCTGCCGAAAGCTCATCAGACGGAATAAACTGACCCGCTCCAAAAATACCGACCTCGACAACATCTGCTTTTGCCCCTGTTGCCATCATTTTTATCTCGTCACCCTTTTTGACACAGCCGTCAAATATACGGCAGAATATGATAACACCCTTATAAGCATCATATAATGAGTCAAAAATAAGTGCCTTAAGCGGCTTGTCTACATCTCCTGACGGTGCAGGAATCTTCTTAACTATCTGCTCTAAAACTTCATCTATGTTTGTTCCCATCTTTGCGGAGATAAGAGGTGCATCCTCGGCATCAAGACCGATAACATCCTCTATCTCACTCTTAACTCTCTCAGGCTCGGCACTAGGCAGGTCTATCTTATTTATGACAGGCATTATCTCTAGGTCATGGTCAAGTGCAAGATAGCAGTTTGCAAGTGTCTGTGCCTCTATACCCTGTGCCGCATCAACAATAAGTATGGCACCCTCGCAGGCAGCAAGGCTTCTTGAAACCTCATAGTTAAAATCCACATGACCCGGTGTGTCAATAAGATTAAATATATATTCCTCACCGTCTTTTGCCTTATATACGATACGCACTGTCTGTGCCTTTATCGTGATACCACGCTCTCTCTCAAGCTCCATATTGTCAAGAACCTGTGCCTGCATCTCCCTGCTCGTAAGGAGTCCCGTCTTTTCAATGATACGGTCTGCAAGCGTAGATTTACCGTGGTCTATATGTGCTACGATACAAAAATTTCTGATATTGGACTGTTTAATTCTCTCCATTGTATTCCTCCGCTGTTTTTTTCCATTGTTTTTTATTGTATCACATACGACGGTTATCAGTCAAAACATTTAGGTTTCCGTAACAGTTCAGTCATAAAAAGATAAGCCTGTTACTACCTGCCGTCTATCAGCACCTGTTACAGTTTAAAAAACATAAACTGTAACAGATTTTGGCAATGCTTCGCATCCTGAATTGCCAAAATCCTTACACGATATCCTTACACGATACTTTCTTCTTACGATATTTTCGGTTCCGAAAATATCTACCTGCCGTCTATCAGCACCTCTTTACCTCTAAACGCAAAACCGTAATGATGAATATTTTCTTCTTTTACTCCTCGTTTGATAAGCTCTACATTATAGTTTTTTTCTTCTATCTGCTTTAATGCCGCTTTTACCGTTTCTTCAAGTGAGTTTTCTTTTCTATGATTTATCACTTTAAATTCTATTACGATGCCCGGCAGTTTTTCATTTGTTTTGTCTATTGGTTCAAGCATTATGTCATATCGACCGTAGCCGCTTTCACGGTTTGAGGTAATGATGTAGTTTTCTGTCTGGTCTACTATAAGACCAAGTACAAAGCCATGGAAAAAGTTTTCCGGTGCTTTTCTTTCTGAATTATGTTTTCCTGAGTCAAATGAACTAAATGTATTCAATGCTACATCATTCATGTACTCATTCATACTTTCTATATCACCACTTATGAGTGCTCTTATAAACTCATTTGTTTCATGCTTTGCGGGACTGAACCATCTGAGTATCATATTTTCAAACATAAGTTGTATCTCAAAATTTGTAAGTGCAAGTTTATATACAACTGCTTTTCTTCGGTCACCTGTAAGCTCATCTGACGATATTACTTTAAGATAGCCGCTCGCAAGCATCAGACTCCACACTGCATCCTCCGAATAATCAAGCTCTGAGAACACTATCTGCTCATCTATCGGCACATCTATCGTTTTTCCCTTAAGAAGCGTTTCCATCATTATTTTTATATATGAACTGCCTGTTTTCACTAAACTGTTTATTAGTCCATTTGAACTTGAATCTGCCCAATAGGTTTTTAAACTCTTAAATTTCAAAAAATTTATTATCGACCACGGATTATAAATATCTTTTTTATCTCCAAAAGTAAATCCGTCATACCATGTTTTCACAATATCCTTTTTGTCTGAAAGTCCCTGTTCATCAAGAGAATTAAACACTTCTTCTTCCGTAAAACCAAATGCTGTCTCATATTGGTTTGATGTGGTAGTAACTACTACAAGATTATTCAAATCTGAGAAAATACTTTCTTTAGATACTCTTGTAATTCCCGTCATTATCGCTCTTTCAAGATATGGATTTGTCTTAAATATTGCATTAAAAAGACTTCTTGTAAATGCTACAAGTTCCTCCCAATATCCATTTACATATGCTTCCTGCATAGGTGTGTCGTATTCATCAAGAAGTATGATTACTTTTTTTCCATAATAACGACTGAGATAGTTTGAAAGATTATTTAAGGCATCTTGAGCTGTTTCATCATCCATACCTACACGAATTGATTTGTATTGCATTTTTTCATTTTCATTATATAAATCACTTTTCACTATATAATCAAACGCATTATATAGATTTATAAGTTCATTTTTTATCTGTTTTACTGCACCCTCATAAGTATTCTGTTTTATTTTTGCAAAACTAAGAAATATTACCGGATATGTCCCCTGCAATTCATGATATTTTTCATCTCTCCAGATATCAAGTCCCTCGAACAAATCCCCTCTGTCCTTATATTTATTTGAGAAGAAACATTTGAGCATATCCATATTTAATGTTTTTCCAAATCGGCGTGGGCGTGTTATAAGTGTAACTATATCGTCATTGTCCCACCACTCTTTTATAAAATTTGTCTTGTCTATATAAAAATTATCTTTTTCCCGTATTGACTCAAAACTCTGATTTCCTATACTTATAACCTTTGCCATATGCACCCCTCCTGTTTATTTTTGGTAGTGTCAAAAACTACCTCTTTTTTTACTCTAAAACCTTTATTTTCGGAGGTTTGCAAATAAACAGAGCAATGACCTCCCCTTTTGGGTATAATGTAAATCACCACAATCAACATAACCAAAGGAGACATTGCTCATGGACATTATACTTTATTTATTAAATTACATCAACTACCAACGCAAAATTATCGGTCAGTTATTGAATTTTATCTGCAGATACATCCCACTTAAGCAGTGGGCTTTTGATGACTCCCATTCACCTAAATATCAAAAATTCAAGGTAGATAAACTTCCTAAAATCATTTCCTGCCAGCAGGACTGGGGTAGAATAGCCTTTCATTTATTATATGAGGTCAAATAGCCCCGCGAATGTGCTCAGATTGAACAAATTTATTTGTTCAATCCTCACTTTACTTTCGCGAGAATAAACAAAAGTTACAGAACAGCGACTGACAGCTCGCTGGCAGGTTTATGAATATATAAAGGAAAGATGGAACTGTTACCGTCCGTCTATCAATACTTGTCACAGTTTAAAAAACATAAACTGTAACAGATTTTGGCAATGCTTCGCATTCTAAATTGCCAAAATCCTCACACGATACATCTTTCTTACGATATTTTCGGTTCCGAAAATATCTACCTGCCATCTATTAAAACTTCTTTACCTTTGAACGCAAAACCATAATGGTGGATATTTTCTTCTTTCACTCCTCGTCTGATTAGTTCTGAATCATAGTTTTTTTCCTCTACCTGTTTTAATGCTGCTGCGACTGTTTCTTCAAGTGAGTTTTCTTTTCTAGGATTTATTACTTTAAATTCTATTATGATACCCGGCAGTTTTTCATTTGTTTTGTCTATCGGCTCTAGCATTATGTCATATCGACCGTAGCCACTTTCACGGTTTGAATTTATGATATATTTTTCCGTCTGGTCTACCATAAGACCTAGTACAAAGCCGTGGTAAAAGTTCTCCGGAGCCTTTTTTTCTGATGTATGCTTTCCTGAGTCAAATGAACTGAAAGTTTTTAGTGCTACATCATTCATATAGTCATTCATACTCTCTATATCACCACTTATAAGTGCCCTTATAAACTCATTTGTTTCCTGCTTTGCAGGACTAAACCATCTGAGTATCATTTTTCTAAACATAAATAATATTTCACGGTTTGTCAAAGCAAGTTCATATTCACATTCACTTTCTCGCATTGCATCCAAAGGCTCTAATGATATAACTTTAAGATACCCGCTCGCAAGCATAAGACTCCACACAGCATCCTCTGAGTAGTCTAGCTCTGAAAATACTATCTGCTCATCTACAATAACATTTATTTTTTCACCACTAATAAGATTTTCTATCATTGTTTTTATATATGGACTTCCTTTTTGAACAAGACTGTTTATTAGTCCATTTGAACTTGAATCTGCCCAATAGGTTTTTAAACTCTTAAATTTCAAAAAATTTATTATCGACCACGGATTATAAATATCTTTTTTATCTCCAAAAGTAAATCCGTCATACCATGTTTTCACAATATCCTTTTTGTCTGAAAGTCCCTGTTCATCAAGAGAATTAAACACTTCTTCTTCCGTAAAACCAAATGCTGTCTCATATTGGTTTGATGTGGTAGTAACTACTACAAGATTATTCAAATCTGAGAAAATACTTTCTTTAGATACTCTTGTAATTCCCGTCATTATCGCTCTTTCAAGATATGGATTTGTCTTAAATATTGCATTAAAAAGACTTCTTGTAAATGCTACAAGTTCCTCCCAATATCCATTTACATATGCTTCCTGCATAGGTGTGTCGTATTCATCAAGAAGTATGATTACTTTTTTTCCATAATAACGACTGAGATAGTTTGAAAGATTATTTAAGGCATCTTGAGCTGTTTCATCATCCATACCTACACGAATTGATTTGTATTGCATTTTTTCATTTTCATTATATAAATCACTTTTCACTATATAATCAAACGCATTATATAGATTTATAAGTTCATTTTTTATCTGTTTTACTGCACCCTCATAAGTATTCTGTTTTATTTTTGCAAAACTAAGAAATATTACCGGATATGTCCCCTGCAATTCATGATATTTTTCATCTCTCCAGATATCAAGTCCCTCGAACAAATCCCCTCTGTCCTTATATTTATTTGAGAAGAAACATTTGAGCATATCCATATTTAATGTTTTTCCAAATCGGCGTGGGCGTGTTATAAGTGTAACTATATCGTCATTGTCCCACCACTCTTTTATAAAATTTGTCTTGTCTATATAAAAATTATCTTTTTCCCGTATTGACTCAAAACTCTGATTTCCTATACTTATAACCTTTGCCATATGCACCCCTCCTGTTTATTTTCGCAATCCAAACTCAGCACTTAACACTATCCAATCAAGTAACTGAGAGGATTGCGAACATCCTCTTTATAAGCTATATATTAACATTGAAGCAGCTTGATGTAAAGCAGTCATTAGAGGCTCCTACACTGCTGCCAATGCCTGCTCTATATCCGCTATAAGGTCAGCTTTATCTTCAAGACCGCATGATATTCTTATAAGTCCTGCCGATATTCCTGCTTCTTTTAACTGCTCGTCATTCATCTGTCTGTGCGTTGATGTTGCAGGGTTAAGACAACAGGTTCTCGCATCGGCAACATGAGTTTCTATGGCTGCGAGTTTAAGATTTTTCATAAATCTCTCTGCTGCCGCTCTGCCGCCTTTTACCTCAAATGATACTACGCCACATCCTCCGTTTGGAAGATACTTCTTAGCAAGCTCATAATATTTATTTGAAGGAAGTGTTGGATAATTTACATATTCTACTTTATCATGCTTTTCAAGGAACTCAGCAACCGCCTGTCCATTTTCAACATGTCTTGGCATACGCACATGAAGTGATTCAAGACCGAGATTTAATATAAATGCACTCTGCGGTGACTGAATACAGCCTAAATCTCTCATAAGCTGTGCCGTACATTTCGTAATAAATGCACCTTCTTTTCCAAATTTCTCGGCATATGTGATTCCATGATATGACTCATCAGGTGTGCAAAGCCCCGGATATTTATCTGCGTGTGCCATCCAGTCAAATTTACCGCTGTCTACGATAGCACCTCCGACTGCCGCACCATGACCGTCCATATATTTTGTTGTGGAATGTGTCACTATGTCTGCTCCCCATTCGATAGGTCTTAAATTAACCGGAGTCGGAAAGGTATTATCAACGATAAGAGGTACTCCATGCTCGTGTGCAGCTTTTGCAAATTTCTCAATATCAAGCACTGTAAGTGCCGGATTTGCTATCGACTCTCCAAATACAACCCGTGTATTTTCCTTAAATGCGGCATTAAGCTCCTCATCGGTACAGTCCGGGTCAACAAATGTAACATCTATTCCCATTTTTTTCATCGTAACCGCAAGCAGATTAAATGTTCCGCCATATATAGAAGATGATGAAACAATATGACTTCCTGCTTCACATATATTAAACATCGCAAAGAAGTTTGCTGCCTGACCTGACGAAGTGAGCATACCTGCCGTGCCGCCCTCAAGTTTTGCTATCTTTGCTGCAACAAGGTCATTTGTAGGATTTTGAAGCCTTGAATAAAAATATCCCTCTGCTTCAAGGTCAAACAACTTACCCATATCTTCACTTGTATCATATTTAAATGTCGTTGACTGATAAATAGGTATCTGTCTTGGTTCTCCGTTTCCGGGTGTATATCCCGCCTGAACACAATTTGTATTAATTGTATAATCTTTCATAATCTTTTTTGCCGCATATATTTATCGACTCTGTCAATTTTTTCTTCGTAACTCTGAGCATGACTTTCTTACCTACGCAAGCCGCACCATATATAAAACAGTAATCATAAATCAACACGGCTCCTCCTGTCCTTTTAATATTCTATAAACACTACAGACTTAGTAGTATTTTAAGCTATTATATCACAAACTCAGAAAAAAGAGTAAAAAAATACATCACCACAATGAGATTTTTCATCCAATGTTAAATCGAACGAAACACATCTTAATTATGGTAATGTATTTTTAATTATTATGGTATGTTTAAAATATCTTTTAAATCAAACGATGTCATATGACGCATATTTCCGTTTCCTGTATCATGTTTTTATATGAATTTCACCTCAAAAGTGTACGGCTTGGTTACATCTTTAAATGAGGACAAAAAATTTTCAACAGCTTCTTTTGCATATCCATCTGATGTTTCTATCATTGTCTTTTCATCAACTTTTTTCCTGCAGTCCTCTTCAGCTCTTTTAAGTGCTTTTGTGGCTGCCTCCAAACTGTCAGACTTTATCCATGAAGTGTCATAAATCTGATAATCAGACCCAATATTTGGTTCTCCTACAACTGCATGAGGCAGTGAAACGCTTATTTTTCTTTTTTTATCATCAATCTTAATTTCTGCTTTTGACATATCTACATACGATTTCACATAACCGGTATATTTGATATAAAACTCTTTATTAAAAAATCCGCTCTTATCTTCCATCTTTACTACACCATCATATATAACTTTTGAAACCGCAAGTTCATTTAATTCATTAAGCTGTCCGCTTATAAAACTCTCAGTAACAACATCACTTAACTTATCCCTGTTGTCAATATTTATTTTTATATAAAGTATTATAAATGCAACACACATAACTGCAACTGTTATGGCTATCGTCCTGACTGTTATTCCATGGTGCCACAGACTGCCAGTCTTGACGGCATTGTTTTCTCTTTCATCATATGCGTTTCTTTTATTCATATTTCTTTCTTTTTTATCATGAACAGCTTTTTTTAACCTATCCATAATTTTCTTTACAGATTCCATAACTCACCAAATCCCATCTATATACTATTCTTTTGCATTTGTCATTCCTGATAATACAGTTTTAACAAATCTAAACACTACCTCAAAAAGTCACTCTTCACAATGCATCATTCCTGCCCACCATCTGAAACATTTACATTTATATACTCGTCACCGTCAACAGATACACTTACTTTATATGGTTTTCTACATTTTTTTGCCCCCTCAAACATATCCTCAACAAGCTTTTTAGCTCTCATATTAGCTTTTTTTACCATATCTGTCTTATCAATTTTTTCCCTACATTCACTTTCTGCCTGTTTAAGTCCCTGCATGACAAACTGCTTTCCCTCTAATTTATTCCACGAAACCTCATCCCATTTAATGCTGCTTTTTAATATGTTTATATCAACCGTATCTGCTGCCGTAAGTTTAATATCTATCGTCCTTTTATCATCATCAACCTTAACTTTCGCTTTAGAAAGGTCAACCCCGACTTTCACCTCAGCCTTATACTCCATTAGTGCAACCTCATCAAGGACATCTATAAACCACTTATTCCTCACCTCAGTAATACCACTATATGTCGTACTGAGCACTGCAAGTTCACTAATACCTTTCACCTTTTCAGAATATACATTAGAATAAGAAACTTTTGGTTCTGCCTTCTTTGCAAAATAAACTTTCAACAAAATCCCACCCGATACAAGAATGCAAATCAATACTATTACTATAATACATTTAATTCTTTTTCCAAATCCAAAAAAATATCTAAACAAAAACATAACATCCCCATTTCCAACAACCTCCCGTAATCAGAGAGTCTAAAAAAAACATTATATTGCACTCAACCATCACCAGAGCAGCCAACCTTAAATTAAAGTCAGTTACCACCGCTGACATAAATAATACCCCTATACTAACTTACCAAAAATATTTTGTCAAATTCATAAAAATTCCAATATTCCATAGGGATGAATCCTTAAAGATTTTATTTGACGCAATTTCCGATTAATTTATACTAAAACATTAATTCTGTAAAAATATGCATCTGCCTTTTATTTTTCAAACAAACAGCAGGAACAGATAAAAACTCATCTGTCCCTGCATCAATTAACCTCTTATCAAAAATTACAATCTCATTATCGCATCCTGAGCAAGTTCTGACCTCACACATTCATCTGCAGACATTGATATCTGCCAGCAAAGCGGACTTCCCTGCATATGCTTTGCCGCATAACTTAACACATTTGTCCTCTCATCAAGAAACGGTTTATCTATCTGGTCAGGATCTCCCAGAAGAATTATTTTTGTATTTTTGCCTGCTCTTGTTATTTCCCCCGGAAGATACACTATATCATCATCAAACTTTTTTCTATCCTGATTGTTCCTCCCTGCTCAAGTTTAACACCCGTAAGTAAATCCCCCTGAATTAAGCTGATTTCTAAACGAAAGTAATGACTGCGATATAGATGCTTTTGCCGATTTTCATTCCGCAAAGGTGCACCCACTTTCTTAAAAAATGAATAATACAATTTTTATTGCCCGTAATAATTAAGTCACAAAAGCTTAATCACTATACCTGTATTTCGTATATTCACAACAGCTCAAATCACTTGGCATAAGGAACGCTCTTTCCTATTTTCTTAACGCTCTCACGCTCTATTATCTTACCCTGTATTGAAAAAACTCCCGCTGAATACAATGCATTCTGCATTTTGTGGAGCATTATATGAACAGCCCTTTTTGCCATCTCTCCTATGTTTATCTCATATGTCGTAATGCCTATATCCGCCTCCTGGTCGTACTCAAAATTATCAAAACCAACAACCGAAACATCGCCTGGAACTGAATAACCGGCTTCTTCAAGTTTTCTTATAATAAGACTCGCCGCTTTATCACAGTTGCAAAAAAATGCCGTTGGAACTTCTTTTGGCAGAATAAACTGCCTATCATAATTCATCTTGCCATAAATATTATCTCTATCGTCAATGATCCAATCCGCACGGTACTTAATCCCTCTTTCCATAAGTGCCTTGAGATAACCGAAAAATCGATCATCAATACTCGGTGTCATAAGCCTTGTTCCCACAAAACCTATATTTTTATGTCCCCTGTCAAGAAGATAATTTGTCATATTATATCCTCCGTAAAGGTTATTGCTGACAACATAATCCCCAGCTTCATCACCGTCAGTCGTATCAAAATAAAGAACTGGAAAATTCTTTGTCCACCCCTTAACGGCATTCATATATTTCTTTCCAAAAGCACCCATAACGATTATCCCATCAACTTTATTTTCAGATAGTAACATCGGCATGATACAGTCATTTTCCTGTGAATAGTCAACTATCTCTATCATCGCAAAGCACTTTTTTTTAATGGCACGCTGCGATATTTCCTGATATATGTTCCAATAAAATGACTGTTTTTCCATTATATATCGCTCGGCAACGATAACACCGAGATTGTAACTTTTTCCTGCCTCTTTTTCTTTGTTCTGCACTCTCTTGACATATCCCATCTCATCAGCAAGTGCAACTATCCTGTCTCTTAATTCATCACTCATACCTTTCTGACCGGATAAAGCCTTTGAGACCGTAACCGTACTGACACCGATTTTTGCAGCAATATCAGATAACTTTACTGCCTTTGCCATTTCTTTTTCCTCCAATTGCTATGATTTTTCCTGTCCACACCATAAATGATGCGACCGGCAACTAAGATTTTGCCTTAAGTCCTTCCATAACACCTCCTCTGTAAGCACATGACCATATTAACTTTAGCTTAAAAAACACCATAATTTAAGCAAATTGTCAATCTACCACATTTCAATCACTGTACATGGCATGACAGTTGGTGTCATGCCTGCGAGTGAATGGTAATGATTATTAATCTCTGCATTTTTGCAAATGGATTATCTCTGCCTTAAAATCTCCCCACGGTCTTTTTATGATAAATCCGCCATTCATAAGTGCATCTGCGTCATAGACCTTTCCATCTGTCTCATATTTTGCCGAAAAATCAAGTCCTTTAAGTTTCACACATCTGCTGTGCATATTGGGCTGTGCGAGCACCTGAACAAACATAACTATCGCTTCACTTTTATCCTTTGAGACTATCTCATAGCAATCAAAATAATGGTTGCTCTGGTATGATGCTATACGGTAATAATCTCCCGTCTGTATAAGCGGACAATACTTTTTGTAAGTCTCTACCTGTGAAGCTATCATATTCCTGTCCTCTTCAGGTATCTTTGTCACATCAAGCTCATAGCCAAAAGTTCCCGCCATCGCAATAATACCTCTAGTCTCAAACGGTGTGACCCTGCCGACTGTATGATTAGGGCAGTCCGACACATGAGCACCTATAACTGAAAGCGGATACATAAGTGCCGTGCTCTCCTGAATGGCAAGTCTCTCTATCGCATCGGTATCATCCGAGCACCATATCTGAGGACTGAAATACAACATTCCCGGATCAAATCTCGCTCCACCGCTTGAACAGTTTTCGAGAAGAAGATATGGAAATTCTTTTAAGAGTCTTCCCTGAAGCTCATATACCGCAAGTGTGTGCCTATGCATTATCTCGCCCTGTCTGTCAGCGTCAAGTACATTACTTCCAACATCAGTAAACGGACGGTTCATATCCCATTTTACATACTCAATATTCGCTGAACGCAAAATCCTAGCAACAGACTCATATACATATTCAACAACTTCTCTGTTACTGAGGTCAAGTATAAGCTGGTTTCTGACCTGCCCCGGCTCTCTGCCCTCGATATGCACAGCCCAGTCAGGATGTTTTTTGTAAAGTTCTGACTCAGGAGAAATCATTTCAGGCTCAAACCATATTCCAAATTTCATACCAAGTGAATTTATATTGTTGACAAGTTTCCTTAAACCGCCTTTTAACTTATCTTCGTTTACAACCCAATCACCGAGACTTGTCCTGTCATCATTTCTTTTTCCAAACCAGCCGTCATCTAGAACAAGCATTTCTATTCCGTGCTTTGATGCTTCTTTTGCTATGTCGAATATCTTCTTTTCATCAAAATCGAAATATGTTCCCTCCCAGTTATTTATAAGTACAGGTCTTTCACTGTAGACCCATGACTTTCTGATAAGGTGTTCTCTATATAGGTCATGGAATGTCGATGTCATCTTGTCAAGACCTGCATCAGAATAGACGGTAACAACCTCAGGTGCGGCAAAACTTTCACCTGCTTCAAGTTTCCAGCAGAATCCGTTTGGATTTATACCCATTCCAAAACGCTGCGTTCCAAATTGTGCCTTTTCCACAAATGATACAAAGTTTCCTGAATACACAAAGTTCATTGCATATACATCACCTGTTTCCTGCGTTGACCCCTCTGATACAACAGCCATAAAAGGATGCTCCTGATGGCTTGATATACCGCGTGATGATTCAACACTGTGACAGCCAAATCCGACTCTCTGTCTGTCTATTCTCCTCTCCCTTGCCCATGAACCGTGAAGCGTTATGTAGTCATGCGGCTCATATCCAAGTTCAAGACACGCAGATAATACTTTTTCGATATATAACGGCTTATCACCATAATTTGTTATAACAGCACTTCTAATCACCGCATCGTTGCCCTCAAAGACAGAATATCTTAGTTCCACCTCAAGCTTTAACACATCATCTTTCAATGTGATGCAAAGCGTCTGTGCACCATCGCCAAATGTTGCCGGAAGTCCATCAAGTGCTGGCTTTCCGGCAATTATCTTATATGAGTCATAGAAAAGTTCAACACCTGTCTTTCCGATAATGTCAGCAGCTTCTATGCAGCTCTGCCTGAAATCTCCCATGCCCGCCGTCGGATATTCCATAGGAAGTCTGTCAAGGAATGATGATTTTTCTCCATAATTTATATGAATATCGTTGAGATACTCCTGATCCATATCGAGCAGATACGCAAGATGCGTGCCCGAAAGTTTCTTTCCATAATAGATATGTACAAGGTATTTTTCATCAATTATCCCCATCACATAACTGTTATTTTCAGTATCAATCTTAAATATATTTTCTTTCCCGTCAAAAACTATCATAACATTCTCCATTCTATATAAATTTACTTTCAGCTAAAAATGTCTTTTCTCTCAGTTTTTTATTCTCTTATCTTCAGTCAAAAAACGATTTTTTTTCAACTTAGTCTATATCAAATCTTCTTTTATGGCTTCAAGTTTTTTCTCGGCATCTTCGAGACTCTCACCCTTTACACCGTAGTAGAATTTAATCTTAGGCTCTGTTCCTGACGGACGAACACAGCACCATGCGTTGTTTTCAAGTTCATAATACAATACATTTGATTTTGGAAGTCCGGTCGTGCCTGTCTCACCTGTAACCATATCCTTAACTTCGTCACTCTGGTAGTCACGCATTTTAAGCACCTTAAATCCACCCATAACCGTTGCCGGATTTTCTCTCTTTTCACGCATCATGTTCTCAATCTGTTCCGCTCCGTCTATGCCTTTCTTGGTGATAGTAAAAAGTCCCTCTTTATAATAACCATATTCCTTATACATATCCTGCATTGCATCACAGAGTGTCATACCTTTAAGTTTGTAATATGCTGCAACTTCACAAAGCATCATAACAGCAACACAGGCATCCTTATCCCTTGCATATGTTCCTGCAAGACAACCGTAGCTTTCTTCCATTCCGAATATGTATTCGTATGAATTATTCTGCTCGAAAAGTTTTATCTGCTCGCCGATAAACTTAAATCCCGTAAGCACTTCCATAAGCTTTACACCGTATTTCTCAGCGACTGCCTTAAGCATATCTGTTGTAACGATAGTCTCAACTATGGCAGCATTTTCAGGGAGTTCTCCTTTTTCTTTCTTTTCCCTTAAGATATACTCCGCAATAAGCGAGCCGGACATATTTCCCGTAAAGCTTACATATTCGCCTGTCTTTTCATCCTTAGCATAAACGCCAAGTCTGTCTGCATCAGGGTCTGTCGCAAGAACAATGTCTGCATCTTTTTCTTTTGCAAGTTCAAGTGCGAGCATCCAAGCCTTGCTGTCCTCAGGATTCGGATAAGCAACAGTTGGAAAATTCCCGTCAGGCTTTTCCTGTTTTTCTACAACATAGACATCTGTCTTACCGTGTATATGTTCATTCTGTTTGTTCCTGCACCGATTACTCCTCTGAGTCCGCCCGTTCCAAACTCAAGCCTGCGATAAAATCTGTCCTTTATCTCTTCCTCATCATCCCTTATCGCAAGAAGTTCTTTCTTTGTCTCATCGTCAAAATATTCATCAGTACACCATTTTTCATATTCTTTTTTAAAGTCCATTTCTTCCCCCATTTCCGCAAAATATTGCATTGACATATTTCACTATTTAAATTTACTTAAATTTTCTCATATAATTACTTAAATGTCAAGTAAATTAAGTAATTATAGTCGCTTTAATTTTTCTTCTTATTAACTCATAAATTTATATGCCATCTGATTTATGAACCAGCCTGTATATGGCATTTGTCACCTTATCAATATCTATAGGCTTACTTATATGATCACTCATCTTTGCCTCGAAACATTTTTTTACATCTTCCGTAAAAGCGTTTGCCGTCATGGCAATTATAGGTATATTGTCTGTATAATCCATGCCCATTTCTCTGATTGCCATTGATGCTTCAAGACCATTCATCTCAGGCATCATTATATCCATAAGGATAACATCATATCTGCTATCCACTCCGTCTTCACAGGATTTTTTAATCTTCTCTACAGCTTCAAAACCATTATATGCCGTAGTAACGATTGCTTTTGCATCGTCAAGCAGAAATTTGGCTATTTCCATATTAAGTTCATTATCCTCAACGAGCAAAATATTTACACCGGTTATGTCTTTAGGAACACTTCTTTGTCTAAATACCGGCATTTCATCCTCGCAAACCTTAAATGGTATCTGGAATTTAAATGCAGAACCCTGACCGAGTGTACTTTCTACCTCTATAATTCCATCCATCAGTTCAACAAGTTCTTTAGTAATTGCCATTCCAAGACCAGTTCCATGATAATCCGTTCCCGCATCCGTATGTTCTCTTGAAAAAGGTTCAAAGATATGCTTTATGTAGTCCTCGCTCATACCTACTCCAGTATCTTTTACCGTAAAGCAATACATGGATTTTTCTTTATTCATAAATACTTCATCAAGCCACAATTCCGTTGTTCCATTCTTTTTATTATACTTAACTGAATTTGACAAAATATTAAGTAATATTCTTTGAATATGCAACGGACTCCCTACCACTTTTTTGTGCTTCACATTGAAATGCACTCCAACCATCACAACGTCATTTTCCGCTGCCATCGTGGATAGAGACTCATAACAATTTGTCATAAGACTGCATATATCAAACCTTTCTCTTGTAAGTTCAGTCTTCCCACTTTCAAGCCTGCTCATGTCGAGCACATCATTTATAAGTGCTTCAAGCTGTCTCCCCGAATCATTTATCTTTTCAAGTGCATATAATATCTTTTCTTTATTATCAATGCACTTTCCAGCTATTTTCGCCATTCCAAGAATACCGTTCATAGGAGTTCTTATATCATGTGACATTCTTGCAAGAAATTCCGTTTTTGCAACATTTGCCCTTTTTGCTTCCTCATATGCTTTTGCAAGTAATGTCTGTGACTCAAGTTCTTTTCTCTTTTCCTCATCTATCTTCTGAATACCTACGATTATCTGTTCAACTTTTCCGGAATTATCCCTGTTTATCGGAAGTGCCGTTATCCTGCACCATCCAAGTATCGTGTCAACAAACTCCTCTGATATACTTTTTTCTTTTTCGAGCTGCAGAGCAATCCTGTCAAGATTATAAAACTTCCTCATTATATCCTGATATTCTTTTGCTACACACCTGTCTATTACTATTTCTATTGTCTTTTTCGCATCATACCCGGCTTCATCTGCCGGTGTAAACAGTGCAGCATCCTGATTTATGACTCTGACAGTATTTTTCTTTATATCATATGCCCAAACAACACTGTAAATACTGCTAAAAGCGTCAATAACCGCATATTGCTCACTAAGTACCCTCTTATGTTTTTCCTCTTTTAACTGTATATCCGTTACATCCTGATGATAACCTTTTAGTTTTATGCCATTTTTAAAATTTTTGTCACAGACACCACCGCATCGTACATATCTCTTCCCTAATTTAGGATGATGCCACGCATATGTACATTCTGATTTGCCATTTTTGACCATACTATCAACAGACTTCATCACCTGCTCCAGATAATCACTGTCAATCCGGCTGCTCCATTCCTGATACCTATACTGAGGCGTATCTTCAATTTTTATATCTAAAAGCATATTCATGGTTTTGTCCGCATACATACATGGCTCACTGTCATCGTGCAGTTCTATCGACCATATACCAATTCCGGCATTATATAAGGTATCTTCTATATCACCATAATCCATAATATGCATATTTTCACAAATATCTTTTTTATTATCGGACATACTTTTTCTCCCCATATATACTTTTTGCGGTCAACAGGCTTTAAAACACTCTGACCGCAAAAATACAATTTAATAGTTTAACATTGTCAATTTTCTTAATGTATATTGTATTTATTTCTCATCCATAAGTGGTCTTATCACCGTTACAACAAGAATAAATCCTGCTACCGTCACTACTGCCGCTACCACAAATACCGCATTTACACCATTTTTTATCAATGTCGTATTTGTCGGATCTGATGCTGTGCAGGCATTATATGCAACAGCAAAAACTGCTGCAGAAATAGTCTGTGCAAGTGAATTGGCAAAATTCACAAGCGATGTGCCAACTCCCATGTCATGCGGCTCTAATGCAGACTGTGCCGATGGAGTAATTGAAACGGCCCTGAAACTCTCAGCAATACCTGTTATTGTAAGTGCTGCAAAATATAATATTATTGATGTAGATGGTGTCGTAAATGCCATCATAAGCATAGGTATTGCTACAAATACTGTTCCAACAACCATAGCTTTCCACGCATTTGCCGTCTTTTTTCCAACCCAGACTCCGGCTATCGTAGGAAGTATAATAGTAAGAATTGTTCTTGGCATTTGCAATGCACCTGTAAGGCTTGCAGATGCTTTCATAACTTGCAATGCTCCAACAGGTGCATAAACATTCATCGCATTCTGGTAAAAATAACATATAAATCCTATCACAAGTAAAACTGTATATTTCTTATTTTTAAACAAATACATGGGGATAAGCGGCTCATTCGTTTTATTTTCAATTTTCACAAACAATATCAATGCTATAACACCGATAACAAAACCTGTTATAATTGCAGGATGTGCAAATCCCATTGATGAGCCAAAGTTAAGCGAAAGTAATATACCGCACAATGCTATCACCAGCGTTATGATACCCGGTATATCAAGTGATACACTTCCCTCATTTTTCTGATTTGGAAGATTAAAACCTATAAGCATAACTCCTGCTATAAGAGGTATGGCAGGCATTATTATTGCTGCTTTAAGCATACCCATATCAGTGAGCACACCAGCTAAAATACAGCCGCCAAATCCTCCTACCGCAATCGATGTTGCAAGCATCCCCATTGCCTTTGGAACCTTTTTTCTTTCATTTATCAATCCGGTTATAATGTACGGTGCAGCAGTAAATGCCCCCTGTGCAAGACTTATCAGAAATCTTAATATCATAAGCGGAACAAGTGAACGGACAAATGCAAATGCTATGCCACATACAGCACAAATGATTCCCGGTATAACAACTATATTTCTTCTTCCTATTAAATCTCCCAGTTTTCCGCCTATCGGTGTCATTATTGAAAGACCAAGTGCGGAAAATATCGAAAACAATCCGACATATCCCATAGCATTTACGCTCTCTAATATCGGTGATGTCAAAGTTGCAAAAACAAGTCCGTACATTGCTACAGAAAGCATCATGCATATGCATCCTGCTTGAACAAATTTTCTCTTTTTTTCCGGAAGCGGTATCGCCACCTGTATATTCTGTGTATCTGCCATATTTTTTCTCCCCGTACTTCTGATTTTTAGAATATTATCATCCACTCTATATACGCTCATCATACTCATTAAGCATCTGTATGATGGCAGATGCAAAAAACATTCTGCCACAACTGATATCTCAAATTACTATTTTTATTTATGTTTTTTTAGCCACTCCACAGCACAGTGTGCGAGACAGGCACTTCCTATAGGACATACATCCTCGTTAAATCTCGCCTTTGGATGATGTGCCGGGAACTCTCCACGCTCGTCCATGTAACCTGCTGACAAATACATAAATGTACTTGGTATTTTCTCAGCTATGACAGCAAAATCCTCCGAAGCACTTGCCGATACATCAGGATACGGTGTAAGTCCCGGTATATCAAGTTCTTTCATAAAACCAACTATCTCGTTTGTCATATCAGTGTCACATATAAGCGGCGGTACCTCCGAGATCATTTCTATCTCTGCTGAACCGTTGTAAACCTCAGCAGTCTTTTGTGCAACTTCTTTCATTCTTCTGACAAGCTTTTCTCTTGCGGCATTGTCATTTGTGCGGATAGTCCCCTGCAAAATGGCCTCCTCCGGTATGATGTTTGCTGCCGTTCCCGCTTTAAACTGACCTATCGTGAGAACACAGGCTTTTGAAGGATCACTCTCTCTGGCGATAAGTTCTTGCAAAGCAAGATGAACATGGACACCAATGTTTATCGGATCGACTCCAACATGAGGATATGCACCATGAGAACCTTTTCCCTTTATGATTATTTTAAATCCATCTACCGAATACATCATTGTGTCTTTTGAGTTATACATAAATATTCCGACGGGCATCTTTCCCGGAGAAACATGGTATGCAAGTGCTGCATCAGGCTTCGGTGCTTCAAGTATGCCATTTTCTATCATATTTTTACTTCCCTCAAATGTCTCCTCCGCCGGCTGAAACATAAACTTGACCGTTCCCTCAAGTATATCTTCGTTTTCCTTTAACATCTTTGCCGCCGTAAGGAGCATTGCTGCGTGAAAATCATGACCGCAGGTGTGTGCTGCTTTTCCGGTAGGGCAGGCAAATTCCTCACCACTTTGCTCCGGCATCGGAAGTGCATCCATATCAGCACGAAGTAAAAGCACTTTTCCTCCGCCTTTTCCTAAAACTGCAGTAATACCATATCCACACTCTTTGGGCTCTATGCCATATTCTTTAAGTTTCTCTATAACAAATGTCTTTGTCACAGGTATATCAAGACCCGTCTCAGCATGTTCGTGTATATAACGCCTGTTTTTTATAGTCTCATCTTTAAGTTCAACTGCTCGTTTATAAAAATCCATCTGTAGTCCTCCTCTTAGGTCATTTCCGAATTTGACATACGGAATTTACTTTATTTAATATATTTTACCAAAGCAAATATAAAAATACAAGAAATCACAAAAAATTTATTATCAAACGGTAACAGTTCAGCCATAAAAATATAATCGGTAATATCTGAGCTTGCTCATTGTAT
>OJSE01000130.1_pt1 | contig 106560 bp, 82 predicted proteins | sample 1599351 | NCBI WGS metagenome assembly OJSE01 (sample SAMN04168656, study PRJEB22393) | human gut metagenome | biome: human gut microbiome; feature: stool | host: Homo sapiens | collected 2014-03-17 | reverse complement strand
AAGCGCGGCCTCAAGAAGGAGTAACATCGGGACTTGCAGCGACGGACCTCAGGACACTCTTACACCACGTCTGCGCGCGCGACCAAACATATCGGCAAATGGTTGATTTGTGCCCCTCGGCGGCACTAAAAACCACCCTTACAGAAAGTTGCGGTGAAATAGTTCCTGAAAAGCTCGAATAAGCCTAAATCCAGGAACTATTTCACCGCAACTTAGGAGGGGATGGGGTTAGCTGCGGGGGCGTTGGCGGAGCTTGTCGATGGTGGAGTCGGTGCTGCGGCTGCGGACTTCGGCTGCGGTTTGGCGTTTACGGCGGTAATCGATCATGCCTTGGATGATGGGCTTGCCAAAGCTCACGACATCATCGTTGTAGATGGCGGTTCGGGCTGCGAGGAGGCAGTCGGAAAAGTCCATATGGGTCTTGCCAAAGAGTTTGACGGCAAGGGCGACAACGGTGGGCTCGTCGACCATGACGTCATCGAGCAACCTTTTCATGGCCGCAGCAATCTCAACGCGGGGAACCTTATAGACGTCGCGCAGCGTGACCACGACGCGCGTGATGATTTCGGGGTAGACACGAGCGGTGCGCGTGGCGATGACCTTGGCGGCGCGCGGCGACAGGACCTCGTCGTCAAGCAGGTAGCGCAGGATGACGGTCTCGTCGATGATGGTGCTACTCATGGATATCTACTTCCTCGGGACCCAAAATCGAATCGTCGCTTTCTGTAGCAAGGTACTCAATCCAGGCATTGCGCTCCTCGGAGCGGCGATTGGGGTCCCCATATGCTTTGAGCGATCCATAGGCGGCGGTGCCGTCCTTTGAGCGCACAGCGACCGGCTGAAAGGGAAGCTTGCGCATCAAAATGCTCTGCGCGACAAAAAGGCGGACAGCCTCGGCGAGTGATGTGCCCATGGCGTCGTAGAGGCGCTCGGCATGCTGTTTGTCCTCTTCGCGAATGCGCACCTGCAGGATGGCTCGTTTTTGCGTCGATGACATCACTGGCCCCCTTAATGAGCGTGCAATATAGTCGGTCAAATGCGGCATGTGCCGATACTTGAGCATCTTATAACGATTACTTTATTTCGCTCAAGTAAATAACCATTAACTTGAATACAAGCGTAGTACATCTAAAATGAGAGCGCGTAAAAATCTCTGAGGCGTACGCATGTAATACACTCACCTTTATAGCCTCTAGAGAATAATTCCAACCTGCCAAAACCCCTGCAATACACCCGTATTGCAGGGCCTATGCTCAAGTTTGCCCCCTGCAACTGCGTATATTTAACCTGTATATCGTTGGAGGAATTCTATCGAAGTGCCTGTTTCGCCGCATGCGCTCGATACGCCGATGCCGGACCACGGGCGGTCCGGGGCAACGTCGACAGGGTCTCTCCGGCATGGGATTCAGGAGGGAGTGAACAACATGGGCAATAAACGAGTCGTAGCCGATTCCTCACGCTGCATTGGGTGCCAAACCTGTATGGCGGCGTGCATCGAGGCACACGACATCCCCGGCAACATCGCCGCGCCGCGCCTGCGCGTGACGCGTACGTACGAGATCTCCGCACCGGTGGCTTGCCATCACTGCGAGGATGCCCCGTGCGCGAAGGCCTGCCCCACGGGCGCCTTGTTCTTTGATCCAAAGAACCATCGCATCGGTGTTAACGAGGACAATTGCATCGGCTGCAAGAGCTGCGTCATGGCCTGCCCCTTTGGCGCCGTGAGCGTGGCGACCACGCAGGTCCCCGTCTTGATGGGCGACGTTCGCGTGGGTTCGCAGACCAAGAGCTTCGTGCTCAAGTGCGACCTGTGCGTGGACCGTCCCGGCGGCCCGGCGTGTGCCGAGGCGTGTCCGACCAAGGGCCTCACCCTGGTGGACGAGGAGCGTCTGGCAGAACTGACTGCCGAGCGTGCCCGCGCCACCATCGAAAACGAGGCGTAAGCGTCGGGCGACAGGCCCAATGATTGTCAAATAAGTACCGAGTATTCGGTAGCAGAGAAAGGAAGGAGGGTGTCATGGAGAAGCATAAAGTGATCTGCCCGTATTGCGGCGCCGGTTGCCAGTTTAACCTCTTGGTCCAAAACGGCCAGGTCGTGGGTACCGAACCGCTCAACGGCATTACCAATCAGAGCGAGCTGTGTCTTAAGGGCATGAGCGGCTACGACTTCATCAACGACACCAAGATCTTGACTCCTCGCGTACTGCACCCGATGATCCGCCGCACTAAGGGCGCGGATCTTGAGCGCGTAAGCTGGGACGAGGCACTGGATTTCACCGCATCTAAGATGCAGGCCATAATTGACGAATATGGTCCTAACGCTGTCATGACCACCGGCTCTTCGCGAGGCGGCGGCAATGAGGCGAACTACGTCATGCAGAAGTTTACGCGTGCGTGCATCGGCACCCACAGCGTGGACAACTGCGCCCGTACTTGACACGGCCCTACTGTCCTCGGTCTGATGGACACGGTTGGTTCAGGTTGCATGTCATGCTCCATCCCCGGTATGGAGGATGCGGGCTGCATTTTCCTCTTCGGCTATAACCCTGCCGATTCGCACCCCATCGTCGCAAGGCGTATCGTGCGAGCCAAAGAAAAGGGTTGCAAGATCATCGTCGCCGACCCGCGCCATATCGAAACCGCGCGTATCGCCGATCTCTACCTTCCGATCAAGAACGGTTGCAACGTTGCGTTCCTCAACGCCTTTGCCAACTGCTTGGTCAACGATGGCCTCTACGACAAGGAATTCGTCGCCGAGCACACGAGCGGCTTTGACGAGTGGTGGGAGACCATCAAGAACTACACTCCCGAATCTGTACAGGACATCACGGGTGTCGAGCCCGCGTTGATCCACCAAGCTGCCGAGATGTACGCCACGGCGAAGCCCTCTGCCATCATTGGCTGGGGCATGGGCGTATGCCAGCAGAAGCAGAACCTGAAGACGGTGCACACCATCGCCTCCATCGCCTGCGTTGCCGGCCAGATCGGCAAACCCAACTCCGGCCTCGCGCCCGTGCGCGGTCAGAACAACGTCCAGGGCTCCTGCGATATGGGCATGCTGCCCAACCTGTACCCTGGCTACCAGAAAGTCACCGACCCCGCCGCTCGCGCCAAGTTTGCCAAGGCTTGGGGCGTGCCCGAGGAAAAGCTCCCACTCGAGGAGGGCTACAAGCTCACCGACCTGGGCCATCTGGTCGACGAGGGTAAGGTGCACTGCTTCTACAACTACGGCGAGGACCCGGTGCAGACCGAGCCCGATTCGGCCGGTATGCGCAAGACGCTCTCCGAGCTGGATCTGTTCATTTGCCAGGACATCTTTATGACGCAGACGACCATGCTCGCCGACGTCATCCTGCCTGCCACCTCTTGGGGCGAGCACGAGGGTGTCTTTACCGCATCCGACCGTAGCTTCCAGCACTTTGACGCGGCCGTTCCGCCCAAGGGCGAGTGCCGTCACGACTGGGAGATCTTCGCGGATCTGTCCACACGCATGGGCTATCCCATGCACTACGACAACACCGAGCAGATCTGGAACGAGTGCATTAGCCTGTGCCCCAATTTTGTGGGCGCGACCTACGAGAAGATGGCTCCCGAGGGCGGCTACGCCCAGTGGCCCGTCAAGAGCACCGATGTGAACGACCACGGTACGCCCGACATGTTCGCTGGTGGCAAGTTCACCACCAAGGACGGCCGCGCCAACCTGATGGCGCACGACTGGGAGGCGCCCTCCGAGCTTCCCGACGATGAGTACCCGCTCATTCTGTGCACCGTCCGCGAGGTCGGCCACTACAGCTGCCGTTCGATGACCGGCAACTGCAAGACGCTGGCGCTGCTTGCCGATGAGCCCGGTTTTGTCCGCATGAATCCCGCGGACGCCCAGGCGCGCGGCATCAAGAACGGCGACATCGTCTCGATTCACAGCCGCCGCGGCCAGGTATACAGCCGCGCCGACGTGAGCGACCGTATCAACAAGGGCACGGTCTATATGACCTACCAGTGGTGGATCGGCAAGTGCAACGAGCTGACCATGCACAAGGTCGACCCGGTCTCGCATACGCCCGAGGACAAGTTCTCCGCCTGCCAGGTCGACGCCATTGCCGACCAGGTCTGGGCCGAGGGCGAGGTCGAGCGTCAGTACACCGAGCTCAAGCAGGCTCTGGTGGATGCCGCCGCTCCCCAAGACGTTGAGCCCGGCGCCGCCAAGTTCGACGACGAGGCGCACGTGAACCAAATCGTGTAGTCCCGTTCTCGTTGGCTTTTTGGGCCGGGCGTCCCGTACGTTCGGGAGCCCGGCCCGTTATTTTGAAAGGAAGTGGGGATGAACCGCTTCATCGACATCAACCCGGAGAGGTGCATCGGCTGCGGAACATGCCAGTCCGCCTGTGCCGACGCCCACCGGATGCAGGGTCTTCAGGATACGCCGCGCCTGGCGCTCGTGAAGACCGGCGGTATTTCGGCCGCCCTTGCCTGCCACCATTGCGAGGGTGCCCCCTGCGCCGAGGTCTGCCCGGTGAATGCCATCGAGCACGATGGCGACCGCATCCACGTCAAGGAGCAGGAGTGCATCGGGTGCAGGCTGTGCGCCATCGCGTGCCCCTTCGGAGCCATCCATCCCGATGGCACGTCTATTGCCGGTGTCGCAGGCATGTGCGACCCGACGCCTTCGTATCCTAAGTCCCTGAGCAGCCTGCTTACGTGGGCTCCCGGCCAGTACACCTGCGCTGTCAAGTGCGACCTGTGCGCCTTCGATCCAGACGGCCCGCATTGTGTGGCGGCGTGCCCCACCAAGGCGCTGACCGTCATGGGCGGCGCGGCCGATCGCGAGCTCGACGAGGCCAAGCGCCTGCGCTCGATCGAAAACGGTCCGGCCGTCGACGTTACCGCTGTGGCCCAGGGCCTGTCAGAGAAAGCAGAAGGGAGCGTAAACAATGGATAGCATGACGCTGTTTATCGCATCGCTTGCCGTCTCGTGCATCGGTGCGCTCGCCTCGGTTCTGCTGATCAAGGCCGATAACGCTGCCAAAACCGCCGGCTGCCTTATCGGCGCCGCCGCCGCGGTGCTTTCGTTTGTGGCCGGTATCCAGGCCGTGCTGGGCGATGTCACGTCGGTCGACACCATCGTGTTTTTCCCGTTTGCCCATTTCCAGCTGCTGCTCAATCAGCTGTCCGGTCTGTTCGTGGCGCTCATCTCGGTGCTCGCGTTTGCCGGTTCGATCTACGGTCTCAACTACTTTGATGAGTACCCGGGCAAAAAGGGCCGCGCCGGCTTCTTCTTTAACACCTTCGTGGCGTCCATGATGCTCGTCATCACCGCCGACAACGTGTTTTGGTTCCTGGTCGCCTTTGAGCTCATGTCGCTGACCTCGTACTTCCTGGTCGTGATCGAGGAGAACGAGAACTCCATCCATGGCGGTTGGCTCTACTTTGTGATCGCGCACGTGGGCTTTGTGCTCATCATGGCGAGCTTCCTCACCATGACCAACTTCGCCGGTGGCTCGTTTGCCTTTGCGGATTTCCGCGCCACGCAGTTTAGCCCCGCGGTCGCATCCGTGTGCTTCGTGCTCGCCTTCTTTGGCTTTGGCGCCAAGGCCGGTATCATCCCGCTGCATGGCTGGCTGCCCAAGGCACATCCCGAGGCGCCGTCCAACGTGTCGGCCCTCATGTCCGGCGGCATGATCAAGATCGGTATCTTCGGTATCCTCAAGGTTGGTCTCGACCTGCTTTCCGCTTCGGGCGTTCAGGTCTGGTGGGGCCTTATGGTCATGGTCTTCGGTGCGATCTCGTCGGTCCTCGGCGTGGCCTTCGCCCTGCAGGAGCATGACATCAAGCGCCTGCTGGCCTATCACTCCGTCGAGAACATCGGCATCATTCTGCTCGGCGTCGGCGCCTCCATGGCCGCCATGGCGCTCAACTCGGTCGGCATCGCCGTCCTGGCTCTGATGGCCGCCCTCTACCACACGTTTAACCACGCGATGTTTAAGGGCGAGCTGTTCTTGGGCGCCGGTGCACTGCTGTACTCCACGGGTACGCGCAATATGGAGAAGATGGGCGGCCTGTTCCGTCGTATGCCGGCAACGGCCATCTGCTTCCTCGTTGGCGCGCTTGCCATCTCGGCCATCCCGCCCTTCAACGGCTTTGTGTCCGAGTGGTTTACCTACCAGTCGCTGTTTAATGCCGCCATGCAGGGCGACAAGGCCGTCATGATCGTGGCCGTGTTCGCTGCCGTCGCGCTCGCCATTACCGGCGCGCTGGCTGTTACGTGCTTCGTCAAGGCCTATGGCGTCTCCTTTGCCTCCGCGCCCCGCTCCGAGGCCGCGGCCAATGCCAAGGAGGTTCCCGCCCCCATGGTGTTTGCGCAGGGCCTGCTTGCGGCCATCTGCGTCGTGCTGGGCATTGGCGCTCCCGTGATCGCGCCCGTGCTGGTCGATGTCGCCGCGTCCGTGCTGCATCCGTACGGTGGCGTGTTTGCCGCCGAGGGCATGGAGCTCATGAACCAGTACTCCGGCGCTGCCACCTCCACGCCCGCGATCGCCATTGCTCTCGTGGTGCTCGTCGGCCTTGCCTGCGGTTATCGCAAGCTCAAGACCGTCGGCAAGGTGCAGAAGTCCCAGCCGTGGGCGTGCGGCTATGCTCCCAACGAGCATATGCCCGTCGTGGCCACGACCTTTGCCTCCGAGGTGTCCTGGTTTATGCAGCCTCTCTACACGCTGCGCGACCGCTGCACGGCCGTCTGCTGGTCCATCGCGCACTTCTTCCAGAAGCTCACCGGTGTGGCCGAGGCTGTGGAGCCCGTACCCGACAAGGTTCTCGTCGATGCCCCGCATAAGGGTGTCGAGAAGCTCGCCGACCTCGCGACTAAGCTCGAGGGCGGCAACTACAGCATCTATATCTGCTACATCGTCGCGGCACTCGTGGTGTTCCTCGTGCTCGCCGTGCAAATGGGTTAAGGAGGGGAGAGCATGAACAACATCGTACTTGCCGTTCTGCAGGGCGTGGTCGTCATGGCCGTCGCACCGTTCTTCTCCGGTCTCGGCCGCGTGATCCGCGCCAAGATGCACAACCGTCGCGGCCCCAGCATCATGCAGGACTACCGCGACCTGGCCAAGCTCTTTGCGCGCCCCGAGTCCCAGAGCGAGGATGCGAGCTTTGCGCTGCGCATCATGCCGCCGCTGTTCTTCGCCGTCGCCTTTATGCTCGCGATGGGCCTGCCGCTCTTTACGGCACAAAGCCCCATCCCGGTCTTTGGTGACGCCATCACCATCATGTACAGCCTGGCGCTCGCCCGCTTCTTCTTCGCCCTCTGCGGTGTGGATTCGTCCAACGCCTACGCCGGTATCGGCGGCGTCCGCGAGCTGCTCATGAGTGTGCTCATCGAGCCGTCCATGCTGTTGGCGCTGTTTGCCGCCGCCCTGGTGTGCGGTTCCACCGACATCGCCACCATGGGTCAGCACATCATGACAGGCGCCATCGACGCGCCGGTCGCCGTGATCCTCGCCGGCATCGCCTTTGCGATTGCCTGCTACATGGAACTCGGCAAGCTGCCGTTTGATCAGGCCGAGGCCGAGCAGGAGCTTCAGGAAGGTCCGCTTGCCGAGCTTTCCGGCCCGTCGCTCGCCATGGCCAAGCTTGCCATGTCCATGAAACAGGTCCTGGTCGTCGCTTGGTTCTGCGCGATCTTCGTCCCCTGGGGCGAGCCCGCGACCGTGGGCACCGCCGCCGTTCTGGGCGCGGTCATCTTCCTGGTGAAGTGCCTGATCGACTTTGTCGTGTGCGGCGTGATCGAGAACTCCTGCTCGCGCTCGCGTTTTAAGGTGCTCGGCAATCAGACCTGGGCCGTCGTGGGCATTGCCGTTCTGGCATTTGTCTTCGTGGTCGTCGGCGTGTAGGAGAAGGGAGAAACAATGTCATTTGCAGTCAGTCTGTCCCTTCTCGGCTTGGTCGCTATCGCGGCCCCGATGGTGGCCTCGGTGCTCGTCGCCCTGTTCCCCCGTCCGTACGCCAAGTGGTTCAGCGTTTTGGGTGCCGCCGTCTCGACGGCCTGCACCATCGCCCTCGCCGCGAGTTTCGCTGGCGCCGGCATGCCCGACACGCAGGTCCCCCTGATCTCGTTTGGGCAGACCCTCGTCATGGGATTCACCTTCGATCGCATGAGCACGCTGCTCGCGCCCGCCTTTGTGGGTATCGGCCTGCTTGTCGTGATCTATTCGATTCCCTATATGAGCGAGAACAACCGTGAGCATCCCGATGCGCCGCGTCGTCGCTTCTACGCGTACCTCGCGACCTTCATCGGCGCCATGGCCGGCCTCGTGTACAGCTCGACCCTTTTGGGCCAGCTCGTGTTCTTTGAGATCACGGGCGCGTGCTCTTGGGGCCTCATTAGCTACTACATGACGCCTACGGCCAAGAAGGCCGGCATGAAGGCCCTGATCATCACGCATATCGGTGCGCTCGGTCTGTATCTGGGCGCCGCTATCGTGTTTGCCCACACCGGCACCTTCGCCATCACCGCGATTGCCGGCCTCGACGCCAAGCTCAAGGCCATCGTCCTTTTGCTCGTGCTGTTTGCGGCCTGGGCCAAGTCCGCACAGGTTCCCATGTACATGTGGCTGCCTTCGGCCATGGAGGCGCCGACGCCTGTCTCGGCCTACCTGCATGGCGCCTCGATGGTTAAGGTCGGTGTGTGCGTGTTCGCGCGTGCACTCGTCTCTGCCGGCGAGATTCCCGAGATCGTGGGCTGGGTTGCCATTATCGACGCCATGGTCACCATGCTCTTTGGTTTCCTTATGTACCTGCCGCAAAAGGACATGAAGCGTCTGCTGGCCTTCTCCACGATCGCCCAGCTCTCCTATGTGTTCTTTGGTCTGGGCCTTTCGGTCTTTGGCAGCCAGCTGGCCTTTGACGGCGCCGTGTGCCATATCTTTAACCACGCGTTCGCCAAGACCCTGTTCTTCCTGATTGCCGGTTCGTTCTCCTTTACGCTCGGCACGCGTATGCTGCCCAAGCTTCGCGGCATCGTAAAGAAGTACCCGATCTCGGGCGTGGGCTTTGGTGTCGCGGCGCTCGCCATCGCCGGCGTGCCGCCCATGAACACGTTCTTCTCGAAGTTCCAGATCATCGCCGGCGGCTTTTCTGTGGGTGCCGGCAACGTCGCGATCCTGGTGCTCGTGTGCATCATGGTCGCCGAGACCGTCGCCACCTTTGCCTGGTTCCTCAAGTGGATGGGCTATTGCCTGCCCGGAGAGCCGAGCGAAGAGGTCGCTGCGGGTGCCCCGCTTCCCCGCGCGATGGCGTTCGTGTTCATCGTGCTCATCATCATGGTCATCGTCAGCGGCCCGCTTTCGGCCAGCTGGATCGGTTAGGAGGTAGAACGACATGGGTTATTCGATCGTCAACATCCTTGGCGGCCTTCTGATCGTCACGTCCACCATGGTGGTCGTCTCCAAGAACATCAAGCATTCCATCAGCTGGTATGCGGTGCAGTCGCTGGTGCTCGTGGGACTGCTCGCCACGCTCGGTGTCACCACCGGTGCGCAGGAGCTGCTTATGTGGGCTGGATCTGCCTTTATCACCAAGGTCGTCCTGGTCCCTTATATCCTCAACCGCGCATACAAGAAGATGGGCGAGCCGAGCGACGCATCGCTCAAGGCCGGCCTTAAGCCCGCGTGGGCCATTTGCATCATCGCCGTGGAGGTCGCGATTTGCTTTGCCGTCGTGACGCAGATCAGCCTGCCCACGGCCGAGGTCGCAACGCCTGCGCTCGCCATTAGCTTCGCTCACTTCTTTGTGGGCCTCACCTGCATCATCTCGCAGCGCAACATCATGAAGCAGATCTTTGGATACTGCCTTATGGAAAACGGCAGCCATGTGACGCTCGCGCTCTTGGCCCCCACCGCTCCCGAGATCATCGAGATCGGTATCGCCACCGACGCCATCTTTGCCGTCATCATCATGTCCATCGTCGTGCGTCGCATTTGGGACGACTCCCACTCGCTCGATGCGCGCGACCTGTCCGAGCTGAGGGGGTAGTCCATGGAAACGTTGATTCTCGCCCTGCTCGCGACTCCTTTGGTGTTCTCGCTGGTCATGGCGTTTTTGCCCAAGAACACGTCCTATAACGTGTTTGCCGGTCTCAACCTGGTCTCCGTCGCAGCCGTCCTGGTGCTGTCGATTATGACGGCCGGTGACGTCCTTATGAGCGGCGACACCGCGAGCGCTCTTGGCCTGTGGTTCCACCTCGATTCGCTGGGCGCCATCTTTGTGCTGCTCATCGGCTTTATCGGTTTTCTTACGGGGCTGTTCTCGCTGCCCTATGTAAAGGCCGATATCGAGGAGGGCTCCATGCCCGCCGAGCGCGCCAAGCAGTATTTTGCGCTGTTTAGCCTGTTTGTGTTCACCATGCTGCTCGCGTGCCTGTCCAACAATATGATCCTCACGTGGGCCGCCGTGGAGGCAACCACGCTTTCCACCGTTTTCCTCGTGGGTATCTACAAGAACAAGACGGCCCTCGAGGCTTCTTGGAAGTATGCGATGGTCTGCACCGCCGGTGTGGCCTTTGGCCTGTTCGGCACGCTGCTGATCTACGCCAACGCCGCCGACGTGATTCCCAACGCCCACGAGGCCGCATTCCTGTCGTGCGTGCTGCCGTATGCCGATCAGTTCGACCCGACGCTCATGCGCCTCGCCTTTGCGTTTATCGTGATCGGCTTTGGCACCAAGGCCGGCCTGTTCCCCATGCACACTTGGCTGCCCGATGCCCACTCCCAGGCCCCGAGCCCCGTCTCGGCCCTGCTCTCGGGCGTGTTGCTTAAATGCGCCATGCTTGTGATCATGCGCTTCTACGGCTTTACCATCCAGGCCGTGGGCGCCGAGTATCCGCAGCTTTTGCTGTTGATCGTCGGCACGCTGTCCATTTTGGTGGCGGCGCTTTCGATGTTTCGCCAGGACGACCTCAAGCGCCGCTTTGCGTACTCGTCTGTGGAGAACGTGGGTGTTATCGCCCTGTGCCTGGGTATCGGTGGCCCTCTGGGTATCGCCGCGGCCCTGCTGCACTGCGTGTTCCACGGCTTTACCAAGACGCTTGCCTTCTGCGTGTCCGGTAACATTCAGCACGCCTTTGGCACGCGTAGCTTGGCCAAGATCCAGGGCGTCGTCGAGGTTGCCCCTGCAACCGCTGCGCTCGCCATCCTGGCGCTGCTCGGTCTTGCCGCCTTCCCGCCCTTTGGCATGTTTATCTCCGAGTTCCTGACTTTTGTCGCCGGTGTTACCGCCGGCCCCATGTGGCTGGTCGTCGTGGTCGCCCTCGGTCTTACCGTGGCCATCTCCGCGCTCACCCGTATCGCACTCAAGTCGGTATTCGGCCATGCGCCCCAGGGCATGGGCAAGCATGAGGCCCCGGCGCTCATGCTTATCCCCGAAATCATCCTGGCTGTCATGATCTTGTGGTTTGGCATCGCCACCCCGCTGTCCCTCGTGCACGGTGTGGAGACCGCGACCGGCATCGTGCTCGAGCAGAGCACCGAGGAACTTCACGCGACGCCGATGTACCGCGCTGTGTTCGGTACCGAGACCGCTCAGAGCGAGGTGGAGTAACGAATGATTGAAACTGAGAATAAGGTGTATGCCCGTCGCTGCGAGAGCCATGTCGAGGCCCTGCGCCGCGCCGTTCCGGGCTGCATCGAGAAGGTCGAGTGGCAGTGCGAGGACCAGCTGACGATTACCGTCAAGCAGGACAAGCTGCCCGAGGCCGTCCACTACCTGTACTACGAGCGCTACGGCTGGATTCCCGTGATCATCGGCAACGATGAGCGCAGTCTGTGCGGCCGTTACGCCGTGTACTACGTCATCTCCATGGAGGGGGAGGATCCCGGCTGGGTGACCGTGCGCACCGAGGTCGATCCCGCCAAGATGACGTTCCCGTCCGTGACGCCGTTCGTCCCCGCCTGCGTGTGGGGCGAGCGCGAGCTGCGCGATATGTTCGGCCTGATCCCCGAGGGTCTGCCCGACCGTCGTCGCCTGGTGCTGCCCGACGATTGGCCCAGCGGCCTGTATCCGCTGCGCAAGGACTCCATGGACTACCGTTTCCGTCCCGCTCCCGCGAGCGATATGGAAAACTACGAGTTCTTGGCCGATACCAAGGGCAAGGAGACGACGCTCGTTCCCATGGGCCCGCTGCACATTACCTCCGATGAGCCTGGCCACTTCCGCCTGTTCGTTGAGGGCGAGACGATCGTCGACGCCGATTACCGTCTGTTCTACGTGCACCGCGGCATGGAGAAGGTTGCCGAGACGCGCCTGAACTATGACGCCGTGACGTTCCTCGCCGACCGCATCTGCGGCATCTGCGGCTGCGCCCACTCGGTGGCCTATGCCGAGGCCGTCGAGCGTGCCCAGGGCATTCATGTCCCGCCGCGCGCCCAGTACATCCGCGCTATCATGCTCGAGGTCGAGCGTCTGCACTCGCATCTGCTCAACATTGGCCTGGCGTCGCACTACACCGGCTTCGACTCCGGCTTCCAACAGTTCTTCCGCGTCCGCGAGAAGTCCATGGACCTGGCCGAGAAGCTCTCCGGTCACCGCAAGACCTACGGCCTCAACGTGATCGGCGGCGTGCGCCGCGACATTTTGGCCGAGCAGAAGCTCTCCACGCTCACGACCATCCACCAGCTGCGTTCCGAGGTTCAGGAACTCGTCGACGTGCTGCTCTCTACGCCCAACTTTATCGAGCGTACGAGTGGTATCGGCATCTTGGACCGCAAGATCGCACGCGACTTCTCGCCGGTCGGCCCGCTCATGCGCGGCTCGGGCTATGCCCGCGACGTGCGCTTTGACCATCCCTTCGACGGCTACGCCGATCCGGATGTCCAAAAGATGCACGCCGCCACGGTCGACACCTGCGATGCCTTCGGCCGTACCGCCGTTCGCATCCAGGAGGTCTACGATTCGATCGACATGATCGAGACCATGCTCGAGAACTGCCCGTCGGGCCCCATTCTCACCACGGATTGGGAGTACACCCCGCACAAGTACGCTATCGGCGCCACCGAGGCGCCGCGCGGCGAGGACGTGCACTGGGCCATGCTCGGCAACAACCAGAAGTGCTACCGCTGGCGCGCCAAGGCCGCCACGTACAGCAACTGGCCGGTCCTGCGCTACATGTTCCGCGGCAACACCGTGGGCGACGCGGCGCTGATTGTCGGCTCGCTCGACCCGTGCTACTCCTGCACCGACCGCGTGACGGTGACCGATGTTGCCGCCAAGCGCGACCACGTGCTCGACAAGGAGCAGTTCGAGAACGTCTGGCGCGACAAGTCGCCGCTTGCGGGCGAGGGCACCATGGCCGCCCCGCTCGATGAGGAGGCGCTCTAATATGCTGAAGCTTTGGAAGGTCAACGCCAAGGCCGGCGACGCGACGGTCAAATACCCGTTTGCGCCGTTTCCCACCAATAAGGACATGCGCGGCAAGCCCGAGCACAATGCCGAGCTCTGCATAGCCTGCGGGGCCTGCGGCGTGGCGTGCCCGGCCGATGCCATTCGCATGGACACCGACCTTGCGGCTGATACCATCACCTGGTCGATTGACTACGGCCGCTGCATCTTTTGCGGCCGCTGCGAGGAAGCCTGCCCCATGGAGGCCATCAAGCTCACCGAGGAGTTTGAGCTGGCCGTCATGAGCAAGGACGACCTCACCAGCAAGAGCGTCTATACGCTCGAGCACTGCTCTCGTTGCGGCAAGCCGTTTGCCCCGCACAAGGAGATCGACTACGCCAAGCGCCTGCTGCAAAAGGCCGGCGGCATGGAGGCCGAGCAGGCCGCCCGCACCGTCGGTATGTGCCAGGAGTGCAAGCGCGAGCTCGACGCCCTGCGTGCCGCCTCGGCCGTAAAGACCGGCAACGCTGCTGGCATGGCTGCCAACGAAACGCTTGCGTCCGGTGAGCCCCAGGGCCCCGGCATGGAGTATCTGGGCGGCCACGGCGTGAACCCGGAGTATATCGACCGCGAGCTCAACCCCGATGCGCCCGAGATTCCCGCCGGTCCTGCACCGGTCGAGGGCATCATCATGGATTTTGAAACGAAGGAGGAGTAACCATGGCCGAACCCACGCTTTTGCCCGAGCGGCTCCAGTACCGCCCGACCAAGATCGAGCTCGACGAGAGCATCGAGAAGGCCAAGGCGACCCTTCTTAAGAAGATCAAGCGCTCGGTGTACGTTTACCGCGTTGACTGCGGCGGCTGCAACGGCTGCGAGATCGAGATCTTCGGTTCCATCACGCCCGTCTTCGACGTCGAACGCTTTGGCATCAAGGTCGTGCCCTCGCCCCGTCACGCCGATGTGCTGCTGTACACCGGCGCCGTGACGCGTGCCATGCGCATGCCGGCCCTGCGCGCCTTTGAGGCCGCACCCGATCCCAAGATCGTGGTGTCCTATGGCGCGTGCGGCTGCACCGGCGGCATCTTCTACGACAACTACTGCGTCTGGGGCGGCACGGACAAGATTCTGCCGGTCGATGTCTACATCCCCGGCTGCCCGCCCAGCCCCGCGCAGACCATCTACGGCTTCGCCATGGCACTTGGCCTGCTGGACCAAAAGCTCCATGCCGAGACCACGGTGGAGGCCGCCGGCGAGCAGGCCGATATTCTGCACCCCGGCGTGCCGTACAAGCTGCGCGTTGCCATCGAGCGCGAAGCTCGCGCCATGAGCGGCTACCGTTACGGCCGCGACCTGGCCAACGAGTTTATGGATACGCTCGAGGGCGCGCCCAAGGGCGATATTCGCGGTGCCATGGCGCTGCTCATCGACAAGCAAGATGATCCTCGCCGCGTTGAGGTCTACTCGGCGCTGCAGGATCTGGTGCTGGCCGGAGGTCGCTAGATGGAGCTCACGGACCGCTCTGGTTACTTTGCGGGCCCCGGCATGCTCGGCGGCTCTTTTGGCGATGCCTCGCGCGCAAGCGACGAGGCCGCCGAGGGCGTCGCCGACCCCTGCCTGGGTCACGCGCCCGACCAGGTGGTCTTCTATGAGCTCACGCGTAAGTTTGTGGAGACCGAGGAAGACGTTCCCCAGGAGGCCTGCGACGTGCTGTACTACACGCTCGCCGTGGGCCACCACACCGGCGTGCTCGACTGCTTTGAGCCGCGCCTGTCGGTGCCGGTGGATGTCTTCTATTCGCTCGTCGACGCGCTGCCGGAGGGGGAGGCCAAGACCAAGTTCGAGGCCATCCGCTCCTTTGGCGAGTGCCAGCTCGACAAGGCGGCGGTGCCGTCGCTGCTCGAGGCCTGCGACACGCTGCTCGACGAGCGCGGTTTTCGCGGTTCGGCCAAGGCCGGCATCTCGGTGTTCGATGACGACTTTGGCCTGCATGCCCAGCAGGTTGCGTTCTTAATGAAGTTTCGCGATCTGGTTGAGCGCGTGCGCGATGTGTCGGGCGTGTATCTGACGGGGAGGCTACAGTAATGGGTCGCGTTGTGGATGGCCGTGTGAACGGCGCCCCGTTTGCGGGCATTGTGCTCACGGCGGGAAGCGTGCTGCGCGCCGACGATGCCGCCGGCCCCGTGCTCTCCAAAAAGATGGAGGACACGCCCATCGCCGGTTGGTACACCATCGACGGTGGGCAAACGCCCGAGGACGACATCATCGAGGTCAAGCGCGAGCTTCCGCCGCGCCTGGTGTTGGTCGATGCCGCCGACATGGCGCTGCCCGTCGGTGCCATCCGCCTGCTCGATAAGACCGACGTCGCGCGCAAGTCGATGTTCACCACGCATTCGCTTCCCTTGTCGATTCTGATCGAAGAGATTGAGCAATCGTGCGAAGATATCGTCTTCATAGGGATTCAGCCGGGCGATACGGAGTTCTATAACCCCATGTCCCCGGAGGTCTTTGAGGCCGTCGACGCCGTGTATGACGCCGTGGCCGCCAACGACTTTTCCCACTTTGTCCGCTTGGGGCAGGAGCTATAGGAGCGCTTGTCCCTGCTGATTAGGAAAGAAGTGATTGACATGGCAGATTCCAAGGTGGAGTACCCCGCTCCCGATTGCCTGGCGCCCGCCGCGATCGAGGCCAAGACCGAGACCGCCGGCGTGACCAAGGCTAACCTGCCGGTCGCTAAGGCCTTTCTGTTGGCAATGTTCGCCGGCGCGTTTATCGCCTTCGGCGGCCTGTTCTTTACGGTGTTTTTGAGCGACAGCACGCTGGGCTGGGGTGCCCAGCGCGTCGTGGGCGGCCTGTGCTTTTGCCTGGGCCTGGTGCTGGTGCTGGTGTGCGGCGCCGAGCTGTTTACCGGCAATTCGCTTATGGTCTGCGCACTCAAGAGCAAAAAGATCACTCTGGCCCAGATGCTCAAGGCCTGGGTCGTCGTGTGGGTCGGCAATTTTGTCGGTGCCCTGTTCATCGTCTTTTTGGTGTACATGGCCGGCATCTATAAACTTAACGGCGAGGCGGTCGCCAATTCCATGGTGAGTGTCGCTGCTGGCAAGGTGACAATCGACTGGGTGACGATCTTCTTCCGCGGCATCCTATGCAACATCTTTGTGTGCCTGGCCGTGTGGATCGGTACTGCCGGCAAGACCGTGGTCGATAAGGTCGTTGGCATTCTGCTGCCCATCGCAGCCTTTGTGGCCTGCGGTTTTGAGTACTGCGTTGCCAACATGTACTTTTTGCCCATGGGTGCCGTGATGCATGCATGCGGTTATGGTGCCGACGTCGCCGGCGCCGATGCGCTCAACGCCGCGGGCATTGCGTTTAACCTGTCCGCCGCCACGCTGGGCAACATCGTGGGCGGCGCGGTTCTGATCGCGCTCGGCTACTGGTTTGTCTACGCCAAGAAGTCCGAGGCGTAAGGTACCGTCTGTTTGACGTTGGGCCTCCCGCGGGGCGTTGCCGTGCGGGAGGCTTTTTGGGTCTGGGGCTCGTTGCCGGGCTGTTGGCCTGTTGTGTTTGGCTTGTGAAAGGGGTAATCGAGATGGCATCTGCTGTGGAGCGTGACGGTCGCGCTGTGGTGACCACATGCGGGGGATGCTATGCCGATTGCGCCTTTGCGGCACGCGTTGAGGACGGTCGCGTGGTGGCCGAGTTGCCGGTGCCGGGGCACCCGTGCGCGGCACGAGCCCTGTGCGCCCGCGGACGGCATCGTCTGGCAATGCCGTTTGACGAGCGCGACCGGATTTTGCATCCCATGCGCCGACGAGCTGATGGCTCGGGGTTCGATGCGATTTCCTGGGACGAGGCGTTTGCCCAGATTGCCGAGCGCCTTTTGGGGATTGTTGGCGAGTGCGGACCTCGTGCGCTGGGCATGACGCTCGGCGTGCCCTCGTTCGACCGCTACTGGGCCTATCGCTTTATGCATGCGCTGGGTTCGCCCAACGTGTACGGTGCCGACGGCGCCTGCGAGGTGAGCCGCCTGACCGGCTGGGAGCACAGCCTGGGCTACAGCCCGGCGTCCGACCTGGCCCACACCGATTGCATCATGTACCTGGGGCGCTCCATCGTGGATTCGTCGACGACGGGTGCAGTCGATGCGCTCAACGATGCGCGTCGGCGCGGGGCCAAGATCATTGTGGTGGACCCGCGGCGCAGCGGCTCGGCCGCGCTTGCCGACCGCTGGCTGCGCGTGCGCCCGGGCTGCGACTTGGCGTTGCTGTTGGGTATTGCCCACGTGATGATTGCCGAGGGCCTGTACGACCACGAGTTCGTGGACCGCTATACCACTGGCTTTGACGAGTTGGCGCAGGCGGCCCGTGCCTGGACGCCCGAGTGGGCCGAGTCGATGTGCGACGTGCCGGCAGATGACATCCGCGCGACGGCGCGCGACCTGGCTGCTGCGGCGCCTGCCGCCGTTGTCGACGCGGGCTTTCACGGTGGCATTGGCATTGCGTATGCCAACAGCACCCAGACGGCGCGTGCTATCTGCCTGGTCGATGTGCTGTTGGGCTGCCTGGGGCGTGTGGGCGGTGCACTCAACCCACCGACCCCGCTCGCGCTGGGCGACTTGGACCCTGCACGCTTTGAGACGCCGCCGGTGCCGCGTGTGCCCAAGTTGGGTTCCGAGCGTTATCCGCTCGTCGATCCGGTGCGCGGCCTGTGCACGACCATCGGCCAATCGATCCTCGCCGGCGACCTGCGCGGACTCATCGTCTATGCCAGCAACCCCGGTGCGGGTTACGGCAACGCCGATGCGTGGCTTGGCATCTTGCAGCAGCTCGACCTGCTCGTGACGATCGATATTCGCTGGTCTGAGACGGCGCGTGCGTCTGACTATGTGCTGCCCGACGTGACGTATCTGGAGGCCGACCGCGGCGTGGGTACGGTCGTGGGCCGCAACGATGCGCGCGTGTTCTACCGCAGCGCCGTGCTGCCGGTCTTGCATGACGATACGCGTCCCGGCCGGGAGATCTTTGCCGGCCTGGCTGCTGCCTGTGGCGTGGGCGAGTGCTTCGACTTTACTCCGGATGATCTGGCGGCGGCCCAGGTGGCTCCGTTTGGGGTTGACCTGGCTGCGCTCAAGGAGCGCGGTTGGGCAGACACGGGCGTGCCGCTGCCGTCGCGTACGGGCAAGCCGGTGATTCCGCTTGCCGGCGGCAAGATTGCGCTGGCAAGTGACGTGTGGGAGCGTGCCGGCCTGGGACGCGTGCCAGGTTGGATCGCTCCCATGGTGGAGCCCGGCCCGGGGATGTTTCGCCTCATTAGCGGCAACCGTCCCTTTGAGTCGCATACCTCTCGCAGACTCGCGGCGGCCGGTGCCGCCGAGGTGGGGTCGGACTTGGACGCCGTGCAGATGAACGCCGATGCCGCTGCGCACATGGGCATCGCCGACGGCGAGATCGTCGAACTCGTGAGCGATTTGGGCCGCGACCGCGTGCGCGTGGAGACGACGCCGTATCAGCATCCGGCGTGCATCTTTACGTCGGCCGCCCCCGGCGGACGCGCATTGGGTGCTGAGGGTGGTGGCCGGCAGGCCCTGGGCGTCGGGCCGCTCGACCACACGCCGCTGCGCTGGGACTCGTTGACGGGTGCCGCGCTTACCCAGGAAAACGCCGTTCGCGTGGAAAAGATCACGGAGCACGTGGATAATAACGACTGATTGATTCAGCAGATTGATTCGGCTGGTTTTTGATGAACGACCGACTGATCTGTCCTTGGTTTTGAAAGGCTGCACATGAGCGATAGCCAGAACATGTCCGATGAGGTGCGCGCCCGCCTGCGCGCCATTCCTTCCGTCAACGAGCTGCTTGCCGAGTGGCCGGTGGTGAAGGCGGCCGGGGAGACCTGCGACGCGGTGGTGCATGCTGCCGTGACGGCCGAGCTCGACGAGGAGCGCGCCGCCATCCGCGCCGGTGCCGCCCCGCGCTCTAAGCGCGACCTGGCTTCGGCCATCGAGTGGCGTGCGCATCGTTCTGCGCTGCCGAGCCTGCGTCCAGCCGTCAACGCCACGGGTGTGGTCATCCACACCAACCTTGGTCGCGCCCCGCTTGCGGAATCGGCTGCCAAGGCTGTGGCCGAGGTCGCGCGCGGGTACAGCACGCTCGAGTACAGCGTCGACACCTGCTCGCGCGGGTCGCGCAAAGAGCACGCCGCGCAGCTGATTCGTTCGCTTACCGGTGCCGAGGACGCGCTGGTCGTTAACAATAATGCCGCCGCGGTGCTGCTGGTGCTGGCCACCCACGCTGCGGGCAAAGAGGTCATCGTGAGCCGCGGCGAGCTCGTCGAGATCGGTGGCAGCTTCCGCATTCCCGATGTCATGGAGGCCTCGGGCGCCAAGCTCGTCGAGGTCGGTGCCACCAACCGCACGCATTTGAGCGACTACGAGCGCGCCATCACGCCCGATACGGCCATGATTCTCAAGGTCCATCCTTCCAACTATCGTATCGAGGGTTTCCACGAGGAGGTAGGTTCTCGGGAGCTTGCGGCGCTTGCTCACAAGCATGGCCTGCTGTTCTACGAGGACCAGGGCTCGGGCGCGCTGTTGCCCGACGACATCTTGGTGCGCGGCGGCGAAGAAACCACGCCGGCTTCGGTCGCGGCGGGGCTCGATATCGTGTCATGCTCGGGCGATAAGCTGCTCGGCGCCGCGCAGGCGGGCATTATCATGGGTCGTCGCGATCTGGTCCAGGCCTGCGGGTCGCATCCGCTTATGCGTGCCCTGCGTCCGGGCAAACTGGCTCTGTCGGCGCTCGAGGCCACGCTGCGTATCTACATGGATGGCGCCGATGTTGCCCATCGCGATATTCCGGTGCTCAGCATGCTTACGCTGCCGCAGGCTCATCTGGAGCGCCGCGCGCGTAAGCTGCGCGAGCTGATGGTGGCGGGTCTCGATAAGGCCGGCTGCCCGTGTGCCGTGCAGGTGGAAATCGTCGAGGAGTCGTCGACCCCCGGTGGCGGTTCGCTGCCCACCGTTGAGCTGCCCACCATGTGCGTTGCCGTGCGTCTTGTTGACGAGCGCCTGACGGTCGACGCGCTCAAGCGCTCGCTCGTCCAGGATTTCGACACGCCGGTCGTCACGCGCGCCTCGCACGATCGCGTCCTGTTTGATGTGCGTACGCTCGTGGGTGACCGCGATATCGAGACGGCGGCATCGACGCTCGTCGCGTGCGTTAAGAAGGCGATTGCTCGATGAGTGAGGTTCAAGCGCTGGTGGAGTGTCCCGTTATCGTTGGCACGGCGGGCCACGTCGACCACGGTAAGTCGGCGCTGATCGAGGCGCTGACCGGCAAGAATCCCGATCGTCTGGAGGTTGAGCGCCGTCGCGGTATGACCGTGGAGCTGGGCTTTGGCGAGCTGGCGCTGCCGAGTGGCAAGATCGTTGGCCTGGTCGACGTGCCGGGCCACGCGCATTACTTGCGCGCCATGGTGCAGGGTGCGACGGGCATTGATGTTGCCGTGTTGGTGGTATCGGCCGTCGAGGGCGTGATGCCGCAGACGCGCGAGCACGTGCATGTGCTGGAGCTGCTGGGCGTCACACACATGGTGGTCGCGCTGACGATGTGCGACTTGGCCGATGCCGAGATGACCGAGCTTGCCGAGCTCGATGTCGATGACTTCTTGTCGGGTACCGTGTTTGCGGGCGCGCCGATTGTGCCCGTGTCGTCTAAGACGGGTGAGGGGATCGACGGGCTGCTTGCGGTGCTCGACGAGCAGGTTGCCGCTTGCTGGGATGCCTGCCGCGACCGTGCCGAGCGCACCGATGCCGCGCCTCGTCTGCCCATCGACCGCTGCTTTACGATCAAAGGCGCCGGTACCGTGGTGACGGGAACGTTGCACGATGCGCCCGTCGCGGTGGGGGATGAGCTCGTCGCGCTGCCGTCGCGTACGGTCTGTCGCGTACGTGGGATTCAGGTGCATGGCGATACGCCGCGGGCGTTGCCCGGTCAGCGTGTGGCGCTCAACTTGGTGGGCGATGCCGTCGCCACGCTCGATCGCGGTGAGATGCTCGGTGTGGCGGGCCGCTTTGGCCAGACGATGCGCTTTATGATGACGTTTACGTATTTGGGCCGCGAGGGAGCCAAGCCGCGTGTGCTCGAGTCGGGTGCGCGTGTGCACGTGATGGCGGGTACGGCCGAGGTTGTCGGTCGCATCATGTTCATGGAGGGCGAGGCCCCCATGGCGGTGGGCGAGACCCGTAATGTTCAGGTGCGCTTGGAAAACTCGCTGCCGCTACGTGCCGGGGACCATGCCGTGGTGCTGTCGTATTCGCCCGTTATGCTCATTGGCGGTGGGCGCGTGCTGCTTTCGCGCTGCCGTCGCTCGCGCGAGCTTGCCGAAGGAGAGCGTGCGCTGTATGCGGCGCTCGAGTCCGGCGATATCGCGGGCGGTGTGGGCGCTTGGCTGGCGCTGCAGACGCTGCCGGTTACGACGGTTGATATCGCCGAGGCTTTGGATCTTGGTATCGGCGAGGTCGATGCCGCACTGCGCGGGTTGGTGGCGCAGGGCGCTGCTTGCGCGCTTGCAGGCTCGGATGGCTCGCTGTATGCAGATTCTTCCGCGCTCGACGCCGCGATGGATGACCTGGCGACGACCCTGTCGGCCATGCACACGGCGGCTCCCAAGGAGACGGGCTTTACGCCCGGCGCCGTTGCCCATGCTGCGTGGTCAGCCGCTGATGAAGACGTTGCCGCGGCTCTGATTGCCGAGGGCTGCTCGCGTGGCGTGTGCGCCGCCGAGGGCGCCGAGGTATTCGATCCGCATTCGGCCGCTGCGGCGGCACGCGTGGTGCGAGAGGCTTGCGAACGGATCATCGCGCTTCTTGACGAGGCTGGCCTGGATGCACCGGCGCTTCCCGAGGTGGGCGAACAGCTGCAGCTCGGTCGCGACACCATGACGCGAGCCCTGCGCGAGCTATCGCTCAACCGCTCGATCGTTAAGGTCGAGCGCGACGTTGCCCTGTCCGCTGCCGCCGAGGCCCATGCGCGCGAGCTTGTTGCCGCCGCCATTGAGGCAGCCGGCGGTGCTGCCACCACGAGCGTGCTGCGCGAGGCCCTGGGCGTGTCGCGCAAGCGCGCCATCAGCATCTTGGAGCACCTAGATGCCGTGCGCTTTACGGTGCTCGACAAGGACGCCGGCGGCCTGCGCTCGCTGCGCTAGGGTAGTCATTTTGGGCGGATGATTTTTCTGGGACGGGGATTAAAAAATCATCCGCCGTCCCAAATTAGCTACCCTGGCGCCCTTTGCGGCTGCGGGCTGCCTGGTTTGGTAAAATACCGCCGCACTTGGGAACGGATGGGCTCCGGTGGGCTCCGCGGTCCTCAAAACCGTTGCGAGGCGTGCAAAACGTCTTGGATGTGTTCGATTCACATACGTTCCCGCCATACGCTACCAGCGCTTTTGTGCTCGCGGTCTTGCTGCGTGCCGCAAAGGCGCTGTTTTGTTTTTGCACGAGCTTTTCGTAGCGTCGCTATTTCGGCGGCGGTATTTAGCTTCGTGCACCGGGCTTCGAGCAAGCCGATGGAGGTGTTTTGCCGTATGACTACCGTAAGACGGGCCGATCTTTCTTGTGTCGTCCAAGCGGGCGGGCTGTCCTCACGCATGGGCTGCGATAAGGCTCGCATGGCGTTTTGCGGCGAGCCGCTCATCGAACGCGTGCTGGGTCGGCTGGCGCCAGTTGCCGGCGAGTTGGTCGTGACGACTTCGCGTCCCAGCGAGCTTGCCTACCTTGAGGAGCGCACGTTTGGCGGTCTGGTGCCGCGAATAGTGCCGGACCTTGAGGGGCCGGCGGGCGCCATGCGCGGCATCGCGAGTTCGCTGACTGCGGCCCGGCTGCCTCTCGTTGCTATCGTCGCCTGTGATATGCCGTTTGTCTCTTCGAAGCTAATCGGTGCCCTTGCCAGCTGTGTCGAGGCCGAGGCGCTCGACGTGTGCGTGCCGCGCGAGGAGCGGGGGATTGAGCCGCTTTGTGCCGTCTGGCGCCGTGACGCGTGTGCGCCGGTCGCCCAAGAGCTGCTCGCCTGCGACCGTCAGCGCATTCGCTGCCTGATCGACCGGGTGAACGCCGGGTATTTGGACGAGCCTCAGATTGTCGCGGTCGCCGGCTCGACGCTCTGCTTCGAAAACGTCAATACGCCCGAGGAGTTTGCGGCGGCCGAGTTACTCGCCTAGACGATTGGAGTTGCCATGTCTCACGATATTTGCCCCGATACCGGGGAACCTTGCACTTGCGATGGGTCCGAGCCTTGCACCTGCGGCTGTGGCGGCTGTGGACATACGGCCGAGGAAGAGGCAGCGGCGGCTGCGTATCGCGAGTCGCACCGCAAGGCCTCGTCCGGTGATGCCCCTGATCACGAACGCAAGATCATCGTTTCGTTCGATAGCACCTTCGATGTGATGGAATGCGAGCAGCTGTGTCTTGCTGCCGGCGTGCCCGGGCGGATTATGCCGCTGCCTGGCTCCATCACTGCCGGCTGCGGGCTGTGCTGGGCCATGCCGTTCTCGGGCGACGCCCTCGCCGCTTTCCGCGCCGCCACCGAGAGCCGCATAACTCCCGCCGACTACCATCAGCTCGTCCTCTAACCACCAGCACCACCACAAAGGTGCCTGTCCCCAATGTGGTGGTTTGGAACACGTGGACGAAACAGGTTTGAAACACGGGTTTTGCACGTCAGGCTCTCAAAAACGCTTCTACCTGCATCGTAATCAAAACGAAACATCCGCTCGTTGGCTTATGCGTAACTTTGCTGCAACAGTGCGATATTATCCATACTCGATAAAGCTCACGGCGCATGGGGCGCCGCGAACGACACCTTTCTTTTCCACCAATTGGAGGAAGCATGAGCTACACGCAGAAAGTTCTCGACGAGCTCAAGGCCCGCTATCCCGAGCAGCCTGAGTTCATCCAGGCCGCGACCGAGATCCTCGGCACCATCCAGCCGGCGCTCGACGCCCATCCCGAGTACGAGGAGGCCGCCCTGCTTGAGCGCCTCGTCGAGCCCGAGCGCATCGTTATGTTCCGTGTTCCCTGGGTCGACGACCAGGGCAAGGTCCAGGTCAACCGCGGCTACCGCGTCGAGTTCAACTCTGCCATCGGACCCTACAAGGGCGGCCTGCGCTTTAACCCGACGGTCACCCTGGGCATGCTCAAGTTCCTGGGCCTGGAGCAGATCCTCAAGAACAGCCTGACCACCCTTCCCATGGGTGGCGGCAAGGGCGGTTCCGACTTTGACCCCAAGGGCAAGTCCAACAACGAGATCATGCACTTCTGCCAGTCCTTCATGACCGAGCTCTATCGCCACATTGGCCCCAACACCGACGTTCCCGCCGGTGACCTGGGCGTTGGCGGCCGCGAGGTTGCCTACCTGTTCGGTCAGTACAAGCGCCTGACTAACGAGTGGACCGGCGTCCTTACCGGCAAGGGCCTCTCTTTTGGCGGCTCGCTCGCCCGTACCGAGGCCACCGGCTACGGCCTGGCCTACTTTGTGGACGAGTACCTCAAGAGCCGCGGCGACTCCTTCGAGGGCAAGAACGTCGTCGTTCACGGCTCCGGTAACGTCGCCATCTACGCGGTCCAGAAGGTCTCCCAGCTCGGCGGCAAGGTGCTGGCCTGCTCCGACACCCATGGCTGGGTCGAGGATCCCGACGGCATCGACTACACCGTGCTCGAGCATGTCTACAACAAGAAGCGCTCCGGCCACGACAAGGGCGTTACGCTCGCCATGTACGTCGATGAGAAGCCCAATGCCACGTGGCACGAGGGTGACGGCCGCGGCGTGTGGCAGCTGCCCTGCGACATCGCGCTGCCCTGCGCTCGCGAGAACACGCTGCTGCTCGAGGACGCCCAAGCGCTCGTCGCCAACGGCTGCAAGGTGGTCGGCGAGGGCGCGAACATGCCCACGACCATCGAGGCCACGACCTACTTCCAGGAGAACGGCGTCGCCTTTATGCCCGGTAAGGCTGCCAACGCCGGCGGCGTACTCGTGTCCGGCCTGGAGATGAGCCAGAACGCCGAGCACCTGTCCTGGACCTTCGAGGAGGTCGACGGCAAGCTCGAGCAGCTCATGCGCGGCATGTTCCACAACGTGGACGACACCGCCAAGGAGTACGGCCAGGAGGGCAACTTTGTCATGGGCGCCAACATCGCCGGCTTCCTGAAGGTCGCCGACGCCATGCTCGCCCAGGGCGTCTGCTAAATCTTCGCTCGACATAGCATGTGATAAGGCTCTCAGCCATCTTGGCTGGGAGCCTTTTTCTATGGCGGTGAGGGTCGTGCGTTCTCGTTTGGTACACTTAGAGGTACTGGACAAGTGAAGAGATGGGGGAGAACGTGCTCAAGTTCGGTACCTACGTCCGTGTTGGAAACGCGGCCGAAGCCTATGAGCTCTTGCAGAAAAACCGCAACAACAAGATTGTGGGCGGCGGCATCTGGATGCGCCTGGGATCGCGTCGCGTGGCGACGGCGATTGACCTTTCGGCCTGCGGACTCGATCAGATCGAGGAGACCGAGACCGAGTTTCGCATCGGTGCCATGTGCACCCTGCGCCAGCTCGAGCGTCATGCCGGGCTCAACGCGCTTGTCAACAATGTCTTTGAGTTCGCCGTCCACGATATCGTGGGCGTCCAGCTGCGCAACACCGCCACGGTGGGCGGCAGCATCTACGGCCGCTTTGGCTTCTCGGACGTTCTTTCGGCCTTTCTGGCACTCGATTCCTATGTCGAGCTGACGGGCGCCGGCCGCGTGCCGCTCGCCGAATTCGTCGAAATGGGCTACGTGCGCGACGTGATCGAGCACGTGGTGGTCGTCAAGCACGATTACCGTGCGAGCTACGAGGCCGTGCGCAAGGCTGCGACCGACTTCCCCTCGCTCAACGTCACTGCCGCTTGGTGGGATAACTCCTGGCACGTCACCGTGGGCGCTCGTCCGCTGCGCGCGACCCTGCTGCAGGGCGAGGCGTGCGGCGTCGTGAACGAGCAGCCTTCCGAGGACGAGCTTCGCGCCCTCGCCGTCTCCGTGCGCGCGCTGAGCTACGGCACCAACATGTGGGGCTCGGCCGACTACCGCCGCCGCATCTCGGCCCCGCTGGCGATCCAGGCCCTGCGCCGCGCCGCCGGCATCGAGCTTTCGGCCGCGCTTGCTCGCGAGCTCGAGACCGTGCAGATTCCCAAGTTCGCCACGGACGAGTATTCCTGCCGCCGCGTGCCCGGCGTCGATTCTAGCGAGGTGCGCTAATGGCTGCCAAACTCATCGATCTTTCCTTTACGCTCAACGGCCGCAAGGTCAAGGTTCAGATTGCCCCCGACACCATGCTCTTTGCGCTGCTGCGCGAGCAGGGCTGCGCGTCGGTACGCTGCGCCTGCGAGACCACCAACTGCGGTCTGTGCACGGTGTGGCTCGACGGCGACCCGGTGCTGAGCTGCTCGGTTCCGGCTGCGCGCGTCGAGGGCCGCTCCATCACCACGCTCGAGGGTCTCAAGGCCGAGTCCGAGGCGCTGGCCCGTGCGATGGCCGCCGAAGGTGCCGAGCAGTGCGGTTTTTGCGCCCCCGGCCTTATCATGAACGTGCTGGCGCTCGCCCGCGCCGCCAAGGAGGACCCGAGCCTCGTCGCCACGCGCGAGGAGCTCTCGCGCCAGCTCGCCGGCAACCTCTGCCGTTGCAGCGGCTACGAGAGCCAGCTGCGCGCCATCGTCCGCTTCCTCAACGAGTCGGGCGTGCAGGTGGGCTTCGAGATGCCCGAGCTGCCCGTCAACGACACGAGCTCCGACGGCGTCTCCTACAAGCAAATCACCCACAAGCAGCCCAAGAAGGATTCGAAGGCCCTGCTCGAGGGCCGTCCCGTCTACACGGGCGATATGGTGCCCGCCGGCGCGCTCATCGTCAAACTCAAGCGCAGCCCCTATGCCCGCGCCAAGATCCGTTCCATCGACACCTCGCGCGCCCTGAAGGTGCCGGGCGTCGTGGGCGTTTACACCTACGAGGACGTGCCCAAGCGCCGCTTTACCATCGCCGGCCAGAGCTATCCGCAGCCGAGTCCCTACGACCGCTTGATCCTCGAGAACCTCGTCCGTTACCAAAACGAGGAGGTGGCGATCGTCGCCGCTGAGACCGAGGAGGCCGCCGATAAGGCGCTCAAGCTCATCAAAGTCGACTACGAGGTGCTCGAGCCGCTGCTCGACTTTACCCAGGCACTCGATAACGACATCGTGGTCCACCCCGAGGGCGACGTGACCTTTATGTTCCCGCAGGGCGGCGATGTCCCGCGCAACCTGGTGTGTAGCGGTACCAGCGATTATGGCGATCTGGACGAGGCCTTCGCCCAGAGCGACATCGTCTTTGAGCGCACTTACACCAGTCAGGCCACCCAGACCGCGCCCATGGAGACCTTCCGTGCCTTCGCGACGACCGACGCGTTTGGCCGCATCTCGGTGACCACCTCTACGCAGGTGCCCTTCCACGTGCGCCGCATGGTCGCGCAGTCGCTCGATATCCCGCAGTCGCAGGTGCAGGTCATTAAGCCGCGCATCGGCGGCGGCTTTGGCTCCAAGCAGACGGGCTGCTGCGAGATCTTCGTGGCGTTCGTGACCCAGCAGACCGGCCGTCCGAGCTATTGCTGCTACACCCGCGAGGAGACCATCACCGCGGGCAACTCGCGTCACCAGATGCAGATGACCGTCAAGCTGGGCGCCATGAACGACGGCACCATCACGGCTATCGACCTGCACACGTTGTCCAATGCCGGCGCGTACGGCGAACATGCCACCACGACGATCGGCCTCTCGGGACACAAGAGCCTGCCGATCTACAACCATGTGAAGGCGAGCCGCTTTAGGTGGGACGCCGTCTACACCAACACCAACCGCGGCGGCGCGTATCGCGGCTACGGTGCCACCCAGGGTCAGTTTGCCGTGGAGAGCGCCGTCAACGAGCTCGCCGACATGCTGCACATGGACCCCGCCGACCTGCGCCTTAAGAACATCGTGCGCGAGGGCGAGGTCATGCCGCAGTACTACAACGAGAAGCTCAACGCCTGCGCGCTCGACCGCTGCCTGCTGCGCGCGATGGACATGATCGGCTGGCGCGACAAGCCGCTTGCCGTGGACCTGGGCGACCGCGTACGCGCCCTGGGCTGCGCGCTCACCATGCAGGGCTCGGGCATCTCCAACGTGGACATCGCCGGCATTGACATGCGCCTGGAAGAGGACGGCTTCATTACCATCGGCACCGGCGCCACCGATAACGGCATGGGCGTCGACACGATCCTGGCGCAGATTGCCGCCGAGGAACTGGGCGTGGAGAGCTCGCTGATCGTGGTGCGCGGCGTGGACACCGATGTGTCGCCGTTCGACGCCGGCTCGTACGCGAGCTCGGGCACGTACGTGACGGGCCTTGCCGCCAAGAACGCCGCGACCGAGCTACGTGAGAAGATCTGCGTCAAGGCCGCCCAGATGTGGGATGTGGACGCCGCCGATGTGGTCTTCGATGGTCAGTACGTGCGTCTGTCCGACGAGCGCGCTGCGCGCGAGCAGAACCGCTACCTCACGCTGCGCGACTTTGCCAACCTGTGCGTCAAGAACATTGCGGGCGGCGACGCACTGACCTCGCACGCCTCTGCCTGCCTGCCCGTTTCGCCCCCGCCGTTTATGGCCGGTATTGCCGAGGTCGAGGTTGACAAGGCCACCGGCAAGGTGACTGTTGTGGACTACGCGGCTGCCGTCGACTGTGGCACCGTGATCAACGAGGCGCTCGCGCGCGTTCAGGCCGAGGGCGGCATTGCCCAGGGCATCGGCCACGCGCTCTACGAGATTGTCGAGCATGACGATCGCGGACGCCTGCGCACCGGCAACTTTATGAGCTACAAGCTGCCCACGCGCCTGGATATCGGCAGCATTCGCGTGGCCTTTGAGCCGAGCTACGAGCCGACGGGTCCGTTTGGCGCCAAGTCGATCGGCGAGGTTGTCATCAACACGCCGCTCGCCGCCGTGGCCTCGGCCGTCGCACACGCCACCGGCCACCAGGTGCGCTCGCTGCCGATTACGCCGGAGAAAGCGCTGCTTGGGGAGTAGCGGGTCAGCGAACAAGTCGTAATGGGCGGGGCGGGGCAACTCGCCCCGCCTTTCGCACTCGTGGTGAGGTCGTGAGCCTGTAAAACGTGTGCGTGCGCTTGCCGTTCGTATCTGCTATCATTCCTAGTCTGTGCGCTCATGCGGGCGTGGCGGAATTGGTAGACGCGCCAGATTTAGGTTCTGGTGGGATTCCCGTGAAGGTTCGAGTCCTTTCGCCCGCACCATCGCACCTGCGTCGGCTCCCGCCGTCGCGACTCTTTGTTGCATAAAGGTACCAGCACCTCAGATAAGCTGGGCAGTATGAGGAGGAACGTGTTGAACATCACCGCTTCTGACGTCAAGGACGCCAAGCTCACCGCTACGGTCACCATCCCGGCCGCCGACGTCGACGCCGCGATCAAGAAGGCCTACAAGGACACCGCCAAGAAGTACCGCTTCCCGGGCTTCCGTGCCGGCAAGGCTCCCCGTCCGGTCATCGACTCTGCTCTTGGCGCTGAGGCTACCCTCGCTCAGGCCACTAACGACCTGATCGCCGCCAACGAGCCCGTCGTCCTCAACGAGCTGGACATCGTCCCCACCAAGAACGGTGACTACAAGGAGCTCGACCTCGCCAAGGATCACGAGGACTACACCTACACCGTCGAGTTCTCCCTGCGTCCTGCCGCTGAGCTCTCCTCCTTCGACGCCGTCGAGATCGAGATGCCTCCCGCGGAGGTCACCGAGTCCGAGATCAACAACCAGGTCGAGATGCTTCTCAACTACCGTGCTACCTTCGAGGACGTCGAGGGTCGCGCCGTCGAGGCTGACGACTACGTGACCGTCGACCTCAAGGCCGTCGAGAACGCCGACAACTTTGCCGCCGAGGGCCGTATGCTCATCGCCGGCAGCGACAGCAACCCCAAGGAGTTCAACGAGGCCCTGATCGGCGCCAACGTTGACGACGTCAAGACCGTCACCTGGACCGACGAGGTCGAGGAGGGCGAGGAGGCCGAGACGCACACCGTCGAGGTCACCGTCAAGGGCATCAAGGTCCGCAACACCCCCGAGCTCACCGACGAGCTCGTCAAGTCCGACTTTGGCTTCGACAGCATCGACGCTATGCGCGACGCCATCAAGATCGAGATCGAGCAGGATAAGGCTTCCCGCCTCCCGGCCGAGAAGGAGAACCGTTGCGTCTCCGCTCTCGCCGAGCGTCTGCAGCTCGACGAGATGGACGCCGACTACGAGCAGTCCGTCTTTGAGGAGCTCGGCCAGAACTTCCTGTCCAACCTCGCTGCCCGCGGCATGACGCTGGACACCTGGCTGCCCGCTTCCGGCCTGACCATGGAGCAGTTCATCGGCGACCTGCACAAGCAGGCCAACGACGTTGCCCGTGAGTCCCTGGCTCTCGACGCCCTCGCGCGTGAGCTCAAGATCGAGGTCACCGAGGACGACATCAACGCCGAGTTCGAGAAGGCCGGCGTCAAGGACGTCGAGGCTTCCAAGGCCGAGTTCATCGCCGATGGCCGCATGCCTGCCGTCCGCGAGTCCATCCGTCGCTCCAAGGCCGTCGACCACCTGGTCGAGAACGCCAAGGTGACCGAGGTCGACGAGACCGCCAAGGACGCCGAGTAATTCTCGCCACCTTTTCCGCGAGCGCATGGATGCGCCCGTGATGGGGTAAAGTTATAAGCCGGTTATCCGGTTGCTTCGTACGGTGCCAGCCAATGCATAGCATGCGGGCACCGTACGTTTGTCTAGAACCACTATTGGTCCGTAAGAGAAATGGAGATGCGTATGATCGCTAAGTTCGATTCCGCCCTCGTGCCATACGTTATCGAGCAGACGCCGCGCGGCGAGCGCAGCTACGATATCTATTCGCGCCTGCTCAACGACCGCATCATCTTCTTGGGCGAGGAGATCAACTCCGTCAGCGCCAACCTGGTCGTTGCCCAGCTTTTGCATCTTGAGAGTCAGGATGCCGAGAAGGATATCTCGCTCTACATCAATTCGCCCGGTGGCGAGGTCTACTCCGGCCTGGCGATTCTTGACACCATGAACTTCATTAAGCCGCAGGTCTCCACCATTTGCGTCGGTATGGCCGCGTCTATGGCCGCCGTGCTGCTTTCGGCCGGCGCCAAGGGCAAGCGCTTCTGCCTGCCGCACTCCAAGGTCATGATTCACCAGCCCAGCGGCGGTGCCCAGGGCCAGCAGACTGAGATCGAGATCGTGGCCGAGGAGATCAAGAAGACCCGCCGCGAGCTCAACCAGATCCTGTCCGACGCCTCGGGCCAGCCCATCGAGAAGGTCCAAGCCGATACCGAGCGTGACAACTACCTGACCGCTGCCGAGGCCCTCGACTACGGCCTGATCGACCGTATCGTCACCTCGCGCGATCTTGCCGCGAAGGACGCCTAGGATGGCCGGTAACATGCAGGACAACTTTGACGAGAACGGCAACCCCATTCGCTGCTCCTTCTGCGGAAAAGAGCAGGGTCAGGTCCGTCGTCTCGTAAAGGGTCCGACCAACATCTTTATCTGCGACGAGTGCGTCGCCGCCTGCTCCGAGATCCTTGAGGAGTCGCTGGCTTCGGACTTTATGGACGCCGCCCGCAACGGCAATCTCCCGGGTTTCCTCAACGACCACGGCCAGGCTGCGTCCCAGCCCGCCGTTGACCCCGAGGCCGAGGGCTTTGAGCTCGAGGACGACCGTCAGGTCATCACGCACGTGCCGACGCCGCACGAGATCTATGACGAGCTTTCGGCCTATGTCATGGGTCAAGAGGACGCCAAACGCGCCATGTCGGTTGCCGTGTACAACCACTATCGCCGCGTGATCGAGGGTGGCGCCGCGGTGTCCGCCTTTGACGAGGCTGACGGTATGGGCGGCCAGTTTGATGACGATATGGACGAGGTGGAGCTCGCCAAGTCCAATATTCTGCTGCTTGGCCCCACCGGTACCGGTAAGACGCTGCTGGCCCAGACGCTCGCGCGCATCCTCGAGGTGCCGTTTGCTATCGCCGACGCCACTGCGCTCACCGAGGCTGGTTACGTGGGCGAGGACGTGGAGAACATCCTGCTCAAGCTCATCAATGCTGCCGATGGCGATATCGAGCGCGCGCAGGTTGGCATTATCTACGTGGATGAGATCGACAAGATCGCCCGCAAGGCCGAGAACCTCTCCATTACCCGTGATGTCTCGGGCGAGGGCGTTCAGCAGGCACTGCTTAAGATTCTTGAGGGCACGGTGGCCAGCGTTCCGCCTACCGGCGGTCGCAAGCATCCCCAGCAGGAGCTGCTGCAGATCGACACGACGAACATCCTGTTCATCTGCGGCGGTGCCTTTGTGGGTCTGGATAAGATCATCGCCGATCGCGTGGGCAACAAGGGCGTGGGCTTTAACTCCGAGATCGCCGGCCCCACCTCGGTCGACGAGAACGACCTGCTGCGCCAGGTGCTCCCGCAGGACCTTAACGCCTTTGGCATGATTCCTGAGTTTGTGGGACGTACGCCCGTCGTCACCCAGACGCAGGCGCTCGATGAGGACGACCTGGTGTCGATCCTGACCGAGCCCAAGAACGCCGTGGTGCGCCAGTACCGCAAGATGTTCCAGCTCGAGGACGTTGAGCTTGAGTTTGAGGATGCCGCCCTGCACGAGATCGCCCGCATGGCGCTTGCCCGCAAGACCGGCGCCCGCGGCCTGCGTGCCATCTGCGAGGACGTACTGCAGCAGACGATGTTCGACCTCCCCAGCGAGGAAGGCGTTGCCAAGGTCGTCGTAACCGAGGCCGCCGTCAAGGGCGAAGAACAGCCCCAACGCATCTACGGCTAGGCCAGCCTAAAACGTGTCTGTAAATAGCCTCCGACCACCAGCGGTCGGAGGCTATTTTATATATACGCAATAACCCCAACTACCTGTGTTATTCTGTGTGTTTGTTTAAGCCTCAGCGAAGTCATATCAGACTGAAGTAATCGATACCTAAGGGGAGGAATGCAGACCCTGGCGGGCCTACATTCCTCCCCGGCGGGACAGGGAGAGATATATGGAAGAAATGCCCAAGAACTACGATCCGTCGACTAACGAGCCGGCGATCCTGCAGAAGTGGCTCGACGGCGGTTACTACAAGCGCCGCGAGGGCGTGGGCGATTGCACCGTCACCATTCCGCCTCCCAACGTGACCGGCAAGCTCCACATGGGTCACGCCACCGACGACTCCATCCAGGACGCCATCATCCGTATGGCCCGCATGCGCGGCAAGTCCACACGCTGGGTGCTCGGCACCGACCACGCCGGTATCGCCACGCAGACCAAGGTCGACAAGAAGCTCAAGAGTGAGGGCATTAGCCGCCTGGAGATCGGTCGCGACAAGTTTGTCGACGCCTGCTGGGACTGGACCCACGAGTACGGCGGCATCATCGTCGAGCAGATCAAGCGTATGGGCTGCTCCGTCGACTTCGACAACGAGCGCTTCACCATGGACGAGGACTATGCCCAGGCCGTGCGCAAGGTCTTCTGCGACTGGTACCACGACGGCTTGATCTATCGCGGCAAGCGCATCGTCAACTGGTGCCCCAACTGCACTACCGCTATCTCGGACGACGAGGCCGAGTACAAGGACGAGAAGGGCCACCTGTGGCACCTGCGCTATCCGCTGACCGAGCCGGTCAACGGCCAGGACTACATCGTCGTCGCCACCACGCGTCCCGAGACCATGCTCGGCGACACGGGCGTCGCCGTCTCCCCGAAGGACCCCGAGAAGGCCGCCTTTGTGGGTAAGACCGTCAAGCTCCCCATCGTCGACCGCGAGATCCCCATCTTTGAGGATTGGCACGTCGATGCCAATTTTGGTTCCGGCTTTGTCAAGGTTACCCCGGCCCACGACCCCAACGACTACGCCATGGGTCAGGCCCACGACCTGCCGCAGATCAACATCTTCGACGAGCATGCGGTGGTCGTCGAGGGTTACGGCGAGTTTACCGGCATGAACCGCGACGAGTGCCGCGAGGCCGTCATCAAGTGGTTTGAGGAGCACGACCTGCTCGATCACGTCGACGAACTCGATCACTCTGTCATGCACTGCTACCGTTGCGACTCCGCGCTGGAGCCGTGGCTTTCCGAGCAGTGGTTTGTGGCCGTCGATAAGCTCAAGGGGCCGGCGCTCGACGCCGTCAACTCCGGCAAGGTCACCTTCCACCCCGCGCGCTGGACGCAGACCTACACCACCTGGATGGAGAACCTTAAGGACTGGTGCATCAGCCGTCAGCTGTGGTGGGGCCACCGCATCCCCGTGTTCTACTGCGAGGACTGCGGCTGGGAGGACGCCCTGACCGAGGACACCGACGTGTGCCCCAAGTGTGGCGGCCATCACGTGCATCAGGACGAGAACGTGCTGGACACGTGGTTTAGCTCGCAGCTGTGGACCTTCGCCACGCAGGGCTGGCCGCAAAAACCGGAGCTGCTCGAGGGCCATCACCCCACGACCGCGCTCGTCACCGCGCGCGACATCATCGCGCTGTGGGTCGCCCGCATGGTCATGAGCTCGCTGTACTTCCTGGACGAGGTACCGTTTAAGGACGTCGTCATCTACCCGACGATTCTTGCCAAGGACGGCAGCCGCATGTCCAAGTCCAAGGGCAACGGCGTTGATCCCATGGACCTCATTGGCATGTACGGCGCCGATGCCATGCGCTACAACCTGCTGACGCTGTGCACCAACAACCAGGACGTTAAGTTCGACGCGAACATCGACAAGAAGACCAAGAAGCTTATCGACAGCCCGCGTACCGACCAGGCCAAGTCGTTCGTCACCAAGATCTGGAACGCCAGCCGCTTCCTGCTCATGAACATGGAAGGCTACACGCCCGGCGAGCCTGTCGTGGAGACGCCGGCCGACGCCTGGATGTTCAGCCGCCTGGCCAAGGCCGTGAAGATGGTCACCGAGGGCATCGAGAACTACACCTTTGGCGACATGGCCCGCGGCGTGCAGCAGTTCTTCTGGAATGAGGTCTGCGACTGGTACGTCGAGGTCACCAAGGCCCGCCTGAAGGGCGAGGGCCGTCTGCAGGCTCAGCGCAACCTTATCTTTGTGCTCGACACCTCCATTCGCCTGATGCACCCGCTCATGCCGTTTGTTACCGAGGAGATCTGGGACAACATGCCGGCGAGCGTGCTCGACTTGGATGCCGAGGGCAACGTTGACCGCGCCGAGGCGCTCATGATCGCCAAGTGGCCTGAGCCCACTGACTACGCCAAGCATGTTGACGAGGACGCCGAGCGCGCGTTTGAGCTGTGCCGCGCCGTCGTGTCTGCCGCCCGCGCTACGCGTTCGCGTTATCGCTTGAGCCCCAAGGCCGAGCTCGACGTGGTCGTGCGTGCCGGTGCCGAGGACATCGAGAAGCTCGAGAGCCTGCGCTCCACGATTGAGCCGCTGGCCAACACGGCTTCGCTGGTCATGGGCACCGACGTTGAGAAGCCGGCCGCGAGCATCGCCGTTGTCGACAGTGGCGTTGAGGTCTTTGTGGTGCTTGAGGGCAAGGTTGACCTTTCGGCCGAGAAGGCACGCCTGGAGAAGGAGATCGCCGCGGCGCAGAAGGAGCTCGCCGGCTGTGAGAAGACGCTCGCCAACGAGGGCTTTGTGGCTAAGGCCGCGCCCGCGGTGGTCCAGAAGAAGAGGGACCGTGCAGCTGAGCTCAAGGAGATCCTGGCGGCGCTGACTGCTCAGGTTGCTGACTTCTCGTAGGCGTTACTGGGGGACGCGGTTTGGGGCATTGCTCGCTACTGCGGACCCCTATTCCGCCGTTCTAACGAACGGCGGCTGGCTCGACGCTGCAAACGCCTCTGATGGCCAATCTGCCGTTCAACTTCGGGCGCATTGGCATAAGCCCTATGCGCCCTTGTTTCACGGCACCTTGGCTCATCAGAGGCGTTTTCGCTGACTATCGTCAACCTATACTGTTTTATTTTTCTATGAATGGCGGTTCTGAAAATGCCTAAGCGTTCTGGCTTGTATACCGTTCCTTTTGAGTTTGATTTGCTTTCGTTTGGTGAGGCTGTGGGACTTGCTGCTGATACGGGGCGGATTTCTGGGGATGCTGGGCCTCTGCTTGAGACGGTTGTCGATATGCTCGATGAGCTGGGACGTCCGGACGAGTATTTCGATTGCATTCAGGTTGCCGGTACTAATGGCAAGACTTCGACCACACGTTTTTCGGCTGCCATTCTTCGTGGTGAGGGGTTAAAGACCTCGCTGTATACGTCTCCGCAGTTGGTGCGCTATCCCGAGCGCATGGAGGTCGATGGGCGCGTCGTGAGCGATGAGGCGTTTGCCCGTGGCGTTTCTGCCGCCGTCGAGGCGGGGCATCGCGTGAATGCTCGTCGTGTGGCGGCGGGGGAGCGCGCCTATACCATTACCCCGTTTGACCTGCTGACGGCTGCCGCACTGGTGGTGTTTGCCGAGGCTGCAGTGGACGTTGCCGTGCTCGAGGTTGGCATGGGCGGCCGTTGGGACGCCACGAGTGCGACCGACCCCGTCGCCGTTGCCATTACGGGTATCGGCCTCGATCACACGCGCATTTTGGGCGACACGCTTGAGGCCATTGCGGGGGAGAAGGCTGCCGTCATCAAGCCCGGGCGCCTGGTTGTGCTGGGCGAGGGTACGCATGAGGCGAGCGTTCAGCGCGTGATGGATGCCCGTTGCCGCGAGTGCGGTGTGGTGCCGCTCGTGGTGAGCCACGCCACGATCAAGGTGCCGGAGCACGTGGGCGATACGGTGGAGTTCAGCTGTACCACGCCGCGCGCGATCTATACCTCGAGCATGGTCAAGCCGGCCTATCAGCCGCAGAATGCCGCGTGCGCGATTATGCTGTGCGAGGGGTATCTGGGTCGCGAGCTCGACCACGACAAGCTCGACGCTTCGCTTATGAGCTGCCCTACGCCGGGTCGCTTTGATGTACTGGGAACCGATCCGCTCAAGCTGATCGATGCCTGCCATAACCCTCAGAGCTGCGAGAACTTTGTGAGCGCGCTGGACGAGATCGACCCGTGTGTGGAGAATCGCCCCACGCTGCTATGCGCCGCGCTGGCCGACAAGGACGTGGCAGGTATCGTCGATGTGCTGATTCCGGCCTTCCCGCGCGTTGTCGTAACGCAAACCGATTCCGATCGTGCCCTGCCGGCAGAGGAGCTCGCTGCCCTGGTGGACGCGGGCAAGCTCGCGGGCGTGTACCCCAGCGTTTCCGAGGCCCTCGCAGCTTTCGAGGCCGCGGGCGAGCCCTTCGTAGCAGCCGGCACCATTACTCTAGCCGGCGAAGTAGCGGGGCTGCTACGCTAGAACCTTTCCGCAGGGCAGCTAGTTGACCTGCTCGCCACGAAATGGGCCTATCTACTACGTTTGACCGGCTACCCTCAACCATGCCGAGAATCGCAAAAATAAAACCGCAGGTAGATGGCTTGCCAATTTTCAAAAAAGACCCGCATGGTCGACCCATGCGGGTTAAACGTAGTAGATAGCCCGCTTACGTGGCGCATCTCTAGACTTTCAAATTGGTCGACTTGGCTCCTTGGCAATTGCGGTGAAATAGTTCCTGGATTATGCCCCCGTGGGCCAATCTGGGAACTATTCCACCGCAACTTATTGAGGGGCTATTAGGAAGGGGCTAGTCTAGGCGGACTGGGTCGTGGGGGTAGGCGTTGAGAATCTCGACGCCGGACTCGGTGACCAGGACCAGGTCTTCGATGCGGACGCCGGTGCGGCCGGGGAGGTAGATGCCCGGCTCGATGGAGAACGTCATGCCCGGCTCTACGACCTGCTCGTTGACAAGCGAGACATCGCCTGGCTCATGGTCCTGCAGGCCGATTGAGTGTCCCAGACGGTGCGTAAAGAACTGGCCATAGCCCGCATCCTCAATCACGTTGCGCGCGGCTCGGTCCAGGTCGCACATGCGCACGCCCGGTGCGATGAGCGCCTCGGCGGCCTCGTTGGCGCGACGCACGATGTCGTAGATGCGTGCTGTCTCCTCGTCCGGCTCGCCCCAAAAGAACGTGCGTGTCATGTCCGAGCAGTAGTTGCGACGACGCCCGCCAATGTCGAACAGTACCACGTCGCCGCGCTTGAGTACCGTATCGTCGGGCTCGTGGTGCGGGTCGCCGGCGTTGGCGCCAAAGCTTACGATGGGCGGAAAGCTAAAGCCTTCGCAGCCGTGATTGCGGTACAGACCGAGCATTTGGTCTGCAATTTCGCGCTCCGTCACGCCCTCGTGAACGAGCTTGATGGCGTCGGCCATTGCGGCATCGTTGGCGGCCGAGGACACGCGCATGAGCTCCTGCTCGGCCTCATCCTTGTGGGTGCGTGCGGCGGTGACGGCAAAGTCGCCCAGGAAGAACTCGCTCGCGGCGTGACGATCCATAAGGGGCATCAAAAAGCCGGAGCGCATAACGGTATCGATGCCGAGGGGCTTGGCAGGATTGACCTCGCGTGCGATGGCGTCGGTCACGACGTCGGTATCGGTGTGATACGCGACGCGGGCATTGTCATACTCGGGCAGCTGATGTAGCGCGTTGACCAAGATCACGGGCTCGCTGTCGCGCGCGAGCAGCACGCCACAAAAACGCTCGAACATATCGGCATAAAAGCCGGTCAGATAGTAGATCGACCACGGGTCGTTTGCAAGCAGCTGCGCGCCGGGGTGCTGAGCCTCGAGCGCATCGAGCACGCGCGCCACACGCTGGTCATCGACATGTGCCATACATCGTCCTTTCGCTAGGTTGCTACCATGGTATCCCATGCCCGGCAGTTAGGGACGTTCCTTTTATGCCGGCACTTCGGGACACTTCTTGGCATGGCCAGCCTAGCGAACGTTCGGGCAAAAGCAGTCATAAGAGGTCCGTCCCAAATGGGCTGGTTTCAAAAGTAGGCGGAAATCAGGAACTATTTCACCGCAATTGAGGAGGGGCGGGATGGATGGCGAGGTAGGTAAGAGAGCCCCGTCCCAAATTAGCTGCTTAGGCTGGGTCGATGTCCATGCTGGCGATGAGGTTGATGTTGGTGTTGAGGAGGTTCTCCAGCACAACGTCGCCCATGCGGATGGGGGCGTCGACGACCAGGCCGCGAATGAGGTCCATGGCTTGGGCATGGAGTGACAGCGGGATGGCTTCGGCCGTGCGCACGGGCAGCAGTGCCTCGTCGCCGCCGGATACGGCCACGGTAGTGGTGAGCACACGCATGGGGCAGGTGAGTTCCTGGCGCGCGAACGTATCGCCGCGCAGGCAGCTGTTGCCGGTCACGGAGCGCACCTCTACCACGGCGCCGTCTGCGTCGCGCTCCACCTCTACAGTCAGGAGGCACTCGGATGGGCAGGTGGTGCAGTTGAAACGCAGTGTCTCGATCGTGTTTGTGCTCATGGCCTTACGCCTCCTCAACGGGGTCGACGGACAGGACAATCTCACTAACACCCAGGTCGAGTACGCGCTGAATCACCTTTGTCGGCAGCGGGAAGCTTTCCATTACGCTCGGTTTAAACGGGCGGACCTTGCCTGCGAACAATTCCTCGTCGCCTGCCAGAATGCGCACACGGGCAGAATCGACCGGCCGGCGTACGCGGAAGTTGAGTTTGGTGAGCGCCACAGCCGTAATGCGGCCCGGCAGGGCGTAGCCTGCGATGCCGGTGGGGGAGACCGTGAGCTCGCAGCTCGTGTCCGCCACTCCCGCCGCGGTGCCGACAGCCTCCAACGCCCACGCCGCCGCGGCCGCACCGGCGCGCTCGGACTCGGTCGTCACGTTATCGGCCAGGTCGTGCACGTGCAGCACGTTGCCGCAGGCGAAGATGCCCGGCACGCCCGTCTGCAGGCTCTGGTCAACCACGGCGCCGCGCGTGCGGGGGTCCAGTTCCACGCCCGCGCCCACCGAAAGCTCATTCTCGGGAATCAATCCCACCGAAAGCAGCAGCGTATCGCACGGAACGATGCGCTCGGTCCCCGGAATAGGCGCGAGGTGCTCGTCAACTTGGCTCACCTCGACTGCCTCTACGCGGTCGTGTCCGATCACGCGCGTGACCGTGGTTGATAGATGCAGCGGAATGCCAAAGTCGTCCAGGCAGTTCTTCACATTGCGGCGCAGGCCGTTGGCGTACGGCATGAGCTCATACACGCCCTCGACCGAAATCCCCTCGAGCGTGCAGCGGCGCGCCATGATAAGCCCGATGTCGCCCGAGCCCAAAATGACGGCGCGCGAGCCGGGCTTGAGGTTTTCGATATTGATGTACCGCTGCGCCAGGCCGGCCGTAAACACGCCGGCTGGACGGCTGCCGGGAATCTTGATCTCGCTGCGGGTGCGCTCGCGGCAACCCATGGCAAGGACGACCGCACGCCCGGTGAGCTGCAGCATACTGGCGGGGCTCATGAGCGTGACGGTGTGGACCTCGGCGCCGCTCGCACCTGGAGTGTCCGAGTCCCCATCAATCCCGATCACCATGCTGTCCAAGAACAGCGCGATGTCGGTCGCGCGTATCTGGTCGATAAACCGCTGCGCGTATTCGGGGCCGGTGAGTTCCTGTTTAAAATGCGACAGACCAAAGCCCGGGTGGATGCACTGGCGGAGGATGCCGCCCAGATGCTGCTCGCGCTCCACGATGGCTACGCGCGCGCCGGCCTTATGTGCGGCAAGTGCAGCCGCCATGCCGGCGGGGCCTCCACCGATAACGACCACGTCGAAGGCCTGCGTCGGTATGGCGCCGACCGCAGCTACACTCGCAGCGTCGCGCCCGGCGTCCATCTCGATATCCGTCGCCATCCTAGCGCACCCCCTTCAGCGGTCCCTCAACCAACCAAGATCCGGCATCCTCCAACAGCACCTCGCTGGGGTCGCAGCCCAGTTCGCGCGCCAGGATTGTCACCACACGGCTCTGGCAAAAACCACTCTGGCACCGACCCATGCCTGCACGGCAGCGACGCTTGACGCCCTCGACCGAAATCGCGCCCGGTCGGCGTCGAATTGCGGCCACGATCTCTGCCTCGGGCACCGTCTCGCAGCGGCAGACGATCTGTCCCCACGCGGGCTCGGACTCAATGAGCTCCTCTTTGCGCGCGAGCGGCGCACGGTCAAAGTCGTCCGGTGCGCGGCGAATCGGATTCCAGTCAGCCCGTTCGTTCAGCTCAACGCCAGCATCGCACAGCACCTGCTCCATGCGCTCGGCAATGGCCGGGGCGCTCGCTACGCCCGGTGATTGAATGCCTGCCGCCTGGAACAGCCTCGGCACCACGGTCGACTTCCCAATAAAGAAGTCGTTCGTCCCCTTAATAACCGGACGTCCGCCGGCAAACGCGCGCACCACGCGGCGCGTATCCAGATCGGGCACCAGCTTGCGCGCACCCGCTAGCAGCGCGTTCACATCGCTGGCGTAGGTCTGCGTGTCGCCTGGCTCGCGCACAGCGGCGGTCGCGGTGATCACGGTGTTGTCATGCACGGTGCCCGTCACGATGACGCCCTTCGACACCGGCGTGGGAACGGGGTAGAGCGGCATGAGTGCACGCGGTTCCTTGTCCAGTACCACGATGTTGCCCTGGCGCCAGACCATCTGGAACTCCTCGGCGCCGGCCATATGCGAGATGTCCGCGGCCCCGTTGCCTGCTGCGTTGATCAGGTAACGGCAGTGCACGTCTCCGGCGGGCGTTGCCAGCGTAAAGCGCGCAGCGTCGTCGCCCGAGCCCGCGACCTCAATCGCCTCCACCGGCGCCGACCGCATAAACGTCACGCCGTTAGCCACCGCGTTCTCCAGCGCAGCAATGGCTACTTCAAATGGGTCAACGTAACCGGTCGAAGGGCACCATAGCGCGCACGTGGCCTCGGCACTGGCGCGCGGCTCAAGCTCGAGGATGCGCTCGGGGCCAATGATTGACAGCTCGGGCACGCCGTTGGCCAGGCCATTCTGACGTAGCTGCTCCAAGTGCGCACGGTCCTCGTCGTTAAAGCCCAGCACCATCGAGCCGGTGCGGCGGAACAAGAAGCCCAACTCCTGGGACCAGGTGCCATACAGATCGCAGCCGCGGGCGTTGACCTGCGCCTTTACGGTTCCCGGTGCCGGATCGTAGCCTGCGTGCACCAGGCCGCCGTTGGCCTTCGAAGCTCCCAGCGCGATGTCGTTTACTGCCTCGACCACGCAAATGGATAGGTCATAGCGCGCGAGCTGCCTCGCGATGGCGCACCCGGTAATGCCCGCGCCCACAATTGCGATATCAAACGTTTCTGCCACGGTGCCTCCCAGACAAGTTGACAGGATGTCAATAAGACCATCCTACGGTCTGCACACCCCCAGCGCAGCGGCAATGCGGCGAACAGCCCTGCAACACCCGCCAACGGCAGGCGAGGGGAAGCTCGGTGATGTCGACGTCTTTGTCTGCTGACCCCGGTGCCGGAGGTTTGTCTCGATCTATAACAGTAAGAGGGGTTTTGGAGCCCAAGTTGTTACAGATTGAGATTGAAGCCGGGGAGAGATTCTTCTGTCTCGATCTGTAACATCTAGGGACCGTTTTGGGGTCTAGATGTTACAGATTTAGATGAACCAATCAGTCGATTTCGAATGTCTAAATCTGTAACAGTTAGACCTGTTTTTGCCGAGTAACTGTTACAGATTGAGACATTCGGTTTGGACGGTCTTCTTTGTCTCGATCTGTAACATCTGGGGACTGTTTTGGGTTCTAGATGTTACAGATCTAGATTGAAGTTGGGGAGGGACCCTTGTGTCTCGATCTGTAACATCTGGACCCGGATTCCGCTCCCACCTGTTACAGATTGAGATGTTTGTGTCCGCGCCAGCCCCGTACCCAGCCGTGGTCCCATATAAACAAACCCCGTGGTAAACTTGACCGGACTGTAAATATTCCGAAAGGTACACCTCAATGTCCAAATACATCAACGAGCTCATGTCGCCTCAGCTTATGGGCGTCATCTATGCCTTTGTCGGCTTCATCATCGCCCTGTATGTGCTGTCGGTCGTCTATGTGTTCATCGACGCCCGCCGCCGCGGCGCCAGCGCTTACGTGGCATGGGGCATCATCGCCCTCATCCCGTTTGTGGGCCTCATTGCCTACCTGGTCCTGCGCCCGCACTCCTACGCGGCCGACCGCGAGGAGCAGGAGCTGGACATGGCCCTGCGCGAGCGCCAGCTTGCCCAGTACGGCACCTGCCCGCAGTGCGGCGCGCCCATCGAGAAGGACTTTGTGGTCTGCCCCGTGTGCGACACCCAGGTTCGCAACGTGTGCCCCAGCTGCCATCGCCCGCTCGATGCGCACTGGAAGGTCTGCCCTTACTGCCGAACTCGCATTCAGTAACGCATCCATCGCCGGGCCGGTCGTAAGCCACGGGCACCGCGCGCCCCGCGCAAGCCGCACGCGCCACAAGCCGCACGCACCCTGCCCCCACACGATGAAGCATGCGTAGAAAATCGCCCGCCGTGCCATTAAGGTGCGGCGGGCGCTTGTATACCAAGGCAACCTGCCTATAATGATGCAAGTCAAAAACGCCGAGCGCATCGCACGCACTTGCATCAGACATCCGAGAGGAGAAAACATACCCATGAAGGCACTCTACAATGACGGTTCGGTGGCCGAGCTCCCGCAGGACGAGGTCACGCACGTCATCCGCCACTCTGCCGCGCACATCATGGCGCAGGCCATCAAGCGCCTGTACCCTCAGGCCGACTTTGCCTACGGTCCCGCGACCGACAACGGCTTCTATTACGACGTCGACCTGCCCGAGGGCGTCAAGATCAGTGAGGATGACTTCCCCGCGATCGAGGCCGAGATGAAGAAGATCGTCAAGGAGAACCTCAAGTTCTCCGTGTACGAGAAGCCCCGCGCCGAGGCCATCGCCCTTATGGAGGAGCGCGGCGAGAAGTACAAGGTCGAGCACATCGGCGACCTGGACGATGACGCCCGCATCACCTTCTACCAGCAGGGCGACTACATCGACATGTGCGTCGGCCCCCACATCTGCTACACCAAGGCGCTCAAAGCCTTTAAGCTCACCGGCGTCTCGGGCGCTTACTGGAAGGGCGACAAGGACAATAAGATGCTCACCCGCATCAACGGCGTCGCCTTTGCCACCAAGGAAGAGCTCGACGAGCACATGCACATGCTGGAGGAGGCCAAGAAGCGCGACCACCGCAAGATCGGCCGCGAGATGGACCTCTTTATGATGCGCGACGAGGCCCCCGGCTTCCCGTTCTTCCTGCCCAACGGCATGATCCTTAAGAACACGCTGCTGGACTACTGGCGCGAGATCCACCACAAGGCCGGCTACGTGGAGATCTCCACGCCGCTCATCATGAACAAGCAGCTGTGGAAGACCTCTGGCCACTGGGACCACTACAAGGACAACATGTACTCCACCGTCATCGACGACGAAGAGTACTGCATTAAGCCCATGAACTGCCCGGGCGGCGTGCTGGTGTACGCCTCCAAGCCGCACTCTTACCGCGAGCTGCCCATCCGCGCCGGCGAGATTGGCCTGGTGCACCGCCACGAGCTGCGCGGCGCCCTGCACGGCCTGTTCCGCGTGCGCTGCTTTAACCAGGACGACGCCCATCTGTTTGTGCGTCCCGACCAGCTGACCGACGAGATCGTGGGCGTGGTCAACCTCATCGACTCCGTGTACCAGAAGTTTGGCTTTAAGTACCACGTTGAGCTTTCCACCCGTCCCGAGGACTCCATGGGTTCGGACGAGGACTGGGCGCGCGCCGAGGAGGGCCTGCGCACCGCTCTGGAGCAGCTGCACATGGACTATGAGGTCAACGAGGGCGACGGCGCCTTCTACGGCCCCAAGATCGACTTCCACCTGGAGGACTCGCTCGGCCGTACTTGGCAGTGCGGTACCGTTCAGCTCGACTTCCAGATGCCGCTCAACTTTGACCTGGAGTACGTGGACGCCGACGGTACCAAGAAGCGCCCCATCATGCTGCATCGCGTGTGCTTTGGCTCCATCGAGCGCTTCATTGGTATTCTGATTGAGCACTTTGCGGGCAAGTTCCCCACCTGGCTGGCCCCCGTGCAGGTCAAGGCGCTTCCGGTCTCGGAGAAGAGTCGCGACTACGCCCACGAGGTGTGCGCCAAGCTGGAGGAGGCCGGCATCCGCGTGGTCTGCGACGACCGCGACGAGAAGATCGGCTACAAGATCCGCGAGGCCCGCAGCATCGACCGCGTGCCTTACATGCTCATCTTGGGCGAGAAGGAGGTCGAGGCTGGCAACATTTCCGTCCGCGATCGTTCCAACGAGACCGTTCAGATGAGCGTTGACGAGTTTGTTGCCAAGGTGCTCGAGGAGATCCGCACCCGCGCCTAGGGTAACCCAACAGAAACAATGAAAGGCGACCGTCCACAAAGGGCGGTCGCCTTTTTTAATGCCAAAACGAACAAAAGCCGCTGGTTGAGCGGCTTTTTTGTTGCACAAAAAGGTACAGCTTTTTGTATCTTTCGACGCGAGCCATTATACAAGTTTATTTGGACTGTTTTCCCAGATTGCACAAATTGCGGCGCGAAAGGACACATCTCCATAGCCCTCTACAAAAACCTGTACTTTTGCGACTGCGCCTAGCTGCGAGCGTTAAGGCTGTTCTAAACGCCCCGGCATTTGCGTGCGTCGCAAAGCCAGAAAAGGGGGCGAGAACATGGAGCAGACAACGCGGCGCCAAGAGCAGCTGCCGGGCGCATTCAGCGGCGCAACTACCAACAGCCAGCACGGCCGCGTCCGCTGGTATCTGGTTCACACCCCCAACGGTAAAGAGCGCGAGACCTGCGAAAAGGTCCGCCATATTATCCCGCACGAGCTGATGCAGGACGCTTTTGTGATGCAAAAGGAGTTCTGGTTTAAGCGGGACGGCGCCTGGTCGCTCCAAACCAAACCCATGTACAAGGAATATTTCTTCGTCGCCACGCACGATGCCGCAGCGCTCGATAGGGCTTTGGCCCAACTGAGCTTTGGCTGCCGAATCGCCGGCAGTAGGGAGCGGGCGTACATGCCCATGCCAGACGATGCACAGGACTGGTACCGCAGCGTGCTGGATGAAGACGGCGTAGTGCGCAACAGCGTGGCGCGCATAGAAGATGGCGTGCTGCACATAGAGCAGGGCCCACTTGTGGGACAAGAGGCCCGCGTTAAAAAGATCGACCGTCATAAGCGCTGGTGCCTAGTCGACGTAGGCGAAGGCGACTCCGCATTTAGGGAGCTGCTTCCGCTGGACGTTCCCAGCAAAACGTAGGGAAGTCGTTGCACCGGCTATTCGTTCGCATTTTTGAATATATCGATTGGGGGATCTCTGGGGGACAGGGACGTAAGTTTGATTTTGGCTGCTAAAGAAGTAACAGAGAGTAATGCGCCCGTGGGTGCGACGCTCATTGCTCAGGCTATGGACCGGCGCGAGGGCGCGGCGGGTTCTGGGGCCGGCGCTGCGGCAAGCACGAGTGCGGTGAGCCTCCCGGGCTCGCGCGAGTTCGTCGCAGAGTCCCGTGCGCTCGACACGCGCTCTTTCGGGTACCGCTTCGTGAAACGCGCCTTCGACATTGCCTTCAGCGCGTGCGTCTGTGCCGTGGGACTCATCCCTGGCGTGGTGCTCTGCGCGTTCATCGCGGTCGACACCAAGGGCGCTCCCATCTATGCTCACGAGCGTGCGGGGCGCTTCGGCCGTCCCATCCACGTGCTCAAGTTCCGCTCCATGGTCGCCGACGCCAATGACGTGGAGAAGTACCTTAGCCCCGAGCAGATCAAGGAGTGGCACCGCGAGCGCAAGGTCACCAATGACCCGCGCATCACCAAGCTGGGCCGCGTCCTGCGCAAGACCTCCCTCGACGAGATACCTCAGTTTATCAACGTGCTCGCAGGACAGCTCTCCGTTATTGGCCCTCGCGCCATCACCTACGAGGAGCTCGGGAACTTCACGCACGAGCAGCAGGTGCAGGTGCTTGCCGTCCCCCAGGGTATCACCGGCGCCTGGCAGTCGGGCCCTCGCAACCTCGCGACTTTCGAGAACGGCCTGCGCCAGGAGTTTGAGCTCGCCTACGCGCGCGGCGCGAACCTCAAAGGCGACTTGCGGGTCTTCTTCAAGACCTTCTCGGTGATGTTCGGCAAGAAGAAGACGGGGAGGTAGCGCATGAGTGCTGACAAGCCCCTCGTCTCTATCGTGGTGCCGACCTACAAGCGCGCTGACAGGATCCGCGTGGCTCTGGACTCGATTGCCGCGCAGGACTACGGTACGGAGAACATCGAGATAATCGTCGTCAACGACAACCGGCCGGAGTGGCCGGAGAGCGACGAGACCGACGCCAAGGTTGCTCGCTACGCCAGCGAGCTTCCGCACTTCAGACTGCTGCACACTGCCGGTCAGACCGGCGGCGGTGCGGCGCGCAATTACGCCTGTCGCCAGGCGACGGGCGAGTACCTCGCGTTCCTCGACGACGATGACGAGTTCCTGCCCGACAAGGTGTCCACCCAGGTCGCCTTCATGCAGGAAAACTCCCTCGACATGAGCTGGCAGGATGTCTCGTGGTATGACGAGCATGGCCGGCTCGTGGAGCACCGCAGGCTCGACCACTGCGAGGACTTCTCCGCCGAGGGCCTGCTGCGTGCGCACCTCCTAACGCCGATAAGCCCAACGGCCATCTATATGCTCAGACGCGACCTGTTCGACCGCACTGAGGGCTTTGGCGAGGTGGCGACCGGCCAGGACTGGTGGCTGATGCTGCGCTGCATAGAGGCTGGTGCCCGCATGGGCTACATGCCTGAGGTGCACGTGAGGCAGTATCAGCATTCCGGGGAGCGCCTCTCGCTGGGCCAGAACAAGATCGACGGCGAGGTAGCACGCCACGAGAAGGTGCGCGAGTACTACCCGCGGCTCTCGAAGCGCGACATCCGCTACATCGAGTTCCGTCACAACGCTGCGCTCGCATTCGCGTGCAAGCGCAGCGGGCGCATGGCGGACGCCGCCAAGTATGCATTGAAGACCATAGCCGCCTCGCCCGCGGACTGCGTGTGCAAGGGGCTCGACTACTTTGGGAAGGGGAAGCGGGCGTGACGAAGAAGCTCCTCGTGCTCACGAAGCACTTTCCCTACAACATGGGCGAGACGGCTGCCGAGTCCTACCTCGAGACAGAGATCGGCTATCTGGCCGAGGCGTTCGACGAGGTGATGGTCGTCGCTACTGAAGCGCCCGGGGACCGCTTGCCCGTGCAGGCGCTTCCGGCGAACGTTCACAGCGTCTCACTCGGCAACGTGCAGGCCATGGCCGAGAAGGGCGCTTGCCTTGTGGCGGGGCTGACGGCCCGCGGCGGGCTTGCGGTGGGAGCCATCCGTTCTGAGACGGGACTCTCACACAAGAAGGCCGCCTTCCAGCGCTACTTCGTGGGCAAGGCGGCCCGTAAGTGGGCCCGTCTGGTCCCTGCGCTGACGGCGACAGGTTTCGAGCCCACGCACGCCTATAGCTTCTGGTTCTATGACACGGCGCTTCTGGCCTGCTGGGCGAAAGAATTGTACCCGTGCGACCGCGCTGTCGCGCGGGCGCACCGTTACGATCTCTATCGAGATCGTAACGGTGCGCACTACCTGCCCTGCCGAGAGTACCTGCTTTCGAACCTGGATGCTGTGCTGCCCTGCAGCGACGACGGCGCGGAAACTCTCAAGTGCGAGTACCCGGCTTTTGCGGGAAAGGTGGTGCGCGCGTACCTTGGAACCCGCGAGCTGCCCGACAGGTGCTGCGATCCCAAAGGCGATCCGTTCCGCGTTGTCAGCTGCTCGCGGGCAGTGCCCGTGAAGCGGTTGCCTCTGCTTCGCGACGCCATGGCGCTGCTTGATGCGGAGGGCGCGCGCATTATATGGACGCACTACGGCGACGGGCCCGATCTGGCCGCCGTCAGGGACGGGGCGGCCGGGTTCTCGTCCGTCAGGGCGGAGTTCCCCGGCAACGTGCCCAATGCGGAGCTGCTCGGTATCTACGCCTCCCGGCACATCGACGTCTTCGTCAACGCTTCGGCCTCCGAGGGGCTCCCCATCTCGATTATGGAGGCGAGCGGGCACGGCGTGCCCGTAGTGGCGACCGACGTTGGCGGCACCTCAGAGATCGTCCGCGACGGCGCGAGCGGCGTCCTCGTTCCCGAGGGTGTTGACGCCGCTGGACTTGCGGTTGCGATCCGACGCTTTTACGACATGGATTCGGAAGGCCTTGCCGGCTATCGCCGAGCGGCCCGGCGTTCCTGGGTCGAGCGCTTTCAAACTAAAGACAACGTGGGCATCTTGCTGGATGCCCTTCGAGGCAAGGTGAACTGACCATTGGGACAGCTTTCTCAGAAGACTACCATGCTGCGTCGCTGGGCGAAGATGCTCGGCGGCGGGACGGCGGTGGCCGTGGAGCAAGGTCGGGGCCGCGTTTGCGTGCCCGGCGAGCTCCGCGGCTACTGGAACGACCTCACCGGCAAGGTGTCGCCCGACACCCTGCTTGACGGGGACGGCGTGCCGCTTTCCGTCATCGCCGGCGGCGAGCGCGTACATTTCCCGATAGCAATCTTCCAGTATGCGCTCGGCTGCAATGACCTGTACCTGATCGATGGGGGTCGGAAGCATCTGGACGCCCTGGGCGCATGCGCCTCGTGGGCGGCGGCGGCCCAGCGCCCCGACGGCTCGTGGGACGCGTTCGGCCCCATAGGCAGTGCTAAGTACACCGTATCTTCAATGGCACAGGCCGAGGGGGCCTCAATGTTGCTGCGTGCCGCGCGCCTTCTGGACGAGCCCTCCTACGAGGAGCGGGCAAAGGCAGCGGTTGACTTCATGCTGAGACCGCTCGCCGAGGGTGGCTGCTCCGTACATGAGGAGGGGCTGCTCTTCCTCGAGGAGTACCCGCAGGTCCCCCGGCGGTCCGTCATGAATGGGTGGGTGTTCTCGCTTTTTGGCCTCTACGACATGTCTCTCACTGACGACTCCTACGCCGAGAGCTTCGTGTGCTCGGCGGGTACGCTTGCCGAGCACTTGGGTGACTACGACGCGGGCTTCTGGAGCTATTACGACCTGGAACACCGCATGGCGAGCCCGGCCTACCACAAGCTTCACATTGCGCAGATGGAAGAGCTCGCGGCCATCACTGGCATGACGGTGTTCTCCGCTTTCGCCGAGAAGCTCTCGCGATACCAAGGGGTTGGCCTCAACCGTGTCCGGGCCGTCGCCAGGAAGGTGGGCCAGAAGCTCACCGAGAAGTCGGATGCGGTAATCGTGCAATGAAGCCTATCGCAGATAGGGCGTTTTGTTATTTGATTGGAGCTTGAGTGGCTAATAGGGTCTGGGTTGAGCTTTCGGACTACAACGGTGTGGTCACCGACGATTACATGAAGGCAATCGGCAGGGCATTCCAGCGCTTGGGTTGCAACGTGTGTTATGAATACGACATTGCAAACTGCAGGGGTGGAAAACAGGACATTTATGTTGTCTCTCTGGCATTTAGCGCTTTTAAGCTATTGATTTCCGGTAGACCTAATGTGGTCTTTTGGAGTCAAGGTGTTTGGCCGGAGGAGTCGCTTCAGAAGCATGGGTCTCGCCTGCGCTTCGCTGCCTGTAACTTCGTCGAGAATTTGGCACTGAAAAAAGCAAGGCTCCTTTTCCTCGTCTCCCATGCTCAACTGGACTACTATGAAGGTAAATATGGTGTTTGTCTCTCAGACAAGACTTTTCTAATGCCCTGTTCCAATGAGGTATTTCACGAGGATTCCTTCTTGTACCCGGGGAAATATGACGCGCCTGTATTTGTCTATGCTGGCAGCTTGGCCAAATATCAATGCATAGGCGAGATGCTAAACGCCTTCAAACAAGTCCAGTCTGTTTGCCCCCTTGCCCAGCTTCTCTTCTATACTGCGCAGCAAGATGAGGCGCGCGCCCTTATCGACGAAGCCCGTATCGACAATGTCGTAATAGGACATGCCGAACCCGACGAACTCGATGGGATTCTTGCCAAAGCGAAGTATGGTTTCGTGATTAGAGACGACAGTATCGTCAACAGGGTAGCCACCCCTACGAAGATATCTAGCTATATTTCCAACGGTGTCATTCCCGTTTACAGCCCCACACTTCAGGCATTTTCCGAGAGCTCGGCAAATATAGAGAGACTCGAGTACCGTGAAGAGACGTTCGCTGATGACTTCTCTGAGTTTGAAATGAAGGAGCTGGACTCTAATCAACTTCTATCCTCGTATAAGGCTTATTTTTTGAGTCAATTCGACTATGAAGCACAAGCAGATTCGATTGCCACTTTCGTTGGGAAGATCCTCGTTGAAACACGTTAATGACCATCCCGTAACCACAAAGATGAACTCTCTAGTTGACTCTGTCGCTGAAACGACGGGCATGCGCGCCGGGCAGGCGGTATACTACCTCGCCTTTTTCTTCTATTGTTTGAATGAGGCGGTTTGCCGCACGGCCTTTGACAATGTGCTGGGCTTGGACATACCTACATTTACTAGGCTGTGCAACTATCTGGTCATCGCTTGCTTTGCCCTGAAAATCCTTTTCCAAAGAAGTTCTTTCAGACGGGGGATACTCGCTCTTCTTCTTGTCGTACTGTCTGTTGTTTGTTGGCGGGCCTCTGGGAACACCCTTGTTGTCTGGACTGTTTTGTTTATCGTCTTCGGTAAGGACGTTGAGATACGACCACTTGCCGCTATCGCTTTCGTCGTCTACTCACTAACGGTCTTTTTGACGGTAATTTGCTGTTTCTCTGGCGTTGTCGATGACATCACCTATCTTCGGGGGTCCTCCGTTGGAGCCCGCTCCTCCCTCGGGTTCAATCATCCCAATAGCTTTGGCAAATGCCTCCTTGAGGCGAATCTTGCCTATTTGACATTGAGATTTGGCAAAATCAACATACATGACCTTATCGCGCCCTTGCTTTCTATCGGGGCTATGATTTTTCTCGTAGACACAAGGACTTCTGCATTTGCCCTCTTAGTTGCCGCCTCACTAATGTTCATTCTCCAGCGCTCCTTTGCGAAGAGGATGGGTCCTTTGATTTCTCTGGGCATCTCCGTTGCGATAATTGTTGCTAGCTACTATTTCATGGCTGCCTACGATCCGGGCAATACCTTGCACGCGACACTCAACGAGGCCCTTTCCAATAGGCTTTACTATTCGAACTACTTTTTTACCGGTTGGCCGCTGACGCTGTTCGGTTACGATTTTGCTGATGCCCCTCTTCATCTTCGTGAGAACCAGGGGGCCATCCGCCTTATCGTTGATAACACCTACAGCTTCACGCTTGTTCAGTTCGGGTTACTGACTGCGATTTTACTCTGCGTTACCGTTGTCCTGGTATTCCTGAAGGCTAAGAAGGAGGGGTGTTTTAACGCGGCTCTTTGCGGATTGGCCATCATGGTCGTTCTGGGCTTTTCTGAGACTTGGGGCGTCAGATTCGATGCCAACTATTTCCTCGTAGCTTTCTCGACGCTGCTTTACTCGACTCCTCTCAACCAGCTCGATCCCTCGGCTACGCGATCCTACGCAAATCTGACTCTCGCCATACCGACCACTCAGATTCGCGACGAATCCCACTTCAACAGTTTTGGAGCGTCTTATGGCAAGTAAATCCGACCTGGCGGAGCGTGGTAGCCTTGGGGGCAATTTGGGCTACGCTGTATTGGCGCAGGGTGTCTCCCTGTTGTCCAGTATCGCGATGTCCCTCTTGGTACCAAAAGCTTTAGGCGTCGAGGACTATGCGTACTGGCAACTTTTCATTCTCTATTCCAGTTATGTTGGGCTTGCGCTTTTCGGGATCCACGATGGTATATTTCTGCGGATTGGCGGAATCAAGGTTGACGATATCGACTGGCCACGCGTTAAGGGTGAGTTCTTTCTTGTTCTAATTGGTCAATTGTTGCTTGCTGTTGCGGCGAGCTTGGCGGTTTTTGCGGTTGGGCTCGCAGATGAGCGCACTTTTGTATTTCTCGCCGTGCTTATATTTGGCATTGTCGTTAACCCAGCCGCCTTTCTTTTCTATGTGCTCAGGGCGGCCAACCTGCCGAACATCTATTCAACTGCCAGCGTGTTGTCCGGATCGATTTGGGCCGCTGCTCTCGTTGCGCTGATTATCGTGGGTGCTGATAGCTTTCTGCCCTACATTGTTGTTTACATCGTTTGCCAAGCTGTTTCTTCCTGTTATTGCTACCTCCACTTCCGCAAGGTATTTGCCTGCCGGCCCAGCTCCCCACGGCTTGTCGTCTCCAATCTGAAAACTGATTGTGTTGCAGGCCTGAAGGTCACGTTGGCCTACTATGCCGGCTCCCTTGTTGTAGGTTCTGCCCGTATGCTGATTGACGGAAAATGGGGACTCGAAGCTTTCGGAATCTTCTCTTTTTCTGTATCACTGGTTAACTTTCTCTTGACCTTTATGGCACAGGTGTCGATGGTCATATTTCCCGTTATCAGGCGAATGGGTAAGGACTCACAGTCTGATGTTTATCTCAAGCTTCGAAACGGCCTTGTTGGCATTCTCCCTTTGATGTACGTTCTCTACTTTCCAGGTTGCTATTTGCTGAAATTGTGGTTGCCCCAATACGAACAGAGTCTTCTCTATCTAGCAATCATCCTGCCGGTTTGCTTTTTTGATTGCAAGATGCAGCTCCTTGTAAATACCTATCTGAAAACATATAGGAAAGAGAACGCACTATTTTGGCTCAACGCAGCTACCCTGGGTCTATCTTTGCTTACCTGCTCTATCAGCGCCTTCGTTGTATCTGACATACTTCTGACCGCAGTCGCTATGGTCGCCTCCATCGGATTCAGAAGTGTTGTCTCCGAGATTTATTTGAATAGCCTATTTGGCATAAAGGATTTTCGCCCAATCGTCGGCGATGTGCTTTTGGCCGCTTGGTTCGTTGTCTCAGCCTTTTTCTTTGAATCGCTCTCTCTGACCATCATCGGAGTATTCATTTATTACTTCTACAACCGCCGTTCCCTGCTGGCCGTCTGCGGGATGGTTAGGGGCGCGTTTAATGTATCGACCTCCGATGAGAATGGAAGTGATTAAATCATGACGGGAACTGGCTTCGGCCTAAAAAAAGTGATGCTTGTTTTCGGGACACGCCCTGAGGCTATAAAGATGTGCCCCCTTGTTAACGAGCTGAAATCTCGACCTGATGAATTCACCACTGTCGTTGCTGTGACAGGGCAGCATCGCGAAATGCTTGATCAGGTCCTTAAAGTTTTCGGTGTTGAACCCGACTACGATCTCGCCATCATGAAGCCTGGTCAAACTCTCTTTGACGTCACCTGCAATGTGCTTCTTAAGTTGAGGGGTGTTCTGGAATCCGAGAGACCGGATGCTGTGCTTGTACACGGGGACACCACTACAAGCTTTGCCGCAGCTCTGGCGTGTTTTTACTTGCAAATTCCAGTGGGGCATGTTGAAGCGGGTCTACGAACCTACGACCTTTACAGCCCCTGGCCCGAGGAGTTCAACCGTCAGGCCGTCGACATCGTGTCTAGATGGTACTTTGCTCCCACTGAAGCATCTAGGCAGAACTTGCTTAATGAGGGCAAACCTATCAACCACATTTGGGTTACTGGAAACACCGGAATTGATGCCCTTCGCACAACGGTTCATGCGGGGTACTCGCACCCCGAGCTGGATTGGGCGGACGGCTCACGGCTTATTCTTATTACTGCGCATCGTCGAGAAAACCTTGGCGAACCTATGCACAGGATGTTTCGTTCCATCAGAAGAGTTATGAGCGAGCATCCTGATACTAAGGCGATTTACCCTATTCACATGAACCCGATCGTCCGAAAAGCCGCTCATGAGGAACTTGATGGCTTCGACCGCCTTCATATCATTGAACCCCTCGAAGTCCTTGACTTCCATAATTTCATGGCGAGCAGCTATCTTATCCTTACCGACTCTGGTGGCATACAGGAGGAGGCTCCCGCTCTTGGTAAGCCGGTTCTTGTCATGCGCGATACGACGGAGCGCCCCGAAGGCGTTGCGGCCGGTACTTTGAAACTTGTTGGCACTGATGAAGACGTAATTTATAAGGAGTTCAGCAAGCTCCTCTCTGATGAAAAGGAATATGCTTCCATGTCCTGCGCCTCCAACCCCTATGGAGACGGTCTTGCTTCGTCGCGTATTGCCGACGTGCTTAATGAGACTTGTGAGCGATTTTGAATGCAATCAGATTACGACTGATTGTTTGTCCACATTAAGCAACGTTGATCGTATATGGAGCTTCTATTAAGCATAGACGAGGACGAGTTTTGCGGGAATTCAGGGCGATGACTAGCTTAAGTTGCTTCGCAACGCCCTGGCGAGCTTGACTTCCAGCGCATGTTGCTGCCCTACCCGGAACTCCTCTTCTCGCAGTACGTCGGCTTCGTTCAGCAGGCGCGCATACCCGACTCCGGCGGCTCCGGGCGAAGGTCGGACTACCTTATGGTCGACGTGCGGGGCAACGTGGACGTGCTCGAGATTAAGAGGACCTTCGACAACGAGGTCATGTTCGCTAGCTCCACGTACCGCGACAGCTACATCCCCGCCTGGGAGCTGAGCGGCGCCGTGATGCGGTGCCAGAAGTACGTGGTCTACCTGCTGAACGGGGGCGCCGCCCTGGAGGCGAGGCTGACCGAGAGGCTCGCCCGCGACGGGCTCATCCCGTCCGATCTCCCCCTGAGGTTCACGTCCCCGAAGGGGGCTCGTGATCATGGGCGGGGACTCGGAGGGCGAGCGCCTGCGTGACTTCGACCTCATCTGCCGGTAGTACGCCGGAACGGTCGACGTGATCACCTACAACGACCTCATTAGGCGCTTCCGGCGCATCGTCGAGGCCATAGGTCGTAAATCCGACGGCGGGCGCACCGATTCCGCCGTCGTTCGATAGAAAGGAATGCTGAACATGAAGATTGCAGTCGCAGGCACCGGGTACGTGGGCCTATCGCTGGCCGTGCTCTTGGCCCAGCACAACGAGGTGCACGCCCTCGATATCATTCCCGGGAAGGTTGAAAAGCTGCGCAACTACGAGTCGCCCATTCGCGACGAGGAAATCGAGCGGTTCCTGGCCGAGGCCAAGGCCGGAGAGCGGGATTTGAATCTGAGCGCGACGGTTGACGCGACCGAGGCCTACACCAGCGCTGACTACGTCGTGGTGGCCACGCCGACGAACTACGACTCGGACAAGAATTTCTTCGACACTTCGAGCGTCGAGGCTGCTATCGACGCCGTCCGCGCGGTGAATCCCGCCGCTTGGGTCGTCATCAAGTCCACTATCCCTGTGGGTTACACAGCTTCCTTGCGTGAGATGCGCGGGGATAAGCACATCTTCTTCTCGCCGGAATTTCTCCGCGAGGGCCATGCGCTTTACGACAATCTTCATCCCTCTCGTATTGTGGTTGGCGCACCGAAAGATGACGTCGAGGCTGTCGCAGCGGCGGAGAAGTTTGCATCCCTGTTGGCCGAAGGCGTCGACCCTGCCGAGCACGACCGCACCAACGAGGACGGATCCAAGGGCATCCCCGAGCTCGTCCTGGGCACGACGGAGGCCGAGGCGGTGAAGCTCTTCGCCAACACCTACTTGGCTTTGCGCGTCGCCTACTTCAATGAGTTGGACACCTATTGCGAGACCCGTGGGCTCTCCACCGGCGACGTCATAAAGGGCGTGTGCCTGGAGCCGCGCATCGGCTCCTTCTATAACAACCCATCCTTCGGCTACGGCGGCTACTGCTTGCCCAAGGACACTAAGCAGCTGCTCGCCAACTACCGTGACGTGCCCCAGAACCTTATCGAGGCCATCGTGGACTCGAACCGCACGCGCAAGGACTTTATCGCCGACGAGATCTTGCAGAAGGTGAATCAGCTGGTCTACTCCGGCATCCATGCCCCTGTCGTAGGTATCTACCGACTGACCATGAAGACGGGCTCCGACAACTTCCGCGCCTCCAGCATCCAGGGCATCATGAAGCGCGTCAAGTCCAAGGGCGTGCCTGTGCTCGTGTATGAGCCCACGCTCGACGCCCCCGACTTCTTCGGCAGCGCGGTCACACATGAACTTGAGACCTTCAAGCGCGAGTGCTCCATCATCGTGGCCAATCGCTGGAGCGACGAGCTCGCGGACGTCGCCGACAAGGTGTACACACGCGACCTTTTCAAGCGCGACTAGCGAGCTTTCTCAGAGCGATAAGGCTCCCCAGTCACCACGCGGTTGCCGGGGAGCCTCTCTTGTTTAGGGTAAGCCGTGGAGGCGCTGCGCATGCCATTCGTTCGTCGCGACGCCATTTCCCATGACCGAGAGTGCCCTGACCTTGGCAACGCCTCTTTCGGAATCTGCCTCTGTCATATCAGGCCAGTAACGGGCTCACTTTGCTACTACGCTATGAAGAGCGGCGATATCGAAAGTCAATTTAGAATCCCACATCGATGCGAATTCGTTCGGGCAAATAACGACCGCAAAGTGACACAAGCGAATTAGATCCAGCAAGAGCCGGCACCCAAGCTGCAAATGTCGAAACACCAAGTGGCGCGTCGAATAATCCAAGCAGTTTCCATACGGCTTTGAGAACCCTGTCCCGGCAACGGGCATTTTTGTATCTATTTGGAGTTCTGAAACGGTCGGGCATTTCTATGCTGCCTGCAGCGGTTTCTGTTAAAAGACTTGTTGTGGGGCGCGAGGGGTCCGTGGCAAGTTTTGTTAAAGTGTTTAATCCGGATGGCCCGATTCAATTTTGTCAAAGTGTTCAATCCGGATGGCTCGATTTAAGCTGGAGTCGAGCCGTTCTGTTTTCTTTTGAAGGCTTTTTGCTAGTTTGGCAGTTGCAATCCTATGATTGTTTGAACAGCGTTGGCCCTTTTAAACGCTGCGGGCCTTTTGGTTGGGAGAGGAGATGGCGTCATGCTATATGGCTACGTTGAGCTCGAGAACAATATCTATTGCCAGGGCGAGGCGTCCGGCATGGCGTTCCCGACAAAGCTCGGCGGGTTCAATGCGAAGGTGCATTTGCCTGTCCTGCCGGACCTTAAATCGGATGGTATACCCGACCGCCTTCTCCCTCCGCTCGGCGTCCCAATCGAGAAGGTTGATTGGGGAAGGGTATGCAGGTGTCCAGACGGGCTTTTCGAAACCTCTCGCCTTGTTGTTACGTTTGGGGATGACGTAGACCAATCGTCCTTGTATGAAGCCTTTCCGGCTTGGAAGGATCTGGTCGAGAGGCTATATGCAATTGAGACGCGCGGCTATGCCAGTCCTAGCCCCAAAGGAGGGAGTCTGCTGAGAGGCGGAGGGTTCTACGACGGGCTCCAGCTATTCGACCTTAAGGACAAGAAGGTCAACATTAGGCTCCAGGGAATGAGGTCCGTGATCCACTTGGAGCTCGACATGATAGGTGATAGTCGGAGCCTCGGGGCCGACGGCTTGCGTCTCCTGTTCGAGCGCACTGGAAATGGCACCCAGCTGACAATGGTCTACGAGCTCGTGCTCAACGCTTACCGTGCGTTTTTCAGCTCTGATTTCAGAAGCTCTGTCATGCTCTGCGGCAGTGCCCTAGAGTTTGCCATTGATGAGGTAATCACAGGCTACTACGGAGCCCATGGCATGGATTTCTACGAGAAAGATGCTGCGAAGCACCGGATGCTCGGCGGGAAGTTCCGATGGCTCGAAGAGCTTGAAATTTCGATTCCCGTAACTGACTACCACGAGTCAGTTCTTGACGGCCGTAATGCTGTGACACACGATGGTCTTTTGCCCACGAAGAGGGCGGCGCGGGCCTACTTGGACAAGTGCAGGGAACTCATCGACCTCTATAGCCCGTCGGTTACTGAGCGCTAGAAGCATGCGGCGTGCTGAATGTCTCGATGACATCGGGGCGAGAATAGCGCTCTTTTGAGCAGAGAGGCTCCCCAGCCGTCATGAACTGCCGGCGGCCAGGGAGCCTCTCTGTATATAGCGGGCCGTTGAGGCGAACCTATAGCAAAGAGCCGCCCTCATCCTAGAATCTGAATTGGGCAGATTGGTTTTCAGGCTACCGCTTGACGAATATTAATAGACTGCTGCGCTCTTCTAAAGTGTTGGGGAGTAATATTGTTTCAGGCGTTCACTGCCTGGTGCATGACGTTAACATCCACTTGTTGACCATTGAATTTGGTCGACTGATTATTGGGGGTTGTCATGCCGGGTAACGATAAGGGCTCTCGTCAGTTAAAGGTTTTTATTGCTTCTACAGCGTATGATTTGCGGCCCTATAGAGATGCTGTTAAAGATGCTGCGGTGCGATGCGGTTTTCTGCCTGTATGTATGGAGCACTTTGGTGCTCATCATCGTTCGATAATCGATGTTTGCATCGATGGAGTTAAGAAATGCGACGTTGTCGTTATTATCTCTGCGTACATGTACGGCATGCTATATATGCAGGTCGATCATCCTGAGTATATGGGTCTTTCGATTACGGAGATTGAATATCGCGAAGCGATTAAAAACGGGCTCCGTGTGCTGGTTTTTCTGCCTTCTGACTCGTATAAAACGACTGATCTGATGGTGGATAAAGGCCCCAGCGCCAAAAAGCTCGAACAGTTCAAGGCAATGCTTAAGCAAAGCCACACTCCTGATTATTTTGACAGCGTTGATGATCTGGCGGGTAAAGTTAGAGATGCGTTGGACAATGAACGTCGCCAGATTGAGGATTCGAGTAGTGCTACTTTGCCTGTAAAAATACAGCCGCCCGCTCCGTCCCCGGTTGTCACTCCTGATTTAGCGGACAGGGTTAAACGGGTCTTTCTTATGCGGCTCTTGCCCAATACGGATTATCCCATGGCTAAGGTCGCCCATGAGTTTGATGTCGCGGGGATTCGTGCAAAAGATTTGGGCTTCGTATCCTTCAGGGAGTTGCTCGATGCTTTTGATGAATCGAAGGGTGGCTTTATTCGCTTTTCGCTCGATCCTCAGGGGCGTCATGGGGCTATGGTTCGCTTGGTGGGCAGCTCGATGCCAGAAGATAATTCTAGTAACGGCTCTGGTGCTTATGATGAGAGCGACGCTTGTCCTAAACCTTATACTGCTGCGGCCGCTTTGCTGGCTGTATATCGTGGACACGCCTGCCCCGCGGAGCTGCAGGCTTATCTCGATAAGAGTTTCCTAGAATTTTGCTACGTGTCGCCTCGCTGCAAGGAATCAGTTTCGGAAATTTGCTCACCAGGCGAGAATTGGGAAGCTCGGTTGGATCAGGCTTGGTTATCGGCGCGTAAGACTGGTGTGTTTAGGGAATATGACGGCAAGGTTATGTTCCCAATCGGTCTGAAGTTTGCTGGATCCCAGCAACGTGTTGTTGAGGTTGCTTTGGTCCCGTCGCGGCAAGGTAAGTCGTATACAGCTGTGTATACTTGGGAAACCAAGGTTGAAGATTCGGCTCCCGCTGAAGATGCTGCCCCAGGTAAGGTAAGGCGTAGCGTTACCGATGACCTCTATGATTCATTTGATTTTGGCGAAAACGGTCTGGCTGGGACAATGCGCCGCTTGGCATCTCTGGCCATGGATGAGCCTTGGTCCTTTACCGCTCGTGGTAATTTTGGACGGCCCTATCCCATTCTCGAAAATTACCTGGGCGTTACCTATTCGCGCTTACTTAAAGAAGATAGTGCTCACAAGACCAATCGAATTACGATATCGAATGACAACCAGTATCTTGTTTTCAACACCGGATTAGTGACGGCGGAGTACGACAATATCTATGCGTTGTTTGGAGCCCCCTTAGCCGGTGGAAAGCGTCCCTTTATGGATTACTGTGTCGAAGGACAGGGACAGTACGGCAAGTTGCTCGTTCGTTACTTTAGTGAAATGCCTGAGGCTGCCAACTACATTGAAACCCTCGATGACGTGGTTCTCGATACTCATAAGGAGATTAAAGTCGATAGCCCGCATATTTTGCGGGATAACATCAACCGCTTGCCTTTTGGACTTCTCGATGAGGCTGCAAAGGATGATATCGCTGCGCAAAGGATCCTGCAGGATATTAAGGTAGCGAGGAATATTGACAAGCGCCCGCTTTGGAAACAGCTTGCCCAGCGGTTGGCACAGGGCACCGCTGGCTATATGCGTATGGACGAAAAGCTAAAAGAGGCTGTCAATAAGTCCCAAAAGCGCGCTAAGTGGAATTATAAAACTGCTGTCCCAATGTATTATCCAAAGGGCGATAAGGTCGATTTATTGTTGCCGCTTTGTCTAGTTGACCCTCACAAGGTTGATGCCGCGCTGATTGTCGAGAAAGTTGAGAGCGGCAACTATATGGGCCATACAATTCTTCCTCCGCGCAAAGCGTACATGGACGCGCGAATTGTGTGTAGGCCAGACAATGACTGGCTTGACCCTTGGTCTAAGGACCAGGTGGATGCGGATGACTAAACTTATCGATACGCTTCGTGTTCGCAGCCATCTTTGGTGGAGCTGTTTTGTCAAATGGTGTGGGGGAGTGTTTGGGTTTTGGGGTGTAGTAGTTTCCTTTATCTCCCCAGATGACCTCGGACTAAATAATACTTGCCTAAAGATCATGGCTCTTTTGGTCTTGCTCTTTTTGTCGTGCGTGGGCAGTGCTGCCCACGCCGCTCTTAAGAGAAATAGAGAGTTTTGGTCTTGTGGCAGCTCGTCGTTGCAGGCGTGTTATGGGGATTTGTTTTCGCTTGTAGACGATTTTGTGTGTGGTCATTGTTGTTGCGTGATTCCTGTCAATACGACTTTCGATACCGTAGTCGATAAACCGGGGTCTTGCGCGCATCCACTCGTTTCGCCATTTAGCCTGCATGGCCTCTGGCTTTCTAAGATGGAGGAGCGCGGTCTGTCTGTTGCCGAAATCGATCGAAGGATTGATGACGCTCTTGCGGATGTTGATCCGGCGTCCGTTAAGGCAGTTCCTTCTGGATTTCGTGGCAAAACAAATGAGTATCCGGTTGGGACTGTTGTTCCTTTTACCGTCGGTAATATTACGTACCTGCTTACTGCTCTATCGCAATTTGATGATCGGAATATTGCTCATAGTGATAGAGAGAACCTGCTTTTGGCTCTAAATGGGGTGATTGAATTCCATGATGGAAACGGTCAGGGTTGTAACTTGGTTATTCCTCTAATGGGTACAGGTTTATCGCGCATGGGTTTGGACCATAAGGGATCATTCAATTTAATCACTTCATTTTTAACGCTCCATCGCGATAAATTGATCGGACATACGACAGTTGTCGTCTACTCTGGCGATGTTGATAAGGTTTCTATTTGGGATTAAGAGGAGCTCGCATGGTTTATCGTACAAGAACCTATATTGCAGCCGATTGGGACCATGATTTCGACGCCGTTGATCAATTAAGAAAATGGAACGACAGCGGCTACTGGTCGCTTAGTTTTACCGATGCCCATGAGCTTCATCAGTCTCGTGATACGAGCAAGCCCTGTAACATATAATTCTGCGTGCGTGAACAAGTCTTTGTGTCCTGAAGTTATCATGGATTGCGGCGTTCATGCTCCAATGAAAAGCCGTAGCAAAGGCTATTTGGACTGGGACTACCAGCAAGTAAAAATGGCGCTGGGGAAGTAGGGTTAAGTGTTCGTGCTGATTGGGATTGTCCTGTGAGAGATTTTAGTAATCCCGATGACCGTAGTTTGTTCGACGGCGTTAAAGGTACATTCCGTTCCTTTATAAGCCGGTATGCGCATTCGAGCAGCTGCCTCCCTTTTTATAATGAAATCTTAAATCGACTCAGGCAGTCTCTCCTTAAGGACACGTATATTGACACGCTTGATCGTGACATCAAACTGGAAATTGATTGTGTGAAAGGTCTTATTTCAGTCGATATTACGACTCGCATTAGCTATATGAGCATCCAGGAAGGCATTCCGTATTTTCAGGTTGGGCCAAGATTCGAGACGCTGGCCCAGGCTGAGTCCTATCGATGCGTTAAGTTCCTGCTCAACGATGCTGATCTTACGAGTCAAGTTGATATCCAACTTCGGAAATGTACCGATCCCAAGAGGCAGCTTCCATATATTGTCGACGTTAACCTCCCTCTCTCGTGGGACGTTAGGGACACACGTCTTGTCTACGAAACGATTCATACGGTTCCGCTCGCTTCGTTCTTCCATGCCTATCAGCTTGTATTTCCTTGTAGGTGCATGCGTGTTAATGCGGTTGTTGCTGGATCTGGCGTGCACCTGTACTATCCACTTGTTGCAACCTTTAGCTCGTATAACGTTCATATGTACGAAGGCTACGCTTCTGAATTTAGGGATGACGTAACCGAATCCATTTCTATCCATAATTGGACGCTCCCTGGGTCTGGATACGTTTTAACATTGAAGCCCAAGGCGATAGTTCCGGAATAGATTGGTAGGGTTCCGTGTCAAAGGTTCTCTGGATTATTGGCAATGGTTTTGATAAGAATCTCGGCCTCAACACTGGGTACCGTTCATTCCTGCTAAATAAGTATTTTGCTCCTGGCGCAGAGAACAAATATCGTGATGAACTTGTTAGACGCTTGGGGAAATTTGAGCCAGAGTCTCAGTCCGATCTTTGGTCCGACCTTGAGTCGCTGCTGGGTAAGGTCACCGAACTTTACGAGGACGATGTCGAGCTATTTCACGATACGTTTGAGGATATGCAGCATCAGCTCTTGGAGTATGTAGCGCAGGAATCGGAGCGTCTGCCGGACGAGATTCCTTCTGCTGCGATTGATGAATTCAGGGAGTCGTTGTGTCTGTTTTCGCGTCGACTTGCAGAATTGGATCAGAATGGTGCTATCCCGGAGACTAGTCCGTCTGAAAATGCTTGGATTTCTACCATTTCGCTTAACTATACGAACTCGTTTGATTTGTTTTGGCGTTCGGCAATCTTTGAAAATAAATTGCATTCACTTTTAGTGAACGGCTCTGTTGTCAGGTATTTCTATCCGGAACAGGTTCTTCATCTGCATGGATCTGTTGATAGCCAAGGCAACGGAGACTCCCCCATATTTGGAGTTTCTGATCAGTCCCAGATTTCCTCTAGCGTGCTATCTTGCGACGATGAATTTAGGGAATTGTGGATCAAGAGTGAGCGAAATTCCAGCATATTGCGTAATACCAAGAATCAGCAAATGGCAAATCTGGTGAGTACTGCTAGCACTATTTGCGTTTACGGTTGCAGTCTCGGTCTTAGCGATGCTTACATTTGGAAAGAAGTCGGTAAGAAAATCTTGGGATCTTCCACTCGACTTTATATCTTTGATTACGGTTTGCCCGATAGAAGATCTGGTTCTTTCCGACGGTATCAAAAACAGCGTCAGGCGCTTATTGATTCCTTTTTAACTGTCGCCGAAATCAAAGATTCTGATAGGGAACTCGCGGTTAAGCATATTGTGCCGGTCGAATCCTCGAGGGTCTTCCGGTTTGATTCCCTGCTGGAGCTGAATGAGAAAGACAGCTGAGGTGCATGGCGACATCGTCATCTTGTCGAAATTGGTTGCAATTGTTTGATAGCTGTGTACAGAAGATGCTCTTGAGGAGTAGTTTTAGTTATCTGTCGGGCATATTTTTAGTTTGTCCGAAGACCAATAACAATTGTTATATACAATCATGCCTACTTGCAAGCGATTGGTAGTGAGGTAGGTGCAGGAAATGCCAAAAATGGAAAAAGGTAAAATCAGCATCGATACCCCTGCAAAGGCTTCATTTGACACTCTTTTAAATACCGTTGCTATTAACATAACCGATGATCAGGGTAGATTGAAGCAGAGCAGGGTCGCCTTGCCTGTTGATGTCGACGCCGTGGCGCAAAGACTAGGACTGGTTGTCCAAAGACTTTCACTTCCTGATGGGGTGGAAGGAATGCTTGTCAAAGATGAACCCTATGAGCCGTTTAAGGCGGTATTGGATATAGACGATTCGCTTGAAGATTCTCGTTTTACGCTTGCGCATGAGATTGGTCATTTTGTTCATCAATATCAGGATTTTCCTGAAGGTGATACTGGCGGCATTTTAGAAAAGCGAACTCGCGGTCGCTCGAAAGATGAAATCGAGTTATGGGCAGATAATTTTGCGTACGAGCTTCTTATGCCTACCGCTGTTTTTCTGAACATGTGGGCGGACGATTTGAGCGTTGAGGAAATTGCTGACAGGTTTGGCTTGTCTACTAGTCAAGTAGCGGCTCGGGTTTTAGAGCTTGGATTAAAGTGAGCGATCGAAATATAAAATCTGTGAACTGCGCTCAGGATAACAGTTCAGATGATGAAGTTGTTCACTTTTATCACTTGGTTTCTAAGGGCATTGAGCGCGATTCTGTGTCTCTTCATTCCGATGAGATTACTGACTCTCAAATCCAAGATGCCTCTGATAGACGCGAAGCGAATGCAAGAAATCGCAAGCTAGAAGCTGAAGCAGATAAGCTTGTAGGTGAAAATAATATCCGCAAGACCGTGGCGACCTGGTCGTTGCGCTTTGTTGGGTTCCAGATAGCTGTGTGTGATGCTTTGATTGCTGCCTACATCGTGGTTAATTTAGTTAGGGGAATTACGGTTCCTTCAGAGGTCATATTTGGAGTCCTGGGAACAAGTCTTGTCGAAATTATTGGAATCCTTTGGGTTATCACTCGAAGCTTGTTTCCCTTTCATGATGCGAATCGGGATCGCTCAAAAGAGTCAGAAATTCCTTCGCGAAGACGGACTGTTCGTTTTCAATGATTGAATAATTATTTAAACCAACATCATTGATATTTTGCATGGGCACCGGGGCGATATGGGTTCCGGTGCCCTTTTATTGCTAGTGTTCGACCTCGCGGACAGGATCGAGGCGGCATAGGATATCAACCGTATTCCAGATTCTAGGACGCCGGGCCGACTCGCTTCGGATCGGGCGCTTCGCCAGCTTTCTCGACACCATAAACAGAATTAAGTTAAACACTCAGTCAGCTGGCGGCGTTAAGCGCCGATACAACTCTTGATTGAAGTTCGTGTATGTAAGTTCGCTATTGTTAAGCTCCTCAATTCTCGGATCTCTATAGTCATTAAGGAATATCAACGCGCAAACGTCTTCAACAAAACGTTTGCGCCTGTTCTCGATATCTTGCTTATAAGGAAGTTCGTCCTTTTTTGAACCCCACACTTCTTCAATCACCGTATCAAGGCATTTAATAAAATGCTTGCTCTGCTTCGCGAACTCATAGACGGCACTGTAATTGGCGTTCGTTTTGACTTCGTACCAAGTGAGTGGCTCATAGTAGGCAAGAACATTTAAAGCCGGCAGTAGGCACAGGTTCGGGAAAAGTCTTGCTCTGCCGTTTCCATAAAAGCCTGGGTGAGTATCGATGTAATCCAGTTGCTTCTTTATAGGATCTGTAAGCCTGTTGCAAGTTCTTAACGACGCTTGTTTATTGCTGAGCAGCTCATTCGTTATGTTTATATAACTTTGTGCATAGCCGTTATTTGTGCTGACGCCCTTATACAGAAGGTAATCAGCCGGCTTTATCGGATCTAGCTCTAGGCGTTTGTCGTAAAAACGCTCGAGGTATTTTCTCCCTTCAAATCTTGGGCCATATACGCCTTGGAGGGAATGTGCAAGCTGCGTAATGTCGGTCGAATAAACCACAACAATGTTTTCTTGCTGAAACAGGGCTTTTGTCTGCTCGAGTACTTTTATGGCGAATTCGGGTCGGCAGCGGTCGAGCTCGTCGATGAAGATGACGGCCCGATTGGCCACCTCGGGTAGATTGGTCTTAATGAGTTCATCAATTTTGCCACGGAGCGCTTTTTCTTCTTTGTACCGTGCGAGAAAATCTGTGCCACTGAAGTTTTCAATGGCGCCATTGATGTCACCGCTATATCCAATAAGGGAAGCGGCGGCTTCTAGGACGCCAATGATTCCCTTGCCGAACTCCTTTTCTTCCTTGACGCTATCTTCGCCTGCAGCATTAGCGATAGAGGCCAATATGGGCAAGATCGGATTGTCGAAATGGTCGTCTTCCCACGCGTTGAAATAGATGGGCAGACATGGCGTCGCGGGGAGTTCTGTTGCGGTTTCTCCTAGCGTTGCGTTAAGTGTCTCTAAATCGGGGTCGAGAGCCGGATTTGCCATTTGCAGGGCTCTCGCAACTTGCTTTACAAAGAATGTCTTTCCGGAGCCCCATGGTGCATCAATAACAAAGGTATACGGAGGCTCAACCGCAATGAGCATCTTTAGAAAGTCTTCGATTTCTTTCTTGCGGTGAAGCGGATCCCGAGTGAGGGCGTTGTCAATTGCTTCCGGCGTGGGTTCCTCGTCGACTCGTTTCATGGTGACTGCCTTCCTTCTGTGGGCTAGGGCTTCGTTTCGGCCTTATCCGTTCTGTAAATAGGATCGGTAGGTCTCTTCTTGTTTGACTTTCATTCGTAGGTTTTACCCTTTTAGTCTTTAACAATGCCTAGACCTGCTATTTTGCATATGCAGCGAAGTGGTACGGTATTCGAACGTATGCCGAGTTCTATTTGCGTTGGGAGATTGATGGTGAACGAGTCCAGAGAGAGCGTGGACGGTGGGTTTGAAACCTCCGATGTCCTGATCACAGTTTTAACCTCTGCGGCCCTTCCGGTCGCCTCGCGCGTCCTTACGCTTGCTTTTGGGGATAATTCTTTGTGGTCTGTCGACCGATTATTCATTATCTATTTTGCATCATTTTCAGGATGGATATTGAGGGGTTATCTCCAGCTTGTAGTGGAGAGAAGCGGAATGAGGGATAAAGGCTATAGGTTTATGGATTCAGACGCGGCGGGAAATGCCATTTGGACGTTTCCGGTTGTTCTAGCCCTATTTTGTTGGAATCTGATACCGGGTTTAATCACGCTCCTTGCCATCTATGGTGTCGCTGCTTTTCTGCTCTTGAAGTACCGGAATGTCTTTCGCATCGACGTGGGAAGAATGGAGTTTATCGGGTTATGCACGCTTCTTACCATGATCGTCGTGGAGGCGGTCTGTGCGGGCTACTTGTCTAATCCACCATCTGAAATATATCAATTCGTGATCTATACGGTTACGTTGGTTCTTATTATTTCGTTTAATTTTGCGCTCGATCGTTTTCGAATTAAACGCTCCGGTCGAAGGAAATAGGACCCGAGATCTTTAATGATTTGAGGACAACATGGACACTTCTACAACAAATCAAACGCTCATATATCGCTTTGTCGATGTAGATCCCGAAGAAGGCCTGGACGCCAAGGACCTTTCTAAATTCCTAAACCAATTTGACGGTTTGATAAAAGAGGTCGCCAAAGAGTCGGGTACGCTAGAAAACACGACTATTAAAGTTCGCCCTTTTAAAGAGGGTTCTTTCATTACGGAATTTGTGATTCACTGTGTGCCAGGATTGATAGACGCGTTAAACAGTGAAGTTGTGTCTGCGATTACTAATGGTGCAGATCTTATAGGGGTTCTACTAACTATAGCTCACATAATTAAAAAAGTTAAAGGGCATATCTCTAAATATAAGGCAACCGACAATGGAACTTTCGAATATGGAGAAGGTTCGAATACAATCGTTGTTCCCGTTGAGATTCATGCACTGATCCAGTCCCCGGAAATCGCTGAGAAATTTTCAACAGTCATCGCTGGTCCGATGAAATCATTTAAGAGGCCCTCAAGAGAAATTGAGATTAAGATTTCCGACAGTAATGCTAAAGAGGATGTTATTTCCTTTTCCTCAAGCGAGGCAACTTATTTTGACAACTATAAAGACGAAGCTTTAAAGGCAACGCAGGAAGAGACGGTTGTGCGTTCGTCCCACAATATCTGGGTTCGACCGTTATTTGGCTCCTACGGTGGAGATGTTTCCGGATATACATTTGAGTCAGGCTACGAGGGCGAACAACGAACATACAAAAAGGTTCAAATAGACGATCATGTCTTTCTCGAACGCGTGCGAGATGGTGAGTATCGCTTGAATAGCGGCGATCTAATGCTTGTCGATATGACAATTGAAGAGATCATTAACTTGAGAACGCAGAAGGTCCGCCCCAAAGCGTGTCACATAACAAAAGTCAAAGATTATCGTCCGATGAAAAGATGTGAACAGCTGACCTTTGCTGACTTTGCGGAGGAGGGGAGTGATGATTGATGTGCTGATCGGGTTATTCTATTTGTCTGAATATCGAATGAATAGGACTTTGGTCCAAGGATTGATTTGGAAGATTGGCGGCACCGGATTGACGCACTCCGGGTTCTCGCTTAAAGTAATCGTTGTGATGAGGCCTTGCGACGGTACGTCCGGCTTGGTCCGTGGGAACCGCCGAAAGGCGGTTTTCGCGTTTAAGGGGTCCAAATGGATAAGCCATTTAAATCTATTGATGAGCAGATTGCGATTCTTGAAAGCCGTGGACTCGAATGCGACAACAATACTCGTTTAGTTTTGGAACGCGAGGGATACTATCCGGTTGTTAACGGCTACAAGGATTTGTTTCTCGACCAGCGGGGAGATTCTTGCCGCGAATTATTCGTAAAAGGAACGAAGTTTTCTGATATATATCGTCTATTCGAATTCGACCGTTCATTGCGGCTGCTCATGTTTGAGTACTTTAACAAGGCGGAAGCGGTCCTTAAAACCGTTTGCTCTTATCGTTTTGCAATGGCTCACAAGGATAGTCCGGAAGCATACCTGGATAGGAGATCCTACCGTGCTGATGCTGGCTATCGAAAAAAGATTGACACACTTATCAGTGATTTCGAGAAGGTGCTATGTAGGTCTCAAAAATGGAAAAGAGATTATAAAAGGGACTACATTCGGCATTATGAGAACAATCACGACAATACGCCGGTATGGATTCTCATGAATTATTTGATGCTTGGTCAGGCATTCAAGTTTTTCGAGTTTCAACCAGAAAGCATGAGGAATTCCATTGCCAAGTCGTTTTCTGACCTTTATTCCGAGACGCATGAAGTCCATAAGCGCATCAGCCCACGAAGGCTAAGACTTGCATACGATCACATTAAAGATTTTCGAAATATCTGTGCGCATGACGAGCGTCTGTTCTGCGCAAGGGTGTCTCCGTCTCGCGATGTCAATCTAGTAGGGGTTTTAAGCGATCTTGAGCTAGTGCTAACTGAGGATGATTACAAGACGCTGCGTCGTGAAATACTGCTTGAAGCTTTTAAGTTAAGTGACTCACTCAGCGGAGATGCCAGTGCAAGGGTTCTTTTTGCTATGGGTGTAAACGATTTGCCAAGCGTGTTTCCTAAGGAGATATTAGGGCTGTAATCGATGCGTGCGATTTGATGCTCGCGTTGGCAGAAACCTTACACCATCTCCTTGTGATGGTTTAAGGTGTTGAACTGCAATACAAAAGCTCTTCGGGAGCTTTAAGGGCGATGCTTTCTGTTAGAGAGTGTTGCCCTTTTTCATGCATGTATTGTGCGACGTGCTGACTAAGCGCCATTCCGACAATGAAATGGTCGAGTATGGGCAGTTTCTACTGGTTGACTCGACCGTGGACAAACAATTGATATCGATTAGAATCAAATCAATTGCGGTGGAAGCCTTTGGGCGACACCTGAAGAGGGTTGATGCGTCGGCCCTCTTTTTTGTTTGGATGTAAGAAACGGCCTGTCAAAACTTACATCTCAATTGAGAAAAGACGAAATTACGTGTGATTTTCTGCTCGCATGTAACTTTACTGACGTGTTGTTGCTTGGTCTTAATTCGCTGTGGTTTGCCGGTAAGGGATTGACCGGAATTGGGCTATTCCTTACAGATCCAATTGTGATGAGACCTTGCGACGGTACGCCCGGCTTGGTTCGTGGGAACCGCCGAAAGGCGGTTTTCGCGTTTAAGGGCTGTTTTCCGAGGGGTATTTGTCGCGTTCTCGCTTTGAGACAGTGGGTTTTCATCGCTGTTTTCGGAAGTGCGGGGAAAAATCGGAAACCTCCGAGCACACCCCGATTTTTGGCAACAAAACCGCAGGTCGCGGAAGGCTGAAACGGGGGCCTGGTCGACCTATCTCAGGTTTTCACCGCACTTCCGGAATTGCTCGACGGAAGTATGCGGCACATTTCGGAACCCTCGAGCACATCGTCCTTTTCATGAAAAGAACTCGCAGGTAGAAACTTTGTCACTATTCAGTGTGGTTGACGTGTCTAGAATTTGCCACACACTTCCGGATTTTGCATAAGCTCGACTGGTTTGTTTATCGATTGGGGCAGAGGAATCTTGTCTGGACCTCGTTATATGTATTTAAATGGATGAACTTAACCTATAAGTTAAGTTCATCTAGAAATGGGAGGTGCCCTTTGGCAGAAGGATATGAACTTGTCGAATATAGAGACCTCAAGGGTCGACCGTTTTGGGAATTGACGGCTTCTCCCGATAACTCTCAATTCCAGAAAATGTTGTCAGACCATGAGCGGAAATTAACCGCTCAAACAATGATCGACCAGAATAGCACGTCAGCTTCTGGAATCTGAGCGCTGACTTTTATACTTGGTTTTCGAAACGGAGAATACAATGATTAAAGTAGATCTATCTGATTTTTATGCCGAAACAGAAAGTATCGAAACGCGCGCTTATGAACATGTACTAGATATTGAGTTTATTGTTCATCGTGAAATGAAACATTTGGGATTGAGCAAAAGTGAGCTGGCAAATCGTATGGGCATAAGCCTTCAGTCGCTTTCTAAGCTCTTGAATTCTCAACCTAATATGACTTTGAAGACGATTGCAAAGTTCGAACTTGCTCTGGGCATTAAGATCGTTCCGCAGGTTATCGTCAGTTATTCCAAAGAACTGCCGTTTCTTTCATTCAATGATTCCGTGCGAGAGCAATGTCCATCGCCTGGCATTCTCCCTGCAGAGCTGTCAGCAGATTACGATGTGCCTTTTCAGAGCGAATAGTAGCCTCTCAATGAGCCTGGGTCGGACGAGTTGCCACTCCCACATCCTCAAAAAAGTTCTTAAAACAGCCTTAAAGGCTTTCCAGCTCGCGTTGACAGCGTAAAATACGCATGTTTGACTATGAACAGAGTGGATTTTAGGGGAGGAGTGCGCCATGGAGGTGCTGGTTGTTGGCAACACCGCATATGTTGACGATGACTTCTGTGCCAAGGCGTTTCCCGGTGACCATGTTCAGGTCGTGGCGGCCAACGAGGCGCGCCGCGACGGGTCGTCGCCCCATGCGTCTTGGAAAGAGCTGCTGCAGCATCTGGATCAGGCTTACGAATTCGACCGCGTGGTCTACCTTTCTTCCTATCTTACGCCACATACCGAGGCCGTTGGCGACATCGAGCTGCTGCGCTCCGTTATTCGAGCTTGCATGGGTCGCCAGATCCAGCTGCTGTTTGTGACTGGTCCCGTGGGAGCGGACGGTGCGGTGGACGCCGCGGGACAAACCGGCAAGGGCATCATTGCCCGCGCGGCCAACGACCTGTGCCGCTATTATGCGGGCCGCGACGGCATCCAGGCAAAGATCCTGCGCGTGCCGTACCTGTACACCGCCTCGCCCGCGCTGGAAGACCCGTTTTTGGCCCCGCTGTTCGAGGCGTGCTCGCAAGGCTCCGTTGCCCTGAGGGGTGGGCCGGACTCACCGCTCGACGCCCTCTGCGCCGAGGAGCTGGCCATTCTGGCGCGTCGTATCTTCGACAGCTGGGATGCCACGTTCGAGGAACTCGAGGTCCCGGATAGCTTTGCCCACACCGTGGGCGACTTGGGTGAGGCGCTCAAGGGCTTGTTTCCGGGGCTCGATATTAGCTATGGCGGAGACGCCGTCGTCTCCATTGCTCCGAGCGATACCGTCCGCACGCGCTACGGGTGGTTCCAGCGCTATGACGTGCTGCGCGATCTTTCGACCATACACGCCCGCTGGGAGCAGACTCGCGCGGGCAAACGCCATCCGCTGCGTGCCGCTATCGACCGCATCCAAATGCACTCGCTGCCCATCAAATGCCTAGAGACCGCGCTGGCCTGGGTGCTCTTCGAAGGCTTGACCCGCTTGTTTGCCCAGTCCTCTCAGCTCAGCGTGCTCGACTACCGCCTGCTTTATGTGGTGTTGATCGGCACGCTGTATGGGCTTGATTTTGGCCTGGTTGCGGCGCTGCTGGCGTCGGTGGGTTTGGCCGCGAGTTACTTTACTCAGTACGGCTATACCTTTCAGGGCCTGTTCTATGAGCCGTCTAACTGGCTGCCGTTTATTGCGTACTTTGTTGTGGGTGCCGTGTGCGGCTATGTGCAGCTGCGCAACAGCGAAGCCATCAGGGCGGAGCGTGATCAAAACGAGCTCGTGCGCAACCGCAATACGTTCCTTACGCAGCTCTACCACGACGCGATCGAGGATAAGCGCGCGTACAGGCGCCAGATCGTGGGTCGCCACGACAGCTTTGGCAAGATCTTTGCCGTGACGCAGGAGCTCGACGTGCTCAACCCGCGCGATATCTATCGCAAGTGCTGTGAGCTTCTGGGCGAGATCCTCGAGAACGATTCGGTGGCGATCTACCATGTTTCGGGCGGGGCATTTGCACGCCTGGTGGCAGCAAGTCCCGCGATTGCCGAAGATGCCGCACGCTCGCTCACGCTCGAGCAGCTTGCACCTCTTTTAGGTGACGGGGGTCGTTCGAACCTGTGGGTGAACCGCGAGCTGACGCCGGGGCTTCCCATGTTTGGATACACGATCGAGCGCGACGGGGCACCCGCCGTGTTGATCTTTGTGCGTAGTGCGGCCGAAAATCAAATGACCCTCTATTATCAAAACCTGTTCCGCATCTTGTGCGGCCTGGTCGAAAGCGCGCTGGGCCGTGCCTTTGACTATGAGGCGGTGGCGCAGGATAAACGCTGCGTTGACGGCACTTGCGTGCTCAAGCAGGCTGCCTTTGGCCAAGAGCTCGCGGCGGCGCAGGCGCTCGCAGATAGCAAGATGGGGAGTTATTTGCTCCTGCGCGTGGTACCGGGCATGGAGCCTGTCGGCGAGCTGGTGGGCGCAATTGGGTCGGCAATCCGCGAGAGCGACGCGGCGGGCTTGGTCGATGACGACGTGCTCTACCTGCTTATGCGCCAGGCAAAGGCGTGCGATCTGCCCATTATCCACGAGCGCCTGAGCGCGAAGCAGATTGCGGTGGAACCCGTCGACGGCGAGGACATCGTGGCGCTGCTGCAGCACATCTCTTATACCGGTGACGGTGAGGGGGGGGTGCCGCTTGATCTCGCTTGTCGTTGCTGCCGTCTTGCTGCTGATTCATGCGCTGGTTTGCCTGATGCTGTGGACGCTCATGAAGCTGGGCCTGCTGCCGGTGCGCGGACACATGCTGGCTGTGATAGTGCTGGTGCCGCTGTGGGGCCCGTTGCTGGTGGTTCTGCTATCTGTCCGCAGCGCGGTGTTTGGCGAGGGGCTGAAAGAGTCTGCGCTGGAGTCGCTGCGCTTTAACGACGACCTGCATCGCAGCATCCTGGTGCACGACCGTGACGCCGATGCGGGCGTGGTCCCGCTCGAGGAGGCGCTTATCGTCAACGACCCGGCATACCGGCGCCGCCTAATGCTTTCCATGCTCACCGAGGAGCCCGACGCGTACCTGGCGCAGCTGCAGGCGGCTAAGCTTAACGACGACGTTGAGGTGGCGCACTATGCCGCGACGGCGGTGGCGCAGATCTCCAAGGAGTCCGACCTTAAACTGCAGCAGCTGGAGCGTTCCTTTAAGACGGACCCGAGCGCGCAAAACCTCAACGAATACTGCGATTTTCTTGGTGAATACTTGTGCTCGGGCTTGGCTGAGGGGCGCGTGGCTCAGATTCAGCGCCAACAGTACGCGCGCCTGCTTGCGCGTCGCTGCGAGCGCGAGGATACCCTTGAGCTGCGCATTCGATACGCGACGGCGCTGACCAATGTCGGACAGATCGACGAAGCGCAGGCCGTGACCGACCAGCTGGTGCTCGACGTGCCCGAGGAGCAGGAGGTTTGGATGCTTTGCCTGCGCCTGGCCGTGATGCGCCGCGACGGTGACGAGGTTCACCGTGTGATCGATGCGATTGACAAGCAACATGTGTATTTGAGCGCCGACAACCGCGAAAAGTTGGCGTTTTGGCGCGACGGGGAGGAGGTCGGATGAGCGTGGCGCAACATATCCGCGACCGTGCAGGCCGCTTTCGTTGGATGGGACTCCTCGTGGTGTGGGCGGTCTTTATTGCCATGGCCGCCGTGCTGCTGGTGGAACGTGCCGGCGTGCAGTACAGTGCGGGTCAGCATAAGCTGGGGATGCTTGCCGCCAACGATGCGGTGCCTGCCTCCTCGGCAATCTTTGGCCAAAAGCCCACGTGCCTGGTCATTACCGACTCGGACCAAGATGGCGTCGACGACGTTAAAGACCAGTTCGACCAGATTTTGCTGGACATGAAGATCGCGCACCGCGATGTTGATATTGCCACCGCCGGTGCGGACGCGATCCCATCGCTCACGTCGTTTGATCGCGTGATTGTGCTTATGCCCTCGCTTGACGGGCTCGGTACGCACCTGAGCGACATTATGAGTTGGGTGAGTGCCGGCGGTTCGCTTATGCTCGCCATGCCGCCGGATAACTCGAGCTATCTGCAAGTGATTGCCTCCAAGCTTGGCATTGAATCGGCCGGATATGACTATGTAAAAGCCGAAAGCATTGTGCCGAGCGAGGACTTTATGCTGGGCGGGGGAGAGCGCTACGAGCTCTCGGACCCCTTTGATTCGTCGCTTTCGGTATCGCTGCGCGAGACGGCTCGTGTGTGGGCTATGACCGGCGATGCGGGCGCCCCGCTCATTTGGTCGAATGACTGCGGTAGCGGGCGCACCGTGGTGTGCAATATCGGTATCTATGACAAGGTCATGCGCGGTTTTTACGCCGCGGCGATCAGCCTGCTGGGTGATGCCACGGCCTATCCGGTCATCAACAGCGCCGTGTTCTATTTGGACGACTTTCCTAGCCCCGTGCCCTCGGGCGATGGTACTTATATCAAGCGTGACTACGGCCTTTCCATTGCGGATTTTTACACTAAGGTCTGGTGGCCCGATCTGCAAAAGCTCGCGCAAAAATACGGCATTCGCTATACCGGCGTGATGATCGAAAACTACGAGGACGCGGTCAACCAGACCGAGCCCGCGCGCCAACCCGATACCACGCAGTTCCGCTATTTTGGCGGCATGCTGCTGCAGATGGGCGGAGAGCTGGGCTTTCACGGCTACAACCATCAGCCTCTGGCGCTCTGGGACACCGACTACGGCACGCTGTACGTCTACAAGACCTGGAAGAACAAAGAGACGCTCGTCGCTTCGCTCAACGAACTTATCGCGTTTCAGGACGAGGTCCTGCCCAACGCTCACGGCTCGGTTTACGTACCGCCGTCGAATATCCTTTCGGCCCGAGCGCGCAAGCTTATCGGCACCGACGTTCCGCGCATTAAGACCATCGCCAGTACGTACTTTGAGGACGGTACCGACCTGCCCTACGTGCAGGAGTTTGGCGTGGCGAGCGATGGCATTGTGGAGCAGCCACGTATTGTCTCGGGCGGCATGGTCGACGATTCCTATATGCGCCTGGCTGCCGTGTCCGAGCTCAACATGCACTACGTGAGTACGCACTTTATGCACCCGGACGACCTGCTCGATCCGGATCGCGGCGCCAAAGAGGGCTGGGAGGTCTACAAGGGCGGCCTGACCGACTACCTGGACTGGCTTACCAAATCCGCGCCCGATCTGCGGCACCAGACGGCGTCGGAGTGCTCCGGTGCCATCCAGCGCTTTTCGTCGGTTACGGTGAACGTGGATACAAGTGCAGATGCCTGGACGCTCAACCTGGGCAATTTCCACGACGAGGCGTGGCTCATGTTCCGCGCCAATAATGGCGAGCCGGGTGCGGTGACGGGTGGCGAACTGACGCATCTTACGGGCAATCTGTATCTGCTCAAGGCAAATGATAAGACCGTGACGATTGAGCGCAAGGAGGGCGGCGATAAATGAGAATCTGCTTGGTGCTCGAGGGTTGCTACCCCTATGTGCACGGCGGTGTGTCCACTTGGATGCACGGCTATATCCAGGCTATGCCCGAGCACGAGTTTGTGCTGTGGGTGATCGGCGCGCATGCTGCCGACCGTGGCAAGTTTGTCTACGAGCTGCCCGGCAACGTGGTCGAGGTGCACGAGGTGTTCCTGGACGATGCCCTGCGGCTTTCGGGCGAGCAACATGAAGCCAGTTTTAACGACCGTGAGCGCGAGGCACTACGCCGTCTGGTGTCGCTCTCCAATCCGGACTGGGACGTGTTATTCGATATCTTCCACCGCCGTCGCGTGCATCCGCTCTCGTTTTTGCAGAGCCGCACGTTTATGGATATCTTTCGCGACGTGTGCCTGGCCGAGTATCCCTACACGCCCTTTGCCGATGCATTCCACACCATGCGCTCCATGTTGCTGCCCGTGCTCTACCTGTTGGGCAGCGAGGTGCCGGTGGCCGATGTGTACCATGCCATCTCGACCGGCTACGGTGGCCTGCTCGCCTGCCTGGGCTCAAGCGTTCACCATGCGCCGGTGCTGCTGACCGAGCATGGCATCTATACCCGCGAGCGCGAGGAAGAGATCATTCGCGCCGATTGGGTGGTACCGTCGTTTAAGGACCGCTGGATTCGCTTTTTCTACCTGCTTTCGGAGGAGATTTACCGCCGCGCCTTCCGCGTGACGAGTTTGTTCCATAACGCCCGCAAGACGCAGATCGATATGGGCTGCGATGCGGACAAATGCCTGGTCATCCCCAACGGCATCCAGTTCGATCGCTTTAAGGATATTCCCTTAAAGACCGATAACGGCTGGGTGGACATTGGCGCGGTGGTGCGCCTGGCGCCCATCAAGGACGTCAAGACTATGATCTATGCCTTCTTTGAGCTGCACGAGCGCCTGCCCAAGGTGCGCCTGCACATTATGGGCGGCGTGGACGACGAGGAGTACGGCGCCGAGTGCCACGCGCTGGTCGATACCCTAGGCGTGCGCGACCTGATCTTTACCGGCCGCGTCAACGTGGTCGAGTACATGGAAAAGCTCGACTTTACCATTTTGACGAGCATCTCCGAAGGTCAGCCGCTCAGCGTGCTGGAGTCGCTTGCATCGCGCCGTCCCTGCGTGACGACCGAGGTGGGCTGCTGCCGCGAGTTGCTCGAAGGCGCCCCGGGCGACGACTTTGGCGTGGCGGGTTTTGTGACGCCGCCCATGTATCGCAAGGGCTTGGCCGATGCCATGGAGCGCATGTGCGTGAGCCGCGCCCGTCGCATTGAGATGGGGGAGCGCGGGCAGCGTCGCGTTGCCACGTACTTTTTGCACGAGCAGATGCTCGCCAACTATCGCGCGCTGTACGACGAGACGGCGCGTGCGTTTGACCTGCCCAGAGAGGGGGAGTAGCCGGTGGCCGGAATCGGTTTTGAGCTTAAGCGCCTGTTTAGGCGCAAGGGCCTTTTTGCCACGATGCGCGCTTACGGCTACGCCGGCATTGTGTGCACGGGTCCCATGCTGTTGGGCGTGCTGCTCCAGGTGGGTATCTTGGTGCTGTGCGGTCTGTGGGGCGTAGGGCGTGCCAACCAGGATCTGCTGGTGTGCATGGTGACCTACACACTGCTGGCCTCGCTTACGCTCACGAGCTTTTTCTCTATGCCGGTCACGCGCTTTTTGGCTGATATGTTGTTTGCCGATCGCGAGGATGAGATACTGCCTTCGTTTTGGGGCTCCAACGCCATCATGCTCGTTGCGGGCACGGTGCTCTACGGCGTCTTTCTGCTGTTCTCGGGCGCCACGCTGCTGCAGGGGCTGCTGTGCCTGTGGCTGTTCAACATTATGATCGTCAACTGGAACGGTATGAGTTACCTCACGGCCATCAAGGATTACCGCGGCATCCTGTGCAGCTTTGCAGCTGCCATTGGCGTGGCGTGCCTGTGCGCCCTGACCGCGCTGGCGCTGGGACTGCCGCCGGTCGAGGGCCTGTTGGCATCAATTGCTCTGGGCTACGGCGTCATGCTCGCCTGGGACGTGGTACTGCTGTACCGGTATTTTCCTCAGAGCGACCGCAGCCCCTGGCCCTTTTTGCAGTGGCTCGATCAGTTTATGCCGCTGGCGCTCACGGGCCTGTTAACCAATCTGGGACTCTTTGCGCACCTGATGATTATTTGGGCCGGTCCTATTGGCGTGCAGGTCAAGGGCTTGTTTTATGGTGCGCCTTACTACGATGTGCCGGCGCTCATTGCGTTTTTGACGATTCTGGTCACGACCGTCAACTTTGTGGTCTCGGTCGAGGTCAACTTCTATCCGCGCTACCGCGATTACTACAGCCTGTTCAACGACGGTGGCGTGGTAGGCGACATTGTGGTGGCCGAGGAGGAAATGCTTGCCACGCTCAACCGAGAACTACGGTTTTGCGCGCTCAAGCAGCTGTTTGTGACGGCGGCGGTCATCTCGCTCGAGACCACGGTGCTGTCGGCCCTGCCGTTGGGCTTTAACAACCTGATGCACGGGTATTTTCGCACGTTGTGCGTGGGCTACGGCCTGTATGCCGTGGGCAATACGGTGTTGCTCATCTTGCTGTACTTTACCGACTACAAGGGGGCCGTGCTGGCCTCGGGGCTGTTTGCCGGTGTGGCCGGGCTGGCGACCGCCGTGTCGTTGCTTTTGCCGCAGCAGTTTTACGGCTTTGGCTTTTTGTTGGGTGCAGCGGTGTTTTTTATCGTGGCGCTGCTGCGGCTCGATACCTATACCGCCAACTTGCCGTATCGTATCCTGAGCCAGCAGCCCATTGTGGCGACCGACAAAACGGGTCGCTTTACACAGCTGGGCCGCTTGCTCGACCGTGCCGAACAGCGCTATGAGGAAGGTCGCCATAAGGGTGAGCCACATGGCGCGTTTGAGCGCGCAGTAGTTCACGTGTATCGCAAGCATTGGGGAGGTCCTGATGACCGATAGAATGATGTCTCGCCGCCGTCTGTTTGAGGCGGCTGCCGGTGTGCTGTTGCTTTCGGGCTGCTCGGTGCAGGAAGACTCCTCGACCAAAAAAGTCAAAAAGCAGGACGAGATCAAAAAGGCCGAGGCCTCGGACGGGACTAAGCACCTGCGCGATAAGGACGAGCTGTACGAGGTCTACGACGACTCGGGTATTGTGACCATGTACCTGACGGTCTCGCGCGGTAACAGCTCCGAGAACACCGACCACAGCTGGGCCGAGATCAACACGTACTCGGTGTATGACTATGCCGACATGGGCGTGACGCGCTATCAGGTTATGGGCCTGCTGCAGGCGGGCGACGAAGACGGCCCGGTGGCCGGCGAGGTTGGCTATGGCGAGGAAGCGCCCAATGCCACCGTGCAGGTGCGCGGCCAGACGTCGAGCATGAACTCGCAAAAGAATTACAAGGTGGAGCTCAAAAAGGGCAAGGGTACCTGGCGCCAACAGCGCGCGATTGCGCTCAACAAGCATATGGGCGAGGGTATGCGTTTTCGCAACAAGATGGCCTACGACCTTATCCGTGGGATTCCTCAGATGATGGGCCTGCGCACGCAGTTTGTGCATCTGTGGGTGTGTGACCAGACCGAAAAGTCCAACGACACCTTTGAGGACTACGGCCTGTTTACGCAGGTGGAGCAGCTCAACAAGACGGCGCTTAAGGCACATGGCCTGGATAAGAGCGGGCACCTGTACAAGGTGAACAGCTTTGATTTCCATCGCTACGAGGACACCATTAAGCTCGCCGACGATCCCGACTACAACCAGGCAAACTTTGAGGGCATGCTCGAGATTAAGGGCGATTCGGACCACACCAAGCTCATCGAGATGCTCGATGCGCTCAACGATGAGTCGCAAAAGATCGATGATGTGCTCGATACCTACTTTGATACCGAGAATCTGGTCTATTGGCTGGCGTTTCAGATCCTGACGGGCAACTGCGATACGCAGAACCGTAACTGCTATCTGTACAGCCCTCTCAACTCAAATACCTGGTACTTTTTGGATTGGGATAACGACGGCATGCTGCGTAAACTGGAGCTTTCTCTTACCGGGTTTTCGGACTACGCGAGCTGGGAGCGCGGTGCAAGCAACTACTGGGGCAACGTGCTGTTTAACCGCGCGTTGCGCAGCAAGTCGTTCCGCAGCGAACTCGACCGTGCCGTCAAGGACTTGCGCTCGTATTTGACCGAGACTCGCCTGGCCAAGATGATCAAGCACTACCGCGAGGTGACTGAATCTCTGGTCTTTGCTTCGCCCGATATCGACAATCTGCCTGTCACCAAGGACCAATACGAGCAGATCGCCGCGGCGATTCCCTCCGAGATCGAGGAGAACTACAAGAGCTTTCGCGAGAGTTTTAAAAAGCCCATGCCGTTCTACATCGGCGTGCCGCAGATCGATAACGGTAAGCTGCGCATTAACTGGGATGCGTCTTACGACTTTGAGGCGCGCGACATTCGCTACACTGTAGAGCTTGCGCGCGACTATGCCATAAGCGATGTGGTCTTTAAGGCCGAGGACGTGCTGCTTCCCGAGGTGACCTGCGATGCGCCCGATGCCGGCCAGTATTTTGTGCGCGTGCGTGCCACCAACTCCGACGGCTATACGCAAGATGCGTTTGACTACTATGTGACCGACGACGGCAAGAACTACGGCATGAAGTGCTTTTACGTGCAAGACGGCGGTAAGGTCGTGGAGGACACGTATGAGGAGGGCTAGCGCGCTGCTTGAGCGCTTGGCGGCCCCGCCTGTGCGTGCCACACAGGAACGTTACCGCCACGAGCTCAAATATCTCATTAACGAGGGCGAGCACGCTGCGCTTGCCTGTCGCATGGCGCCGGTGTTTAAGCTGGACAAGCATGCGCGGGCGGGTGGTTACACCATTCGCAGCCTGTATTTTGACGACTACTGCAACTCGGCCTACGAGGAAAAAGACGCCGGCATTCTCATGCGCAAAAAGTATCGCGTTCGCATCTATAACGGCAGCGACAAGGTGATTAAGCTCGAGCGCAAAAAGAAGTACGGTAGCTGGATCTATAAGGAGGACGCGCCGCTCACACGTGGCGAGTTTGAGCAGATTCTGGCTGGCGACTACGGCTTTTTGCTGAGGAGCCCCTATCCGCTCTGTCGCGAGTTCTACATCGAGTGCATCTGCAACATGATGCGCCCGCGGACCATCGTGGACTACGAGCGTGAGCCGTGGGTGATGGACGAGGGCACCGTGCGCGTTACGTTTGACATGAACGTGCGTGCCGCGGTGGGAAGCTTCGATATCTTTGACGCGACGCTGCCCGTGCTGCCGGTCCTGGAGCCCGGCAAGCTGGTGATGGAGGTCAAGTTTACGGAGTTTTGCCCGCAGCTGGTGCGCGATTTGGTGCCGCCGGGCGCGGCCGAGCTTACGGCGGTCTCCAAGTACTGCCTGTGTTACGAAAAGACCGCCTACCTGCGCGGATTTAATTACTGGGAATCGGATTTTGAGAACCGAGGGGATATTTAGACCATGAGCACCAGGGACTTTTTTAAGAACTCCGTTTTGGAGGCGTTTGGCCAGGTCGACCCTGCCAAGATTGGCCTTTCGCTGCTTGTGGCGCTCGCCATGGGCATCCTGATCTATTACGTGTACAAGCGCTTTTTTACCGGCGTGGTGTATTCGCGTAGCTTTGCCGTGACGCTTGTGGGCATGTGCGTGCTCACCTGCATGGTCACGCTCGCCATCTCGACGAACGTGGTCATCTCACTCGGTATGGTCGGTGCTCTGTCTATCGTCCGCTATCGTACGGCGGTCAAGGACCCACTCGACCTGTTGTATCTGTTCTGGGCCATTACCACGGGCATTACGGCGGGCGCCGGTATGTATGCGCTCGTGGGGCTTACTGCCGTGGTGATCGTGGCGATGATAGCGGGCTTTGCGGCGCACCAGGACAAGGCGCGCGTGTACATGATGGTGATCCACTATACGGGCCAGACCACGGGCGACGATATCGTGCGCGCCTTTGGTCGCACCAAGTTCACGGTGAAGTCCAAGACCATGCGCGGCGACAAGGTGGAGATGGCCGTCGAGGTGTTCTCGGACGGCGTTGACATGCCCTATGCGGACGCGATCCGTGCGCTCGACGGCGTAGAGGACCTCACGCTCATCCAATACAACGGCGAGTATCATGGATAGTTGGGTATCATGGTGCTTGTGAATTCGTTGTCAGGGGTGCTTTTTGGTACGTATGAAAGATGTGGCCGAGTTGGCTGGCGTTTCGAGTGCCGCCGTCTCGCGCTACCTCAACGGTGGGTATATCTCGGCGGACAAGGCCGAGCGCATTAAGAAGGCGATTGAGCTGACCGGATACGTGCGATCCAGCCAGGCTCGCGCGCTGCGCACCGGTTCCACCAAGCTCATCGGCGTCATCGTGCCCAAGATCAACTCGGAATCCGTAAGCCGCATTACCGCCGGTATTGGCCAGGTGCTCGGCCGCCGTGGCTACCAGATGCTGCTTGCCAATACCGACAACGCGGCCGATCGCGAGCTCGAATACCTCGATTTATTCCAAAACCACCCGGTCGATGGCATTGTGCTGGTGGCAACCATGATCACCGACGAGCACCGTCGGGCGATTGAGTCGTGCCGCGTGCCCATTGTGCTGATTGGCCAGAATGTTGAGGGCACGGCGTGCGTCTATCACGACGATTACGAGGCTGCCTTTGAGCTGGGCCATGCGCTTGCGAGCCGCGTGGACGGCAAGATCGCCTTCATTGGAGTTACCGAGGAGGACCGCGCGGCCGGTTATGACCGCCGTCGCGGTTTTGAGGCCGGCCTGCGCGCAGCGGGTAACCCGCTCGATGCCGCCTTGATTCGTCTGGGCTCGTTTACGCTCGACTCGGGCTATGGTGCGGCGCGTGAGCTGCTTTCCGTTGCTCCCGACGTTTCGTTTATCGCCTGCGCGACCGACACCATGGCGGCGGGCGCGCTTCGTGCCATCGATGAGGTTCGCGGCGTGGGCGAGGGCATGCATCGCGTAAGCGGTTTTGGCGACAACGCGTTTTTGCGCGCGCTGACGGGCGGCATTCCCACCGTGCATTATGGCTACCTGACCAGTGGCGTCGAGGCGACCAATATGCTGATCAACACGCTCGATGGCGTGGAGGGGGAGAGCGGTCTAAAGACGCTCAAGCTCGGCCATCAGCTTATGAATGTCTAGGCCATGGACGTCTGCCTGCCTCTGAGTCGTCTGTTTTTGCCTTAAAACTACCATTCGCCGGCCTATTCCTACCGTTCACCCTAAAGTGAAAACGATTACAGACATATGAAACTGAAATCGTTTACAGTGTAAGTATCAAAGATGGCCGGGTGCAGATGCGCCCGTTGGAGGAAAGGGAAGACATGGACTACCGTAAATCAGCCCAAGAGGTGCTCGACAACATCGGTGGCGCCGACAACGTTGTTTCGGCCGCACACTGCGCCACGCGTCTGCGCCTGGTGATTGCCGATAATTCCAAGGTCGACAAGGAGACCCTCGAGAATATCGACGGCGCCAAGGGCGTCTTTGAGGCCCAGGGCCAGCTCCAGATTATTTTTGGTACCGGCACCGTCAACAAGGTCTACGACGAGTTCATTGCGCTTAGCGGCGTCGAGGCTGCCACCAAGGCCGAGGTCAAGGAGGCCGCGGCGCAGCAGCAGAACATCTTTATGCGTGCCATTAAGGTGCTCGGCGACGTCTTTGTCCCCATCATCCCCGCCATCGTGGCCTCGGGCCTGCTGCTGGGCATTATGAGCGCCCTCAACTTTATGGCCTCCAACGGCTTTATCGCGCTCGACACCAATAACTTTATTTATAAGATTGCCGACCTGGTCTCGGGCACGTCTTTTGGCATTCTGCAGATCCTGATCGGTTACTCCGCGGCTAAGGCCTTTGGCGCCAACCCGTACCTGGGCGCCGTCGTCGGCGGTGCGTTCATCAACTCCTCGCTGCAGAGCGCCTACACGGTTGCCTCCGAGGGCGTGCAGACCATGGTCACCGTCATCCCCGGCGTGTACAACTTTGAGTGGGTCGGCTATCAGGGCCATGTGATCCCCATCGTCATCGCCTGTGCCATTCTGGCCTTCCTCGAGAAGCGCCTGCACAAGATCGTTCCCGAGATGTTCGACCTCTTTGTGACCCCGCTTGTCTCGGTATTCGTGACCGTGCTCGTGACGCTCGTTGCCGTCGGCCCCATCTTTGTCTGGGCCGAGAACGCCATCCTCGGTCTGATTCAGGCCCTGCTGACCCTGCCCTTCGGCATCGGTTCCTTTATCGTCGGCCTGTTCTATGCCCCCACGGTCGTTACCGGTATCCACCAGATGTACACCGCCATCGATCTGGGCCAGCTCGCTCAGTATGGCGTGACCTATTGGCTACCCATCGCCAGTGCCGCCAACATCGCTCAGGGTGGTGCCGCGCTCGCCGTTGCCTTTAAGACCCGCGATGCCAAGATCAAGGGCCTAGCGCTTCCTTCGGCCCTGTCCGCCTTCATGGGCATTACCGAGCCTGCCATCTTTGGTGTGAACCTGCGCTTCTTTAAGCCCTTCATCGCCGGCTGCATCGGCGGCGGTTGCGGTGCCCTGGTCTGCGCGCTCACTTCGCTGGCTGCCTCCGGCACGGGCGTTACTGGTATCTTCGGTATCCTGCTGTGCCTGGCCCAGCCCGTGCAGTACGCGATCATGTTTGCGGTCGCCGCGCTGGTTTCCTTTGCTATCTCGTTTGTCCTGTACAAGGACGAGCCCAAGGCTTCCGAGCAGGCCTAAGAGCTTTTGATTGAGGGGATGCCCGCGGGTCGTATGCCCGCGGGCGTTTCCCGTATCTGGTGCCGATCTCTGGTGCCTTGTTACTTTCGATCCGTTAGGACTTTGATATGTCTAATGCACTTGGTCGCGACCTTGCAAAGCTGGTTGCCGCTGTTGACGTCGCTGCCTCTGAGTGCGGTCATGGCGCGTATGGCCAGCACTTCCATATTATGCCGCCCGCGGGTTGGCTCAACGACCCCAACGGTCTTTGCCAAGCAGGCGGCGTGTTCCACGCTTATTTTCAATATGCGCCGTTTGATGTCGAGGGTGGCGTTAAGGCCTGGGGTCATGCGACGAGCCGCGACCTTATGACGTGGGACTACGTTGGCGCCCCATTGCTGCCCGACGAGCCGTTCGATTGCCATGGCGTGTATTCGGGCTCCGCGCTTGCCGAGGGCGGTCGCATTCGCGTGCTTTATACGGGCAACGTTAAGCTTTCCGATTCGGACGGGACGTACGACTACGTCAATACCGGCCGCCGCGCCGATACTGTTTATGTCGAGAGCGTTGATGGCCTTGCCGGTCGGGAGTTCAGCCAAAAGCGTGTGGTGCTGGCCTCCGAGGATTATCCCGAGGATTTGACCTGCCATGTGCGTGATCCCAAGGTGTGGCGTGACGCGGACGGGCGTTATCACATGGTGCTGGGCGCGCGTCGTCGCGTTGACGGGCCGCATGTCGATAGCCGTTTTTGTGAGATGCACGGCGAGGGTGCCGGGCGCGATGTGGGTGAGATCCTGGTATACGGCTCGGCTGACATGTTTAGCTGGCAGCTCGAGAGCCGTGTGTCTACGCCCGAGCGCTTTGGCTTTATGTGGGAGTGCCCGGGGTATCTGGAGCTTGAGACGGATGGCGCCGTACCGGCGAAGTTCCTTTCCTTTTCTCCCCAGGGGCTCGAGGGCGGCCGTTGGGACCGCGGCAACGTATACGCTGCTGGCTACATGCCTGTATCGGGCGACATCACTGGTGGCAAGGACGCTTATGAGCTGGGCGAGTTCCGCCTGTGGGACGCCGGTTTTGACTTCTATGCTCCGCAGGAGTTTACGTCCGAGGATGGTCGCCACATTCTGATCGGCTGGATGGGCATGCCCGATGAGCCGACCTATGGCAACACACCCACCGTGGCGTGTGGCTGGCAGCACTGCATGACAGTGCCGCGTGAGCTCACAGCCGGTGCCGGCGGCGTGGTGCTGCAGCAGCCGGCGCGCGAGATCGAGCGTCATTATGCCTCGGTGCGTGTGGGAGAGGGCTCGTTGGAAGTTGACGGCGATACCTGCTTTGACGTTGTTGCCAACGGTGTCGATGGCGCGTTTACCGCGATGGTTGATGGCGAGCTGAAGCTGGAGTTTATGCCCGCCGAGGGCGAACTGCCCTCGCGCTTTGAGATGCGATTTACCGATGAGGGTTGCGCTTCTGCCGGCTGTGGTCGTACCGTGCGCTGGGAGCCCGTCGACGAGGTGCGCAACGTGCGCATTGTTGGCGATGTCTCGTCGGTCGAGGTGTTTGTGAACGATGGCGCGCTCGTATTTTCGACGCGCATCTATCCCGAGGCCTATGGCGTGACCGTTGACGCTCCGGGTGCGAGCGTGAACTATCACACGCTCATCATCTAGGCGATTCGTCGCATATCGGCGCTATACTGCAGCCGTTGCCCACGATGCGGGGAACACCCGCATCGTGGGTTTTTGCTTATGAAGGGATGGTGCCGTGTGGGCGTACAGCAGCTAGAAGAGGCTTGGGCTTTGAGGATCGGCGCGCGTGAGACGCAGTTGCTTGCGGCCTTGCATGTGCCGGCGGCGCTGTCTCTGTTGGGGATTGTGCGCCCCGGTGACCGCCTGGTGGCCTTTGCGGATGACTTTGCCGATGCGTTTGCGAGCGGCTTTGATTGCTGCGATGTCTCGCTGGTGGGCTCGCCGTCCGCCGAGGCGTTTGCCGCTGCGTCCGAGGGCTTTGATGCTTCGTTTGATGCCGAGGGGCCGCACCTGTGGTGGTTCGTTAACTCCATCGGCGGGTTTGGCCTGCGTGTGCCCGATCTGCGTGCGCTGGGTCGGGCGGCGCGTGAGGCCCATGCGCTGCTGGTTGTTGACAACACCGTGGCGTCGGCTTTTGGCTGCGATCCGCTGCGGCTGGGTGCCGTGCTGTCGCTCGAGGCGCTCGACCGCGTGTGTGCTGGTAAGGCGCCGCGCAAGTTCGTTGCCGCTTCGGTGGCACGCTCGCAGCTCAAGCGCCATCGTGTGGATGCTGCTGCCGAGTGCGCGCATACGTTGTTTGCGGGCTGCGGTGCTTTGGCACTCGACCTTTCTACCGAGGAGGCCCAAGTGCTGGAGCGCGGGCTTTCCTCGCTCGATGCCCGCATGCAGGCGCACTTCGATCGCGCCCGTGCGCTGGCCGAGTATTTGGCCGCCAACGAGATGGTGCGCAACGTGCGCTATCCCGGACTGAGCTCGCATCCCGACTATGCGGTTGCAACGGGAATCCTGGAGCACGGCTTTGGCCCGGCAGTTGAATTTGACCTTATCGAGCGTAGCGCGGGAGAGCTGTTCGACGCTTTGCCGGGGGAGTTTCGCACATCGCCTGCCGGCGGCGCAACGACGCGCCTTTCGTCCCCACGCGGCAAGCAAGGGAGCACCATCCGCCTCTTCGCCGGCACTGACGACCCTCTGGTCGTAGCGTCCGCCCTAGACAACGCCCTTCGTAAATTAGCTACTCTTTAATGCTGGCGATGAGGTCGTTTGCTTTGGTGGCGATGACGTTGTTGATGTCGGCCTGCAGCTCCTCGTAGACCGCTATGGCTCGCTCGCCGGCGGGGGTGAGGGTGGATCCGCGGGCGCCGTCGCGCTCGATGAGCTTGCAGCCCAGCTGGCCTTCGGCTTCGTTCACGATGCGCCAGGCCTTTGAATACGCCATGCCCATGCTCTTGGCGGCACGGTTGAGCGAGTGCTCTCGGGCGATACCCTGCAGCAGCAAGACACAGCCGTGGCCGAAGACGCCCGGCAAATCCTTGTCGCACGCTTGAATGACCAACTTTGCCGTCGTCTTGTACTTCATACGCTCCACGTCTCCCCGCTAAAGTGTTTGCTGGGCAAACGCAAAGCCTGCGTCAAACCCTCGTGTGCTCTTCTTAAATCATGCATTGTAGCAGTCAAAGTGCGTTAAGATACTTCCCCAGTATTGGGCGCCCAAGGTTGGGCTGGGTCCTACGAGGCCTGCAGCCGACCGGTCGCATGGAAAAAGGAGAAACATGGCTACGTTCTTTCCCGGTGAGTCCCACACGTTTTCGGAGTATCTGCTGGTCCCTGGTTACTCGTCCTCGCAGTGCATCCCCAACAACGTCTCTCTTAAGACGCCGCTGACCCGCTTTAAGCGCGGTGAGAAGCCGGCAATCACCCTGAACATCCCCATGGTTTCCGCCATCATGCAGTCCGTCTCGGGCGTCGACATGGGTGTCGCGCTCGCTACCGAGGGTGGCCTGTCCTTTATTTACGGTTCCCAGAGCGCCGAGTCCGAGGCCGCTATGGTCAAGGCCGTCAAGGATCACAAGGCCGGCTTCGTTCAGTCCGATTCCACGCTGACCCCCGACATGACCATGGAGCAGGTCATTGAGCTCAAGGAGAAGACCGGCCACTCCACCATGCCGGTTACCGACGACGGCACTCCCAAGGGCAAGCTCCTGGGCATCGTCACCAGCCGTGACTATCGCCCCAGTCGCGATGACCACCAGACGAAGGTCTCCGAGTTCATGACCCCGCGTGAGCAGCTCATCGTGGGCGACAAGAACATCAGCCTCAAGGTTGCCAACGACGTCATCTGGGACAACAAGCTCAACGCCCTGCCCATCGTCGACGACAATGATCACCTCATGGGTATTGTCTTCCGCAAGGACTACGACAGCCACAAGACCAACCCCAACGAGCTGCTCGATAACGACAAGCGCTACATGGTCGGCGCCGGTATCAACACCCGCGACTATGCCGAGCGCGTGCCGCTGCTCATCGAGGCCGGTGCCGATGTTCTGTGCATCGATTCCTCCGAGGGCTTCAGCGAGTGGCAGAAGCGCACCATCGAGTGGATTCGCGCCAACTACGGCGAGGACGTCAAGGTCGGTGCCGGTAACGTCGTCGACGCCGAGGGCTTCCGCTTCCTGGCCGACTGCGGTGCCGACTTCATTAAGGTCGGTATCGGCGGCGGTTCCATCTGCATTACCCGTGAGACCAAGGGTATCGGCCGTGGCCAGGCCACCGCGCTGATCGACGTCTGCCGCGCCCGTGACGAGTACTACGAGGAGACCGGCGTCTATGTGCCCGTGTGCTCCGACGGCGGTATCGTCTACGACTACCACATGACGCTCGCCCTTGCGATGGGTGCCGACTTTATGATGCTGGGTCGCTACTTCGCTCGCTTTGACGAGAGCCCGACCGAGCGCGTTAACGTTAACGGTCAGTACATGAAGGAGTACTGGGGCGAGGGTTCTGCGCGTGCCCGTAACTGGCAGCGCTACGACCTGGGCGGCGCCGCGAAGCTCAGCTTCGTCGAGGGCGTCGACTCCTACGTCCCGTACGCCGGATCCCTTAAGGACGGCGTGGGCGGCACGCTCTACAAGGTTAAGTCCACGATGTGCAACTGCGGTGCCCTCTCGATCCCCGAGCTCCAGGAAAAGGCACGCCTGACCCTGGTAAGCTCCACCTCCATCGTCGAAGGCGGCGCCCACGACGTTGTGGTCAAGGACTCCCAGCAAAGCGTCAGCTACCGCTAAGCGGCTTTCCCAAGCACCGCACCTTGCCGTTCAAACTGTCGCTCGCGTACCAAAGTACGCGTCGCTCCTCTTTCACGGCAATCTGCGGCACTTGGAAAACCCGACCATACTTGGGCGGGTAACAATTAGTGGTTGATTCACAACCACGTTATTTAGATAAAGCGAGATGCCTGCAAGTCGCAGGCATCTCGCTTGTTGTATTTGCTAGAATCATCCAAGTTAACCCTAGGGTCGGGCGGCTAGGCTTTGCTCGCTGCAAGTTCCGCACGAGCCGAAGGCCACTTAATGTGGCCTTCGTGCGAGCAGGACTGTCTGCAGCAGCGAGTAAAGCCTAGCCGACCGGCCCCAATCAAGTTAAAAGGAGCTGATATGTGCGATTGCACAGATCATAAGGACGAGATCCCTGCCTACGACGCGCAGGCCATCGAGTCCCGGTGGATGAAGGCCTGGGAGGACTCCAACCTCTTTGCCGTCGACACCGACGACAGTAAGCCCAAGAAGTATGTGCTCGAGATGTTCCCGTATCCGTCGGGCGACCTGCACATGGGCCACGCGCGCAACTACACTATCGGCGATGCCATGGCCCGTCAGGCCCGCATGCGCGGCTACGACGTGCTGCATCCCATCGGCTTTGACGCCTTTGGCCTGCCTGCCGAGAACGCCGCCATCAAGCACAACACGCAGGCTGCCGCCTGGACGTATAAGAACATGGACCAGGCGCTCGTCACGATGAAGCGCATGGGCTTCTCCTACGATCTGGATCGCATGGTCAAGACCTGCAGCCCCGACTACTACCGCTGGGGCCAGTGGATCTTTGAGAAGATGTGGGAAAAGGGCCTGGTCTACCGTAAGAAGAACCCGGTCAACTGGTGCCCCACCTGCAAGACCGTTCTGGCCAACGAGCAGGTTACCGAGGGCAAGTGCTGGCGCTGCGGCACCGAGCCCGAGAAGCGCGACCTTGAGCAGTGGTACTACAAGATTACCGAGTACTCTCAGGAGCTGCTCGACGACCTGGAGAAGCTCCCCGGCTGGCCCGAGCGCGTCAAGCAGATGCAGGCCAACTGGATCGGTCGCTCCGAGGGCGCCGAGGTCGACTTTACCCTGTGCGACAAGGACGGCGAGCCCATCGAGGGCGACGAGGGCAAGATCACCGTCTTTACCACGCGTGCCGATACCCTTTTTGGCGTCTCCTTCTTTGTCCTGGCTCCCGAGTACGCCGGCTTGCACGAGCTCGTCGAGGGCACGGAGTACGAGGAGGCCGTGACCAAGATCGTCGAGGACTCCAAGCATATCTCTGCCGTCGAGCGTGCCCAGGGCACCCTCGAGAAGCATGGTGCCTTCACGGGCCGCTATGTGGTAAACCCCGTCAACGGCGAGAAGGTCCCCGTGTGGGTTGCCGATTATGTCGTTGCCGACTACGGTACCGGTGCCGTCATGGCCGTTCCCTGTGGCGACCAGCGCGACTTTGAGTTCGCCCGCAAGTACGACCTGCCGATCGTACCGATCATCCTGGACGATGGCGATCGCGCTGCCGTCGAGGCCAGCGGCGAGACCATCGATACCTTCCATGCCGAGACCGTCGACTGGGATTGCGCTCACGCTGCCGAGGGCACGCTCGTCCAGTCCGGCAAGTACACCGGCATGCGCGGCGGTAAGCACTCCGAGGGCGAGGCTGCCATCGTGGCCGACCTCGAGGCCATGGGCTGTGGTCGTCGCAAGGTCGAGTTCCGTCTGCGCGACTGGCTCATCAGCCGCCAGCGCTATTGGGGCAACCCCATCCCGGCCATCCACTGCGAGCACTGCGGCATCGTGCCCGTGCCCGAGGATCAGCTGCCGGTGACGCTGCCCGAGAACCTGGACCTGGGCGCCGGTGAAACCCTCGCCGAGTGCAAGGAGTTCTACGAGACCACCTGCCCGGTCTGCGGTCGCCCGGCCAAGCGCGAGACCGATACCATGGACACCTTTACCTGCTCCAGCTGGTACTACCTGCGCTATACCGATCCGCACAACACCGAGCTGCCCTTCTCCCGTGAGGCCGCCGACCGTTGGATGCCCGTCGATAACTACATCGGCGGCATCGAGCACGCCATTCTGCACCTGCTCTACAGCCGCTTCTTTACCAAGGCACTGCGCGACCTGGGCCTGCTGAGTGTGGACGAGCCCTTCACCAACCTGCTGTGCCAGGGCATGGTCAAGGACGAGAACGGCGACACCATGTCCAAGTCCAAGGGCAATGTCGTGCCCCCGAGCTCGGTCATCGAGCCCTACGGCGCCGACACCATGCGTTTGGCGATCCTGTTTATCGCCCCGCCCGAGAAGGACTTCGACTGGGATCCCAAGGCTGTCGAGGGCGCTAACCGCTTCATCAAGCGCGCCTGGCGTATCGTTTGGCAGCTCGTCCAGTCCGGCGACGCCAACGTGGCCTTCGACAAGTCCGCGCTCGACGAGGTCGCGATGAAGCTCTATCGCGAGCGTCACCGCACCATCGCCAAGTGCACCGAGGACTTCGATCGCGGCCAGTTCAACACCGCCATCTCGGCCGTCATGGAGCTCGTCAACGCGGCGAGCGCCTACCTCAACGCCACCGAGGGTACCGCCCGCGACAAGGCGCTGTGCTACGGCGTGGCTAAGGATATCGTGAGCGTCCTTGCCCCCATCTGTCCGTTCTGGGCCGACGAGCTGTGGCACGAGGCACTCGGCTGCGAGGGCAACGCCTACACCGCCGCCTGGCCCGAGTTCGACCTGGCCGAGTCCGTTGAGGACACGGTGCAGATCGTGGTCCAGGTGCTCGGCAAGGTCCGCGGCCGCGTCGACGTTGCCCGCGATGCCTCCAATGAGGATATGCAGGCTGCCGCCGAGGCCGCCGTCGCCAAGTGGCTCGAGGGCAAGACGGTCGTCAAGGCCATCTGCGTGCCCGGCAAGCTGGTCAACCTGGTGGTCAAGTAGGCACTGCGCGCTTAACTGACGCATAAAAGACGAGGGGCGATCCGGTTGGGTCGTCCCTCGTTTTGTGTTGTATGCCCTGCTTAGTCATTGCGTCGCAACGTTTTCTATGGGATGTGTACCAGGTCCCTAAAGTAAACGTTGCCCGTTGCCTCTTCGAACATCCATATGTTGAGGTAGATGTCGTTGAGGTCGTTGTTCACATCAAAGTCCGGGTCGTCGTAGGTGCCCACAAAGGTGAGCATGGCGCGCGTTTCCTCGCCCGCTGCGACCTGCTGGCGCATGTGCACATCGCGGACCACGCCGTTGACGTAGGCATAGGAGTCCACATCGCCAAACATCATGTCGACACCGGTGTTGTTGGTCACCGTAAAGACGAGCGCGGCGTCGCCGTAGCCATCCGTGTCCTTGCCCACGCAGGTAACATGGACGTTCTCGTCTGCCTCAAGGTCGATGAGGAACTGTTCTTGGGAATCGGGACCCAAGCTCTGGGGATCGACGATGTCCTCGTCTATTTTGTCGAAGCTCGCCGGGGGTTCGGTTTTCTCGATGGCTTTGGTGCTGCCGGGATCCGGTTCGCATGTTCCGGTTTTGCTGTTCGTTTTGCCACAGCCCGCTAGGGCCAACGAGCACGTTGCGATGGCGAACGCAGTCATGCAGAGGGTGCCTAGGCGATTCATGGGTGCCTCCTTGCCGTACAGGATTTGGAAAGGTTTGTCGTTGTGCGACTTGCTAGCCGGATTGTTGCAGAATGTCCCTTAGCGTAAGTCTGATCGATTGGGGCTCGGGGAGGAATGCCCTTGGGGTTCGAACGGGCCTGCGGATTGGGACGCATGGCCCGTTCTTGGATCCTCGGACGCTTGCCTCATGGAGTCTTTAGTCCAATTGTCCTATTCTTGTGGAGAAGCTGTGCGCACGCTGACCTGCAGATTCGTACTGTGCTTGCACGTTTCCGCAGCTATTGGTATAGTTTGCTTGCAAATGAAGTTGTAATTGAAAGAAGTGGGGTTTCGGCCCCGCTTCTTTTTTGTATGGATGGAGGTGCCGCAATGGTCAAGACCAAGACCGAGCAGGCGATCATCGACGCGCTCGAGGCCGTCGCTCCCCAGCACGATATCGACATCGTCGACGTCGAGCTCGTGGGTGCCACCAAGGCCCCCTGCGTGCGCGTGCGTATCGAGGGTGCCGAGGGTCAGAGCCTGTCGCTCAACGACGTCACGGCCAACACCAAGTGGGTCGGCGATGTGATTGAGGAGCTCGACCCCATCTCTTCGAGCTATACGCTCGAGGTGTCGAGCCCGGGTATGGCGCGCCCGCTGCGCCGCCCGAGTGACTTTGCCCGCTTTGTGGGCGAAAACTGTGAGCTCACCTCCACCGCCACCGAGGGCCGTCGCAAGTACGCCGGCAAGATTGCCGCCGCTACCGAGACGAACGTGACCCTCGAGCTCGAGGACGGCGAGTCCGTTACCCTCGATTTTTCTGATGTTAAAAAGTGCAAGTTGAAGCCCACCTACGACTTCAAGCCCGCGAAGGAAGGAAAGTAAGATGGCAGCATCCGACATGATGTCCGCCCTGATGGAGCTTTGCCAGGAGAAGCACATCGACCAGCTCTACCTGATCGACCGCCTGGAGCAGTCGCTCGCCAAGAGCTATGCCGAGATCCTGCATCTTGAGTGGGGCGCCAAGGTGACCATCGACCGCACCACCGGCAAGATCTACGTCTACCGCCTGGAGCCGATCGACGATTCCATGGACGAGGAGGGCAACTTCACCGAGTTCGAGGAGATCGACGTCACCCCCAAGAACACGAGCCGCATCGCCGCCCAGCACGCCAAGGCCGAGATCAACGCCATCGTGCGTAACTCCGCCCGCGAGCAGATCTACGAGGAGTTCTCCGGACGCATCGGTGACCTCATCAGCGGCACCGTGCTGCAGTCCACGCCCGACTTCACGATCGTCAAGATCCGCGAGGGCGTCGAGGCCGAGCTTCCGCACTTCGACCAGCGCCGTTACGAGAATGAGCGCAACGAGCGTCCGATGGGCGAGCGCTACCTGCACAACCAGCACATCAAGGCCGTAATCATCGACGTTCGCGACCCCAACTCCAACCTGCAGCCGGTTCGTGGCGAGCACAGCCGTCCGCCGATTGTCATCTCCCGTACCCACCCCGAGCTCATGCGTCGTCTGTTTGAGCAGGAGGTGCCCGAGATCTATGAAGGCACCGTCCAGATCAAGTCGATCGCGCGCGAGCCCGGCCAGCGCTCCAAGGTCGCCGTCCACTCGCTCGACGACCGTCTGGATCCCGTGGGCGCCTGCGTCGGCCCCAAGGGCAGCCGTGTTCGCGCTGTCGTGGGCGAGCTCCGTGGCGAGCGCGTCGACGTCATCCTGTGGGATGCCGATCCTGCCGTCTACGTCGCCAACGCCCTGTCGCCCGCTAAGGTCACCCGCGTCCTCATTGACGAGGAGAAGGCCTACGCCGGCGTCATCGTGCCCGACGACCAGCTGTCCCTCGCCATCGGCAAGGAGGGCCAGAACGCCCGCCTCGCCGCGCGCCTGACCGGCTGGCACATCGACATCAAGTCCGAGACGCTTGCCGCCGACATCCTCAAGAACGTTCCCGTTCACGAGGAGCCCGCCGCCGACCTGATCGGTGACGAGGAGGACGAGGACGTCCGCCGCTGCGAGTATGTGTCCGAGGACGGCATCCAGTGCCGCAACCAGGCTCGTCCCGGCTCCCGTTTCTGCGGTGTCCATGACACCGACGCCTTCGATGATGCGGAGGACCTGATCTAGCGCGCGGTCGCGCCGGGTAGGTCCCGGTGCATCTCCCACGCTCGTTCAGTCTCTAGGCACCCAAGGTGCCAGAAAGGGTAGGTGAAGTCATATGGCAAAAGTCCGTGTGTCCACCCTGGCCAAAGAGTTCGGCATGACCTCCAAGGAACTGATGGGTCATCTCGCCGATATGAAGATTCCCGCTAAGTCCGCTTCCTCCACCCTGGAGGACGCCTACGTTGCCATGGTCCGCAAGCAGCTCGCCTCGGTGATCGAGGCCCGCGCTCAGGAAGTCGAGGCCGCCAAGCAGGCCGAGGAGCAGGCAGCTGCCGCCGAGGAGGCCGCTCGCGCCGCTGAGGCCGAGCGCGAGCGCATCGCCGCCGAGAAGGCCCGCGAGGAGGAGCGCCGCCAGTTTGCCGCAGCCCAGGCTGCCGAGGAGGCTGCCCGCGCCGAGGCCGAGGCCAAGAAGAAGGCCGAGCAGGAGCGCCTTGCCCGCGAGAAGGAGGAGGCTGCCCGCGAGGCCCAGCGCCGCGCCGTTCCCGCTTCCGACTCCGGTTCGCGCTTCCGTTCGCTGCTCGACCAGATCGCCGCACAGGAGACCGTGCTCAAGGAGAAGAAAGACGCCGAGGACAAGGCCAAGGCCGAGCGCGCCGCCGAGCGCGGTAACCGTCGTGGCGGCAACAACGACCGCCGCGGTGGCCGTCGTAACGATCGCAACGCCTCCGACAACAACTCCGAGCGCAACGCCTCCGAGAGCCGTCCGCACAGCCATCGCACCAACGCCAGCAACAACGTCGCTGCTGGCATGGACTTCCCCAACCCCGACAAGCAGGGCAAGGGCAAGAAACGCAAGGGCGGTCACAACAACGAAGAGGACCACTACAGCCGCATGGCTCGCGAGGCCGAGGAGTACAGCCGCGAGAAGGTGCTCGAGGAGGCTCGTGCTGCCGTCGAGGAGGCCTCTCGCGAGTCCACCGGTCGCCGCAAGAAGCGCAAGGAGAAGCGCGAGCGCGAGGCTGCCAAGGCTCAGGAGGAGCGCAAGATAGAGGAGGCGCTGGCCCAGGGCGTGAACCCCGAGGACCTCGACGCCATCAAGGTCTCCCAGGGCGTTACCGTCCAGGAGCTTGCCGAGGCGCTCGACGTTCCGGCCAACGACATTATCAAGCGCCTGTTCCTGCTGGGTACGCCGCTCACCATGACGCAGTCCATGTCCGACGACCTCGTCGAGCTTGTTGCCGACGACCTGGGCCGTCAGATCAAGATCATCACCCCCGAGGAGGAGAACACCTTCTCGTTCTACGACGATCCCGCCGACCTCAAGCCGCGCGCCCCGGTCGTCACCGTCATGGGTCACGTCGACCACGGCAAGACGTCGCTGCTCGACGCCATCCGTCACACTGGCGTTGCTGCCGGCGAGGCGGGCGGCATTACGCAGGCCATCGGCGCTTCGCAGGTCATGATCAACGACCGCAAGATCACCTTCATCGATACCCCGGGTCACGCTACCTTTACGGCCATGCGTGCCCGTGGCGCCAAGGTGACCGACATCGTCATTCTGATCGTGGCTGCCGATGACGGCGTCATGCCCCAGACGGTCGAGTCGATCAACCACGCCAAGGCCGCCGGCGTTCCCATCGTCGTCGCCGTCAACAAGATCGATAAGCCGGGCGCCAACCCCGACCGCGTGCGCCAGGAGCTCACCGAGTACGGCGTCATCCCCGAGGAGTGGGGCGGACAGAACATGTTCGTCAACATCTCGGCCAAGCAGAAGATCGGCATTGATGACCTTCTGGAGACCGTGCTGCTCCAGGCAGACGTGCTCGAGCTCAAGGCCAACCCGGACACCTTTGCCTCCGGCAACGTCCTCGAGGCCAAGCTCGACAAGGGCCGCGGCTCGGTCGCTACCGTGCTCGTGACCCGCGGTACCCTGCACGTGGGCGATACGCTGGTCGCTGGCCTCACCTACGGCCGCGTCCGCGCCATGCTCGACCCCAAGGGTCGCGCCGTCACCGAGGCCGGTCCCTCCGACGCTGTCGAGATCCTGGGCCTGCAGTCCGTGCCCAACGCCGGCGACGAGTTCCGCGTGTTCGAGGATGAGCGCGAGGCTCGCGCCCTTGCCGACGAGCGTTCGCTCAAGGCCCGTATCGAGGAGCAGAGCCGCGTCAAGCACGTCACGCTCGAGAACCTCTTCGAGACCATTGCCGACGCCGAGGTCAAGGAGCTCAACCTGATCATCAAGGCCGACGTCCAGGGTTCCATCGAGGCCCTTCAGGACTCGCTCGACAAGATGGATCAGTCCGAGGTTCGCATCAACACGATCCACTCCGCCGTTGGCGCCATCAACGAGACCGACGTCGTCCTAGCCGACGCCTCCAACGCCATCATCATCGGCTTTGGCGTCCGTCCCGACGGTAAGGCCCGCTCCGCCGCCGAGCGCGAGGGTGTCGAGATCCGTTGCTACGACGTCATCTACAAGTGCCTCGAGGAGCTCGACGCGGCCCGTATCGGCATGCTCAAGCCCACCGAGGTCGAGGTCGCCACGGGTACCGCGACCGTCCTGGACACCTTCAAGGTGCCCAAAGTCGGTATCGCCGCCGGTGTCCGCGTCGAAGAGGGCGAGATCGCCGCGACCGATTCCGTGCGCCTGGTGCGCGACGGCATCGTGGTCTTCAACGGCAAGATCGCCTCGATGCGCCACTACAAGGACGAGGCCAAGAGCCTCAAGAGCGGTTCCGAGGGCGGCATTGGCCTGGAGAACTTCCAGGACATCAAGCCCGGCGACCAGATCGAGGGTTACCGCATCGACCAGGTTGCCCGTACCGAGTAGGGGGTAGCGCTATGAAGCAAACGCAGGCAACCCGCCGTCTGGGCGAGCAGCTTCGCGAGAAGCTTGGTTATATCCTGCTCTTTGAGGTTTCCGATCCGCGTCTCGACCTGGTTACTTTGACCGCGGTCGAGGTCGCGGTGGACCGTTCGTTCGCGCGCGTGTACGTGTCGTGCGATGCGAGCCGCTACGACGAGGTCATGGAGGCGCTCGCCAGCGCCAAGGGCCGCATTCGCAGCCTGCTGGCCCGCTCGCTCGATTGGCGTGTCACGCCCGAGCTCGATTTTCGCATCGATCGCTCGACCGATGAGGCCGAGCGCATCACGCGTGCGCTGGAAAACGTTCCGGCCACGCTGGCGATCGAAAAGGACGAGGACGGCTACCCCATAGCGGATGCCGCCCAGGAGGCAGCTTTAGATGACTAATTCCGCTGATCTCGCCGCTGGCGAGTCTGCAGATATTACGCGACGCATCCTCGAGCTCATCGAGGGTGCGTCCTCCATTGCGATTTCGGGACATACGTCTCCCGATGGTGACGCCCTGGGCTCCGTGCTGGGCATTGGCTTATCGCTTATGAAGTTTTTCCCCAACAAGGACATTGCGCTGCTGCTGGCAGACGATGACCCGGTGCCGCGCATCTACCGCTTTATGGAGGGCGCCGATCGCTTGGTGCCCGCATCTGCGTACACCGGCAATCCGGACCTGTTTATCTCGGTGGATGTGCCGGTCGTCGAGCGCCTCAACAACTCGGCCGAGGTACTTCGCCGCTCCAAGCATGTGGTGTGCTTCGACCACCATCCGGCGCGCGAGGAGTTTACCGAGCTGAGCCTGAGGCGTGTCGATGCCGCGGCCTGCGCCATGATCATCGACCGTTTCTTGGATAATTGCGGCATCGTTGCCCGTGATGGCGTTGCGACTTGCTTGCTGTGCGGCTTGGTGACCGACACTGGTCGTTTTCAGTACCAGAACGCCGATGCTGCCGCGTTCCATGCCGCTTCGCGCCTGGTAGCACATGGTGCCGATCCGGCTCGTGTCGCGCTCGAGGTCTATCAGAGCATGCGCGTCGAGTTTTTGCACCTCAAGTCCATTGTCATGGGCCGTATTAAGACGGTCGCGCACGGGCGCGTGGCGTATAGCTATGCCTTCCAGAGCGACCTTGAGGCCTGCGGCGTCACCTCGGATGAATGTGACGGTCTGGTCGATGTGGTGCGTTCGGTAATGGGCGTCGAGGTCTGTCTGTTCTTAAAGGGCATTGACGGTGATACCAAGGTGCGCGGCAACCTGCGCTCCAAGGGTGACCTCGATGTGTCCGAGATCGCTGCCAACTTTGGCGGTGGCGGGCATCATGCCGCCGCCGGCTTTACCAACAACGGAACGATTCGCGAGACGCTCGCCGTGGCACTTCCCATGCTGGCCGAGCTGGTGGGGGAGGATCCCGCTTCGGTGACCGTCGAGCTCTAATTTTTTGGATGGTACATGGCTCGTCGTACGCCTTCTCAATTGAATATGCTGCTCGCCGTCGATAAGCCGGTGGGCTGCACGTCCCACGACGTGGTTTCGCAATGCCGACGCGCCCTCCACGAACGGCGTGTCGGTCATGCCGGCACGCTCGACCCCACGGCATCCGGTGTCATGGTGGTGGGCGTGGGTCAGGCCACGCGTCTGCTGGGCATGCTCACCCTCGACACGAAAAGCTACGTCGCCGACATTTCGTTTGGCGTCGAGACTAATACCGACGATGCGGAGGGCGAGGCCGCTCGCACCGTTTCCGTTGCCCTCGAGTTCCATGACATGGCCTACGCCCGTGAACAGCTGGCTGCTATGCTGGGGCCGCAGATGCAGGTCCCGCCGGCGTTCTCGGCCATCTCGGTCAACGGCGTTCGCGCGTACAAGTCTGCTCGTGAGGGCAATGCCGTTGACCTGCCCCCGCGTCCCGTCGAGGTGTATGCCGCCGACTTGGTCGCCATGAGCGGCGAGGGCGATACTTGTGTTTGGACCGTGGCATTTTCGGTGAGCAAGGGCACCTATATCCGCGCACTCGCTCGTGATTTGGGTCGCGCGTGCGATAGCGCCGCACACATTTCCGCGCTACGCCGGACGGCATCCGGCGTGGTTTCCATTGGCGTCTGTCATGCGGTGGAGGAACTTTCTCCCGAGTCTGCGACTGGCTTTGCTTTGGACCCCATCGCGGCCCTGGGCGCCACGCGTGTCGACTTGCCGGGCAACCTTGCCGATGACCTGCTCTGCGGCAGGCGTATTCCCGTTGACCGCGCGCTTGTCGACTTCGATGCTTCGAAGGCACCGTTTGCGCTGGTGCTCGATGGTGGGCTCAAGGCGCTTGCCCGCATTGAGGACGGTCGCTTTGTGATGGAACACGTGTTTCCGCAGGCAATCGGCGGTGTTCGATGATGCTGGCCCCCCACGAGCTCGCGCGTATCTTTTTTGCAGGCGAGTCGGGCGGGGCGCGCATCGTTTCCGCCGCCGCGTTTGATGGGTGCGGGCGTTTAGGTGCTGCCTCAATCGCCATCGGCGTGTTCGATGGCGTACATCGGGGACACCGCGAACTAATTGACGCCGTGGTGCGCGACGCCCGTGCCCATAACTGCCGCGCGGTCGTGGTCACCTTCGATCCCGATCCGGACGTCGTGGTGAGTTCTTCGCCCGCCCAAAAACTGATGACGACGGCCGACCGCCTGCATGCCCTGGCTCTCACCGGGGTCGATGCGGTTGTCGCCGTTCCTTTTACGCCCGCGGTGGCGGCACTCGATCATGTCGGTTTTCTCTCACTGCTGTCGCGCGTCGTCGACATTCGCTCGATTCGCGTGGGCAGTGATTTTCGCCTCGGTCGTGGTGGCGCCTCGGGCGTTGCCGAGATGCAGGTATGGGGTGCCGAGCGCGGTGTTGATGTCTATGGCCACGAGCTGCTGTGCGTTGATGGCCAGACGATCTGCGCCACCCGTATTCGCCAGGAACTGCGCCAGGGCCATGTTGAGCTTGCCACCGAACTGCTCGGTCGTCCGTACATGCTGCGCGGCGTGGTCGCCGGTGGCCGTCATCAGGGCTCTGACATGGGCTTTCCCACGGCAAACATTCAGCTGCCCGAGGGCATTCAAGTGCCTGCCGATGGTGTTTACGAGGGCCTTGTGCTGGTCGACGATACCGTGTGGCCCGCTGCGGTAAACGTGGGCCTGCCGCCGACGTATGCCGATGATGCCGCCTCGGCGCATCTGGAGGCTAATCTGATTGGGTATACGGGTAACTTGTACGGTGCGTCCGTCTCGCTGGCGTTTACGCGCTGGCTGCGCCCGTCGCGCGTGTTCGATTCGCTGGACGAGTTGATCGCGACCGTCGAGGGTAATATTGACGATATTCGCCACAACTTGGGTGAGCAGGGGGTGAGCATCCGTGATTAGCGATGAGGAGAAAGACCAGGTACGCGCTGCGTCCGACCTGGTCGCCATCGTGCAGGAAACGGTTGAGCTCAAACCCCGTGGTCATGAGTTTTGGGGTTGCTGCCCCTTCCATGGCGAAAAGACCCCGTCGTTTCACATTATCCCCGCCACGCAGGTATGGCACTGCTTTGGCTGCGGTGAGGGCGGCGACGTCTTCACCTATATTATGAAGCGTGAAAACCTGAGCTTTCCCGAGTCGATACGCTACCTTGCCGATCGTGCCGGCATTGAGCTGCACGATACCGGTGCCCGTCGCGAGCGTGGTACCAAGCGTGCCCGCATCTACGAACTATGCGCCGAGACGGCTCAGTTCTACCACACCATGCTCATGCGCGGTAAGGACGGCCGTCCGCGTGAGTACTTTGCCAGCCGCGGTATGGGCGGCGATGTCTGTCGCCGCTACTGTCTGGGCTTTGCGCCGGGCCGCAACATGCTGGTGGCTCATCTGTCCCAGGCGGGCTTTACCCCACAGGAGATGATCGACGCCAACGTGGCTGTCAGCCGCGGGCGCGGACAGCTCTCCGACCGCTTTTACGACCGCGTGATGTTCCCTATCTTTGATGAGCAGGGGCATAACATCGCCTTTGGCGGGCGCATCATGGGTGACGGTCAGCCTAAGTACCTCAACACCGCCGAGACGAGCGTGTTCCATAAAAAGCGAAACCTCTATGGCTTTAACTGGGCCAAGGAGTTTATCGTCGCGCAAGATACCGCCATCGTGGTTGAGGGCTATACCGACTGCATCGCCTGCTGGGAGGCGGGGATTAAAAACGTCGTCGCCACGCTGGGCACGGCGCTGACGGAACATCATGTAAAGACCCTCATCCGTTTTGCCAAGCGCATCGTCTATATGTTTGACGGTGATGCCGCGGGCCAGAAGGCTGCCCGACGCGCGATTCAGTTTATCGAGCAGGATTCGATGGACCTTCGCTGCGTGGTGCTGCCCGACGGTAACGATCCCATGGAGTTCATCACGGCACACGGCGGAGAGGAGCTGCAGAAACGTATTGACGCCGCCGAGCCGCTCATGGACTTCGTGTACCGTTCGCTGCAGGAGTCGAGCGATATTACCACGCCGGGCGGTCGCGCCAAGGCGCTGGAAGATGCTCTGACGCTTATCTATCCGCTGCGCGACAGCTACATGATCGACACGTACTTTATCCAGATTGCCGATCTGTTGGGCTTGGACCTTGAGACCGTGCGCGCGAGCTCAGGCCGCGTGTTTCGCGATGTCGCCAAGCGCGAGGATGCGGAGCGCCGCCGTGAGCAGAACTATGAGCGCCAGCGGGCACGGGCCGAACGCTCTGAAAACGCAGGCGGTCGGACGTCTGGTTCGCAGGGGGCGCCTCGCGGCGCTTGGGCGTCGGGCGCGACGCCGATAGTCTCTGCGCCGGTCGAGGAGGAGCCGTACGACTACGTTCCGCTCGATGCTTATGGCGCCGCGCCGGTAGAGGTTGACGACAACCTGCCTCCGATTGATGTGCCGGCAGGGATGGATGGTGCGATTTCGGTTGCCGATGCTTCGGCTGGCCCCGCAGCTCCGGCGATGCCGATCGTGCTCACCGATCTGGAGCGGAAGTCGCTGGCGGGGGAGCGCGAGTTGCTGACGATGCTCACCAGCTACCCCGACCTGTTCCGCACGTATGCCGATCGCATCTGCTCCATCGAGTGGGTCGACCCGCGTCACGAGTCGATTGCATGGGCCGTACTGGCGACGCCCCCGGGCACCGATCCTGCGGCCTGCATGGATGCGGCTCGCGCGGTGTGTCCCGAGGCGGCATCGCTTGTCAGTGCCGGACGCATCTCGGCGACGAGCAAACACCCCACCGAGACGAACATCGTCTTTATGCTTGACACGCTCGAGCTCTATACCATCAAGCGCCGCATACGATCCGCACAGGCTAAGCTGCGCCGGGACCATTCGCTCGATGACGAGGCGCGGCGTGTGCTGACCATGCAGGCGGTGCAGGACACGCAGCGTCAGCGCGAGCTCGAAAAGTCGATTGGCGGCGTGGCCGACCCGTTCCGTTTGATCGGTTTGGAGACTGCGGGCGCCGACCAGGCCTAGATGTTGTGGTCAACCAGCGTATTCTCGCCTATATCCAGACCTCTTTTTGGGTATAGACGTCACTGCGTGTGCTAAAGTATTGAGTCCTGTGGACTATGAAGGGAGAATCTGTGCCAAAAAAGACTGAGAGCACGGGTACTGGGCTGGAATCCTACGTTGCAAAGCTCATGGGCAACGGCTCAAACAGGACTTCGGTAACCGAGGACGAGATTCAGGTCGCCCTGAAGGATATCGATGTAACTGATGAGCAGCTCACCGCGGTGTATTCCGCGTTGCGCAACAGCGGCATCCAGATTATCTCCGCGAGCGGTAACGACGACGCCCCCATGGACGATGACGATAACGATACCGATACCGACGACTTTGGTGACGACGACGAGCACGATTCCGGCTCGCTCGACGATCACGAGCTCAAGATGGCCCGTCAGGCCGATGCCGAGATGGGCTCCTCCAAGAGCAAGAAGAAGCGCACCGTGCGCACGTCCCGTTCGCGTTCGCGCGTGCGCGGTATCGACGCCTCCACGGTGATGCTGACCGGCGACCCCGTCCGCATGTACCTCAAAGAGATCGGCAAGGTCGACCTGCTGACCGCCTCCGAAGAGGTCGATCTGGCTATGAAGATCGAGGCGGGTCTCGAGGCCACTGAGAAGCTCGAGGCCGCCGAGGCGGGCGAGCTTGAGCTCACACGTTCCGAGATGCGTCGTCTGACCCGTATCGAGAATGTCGGTCTTGAGGCCAAGCAGGCGCTCATTAGCGCCAACCTGCGTCTGGTCGTCTCCATCGCCAAGCGCTACGTCGGTCGCGGCATGCTGTTCCTGGACCTGATCCAGGAGGGTAACCTCGGTCTGATTCGCGCCGTCGAGAAGTTCGACTACCAGAAGGGCTTTAAGTTCTCCACGTACGCCACGTGGTGGATCCGTCAGGCCATTACGCGCGCTATCGCCGACCAGGCCCGTACCATCCGTATTCCCGTGCACATGGTCGAGACCATCAACAAGCTCGTCCGCGTGCAGCGCCAGCTCCTCCAGGACCTGGGCCGCGACCCGACCCCCGAGGAGATCGGTGCCGAGATGGACATGAGCGCCGACCGTGTCCGCGAGATTCAGAAAATCTCGCAGGAGCCCGTGTCGCTCGAAACTCCTATCGGCGAGGAAGAGGATTCCCAGCTGGGCGACTTCATTGAGGACTCCCAGGCCATCGTTCCGCCCGATGCGGCCAGCTTTTCCATGCTGCAGGAGCAGCTCACCCAGGTGCTCGATTCGCTTGCCGATCGCGAGCGCAAGGTTATCGAGCTGCGCTTTGGACTTGTTGACGGACATCCCCGCACGCTCGAGGAGGTCGGTCGCGAGTTTGGCGTCACGCGCGAGCGCATTCGCCAGATCGAGTCCAAGACCCTGGCCAAGCTCCGTCACCCCAGCCGCAGCAGCAAGCTGAAGGACTACATCGAAAGCTAGTCAAGCAAGAAGCGCCCTCAAGCACATCCGCTTGAGGGCGCTTTCATGTAGTCATTGGGGACGTTCTTGAATGACTAGTCGTTTAAGAACGTCCCCAATGACT